>Ga0335075_10000606_pt1 | contig 61910 bp, 53 predicted proteins | sample Lox_Sample_24_FD_206723 | JGI IMG/M metagenome (GOLD analysis project Ga0335075, IMG submission 206723) | Soil microbial communities from Loxahatchee National Wildlife Refuge, Florida, United States - Lox_Sample_2.4 | ecosystem: Environmental > Terrestrial > Soil > Wetlands | place: USA...
CGGACAGGAGCCCAGTAAGCCATGACGGCGATTCGATTCGGGCTCTTTTCCGTGTTCGTGTTTGCTGTGATGCTCTTCGGAGGCGTGCAGGTCTGGGTGATGTCCGTGGTGGAAATTGCGGCTGCAGCGCTCTTAGTCGCATGGGCGTGGATCCTTTTCCGGCACCCCGAAATGAAAATCGAGTGGAATCCGCTGCTTTGGCCGTTGCTTGCGCTCATCGCTCTTGGCGTCGTGCAGCTCGTTTTTCGGTCGACGGTATATCCGTATCTCACGCGGCTCGAGTTATTGAGGTTTTCCGCATACGCCATAATCTTCTTTCTTGCAGCGCAGGCGTTCCGGACACGCGAGGAACTCACTCAGGTTGCGTGGTTCCTCTTATTGTTCGGGTTTGTGGTTTCGCTCTTCGGAATCGTGCAGCACTTTACGTCGAGTGGGAAGATCTATTGGTACCACGAGCTGCCGCTAGGCGGCGATCTGTTTGGCCCCTATGTGAACCGAAATGATTTCGCCGGATTCGTAGAACTAACGGCACCGCTCGGTTTTGCCTTGCTGGTGTTCCGCGGCGTCCGGCGAGAGCTTTTTTCACTGGCGGCGTTGCTGACCATCGTGCCGGTCAGTGCCCTCGTTCTGTCCGGATCGCGCGGTGGAATCGTAGCCTTCGTGTTCGAGATCGGTGTGCTCACGCTGCTGGTGCGAAGCCGGCGAGCAACCGAGAGCCCCAAGATGATCGCGGTTGGTCTGGTTGCTCTCGCGGCCATCGCTTTGATCGTCTGGATCGGGGCAGGAAGAGCCATCCGACGCTTCGAGAACCTTCCTTCCACCGACATTACGATGAACCGCAGGCTATCCATGACGCGAGGTGCTATCGGGATCGCTCGCGATCATCCGCTGGTCGGGTCCGGGCTCGGCACCCTTGTAGTGGCGTATCCTCCGCATGAAACCGCCTATGATGGCAGACTCGTCGAGCATGTACATGACGATTACGTTGAACTGCTGGCGGAGGGTGGATTGGCAGGAGGATTGTGCGGGCTGGCGTTCTTGATCTTGCTTTACCGCCAGGCGCACAAGGGATTCATTTCACCGCAGGGTCATTTTTCGCGAGCGCTGCACGCAGGCGCTATCGTGGCTATCTCGGGGTTGTTGTTACATAGCTTTGTCGATTTCAACCTGCACATTCCGTCGAACGCTTTGCTGTTTCTCTTGCAGGTGCAACTGGCCACGTCTACCCCACTGGCGCCGCAATCTCCCCAGGGTAGAGCTCAGCGGCCGCCATGGCGCGATGACACACCCGTGGCGGCGTAACTGGGATTAGCGCGCTACTCAGGAATATTGACCCAGACGGCACATTGGTTCGGGTCGGATTCGACACCGGTTGAGGTATGTGCCACAACAGCAATGAGGTGCCGCCCGGACTCGAACAGGAGAAGTGGCGTCGTCGCGGTTATTCCCTTAACCATTCCGTGGGCATCCTGTACGACGGGGATCGATATCAATTTCGTACGGCTCTGTAAGCCTGCAGAAATGTCATACGCCACGAAACTCTGTACACATAATGTTTTCTTCTTATCCTTACTTTTTTTTCCGTCCGATGAACAGGACGGCTGATGGGTGAAGTCGTAGTCGAACGTAATTATGAGCCGGTGCTTCGATTGTCCTGCGCGGGATGGAAGAGCAAGAAGTAGCGACAGCGCCAGAAGGTACGCATATTTCATCGCTGTCTCGGCTCCGAACTTGTATCCCGGCGATTCTTGGACTTCAGCCGCTTGTCGCCCAGCGCCATGCCTCGCCGGTCGCGCCGGCCCGGCAAAACAAACCATGCTAAACTCAAGCTTCTGACGTCAGTTTCGAAAGAATGATTTCCTACCGGAATACCCAACACGCATCACCCCTCGATTATAGCTGGTCGAACCGGTTTCTTACGTTGGCTGTCGCTGGAATTCTATTCTTGACGATGTATCCGTTTGAGCTGTCCCACGCGAAGCCATACCGGTATGGCTCGCCTTTTTTCCTCGGCAGCAGCGGCAAGGCGGGCGGGCCGCTGGATATTTTCCTGAATATTCTTCTGTTCATGCCATACGGATTCGCAATTGGCACGAAACTCCTGCGCCGTGGCATGTCTCGAAGAACCATTTTGATCTATACCACCTTAGCGGGCACGCTGTTTTCCTACGCGATTGAATTCACGCAACTCTATGTGCCGTCTCGCGATTCGGGGTGGCAAGACGTTCTAACAAATACCACGGGAGCCCTTGCCGGGTGCGTCGTTGCGGTTCTTTTCGGGCCCTGGATTTTTCGTCATCTCTCGGGCCTTCAGCGGAGGGTACAAGCGTGGATCACACCTGGACGGCTTGCCTCCGCTCTGGTGATCTACTTCGGAATCTGGTTCACGGCTTCCGCATTCCTCACACGGAAAATCAGCCTGGAGGACTGGAGAAGCGATTGTTTTCTGGTGTTTGGAAATGATCCGGCCGGACGGCGTCCATGGAATGGAAAGGTTTTGCAAGTGCAGATATGGAATCGCGCTCTGCCGAAACAAATTGCCGAGCAATTAACGTCCAACCCGAGTGCGCCTGTAACGGATGATCCACTCTTGAATTTCGATTTCGGCGGCGAACAATCCTCGAACGGGGCCAGCAGCGCGCCCCAGGCATCATCGCACACTGTTACGACTGCCACGGCGCCCACGCTGTCCAGCTATCTGGTCAACCGCGTGAAACAGGCGAATCAGTTTTCGATTCGAGCCGTTCTAATGCCGGGCGCAGCGACCAATGGCCGGGTCCTGTCATTGGGGCAGCAATCAGGCTTCGCAGATTTCTATATCAGCCAGCAGGAAGACGACTTCGTATTTTGGTTTCGCAGCCCTGTCACCATGAAATGGCGCAACCTGGACTGGAAGATTCCAAAAGCGATCAGGGGCGGCGGTGTGCGGACGGTGATGTTCTCTTACGACGGCTCCGCCGTCAGCTCTTATGTAGATGGAAACGAAATTCAGACGCGCGTAATGGGCGTGCAAACGGCTCTGGCCAGCTATGTACGCGACCTGAAAGAGGGCGAGCTGAACGGTTATAGGGACATCTACTATGCGCTTATATTTTTCCCAGCGGGAGCGCTGCTCGGACTTGTCCTCACTGCCCCATTATGGCGCCGAGTGGACCGTTTCACCGTTGTTGTCCTCGGAGCTGTTCTGCCCGCTCTGGTTCTCGAGTGGATTCTCATGCGAGCCACGAAAGCGCCTTTTTCATACGGGCATGCCGCGCTTGCGGTTGCATACACGGTCCTAGGACTGCTGTGGATGAATGCGGACGGGTCAATCCCAAGCGATCGCCATCCCGAGACCGCTGACGTTCAGACGCCGGCAAGCGTCTAGTTGCAGACGTCCCTCACTCGTCGCAGCGTCAGATAGAACGCGGGTCCGGGGCCGCCACAGCGGTCTGTGCACACCGTCACTCGCGTTCCGAATGCTCGATCAGGCCCCATCCGTTCGGTTTTACGGTACTGTGACCGACGCCGGAGCGGAAAATGCGCTCTCCTCGTTCTTGGAATTCACTGCGGTAACGACGTAATAGTAGGTTTTCCCATTCGACACAGAAGAATCGCTGTAGCTTGCAGATGCGTCGATCGCTGCGTTCACCTTCGTGAACGCTCCGTCTGCTGTTGAGCTGCGATAGACGTTATACCCGACAACGCTGGGAGAGGCACTCGCGTCCCAATTTAGTGATACGGCGGTTTTGACTCCAGCGCCTGCCATTGGAATCTCCAACTCGGAATTTGGAGCGCTTTCGACGGAGATCGTTCCGGACTTCGCACCAACTGCTCCAGGGCGAAACTCAGCCAGAACTGAAATGCTTTGCCCGGGTTGCAGCGTACGAGGAAGGTTCGGTCCTGTGAAAGTGAAGAACTGCCCGCCGACATTTATGCTTTGAACAGTTACGGCCGATTTTCCCGTAGCCGTCACCTGGATGCTCTGAGAATACTCGGCGCCCACCGGCACGTTTCCAAACTGGATAGAAGATGGCGTGACCTCTAGCGAGAGGCTTCCACCATTCGGGCCGGTACCAAGGACAGAGCCGGCGCAACCTGCCATGCTGATCGCCGCGCAGAAAATCAAAACGTAATTCGCGAGTTTGGTTCCAAACAAAGTTCCCCCATTGCAGTCAAATTGCACGCCGCGACAAACTCAGGTCTTTACCCGAGCGGGTGAGTCTGCAGGACTGTATGGGAGGCGGCTACTGGCCTGTAGTACACGAGGGGTACAGGGTAAGCGAGGGCGGGGACGAGACAGGCGAAGCCGGGTATCCGTCCTGTTCCTGCTCTGAACCGTTATTGTCCCAGCGCAAAGGGGCGCTAGGGAATTGTCGCCGTCGCCTGGTTCGAATCCGTACTCTCAGTACCACTTGAGTTGACCGTCGTGACGACATAGTAGTACGTGATGTTCTGGCCCGATTGAACGGTCGAGTCCGTGTATGACGTGTTTGCGACGGGCGAGGATGTGATCTTCGAGTACGTGCCTGAAACCGTCCCGCGATATACGTTGTAGCCAACCACGTCTGAAGAAGTGCTGGCTGTCCAGGCCAGAGATACGCTATGCGATGTTGTGCCATTGCCGGACAGCGCCAGGGATTGAGGAGAGCCGGCAGCGTTGCTCGCAATTTTAATCGACCCTGAAACAGTCCCGGCTGTCGTCGGGGCGAATACGACATCGAGGGTTGCGCTCTGGTTCGGCGATAGGATCAAACCCGCGTTCACGCCGGAGTCGCTGAATCCGGCGCCCGTCACGCTGACGGCTGCGATGGTGACGCTCGTGTTCCCGGTGTTTTTCATGGCGACGCTCTGCGAGCTGCTCGCGTCAACAGCAATATTTCCGAATGCCAGGCTCGATGGGCTGACACTGAGAGTGGCCGTCGCGGCTGCAGCGGTACCGGTCAGAGCCAGCGCGGTCGGGGAATTTGGTGCGTTGCTCGACAGAGAAATAGAACCGGTGACGTTTCCTGCTGAAGTTGGGCCAAACGCGATATTGAACGATGCCGTTTTGCCGGGTTGGACGGTCAGCGGAGTCGTCAAGCCGGTGACACTGAACCCGCTGCCCGTCACGGCATACGAGGCCACAGTTAGCGCGGCGTTTCCGGAGTTGGAAATCGTCACTGGCTGCGAGTTGCTTTGACCGGTCGTTACGGTGCCGAAGCTAACCGATGAAGGGCTTAGACTGATGTGAGCTTGCGTCCCAGTTCCACTCAAGGCGACCGTGAAGGTCGGGTCTGAGCCTCCGCTCGTGGCGACGATCGAAAGAGTTCCGGTTGTCGCGCCAGCCGCCGTGGGCGTGAACTCCGCTGTAAATGTACTGCTCGATCCGGCTTCTAGAGTGTAGGGCAGCGTAATCCCGCTGACGCTGAAAGCAGTCCCGCTTGCCGTTATCGCAGTCACGCTCTCGCTTGCGGTGCCTGAGTTCGTGATCGTCACGGTTTGCTTTGCTGTGGCTCCCACACCGACACTGCTGAATGCGACATTGCTGGGGCTGGCCGAAAGCACGGCCGTTCCCGCGTTTGTGTCAGAATGTTGAACTGGTGAGCCGACCATACCGGCGCAGCCGGAAAAGAACATCGTGCCCCCGACGGTCAGTCCGAGCATCAATAGAATTAAGGTGTTTGCCCCTGCGCGAAATACAGTATTGACGCCCTGGCGGCTACCTGGAAAGACCTGAGTACCCCACTGGACCCTTGGCATGGACCGGAATATAGGTACGGGTGCGCGGCACCGCTACTGGACCGGGGACCAGAATTGGAGCAGGAGAGAAATGTGTTCATTCGTGCACTGCCACGCCTGCACCACGCACCAACCCGCTAGAGGCCAGACGAGGAAGTGGCGCCGATGGATCCCACTGATAAAGCAGCATTTAGATGCGACGTGTTCCTTGTAATGCTTTAGGGCTGGGAGCTGCGAAGAAGGCGAATGGCTTCGGGCAGGACGGTATCTCTTTGCCCGCTTGCTGTACCACCGTTCGAGCCGGATGTGCGGGATTCCTCGAGTTCGGTGGCCTCTCCGGGGCCGAGGAACAAATTTTCCTGCAACCCGTGTTGCCTTGTGTAGAGATCGAAATAACGTCCGCCGAGCGCGTAAAGCGATTCGTGCGTGCCGCGTTCGATGATTCGGCCGGCTTCGACGACCAGGATCTGATCGGCACGGCGAATCGTTGAAAGGCGATGGGCGATAACGAACGTGGTTCGCCCACGCATCAGGTATCGCAAGCCTTCCTGAATCAGTGCTTCCGACTCGGAGTCGAGGCTCGATGTGGCTTCGTCGAGAATGAGGATTCGCGGATCGGCGAGAATCGCGCGGGCAATCGAGACACGCTGCTTCTGTCCTCCAGAGAGCTTTACGCCGCGCTCGCCAACAATCGTCTCGTATTTGTTTTCGAAGCCCTCGGCAAACTCGTCGACGCGAGCCACACGGCAGGCGGCAAGAATTTCCGCTTCGGTTGCGTCGGGACGCCCGAACGCGACGTTTTCGCGAATCGTTCCATCGAAGAGGAAACTGTCTTGCAGAACGACCCCCAATTGTTCGCGAAAGGAGTCGAGCTTCACTTTCGCGAGGTCGACGCCATCCACCAGGATACGGCCCTTCGTCGGTGCGTAGAACGCGGCGATCAGGCCAATAATCGTTGATTTCCCCGCGCCCGAGGGTCCCACAAGAGCGGTCACCATGTCCGGCTCGGATTTGAAGCTGACCTCGCAAAGGACCGGTTTGTTTGGGTCGTACGAGAAGTCGACATTCTGGAATTCGACGCGACCTTCGATGCGGCCCATTTCGATGATTCGCGCTGCGTCCACGTTCTCAGGTGCTTCTTTCAGGACCTCACGCGTCCGTTCGAGTCCCGCCAGTGCCTCCGTGATCGAAGGTCCGATACTGGCGATTTGCGCGACGGGTGCAACCAGCATCGCCAGGAACATCGTGTAAGCGAAAAAGTCGCCCGGCGTCATTTTGCCGGACAGAATTTGACGCGCGCCGAGCATCATGATCGCGGCGCTGATGAGTCCAACCAGCACGGTAGCGGCCAGGCTCATCAGGGATCCCGCGGTGAGCGTCTGCAGCACATTATCAAGAAGGCGCTGCGCTCCCGAGTAGAACACCTTTTCCTCGCGGCCTTCCGCGTGATAGCCCTTCACAACCCTGACGCCACCCAAGGTTTCGGTCAGGCGTCCCGTCACCTCGGCGTTGATCTTGGGCCGAGCGCGATACATCGGGCGAATGTATTTGAACGCGCTCCTGAGGCTGATTCCAAAAATCAACAAGCCGGCCGATGCGGCGAGTGTCATCACCACGCTCGCTCGAAACAGATAAATGAGGGCGAACACAGCCGTCAACATTCCGCCAACGAAGCCGACGAGACCCGTTCCCAGCAGATTTCGCACGCCTTCTACGTCGCTCATGATCCGCGATACTAGAACGCCCGTCTTGTTCCTGTCGTAAAAGGCGACCGGCAACCGGCCAATGTGCGCCTGAACCTTCACGCGCAGTTCGGTGATCATTCGCTGCGCGGACTTCGACATTAGTTGCGTGAGCGAGTAAGACGTGACGCCCTGGATCACTGTCGCCGCAAGGACAGCGAGGACGATCGGCACAAGAAGGTGAACCTGCCTTTTCAGAATTACGTTGTCCAGCAAGTATTTCGTCGAGCCGGGAAGCACCAGGCCGCAAAGGCGATTAACGACCATGAGCGCGAACCCAGCGGCCAGTATCGAGCGACGTGGCTTCAGGAGCGCCCACACGTCAGGCAACAGCTTCCACGGCTGCTTCATCTGGGCATTTTTCGCCTGGTTGGATGCGCTGGAATCGGCCATATCGGTCGTAGTCAATCGCCTCGGGCTACGGTTCAGGTCGCGAGGGGTGGTCACATGGTATCGCAAAGCCATGGTGCACGAGCTAAATTGGATGTCGCGTGGTCCTAGCCGGACTCGCCGGGAGAAGCGTTTTCAAACGGTCAGGCGATTTACGACGTGGTCGCCTCGCGCCTGGAATCGGTCCGGTTTCATCAGGAGACTTATAATGCTGCTGCATCCATCCTATCGGAATCGATATTCGCATCCCGGGCGCAATCTCGCTGTTCTTTTGGTTAGTGTGTTCGCTGTCGTTTGCGGGTGCGCGATTTGCGCGTTTGCTCCGCCGCCGCAGTCGCACAGACCGAACGTTGCTCAGGCGAGAGCGCGATCCGCGAGATACAACTCCGTAGTGCTCAACCGCTCGGTCACGATCTTGGAGACTCCAAACGAGGCTGGGCCGGTTCAGCTAGCTGCGGAGGACCTCGCATCGGACTTCCAGAAGGTTTTTGGCGAGCGTCCCATGATCGTTACACGCCGGGAGCAAGCGGGCCCGACCATTATATTGATCGGCTACGCGTCAGAAATTCCACCAACGATGCGCCCGGCCACCCTAAATGCGCCAGAATCGTTTTCCATTGCAACACAGAGAGCCGATTGGAACGGCCGCCCTACGAACGTCATTGTGCTCGCCGGCGCGGACATCCGGGGAACGATTTACGCGATCTATGAATTCTCGCAAGAATATCTCGGTGTCGATCCGATGTACTACTGGACAGACAACACGCCGTTGCGACGGACGTCGATCGAAATTCCCGCAACGCTCGACCGATATTTTCCGTCTCCCGTTTTCAAATACCGCGGCTTTTTCATCAACGACGAGGATCTGCTGACAGGTTGGGCGCCGGGTGAAAAAACAGACCACACAGGAATCGCCCTCGCCGTGTGGAACAGGATTTATGAAACGATTCTGCGGCTGAAGGGAAACATGGTAGCTCCGGGAACGTGGATTTTTCCGGATGATCCGCAGGTGAAACTGGCGGCCAAGCGCGGCCTGATCATCACGCAACACCACGCGATCCCTCTCGGGCTAAACGTCGCGCGCTGGCCCAAGGACGTTCCTTACAACTACACGACGCACCCCGAAATTCTGGAGCGCGCCTGGAAAGACGCGGTGAATTCCTATTTGCCGAATCAGGAAGTTCTCTGGACGGTCGGTCTGCGCGGATTGTCGGACGTTACTTACGCGTCGATGGATCCGAGCGTCCGCGACAACGACAAAGCTCTGGGCGCACTGATCACGAAGGCAATCGCAAACCAAATTCAAATTGTGTGCTCCGTTCGTCCGCACGCGCAGTTCATAACGAGTCTCTGGCAGGAGGGCTCGCGTCTGGCGCGTCAGGGCGATTTGCGGATTCCGCCGGAGGTGTCGGCGGTTTGGGCTGACGACGGCTATGGCTATTTGCAGGATCATGGGGAAGTCGCAGCAGGGCAGGGCGCGTACGACCACATCGCCATGATGAACGGGCGTGCGAACCAGCTTACGGAAATGGTTCCGGTCCAGCGCAGCTTTTCGGAAATTAGCCGCTATATCAAGGCTGGCGCCACAAACTATTTTCTGGTGAACACGAGCGACATTCGGCCGGTTTCGATGTCTGCGCGAGCTGTGATGGACGCAGTCTGGAAGGGAATTCCGAGCGGAGCCGATCCTGCGAACGAATTTTATCTTCAGTGGGCTTCGGAAGAATTTGGGAAGAAAGCCGCGCCGAAAGTGGCGGACCTGTACAAACGATATTTCGCCGCGCCGGCACACTTTGGGAATCCAGTCCACGAATATGGCGATCAGCTTTACCACACCGAAGCTCGGCTGATGCTGCTGACATACATGATTGATTCGCCGCTGTACGGGCTGCCAAGCCAATCGCCGAAATGGGAGCAGCCGCATATTTTCACTTTTCGATTTGGCGGGGGCGCTGCGCAATTGCCGAACAAGCAGTGGCTCGACAAAGAAACGAAACGCGAGATCCAGCAATGCGGCGATGCACAGGCACGCTGGGACGCCGTTTGGAAGCAGGCTCTTGCGATCGCGCCATTGATACCCGCGGTGCGCCGGCCCTTCTATGACGAACAGGTTCTGGCCATGACTGCGATCAACCGTGAGAGCAATGGCATTCTGTTCTTGGTCTCGAACGCCATACAGGAAGCTTCAAATGGCAACAGGGTGAAAGCGCACCAGGAAGTTAGCGCTGCTCTGAGAGCGTTCGATGAGATCCATAGTGCCGAATCCGCAGCAGAATATGGCAAATGGAAAAACTGGTACCGCGGCGACTGGCTGACCGGAGTTTATCGCACTCGTCAGATCGTGGAGACCTTTTCAAAATTCCTCGATGATCCCGAAACGCACCTCTCGCCGCCAGTCCTATGGGACGGCTGGGAGGCGTACTATCACATCATGCATTACGAAGGCGATCGCACAGCGGACGTGCGGTGACGCGAAGCGGTGTGGCGCCCGCCGCCGACTGCAGCGCCCGTTGAGCGAGAACCCCGGTTACAGCCCTCCTTATTGTTGACCCGCACCGACGGGTGTAGACTTTTTTCATGGCTCGCAAGCACACAAAGCGGAAAACAAAATCGGCAAAATCCCACGCAAGCAAACGCAAAGCTTCTTCCAAGCGCGCAAGCGCGTCGCGATCCAGGCGCGCCTCCCGAGCGAAACGCCCCGTCCGCGGTGGCGGCGAGAGCCCGGGGCGTCGCGCTCGAATTCACCAGGGAGTGGCGCTGGAGAGCGCCGGACAATCTGGCGACATCCAGGGTCTCTCGAGTGTCGAGGACGTGGACTCGGAGAGCGTCTCCGAGCTCGTCGAAGAAGGGCAGGCGTTCGAAGCGGGCATCATAGACGGCGTGGAAAACGCGCCGGATGCTGATGATCGCGGACTTAGGACAAAAGAGGTTCCCGAGGACGACGTTCAGCCTGAGTACCGCGACTATCGCGAGCGGGAATCCTAGAAAGGTCCCTCAGTTTCCCGTCTTTTCTTTCTCCTATTGAGTGTGCAGATCCCGATTGCGCGAGGCGATAGCCTCGCCCCAACTCGGTATAATCTCGGCGGATGAAAGAACGGCTCGCCGCGATTCGATCTTGGCTGCCCGGAGCTGCACGGAAAGCTTCCGCTACCGGCAGCCAGATCCTCGGGTGCGCCGTTGCCGTCGAAGCCGAAAAATCAGCCTCGAAGGCGGAACGCCATTCCGCGAAACCAGGACGTCTGTGGCCACGATGGATTTTTCTTCGAGCGCTCGGCGTAATTTATTTTTCCGCGTTCTACTCGTTTTATTTCCAGGTTAAGGGACTGATCGGCCCGGACGGCATTCTGCCCGCGCGCGATTATTTGCGCGCCATCGCGGCCGCACCGAATCTGCATGCGCAAAGATTGTGGTTTGCACCGACGCTGCTGTGGATCAGTTCAAGCGACCGCGCCTTGATGCTGCTTTGCTGGCTCGGCTTGATCGCCTCGGCGCTCCTGGTCGTAAACCTCTGGCCGCGCGGCATGCTCCTGGTATCTTTTGTTTGCTTTCTTTCCTTCATAGCTGCGGCTCAGGATTTCGCCAGCTATCAGTCGGACGGCATGCTTCTGGAAGCGGGGTTTATATCACTGTTTCTTGCGGCACCAGGATTGTGGCCTGGCCTTGGCGCGGATCATCCGCCATCCTGGCTGAGTACGTTCCTTCTGCAATGGGAATGGTTCCGCATCTATTTCGAATCGGGCGCGGGAAAATGGCTGGGGCACGATCCGTCGTGGCGGAACCTGACGGCCATGGATCAGTACTATCAAAATGGTCCGCTCCCGACATGGATCGGCTACTACGTCCAGCATTTTCCGCATTGGTTCCAGGCCTCGACGGCACTTTTGACGTTGATCACGGAGATTTTTCTCGTCTGGATGCTTTTCTTGCCTCGACGATTTCGAATCGCTTGTTTCTGCATCGTAACGCCATTTCAAATTGCAATCATTCTGACCGCCAATTATGCCTTTTTGAATTATCTTGTGCTGGCGCTTGGATTTCTGCTGCTCGACGACCGCTTCATCGAATGGATTTTGTCCGCCCGTGTTCGGCGTTTCGCCGATTGGAAGCCGAAAGCACTCGCCGTGTTCGATGGCGCGCACAACGTAATCGAACGTTGGAGAACGTCTCTGCGACCAGCAACCAGCGCCATTTCGGTCGTGTGCCTCGGACTGGTTTTGTACGTCGCCACAGCGCAACTGGTGGGAATGTTCGTCTTCAATCCGCCCATTCCGCAAGAGCCGATTACTTGGCTCGAACCATTTCGGATCGCAAATCTCTACGGTCTTTTCGAACGCATGACCTGGGCGCGCTACGAGATCGAGTTTCAGGGCTCGAACGACGGGAGGACGTGGATTGCCTACCCGTTTCGCTACAAGCCGCAAGACGTCAACAAGCCGCCGGGAATCTACGCGCCTTACCAGCCGCGATTCGAGTGGAATATGTGGTTCGCGTCACTGGGCTCGTGGGACCAGAATAGGTGGGTGGTCTGGACTGAGGAGAGATTGCTGCAGAATTCGCCCGACGTGTTGCAACTCTTCGCGTACGACCCCTTTCCCCGATCGTCTCCTCCGACAGAAGTTCGGTCTGTGATCTACCAATATTGGTTCACAAGCCTTGAAACGAAACGCAAGACAGGAGCCTGGTGGCGCCGCGAAGAACTCGGTGAATATGCGCCAGAACTGATTATGCAACCGAACGGCAGGCCAGCCGTGATCGAGACGCCTCTGGCGAACCCACCGCCGCCATGACGCGGCGCCGCGAGGTTTGGAACACTCAAGGTAAATATTTTGCGTCTGCACGCATTTCGTTTAGCCTGTCTGCGACAGAAGAGCCTGCATGAAACGCAACCCAAAGCGTTCCAAACCTACAGCCGAACCGCAAGTAACTCCCGCTCAGGTGATCGCGCATCTTGCGACGCTTTCCAAGCCGGCCAGCATTCGCGAAATCGCGCACGGTTTAGGCTTGAAGCATTCGGGTCGGCGTTTTTTGCCGCGCGTTATCCAACAGCTTGAACGCAAGGCCGAAATCGAAGAGCACGGCAACCGGTATCGTCTCGCAAGTCAGCGAATATCCAAACCGCCGGAGACAGCACACGCGCGACCCGCGCAATCGGACAGTCGAGAACGCCCTCACACCCAAATCGAACACGCCCCAAAAACTCCGCAGCGAGCACACGATCCGAATCTTGCCGCTGGCCGAATGGTCGCCCACCGCGACGGCTACGGATTCGTCGTGCCGGATGCCCCAATTCCTGGCATCGACGGCGATCTGTTCATTCCGCGCGACAATATGAATGACGCGATGCACGGCGATCGAGTGCTGGCTCGCGTCGCCCATCGACGTCCCGACGGCCGTGCTGAAGGCCGGGTCGTACAGATTCTTGAGCGCGAGCATCCGACCATCGTTGGCCTTTTCCGATACGGGCCTCATGGCAATCACGTCCTGCCCTACGATGTTCGCATTCATCACGAAGTATTCATCCCAGCCGGGCAGGAATTGACCCCCGAGCTGCTGCAGAAGATTGGGACGTCTACAAACGACACGGCAGCCGCTAGGACGCGATTGCCGGAACTCGACGGTGCGGTCGTGAACGTACAGATCACGCGGTTCCCAAGGGGCGGATTGGCGCCCGCAGGCCGCGTCGTCGAAATAATCGGCCGTCCCGGCGAGATCGGCGTCGACACTGAAATCATCATTCGCAAGCACCACTTGCCGCACGTCTTCTCTGACGAAGCATTGAAGGAAGCCCGCGCAACGCCGCAGCAAGTATCCGAACACGATCTGCGGGAACGACGCGATTTTCGGCGTGTTCCGATCGTTACCATCGATGGTGAGACGGCGAGAGATTTTGACGATGCAGTGCACGTGAGCCGTCGCGCGGATGGCGGATACGAGCTGCAGGTGCACATTGCAGACGTTGCCCACTACGTACGCGCCGGGTCAGCGCTCGACCGCGAAGCGCGTGTGCGCGGCACGTCGGTCTATTTCCCGAATCGTGCTGTACCGATGCTGCCCGAAGAGCTGTCGAACGGTATCTGCTCGCTAAATCCGCACGTTGACAGGCTCGTCATGAGCGTTCTGATGGAGATGGACCCGTCCGGCAAGACGATCTCGACGGATTTCACTCCTGGCGTGATTCGTTCCGCGGAGCGAATGACCTACACGAATGTTCACAAGGTGCTCGAACGCGATCCCGAAATGACGGAGCGATATGCGCACCTCGTCGATAACTTCCGGTTGATGAAGGAACTCGCGCTTCTGCTGAACAGGCGGCGCAATGAGCGCGGATCGATTGATTTCGATTTGCCGGAACCGGTAATCGAATTCGACGAATCCGGACGAATGATGAGCATTGTGCGAAGCGTACGCAACATCGCACATCGCATCATTGAAGAGTTCATGCTCGCAGCGAACGAAGCGGTTGCCCGGTATCTGGATGGGCGCGGCATTGCCACGCTGCATCGGGTTCACGAAAAGCCCGATCCAAAAAAGGTCATCGAGTTCGAAGAGCTGGCGCACGCATTCGGATATTCGCTGGGCGTCGAAGATTTGTCGGAGCGCCGCGTGACGGTCCGACATGGCCGCGTGCAGCCGCCTGCCCGCGATACCCGCCACGGGCGTACAGCGCAGGGACGGGCGAGGCAGATGAGCGTCACGCTTCCGGCGTCCGAGGAAGTCGATATTCGCCCGCAACATTATCAGCGCTTGACGGAGAAGATCGCCGGAAAGCCGGAAGAGCGGATCCTTTCGTACCTCATGCTGCGTTCACTGAAACAGGCTCGGTACGCCGCGGATCCGCTGGGCCATTTCGCGCTCGCAGCGGATGAGTATACTCACTTCACTTCGCCGATCCGCCGTTATCCTGACCTGATCGTCCATCGCACTCTGAAATGGGCGCTGGAGAATCCCTCCGCCAAGCCTCACCTCGCTCCTTCGCGCGCGCGGTCGTCGGCGAAGGACGGCGAGCCGGCGATGGTCGGCCCATATAAGCGAGTGGAGCTCGAGGAAATCGCCGCCGAGACCTCCGAATCCGAACGCGCCGCCGAAGCGGCCGAACGCGAGCTGATGGACTGGAAGACCGCTCAGTTCATGGAAAGCAGGCTTGGCGATGAATTCGATGGCCTGATCATCTCGGTTCAGAAATTCGGATTTTTTGTCGAGCTGGTTGAGCTGTTCGTCGAAGGTCTTGTGAGTATCGATCATCTCGAACAGGCCACCGGTCAACGCGCGGTTTACCGCGAGCGCGACCATGCCATTGTTACGGAGCCGCATCGCGGCGCTCGCGGCAACGCGCAGCGGCATACGTTCTCGCTGGGCGATCGCATTCGCGTTCGGGCGGACCGGATCGACCCGCTTCGCCATAAGGTGGAATTCGCTCTAGCCTGAAGACATACGCGACCTTCTACCCTGAAAAATCGAGGTCGCGCGGCAACCGGATGCAATTTCCGTTGTAATTTCAGGTTGTTCGGTTAGCTGTCGAGCGGAACTCTCGTACTATTGCCCTTCGAAGTACCTATTCCCAAGCTATAACCATGGGGCCATATTCTGCCCTCACCGGAAAACGTGTGGAAGCCCACTACCGCGCGGGCGACATGCATCTTTCTGTCTGCGGAATCCTCGTCGCGGTGACCCCGCAGGCCGTTGTCCTGGAGGACCGCTTTACGCGTGATAGCAGAGAAAAGACCATTCGGGTGGAAATTCCCCACGCGTACCTGCTTCATCTCTATGAATGCCCCGACAAGAGAGTCGCCGATGGCGCCGTTCGTGCCTGGCGAAGCGTCTGATGACAGTCGTTTCAGCGCGAACTTTCTCTTCGGTCCTGTTTCCAGCTTAATTTGGACAAAATTGGGCGCCCGCCATTTGCCTCCTGTAATATAGATTTTTTCTCGTTTCTCCGGAGGCTCGCATGAAACCCGTTGTCGGACTAATCGGCCTGGGCCTGATGGGCAAACCCATGGGACACAATCTGCTCAGAGCGGGATTTCCGCTGGTTGTCTGGAATCGCACAAAACAACGAGCCGACGATCTGGTTCGCGGAGGCGCAAAGTGGACAGTGTCGCCGCGCGATGTCGCCTCGCAAGCCGACGTGTTGATCACGATCGTCAGCGACCCGCCTGCGATCGACCAAGTTCTGTGGGGCGAATCCGGAGCTCTTGGAGGGCTGCGGCGAGGAAGCGTCTACATCGATTCGAGCACCATTTCGCCGGAATTAGCGGTTAAGGCCGCTCGCGCATGTTCCGATCGCGGCGTGGACTATCTCGATGCGCCGGTGACCGGTGGCACCTGGGGTGCGGAAAAAGGCGAGCTCGTTTTCATGGTTGGGGGCAAAAAAGAAACGCTCGACCGCGCCAAACCAGTGCTTGAAGCAATCGGGAAGAGGTTTTTTCTTTTGGGTCCAAACGGCGCTGGTCAAACCGTGAAGCTTGCCATGAACCTGCTGCTCGCGCTGGAAGTGGAAGCGCTCGCCGAATCTCTCGCGCTGGTGACGAAGGCAGGGGTTCCCGGGGAACGGCTCATCGAGGTGATGCAATCGAGCATGGCGCGCGCGGGCGTGCTCGACGTGAAAGCTCCGCAGATCCTCAAGAACGAATACCCGCCGAGTTTTCCGCTGCGCCTGATGCACAAAGACATCCGGCTGGCGATTGAACTGGCAAAGAAAGAGGACGTCCGGCTTCCCGCCGGCGAGGCCGCGTATGGCGTGTACAGCGCAGTCAAGGAGTCCGCGAAGGAAGACCTCGACTACGCTGCAGTAGCCCGTTTTTGGGAGAAGTGATCGATTATCCTGCGGCGCTGCGAACCTGTGCGCCCGCGGGATAATACGCGAGTGGCAGGTCGCGCGAGGTTCGCAGGCCGGCAGGTGCGGCAACAATAGCGGGAATAGCGTTCACCGCGATCGCAGCTGTTGCCACGTCGCCGTGCGTGCCGCCGGGAATCACGAGTGACAGGTTCGGCTGACCCTTCAGCTCGATTGTGTCGGCGGGAGTTTTGGCGCCGACATACATCTGGAGTTCGAGAAAGATCTTTTCCTCGCCATCCGCGGTGCCGCGCGCAATCTGGTGAACACCGGCCACTTGGCCGGGTGCGACTTCCAGGAACTCGGTTCGGACATGTTCCTGCGCGATCACCGGTTGGATCGTTTCTGTAATGTCGTCAATTTCGAATCCAAGACCATCCGCGACCATGGCGACAGACTCGGGCAGGCCATGATGTTTGATCACGCCGGCCTCCACCTGCGCGCGAAACTCCTCGGGAGTCATGCCCGCGCCAATCTTCTTCTGCAACGGCAATCGCCGCTTCGACGCGTCGACCACGCGTATAGCCCTTGCTGACTCCACGCTTTGGCTCACCGCGCTCAGGGTCAGCACCAGCTTGTCCAGCACGAATCCTGGATTCACGCCCGTTCCAACGAGCGCGACTCCTTCATCCTTGGCCGCCGAATCCAGTTTCGCCGCCAGGTCGGGGCTCTTGCGGAACGGATAAGCTAGTTCTTCGCACGTCGAGACAATGCAGCAGCCTGCGCTGATGCACTCGAGCAGTTGGTCCATCACGCTCGCCAGATACGATGAAGTCGAATGCACCACTACGTCGACCGGTTTCGCGAGCATCTCCCGCGAATTCGCTGTCACCGCAACACCCCAGGGAGCGTCCGCTGCCCCGACTACTTCACCCAGATCTCTTCCAGCTTTCGCCGGATCGCGATCGATCGCCCCAACGATTTCCACATCGGACTTCTGCCTCATCAGCCGAACGATTGACGCCCCGATCGGTCCCACTCCGAACTGCACCACCCGTATTTTTTTCACCTTGGTGTCCTTGATGATTAGTACCTGCGTGAGCTGCCCAAATTAACCTAAAGCCGAACGCCTTCCACTGCAACTGGAATTACGCACATTCTTGAAGCGAAAACATTCATTTAGGTTGCGTCGTCTCGTTCTGAATTTCGGTCCGCACCACCGCGCCCCTACAGCGAGGCGCTTTTTCAGGACGCTTTAAGCCGGATTAAATGCGCGTGAGCGCCGTCGCTTCATCTTCGGCGACATCAAGAACCGCATCGAGGCGCACCATCTTCAAAATCATCAGAACGCGCTTGTTCGGCGCAAATAGAGTGCAGGTTCCTCCGAGGCGTTTCAGCAGTGTGAACGATCGCACGATGGCTCCAATGCCGGAGCTGTCCAGGTCCGTCACTCCCGACATGTTCACTGCGACGTGCGTCGATCCCGCATCCGCGAGCTGCTGGATTTGTGTTCGGAATGCCTCTTCGCTCTCTCCAAGCTTGAGCGGCCCGTTCAGGTCGAGAATCGTTGCGCGTCCCGCTTTGCGTATTCCGATATTCAAACGACCACCTCGTTGAACAGTGACGTCTTCGAATTCAGCGCTGCAAAAAGCTAGCCGAATTGGTTGCCGCAATCAAGTGGAACGCGGAGACTCCTCGCGCTAGTGCTCCGTCACGGCGCCATGCATCGCAACAAAGCTCGCAGGCAGCCCCTTTCCATAGAGCCATATTCGGAAGAATTCAGCCAGGTCCTTTCCGCATGTCTGCTCCATCGCGGAGCGAAGATCGTTGAAGCCTACCTGCTGTCCGCCCAGAACCGTGACAAGGTTCTTCAGCCCCTTCCGCACCGGTTGTTCGCCGCACGTGTCTTCCAGGGCCACATACATCAGCGGAGCTTTCGCGACAGCAATAGCGCGCTGGCCCGGCGGGTCTGTCACTGTCGTGACGCCAAGGGGCGTCTCTTTTCCGTGCTTCAGCGCCTCGTAGTATTCTCCAAGAAAGTATTCGACGCGGCTTCGTCTGGCGTTGGCGCCTCCTTCCGCCTCATCGATCACTATGGTCGAGTATTCCGCGAGCCCTTCACCGATGCCGATCGCAGCGTTCGGGCCGGGATACATCTCATCGCTGAACCAATTGTGAGCGAGCGCGTGAGATACGCGTTCAACGAAAGCGTCGCTGCTTACTCCAAGGGCGAGCGTTTGCTCGCCAACGAGCGCTCCCCCGGGAAATGATTCCACGCCGGAGTCCGGTCCCTCGCCGAGGTCCGCGCGCAGAGTCGGAGCCTCGACGATGTGTGGAACGTGAAGTTCGGTGTCGATCGGTCCAAAATCCTTTTCAAGTGTGGCCCATGCCTCCGCTATCCGCTGCGGGCTCGTCCCGGCGTTTTCGGAAAGAGGATGGATTGTCCAAAAGACAACCGATCCCGCACCCAAACGAGTCTCGACGTAATTTCCCGCCACTACGAAAGGCGCAAAGTCGTTCTTGTTCAGTTGGAATTGATAAACAGCTTCATTGCGCTCGATTTTGCGGCGCTTGAGTCTCCCTCGGGCCAGCACCAGGAATTCCGCCGGCACACGGACCGAATAGATCATCTTCGGCGGTCGCGTCGGATAGGGTGAAAGAAAACGGTGCGGCGGCTGTGGAAGCGCGGCCCATCCCGAGGAACCCAGATGGAACGTCTCGTCTCCGATCGTGATTCGATTGTCGAAGTCACTCCCGGGCCGGAATGCATACTTGATGTCGAGCGCGCCTGTGTGTTCTCGCGTCCAGGGCGCCTCAAAATTGATTCGGCGCGTGTTCGGGGATTCTGTGCGGTATTCCTCTGGCAGTTCGCTCAGATCGATCGGATGGCCGTCCCAGTCTATATGAACATCGTCCGTGCCGGGTGCCGTTTGCTCAGGAAGAGTAACGTCGACAAACGGCAGATCCGTCGTGCCTGTGTTCTTGAGCTCGTAATGCTCACTGATGTGCAGAGAGGCGGGAGAGCCGGGGACAAACTGTACTGTGCGGGTCTCGCTAAGGACTTTGTAGCCCGGCGCCAACGCTACGGCGCAGCCGGATAGCCACAAAGCGGCGACGGCCGCGCACAGTGCCGTACATCCGAAACTCGAATGTTCACGGTTCAAGCACGCAATTTTACTCGGTGAAACGCCGTCCCGGAAAGAGGCAAGGGCAGTCGGTGCGGTGCGAATCCGATCGGAAATACCTAGTGCGGCGACGAATCGAATCTACGACCCGCTGAAGCGCCGAAGGATCTGCGAATCGCTCGCCCCGCGACGGCGCAAAGAAATAATGGCGTTCGCCTCTGTATCAGGCACTCCGCGACGGGCAAGCTCCAGCAAAGTCGATCCTCGCAGCCCCGTATTCTTCAGCCCGGCAAGCGATGCCCCGGACAGCACAGGTTTGTTGTCGTCGCGTTTCTGCGCGACTGCCAGGATGATTGGGTCCGAAAGGCCGGCGAGGTGCATCGCCTCGTACTCTCCGTAGGTCGGTCCCAGTTGGTTCAGGTTGGCCAAACTGAGAATCATTTCGCCATCCAGTCCCGACTGGATCAGGCTGGCAACCGCATCGCCGCTTTTAAACCCTTGTCCGCGGCTATGAAACAATCGAACAATTTGAACGCAATCTTCGTCCGTAAAACCGGCATTATATGCCGTCAGAATTTCGGGAATTTCCGCGCGGGTTACGTTCAGGCTGTTCAACTGCTGTACGGCGGCGTACGACATGCCGGAATTGTCGAGCGGCTGTGTATCGGCAGCGTGACGGTGTGCGCAAGCCCCGAGCGCGAAAGCTATCAGCAGGGCGGCCGCGGCAAACGTGATCTGGCGCGCTGTACGGTCTGTGCCGAAGTGGATCAGTTTCTTCACACATCCATTTTAGCCATTGTTTTTACGGAATGATTTTCTTGTAACCGAAAGGTCAAGAGGGGGCTCAGCTTGTCGCGAATTCAATTAGCGGTGCGTCTACATTGCAGTTCGCGCCCAGAAACGGCGATCACACGTTGTACACACGCTCGATGTCGAATACGCCGGGAATTCGTTTCACGCCGCCAACGATTCGCTCCAGTTGCTTTCTGTCGGACACATCAATAGCCACTTCAATTCGGGCACGCAGACCATCGGCCCCTCCGCTCTCGAACGTGCGGATGTTCGCTTCCGCGTCGCTGATGACGGCCGTAATCGCAGCGATCATACCAGGACGATCTTCCGTGAAAATCCGAAGCCGAACAGAGAACGTGGCCTGCGTCGCGTCAGCCCACTCCACGGGAATGCGCCGCTCGGCTTCGTACAGCAGGTTTTCAACATTTGGACACGTCTTGCTGTGTACCGCAATTCCGCGCCCACGCGTCACGTAACCAACGATATCGTCTCCCGGAATCGGATTGCAGCACTTCGACCGATAGACCATCAGATCGTCGTGTCCGCGAACCAGGATGGCGGCTTCGTGCATCCCGAGCATCCGCTTCACGGTGGAAACGATCTTTGGCCGGGCTGTTTCCTCGCCGGGTCCCGCGACTTCTGCTCCCGTCGCCTTCGATAACACCTGCCGCGCCGACCATTTTCCGTAGCCAAGTTCCGCGAACAGGTCCTCCGCCCGCGCACACCCGTATTCCGACGCGACGCGCTGCCAATCTTCGGTCGTAATCTTCTTCATGTTGACGCCGGCATGGCGCGCTTCTTTCTCCAGCAGCCGGCGGCCGACGTCTTTGGCCTCTTCGCGTTCGTGAAGATTTATCCATTGCCTTACTTTGCTGCGGGCGCGCGAGGTGTGCACGAACGACAGCCAGTCGCGCGACGGCCCGTGCCCCTTCTGCGTAATTACCTCGACCACGTCGCCGTTGCTCAGCGTATGCCGCAGAGGCACCATTACGCCGTTCACTTTTGCTCCGGCGCATTGATGCCCGACTTCGGTGTGAACGGCGTAAGCAAAATCCACAGGTGTCGCGCCGCGAGGCAGCACCACCACGCGTCCCTTCGGTGTGAATGTGTAGACCTCTTCCGGATATAGATCAACGCGCAGAGTCGACAGAAATTCGCTCGGCTCTTGCATGTCTTGCACCCACTCGATCAACTGGCGCATCCAGACGATCCGCTGATCGTCGGCGGAGGTCGTCCCCAGCCCGTCCTTGTATTTCCAATGTGCTGCAACACCTTGTTCGGCGATGCGGTGCATCTCTTGTGTGCGAATTTGCACTTCGAACGGCTGTCCGGTGTGAATCAGCGTGGTGTGCAGCGATTGATACAGGTTGGGCCGCGGCATGGCGATGTAGTCCTTGAAACGGCCGGGGACTGGACGCCAGATCTGGTGAATCACGCCAAGCGCCGCGTAACAATTTTTGATCGTGTCGGTAACCACGCGAATCGCCAGCAAGTCGTAAACCTGGTCGAGAGTGCGCTGCTGCTTTTGAATTTTGAGATGGAGCGAATAGAGACGCTTCACGCGCCCTTGGACTTCCGCTGGAATTCCGCTTTCGATCATGTTGTCGCGGATGTTTTCCTGCACTTCCTGCAGGAAACGCTGGAACGGACTCCGCTTCGCCTCGATTTTCTTCTGCAGTTCGAAAAACGCCTCGGGTTCCAGGTACCGGAACGACAGATCCTCGAGTTCGCCGCGAATCAGGCCCATCCCCAGGCGGTTTGCCACTGGAGCGTAGATGTCGAGCGTCTCGCGAGCGATGCGCTGCTGGCGTTCGTGGTCCAGGTATTCGAGCGTGCGCATGTTGTGCAAGCGGTCCGCAAGCTTCACCATAACGACGCGAACATCGTTCACCATCGCTAACAGCATCTTGCGGACGTTTTCTGCCTGGCGTGCTTCCGGCGCGAGCAAATCCAGGCGGCTGATCTTCGTTGCGCCTTCCACGAGGCGCTCGACGTCCGGGCCAAACTCTTTCGAGATTTCCTCGAGCGGGATTTTCGTGTCTTCGACAACGTCGTGCAGAAGGGCGGCGCACAACGACGTGACATCCAGCTTCATATCCGCCAGCAGGTGTGCCACTTCCACGGGATGCGACAGGAACGGCTCGCCCGAAACGCGCGTTTGCGTCTTGTGCTGTTCGGCCGCGAAATCGTACGCGCGCCGAAGCAGGTCGAGGTCGTCGCCCGGCCGGTTGCGCCGCACTTTGTCCAGCAACTCGACAAAGCGCAGATCAACCCCGCGCCGGGCCTCCGGCCAGACCGACGGATTCGTCCCTGAGCTCATGTTTCGTTAATTCTACGCTTGCTTTCGCTAAAAAACAGACGGGAAGGCCAGCTCAGTTCGGCTGAACATTTCAAAGGACTTAGCGTTCCCTACCGAGCGCCGCATCAGCGACTTGGCGGCGAGCGGCCACGGCGCGAGACTACCCGCCCAGCTTGTAGACCACGGAAATAGTCGTATCAACCTCCACCGGCTTGCCGTTCAGCAAAGTCGGGCGGTACCGCCATTGGCGAACTGCATCGATCGCCGACTTCGCCAACCACTGCGGTCCGGATACGTATTTCAGTTCCTTAACCGTGCCGTCCTTTGCAATGACCGCGTGAAGAAGGACCGTGCCTGAAGGTAGCCGGCCGTTCCCATAATTCTGGGGATAGATCGGATAAACCATGTGAATCAGGTTGTGCCGCTGTACGTCGCCGGCGACTCGAATTCGTGCCGGTCGGGTGCCGTCGTCGGCCGGAATGCTGCCAACGATTCCGTTCGCTGGATGTCCGGCGACATCGCCGCTTCTAGCGCCCTTCGCGACCGGATAACCGGCCTGGACCCAGTCGTGCGCAAAATCGTGCGGCAGCAGCAAGACTTTCAAATGCGTGAAACCCATCGCGCGAAGAGCCTCGAACGCCGGCCGGATATTCGGGCAATGCGCGAGCGGGCAACACCCGCAATACACGACCAGGTCAGTAGATCGAGGCAGCGCCTGGGCGAATTTTTTCAGGTCGTCCAGTCCCTTCGCCTCTATAGCTGGGCCGTGGAATGACGCACCAGGAACATGGGCTCCCTCGAACAAGGTGCGGAACCCAACGCAAACGATCACGGGGCGCATGCCGCGTTGCGACAATTTCTTCACGAGCGCCGCGGGTTCAATCGTTTGCTCAGAAGTCCACGGGTCGGCAGAATCTCGAGATTGCGCGGATTGTCTTGCTCCGTCAGTTGCCGCGGGAAGCGCAATCAGAAGAATCGCCGCGGCGAGCACGACGGTCGGGGGGGCGAATGTCCCTGGTCGTTCGAAACGGTGACTTGCCACAAATCCTCGCAATGCGGACTTCCAATGCCGCACTCATTTGTTCCGGCGACGCGCATTTTACCTCGTTCCGTCCGAACCTTGCTTCTGTTCGTAACATTCCTCTGCTGACTGCTGCTTTCTCGTTGGCTCAGGCTTCATGTATTCTTGTCGGACCATGCTCGATCTTGGCTACGTCCGCGAACATCTCGACGTGATCGAAAAAATGGCCCGCAATCGCGCCGTTTCGCTCGATCTCGACTATTTTCGCCGCCTTGATGCGGAGCGCCGGCAGTGCATCACGTCCGTCGAACGCCTGAAGGCCGAGCGCAACAAGGCCAGCGAGGACATCGCGCGCTTGAAGAAATCTGGCCAGGATGCCGGGCCGATCCTCGCGCGTATGAAGGAAGTTTCCCAGCAGATCAAGCGCGACGACGAGCGCGTGTCCCAGTTGGACGGCCAATTAAAGGATTTTCTGCTCACGATTCCTAACGTTCCCCACGCGAGCGTGCCGGTTGGCAAGGGCGCAGCCGACAACCTCGAAGTCCGCCGCTGGCCCGATCCCTGGAAGGCCCCAAAGTTCGATTTCCAGCCGCGGCCGCACTACGAACTCGGCGAACGGCTGGGAATTCTCGATTTCGAATCGGCGGTGAAAATCGCAGCCGCGCGATTCGCGGTTTACAAAGGCCTCGGCGCGCGCCTGGAACGCGTCATCGCCAATTTCTTCCTCGATCAGCACACGCGTCCGGAACCGTCGGGACACGGTTACACGGAAATTCTGCCGCCGTTCATCGTGAACACAGCTTCGCTTACCGGCGTCGGCCAGCTACCGAAGTTCGCCGCCGATATGTTCCATCTCGAAGGAACGGACCTGTGGCTCACTCCGACCTCGGAAGTCGAATTGACGAGCCTGCATCGCGACGAAACGCTCGATGCGGACGAACTGCCTCTAAAAGTTTGCGCCTGGACGGCGTGCTTTCGCTCCGAAGCAGGCGCGGCAGGCAAAGACACGCGCGGAATCAAACGCCAGCACCAGTTCCAGAAAGTCGAGATGTTCAAGTTTACGCGGCCGGACCAGAGCTACGACGAGCTTGAATCGCTGGTGCGCAACGCAGAGGACTTACTGCAAAAACTCGGCCTGCCATATCGCGTGGTCCTGCTCTGCACGGGCGATATGGGCTTCGCGTCGGCGAAGACGTATGACATCGAGGTCTGGCTCCCATCGGCAGACGAATTCATGGAAATTTCCTCTTGTTCGAACACGGAAGCCTTCCAGGCGCGGCGTTCGTCGATCCGTTTCAAGCCAAAGGGAGGCAAGAGCGAGTTCGTTCACACCCTGAACGGATCGGGGCTCGCTGTCGGCCGCACATGGATCGCGATCGCGGAAAATTATCAGCAGGCCGATGGGTCGATCGTCATTCCCGAAGCCCTTCGTCCCTACATGGGCGTCGATAAGATCGCAGTCCCCAACGCAACCATTTAGCGCGGTCCCACTCTCCAAATAAGGCGAGTCAGGAATAACAAACCTCGCAGCGAGGCGGGTACCCGTCTATCCCGAGCAACGCCTCGTTTTGATGGCTCAAAAGCTGTTTCCGCGGATTACAGGAGTCATCTTGGCCTTGTGGAATTCGATGCTCTTTGAGGAACTTTTACGGGCGCATATCAGAATCCCTTGACGCCGGTACAGGTCGATGCCTTAGCAACTGCAGGGAATCTCGGCCTGACACGATAAAACGGGCAGTCTAAACTGGAATCATGAATAGCATGTTCGCGCACATACCGTGAAAAGCCGGTTCGGACATTCGCGCAAGGCAATGCGCCGGAAGGTCGGCAAACCGCGGCTCCGGGTGTGCCAGCTTGCGTGGATCGCCTTGGCTGTCCTGTTTTGCGCTGTTCCCGCGCTGGCACAATCACAACAGGATCCTACGAGTGCCGCACTGACTTCTGCGGCGGATCAGGCCAAAGGGCAAAGCCAGGTGCAACCCGCCACCGGTAGCATCAGCGGTACCGTGGTCGACCAGACGGGAACCGCGGTTTCCGCTGCGCATGTCACTCTCACGCGGGGCGAAAATCCAGCCAGTCAGGAGGCCACTTCGGACGAGGCCGGCCAATTCTTCTTCGTTAATGTTTTGCCGGGTGCATTTCAGTTGACCGTCTCAGCGCGGGGATTCGTGACACAGACCATCTCCGCGACGGTCCGCGCCGGCGAAGCGTATGCTGTTCCCTCAATCGCACTGGCCGTTGCCGGCGTTACCACACAAGTAAAGGTGATGCCCACGGCTGTGATAGCGGAAGCCCAAATTAAACAGCAGGAGCAGCAACGTGTGCTTGGCGTGCCAAACTTTTACGTAAGCTATGTTCGGGACGCCGCGCCTCTGAACATGAATCAAAAGTTCCAATTGGCCTGGCACTCAACGATTGATCCCGTCAACCTCGCTATTGTGGCGGGCACAGCGGGAATCCAGCAGGCATTCAATCAATACAGCGATTACGGACAGGGCGCGGAAGGATACGGGAAGCGGTTCGGCGCCGCGTATGGGGACGTGACAATCAGCACGTTCCTGGGCGGCGCAATCTTGCCATCGCTCTTTAAGCAGGATCCGCGGTTCTTCTTTAAAGAGGACGGCTCAAAGAAACAGCGTGTCCTCTACGCCATCGCAGCGTCCATCATGTGCAAGAGCGACAGAGGACGCTGGGAGCCAAACTATTCCGGGATTCTGGGAAGTCTCGCCGCGGGCGGAATCTCAAATCTCTATACCCCAGATCAGAACCGCAGTGATCTGGCCGTGACGTTCGAAGGTACCGCGATCGGCATCGGTGCTGCAGCCGGAGAGAATATTTTGCAGGAATTCGTTGTCCCGAAATTTACAAAGAAGAAAGGCCCGAAGCCCAACGCGAGTCCTGGCGTGGATGGAAGTTCGACAACGCAGAACTGAGGGTACGCGAGGGAAGCGCAGCAGGGCGCAGGCGATGCCCGCGCCCGGATCCGCGCGCTGTAAATTCCTTACATCGACATCGAGGATTCTTTAACGCTGTCGACGTGAAGCATGCCGGTCTTCGTTTTGTAGCCCGTCACGCTAACTTCGTGTCCAAGATCGGCATCCGTAATCGACTTCTGGTTGCTGATCTTGTCCACCGTTTTTGTCTTGGAATCAACGAAAACATACTTCGCGCCCATTTTGACGCACTTTTCGGCGCAGGCTTTGTGACTGGCGCTGGCGCCCTTCACACCGCAGTTGCTGTCGCTGATCCAGCCCGTGTAGGTCATCGCTTTGGCTGCCTGTTTCCCGCTGGCGCGGGTTGGCACGGCCAAGCTGAGCGTGGCGAATAACATTGCAAACAAGCCAAACGTCGTGAAGGCTCTCTTCATCGTTACGTCCTTTCTTGAAGGAATCGTGAACCCATTTTCTGCCAGGCCCCGAAACCGGCAGTCTCTTGCGAGGTAACTTGTTTGTGCCCGGCTTCGACGCCTCACCCTCTCCCACAGCGCGAGGCAAATGAAGCCAGCCGCATACGGCACCAGCCGCAGTTCGGAATTGTAGCGCAGTTATAGCCCTTGTGGCACAACTAGCAAGTAGATCGGGTCTGGCCCGAACCTGCCATCAAACGTGCTCTGGCCGCCCCGAGCGCCCAACGGAAACTGCGTCAGGCCGGCGTCCGTTCAGGAGCCGCAGAGCGAGGTGCTGCCCACGAGACCGGCGCAATCGGCCCAACCACGAAGAGCCAGGCCAGCGCACCGACAAAAGTTAGCACTCCGAGCACCGCCACAGCCCAAATGAAATTTCCCGTTAGGTCCACGAGAAAACCGGTAAGCGCCGGTGCGATGATTCCCGCCAGATTGCCCGCAAAATTTTGCGCGCCCATCCATTGTCCCGCGGCGCTGGGTCCGGCCAGAGTCTGCGCGCCTGCAAACAGAAGCGGGTTCGCGATGCCGTAGAACGCACCCGCCGCGACCAGCAGAGCAACCGAAACCGTCGCGGGCACGATCATCGCCGCCATCAGCGACACACCTGACCCAGCTAGCCCGACAACGAACATCAATTTGCGAACGCGCGACCCCGAAGGGCCCGCTTCCACCCAATGATCGGAGAGCCAGCCCGATACAACCGAGGAAAGCGCAGACACCAGGAACACCGCTCCGCCAATCTTCGCCATATTCTCCATCGAAAAATGCCGCTGGCGAACGAGATAGTAGGGAAGCCAGGTAAGCAAGAAATACGTCAGGTAGTTGCAAGCGAAGTGCGCTATGCATGCGCCGCTGAAAGATCGCTCCTGCAGGATGGCGCTCAACGGCGGAGGTTTTCTCTCAGCACTGTGGGCGTTGCGACTGGCGCTCGCCGATTGCAAATTTAGCTCCGCGCGAGTCGCCTCAAGTTCTAGATCGGACTGCCCACCTTCCCCACTGTTGACCATGCTCGCATCCAACACAGGTCGCGTGCGCAGCGGTCGCGTATACAGCAGCCACGGAATCACCCACGCAAGGCTGATCAAGCCGAGAACGATGAAGAATGGGCGCCATCCGAAATCAGCCATCAGGATTCCGCCCGCAAACGTGGCGACGGCCGGCCCTGTGAACTGGCCTGCCGCAATTGCGCCGTTGCCAAGCCCTCTGTGGCGAATCGAAAAATCGCGTGCCAGGATTTTGGCATACGAAGGATACGCAACCGCCTCGCCCACCCCCAGCACAAGCCGCACGGCCAGCAGAGCCACAAACCCGTGCATCAGTCCGGTGACGCTGGTCGCGCAAGACCAAATAAAAAATCCGAAAGCGAGCACCCACGTAACGTCGACCCGGTCAATCAGCCAGCCCGAAGGGATCTGGAACGCGGTGTAGCTCCAAAAGAACGCCGAAAGCAAGATCCCCAATTCGGTGGGCGAAAGGCGAAGCTCGTCCCTCAGCAGAGGCGCTGCGACTGACAGATTCCCTCGATCGATGTAGTTGATGAAGATCGACAGCGTAAGCAGGACGAGAATCGTGCGCAGAGTTGGCGACAACTTTTCGGAATGTGCAGCGCTCGGCAAAAGGATTCCGCTCTTACGCCGGCGGCGGATGGTACCACAGCGCGAAAGCCGAAGTTAGAAGCTCGACAAACCTAGCACCCGACGAGCCGCCATTTCGATTGCCAGCGACTCGAAGTGCCAACCTGAAACCGCCGTGGCGCAATTTCGCCCGCGTTTTGCCGCGAAGACATATCATGTTTCCATGCAGGCAAGGCTGGAAGTCAGCGAACTAGCTGTCGAACTCCCAACGACGAACGGATGGGTTCGTCCCGTGAACGGCGTTTCGTTCGCGCTTGGCCCAGGCGAATCGCTGGGCGTCGTCGGCGAGTCGGGTTCAGGCAAGACGATGCTCTCGCTCTCGCTGATGGGACTCACTCCGCCCGGCGCCAGAGTAAGAGGCCGCGCCCAGCTGCACGCGGCGGCCGCAAGCGGCAAATCCCACGGGAATGGTGCGGCTGCGCAAGATCGCACCATCGATCTCATCGCGGCTTCGTCCGACGAGATGCGCGCGATACGCGGCGGCGAAATCGGTATGATTTTTCAAGAGCCGATGACGGCTCTCGATCCCGTGCTTCGCATCGGCGGCCAGATCGAAGAAGCGATCCGCGTCCATAATCCGCGCATTTCGCGCGCCGAAACGCGCCAGCGAGCCATCCAGGCGCTCGAGAAAGCTGCTGTTCCCGAGGCAGCGCGCCGCTCGCGGCAATATCCGCACGAGCTTTCGGGAGGCTTGCGCCAGCGCGCGCTCATCGCCATGGCGCTCGCAGCTGGCCCCAGCGTGCTCATTGCCGACGAGCCGACGACGGCGCTCGACGTCACTGTGCAAGCACAGATTTTGCACCTCTTGGCCGAGCTTCAGCGCGAGCTGCATCTTTCGTTGATTTTCATCACGCACGATCTCGGCGTCGTCGCGCAAATTGCCGAACGCGTGCTCGTCATGTACGCGGGCCGCGTCGTCGAGCAAGGCGCAACCGGCGACGTGCTGCGCAATCCACGGCACCCCTACACGGAAGGCTTGCTGCGTGCCGCGCCGCGCTTGCGAAAAACCAAAATCTCCCCGATCCCCGGTTCGGTGCCCGCTTTGGACGCATTGCCCTCCGGATGTTCCTTCGGCCCGCGCTGCGAGCGGCACATTTCCGAGTGCGACAGTGCCGTCCCCGAATTGCGCCCGATTGACGACGCCCACCAGGCGCGTTGTATTCTGGCCCGGAATCTTTGATGGCGAACGCGACTCCGACAGTTCGCTGGGTCGCAGTTGCAGCAGGGGTCGTGGTCGCGCTCGCACTGTCTCTGGGTGTCACGCCGCTGTGCTTCGTTCTTGCTTTCCCCATGGTTGTTGGAGCGGCGATTGAGCGCCGTTTCGGCGTTGCGGGGAGGGTTCTTATATGCGTAGGCGCGCTTGTCATCGTCAGCCCTTGCGCGGTCTATCTCGGTTTCGTAGCGGTGAGCACGATACCCTTGGTAAGGCGATACCACGATCTCGGCATTCTGACCATGTTCGTGCTTTCCGTACTTTCAGTTTTCCTAGCCGGCGCGTGCGACGTTATGCTCGTCGTAGACACGATCAGGATGAGACGAATTCCAGATGAAAACTGACCACCGCCAACAAGAGGAACTCGTTCGCGACAGGTTCACGCGCACCGCGGAAGTCTTTGGTGACTTTGCCGTCAAGGAGCGCGTGCGCGAAGCGGAACAGCTCGCGCAATTGACTCGCGCTAGCGCCAGTGATCGCGCTATCGACCTCGCGTGCGGTCCGGGAACGCTTGCCCTGCGCTTTGCGCGGCATGTCCGCTGGATTGCCGGAGTCGATTTCACGCCGGCGATTTTGAGCCGCGCGCAAGCCTTGGCGGAAAAAGACGGCATCCGCAATCTTGCCGTCGTGCTTGGCGACGCGAAGCAGTTGCCGTTTGCGGACGCGTCGATCGACATCGCCGTGACGAGCTACAGCCTCCATCACATCCTCGACCCGCAGCGCGTCATCGAGCAGATGGCGCGAGTCCTCGTGCCCGGCGGACGCGCAGGCGTCCTCGATATGATCGTGCCGGAAGACGCGGCTGGCGCGGACTTGCGCAACCGCATCGAGGTTGCGCGCGACCCCTCGCATGCGCGCGCAATGCCGGTGAGCGAGCTTGTAGCGATGTTCGGCGCGGCCGGATTGCGCGTCATCGCATCCCAGGAAAACTCGAAGGCCCGATCGTTCGATGATTGGCTCAGAGTCGCCGGATGGAAGCGCGGCGACGCGGCTTACGAAGAGACGCGCGCATTGCTCGAGAAATCCATGCGCGAAGGCACCGACTCCGGCTTTTACCCGCAGCTCTTGCCGCCCGAAGCTGCCAGCTCTGCTGGATCAGGCGACGGACGCGCCGACGACCAACGCAGTGACATCGAACTCGGCCAGACTTCCGTCTTCGTCGTGGGTGAAAAGCCCTAACTCCTGCCGAACGCAGCCAGGTTCTTAGAGCGTCGGAGCCTCGACAAGAGCCGTCTTTTAGGGGGTCGGAGCTTTAGCTCCGACATTACCGCGTGCGTTTTGACCCGGGGTTTTAGCCCCTGAGGTCTCGCTGTCCCATCTGGATTTTTGTAGCGGCCGCCTTGCCTTTCAGGCGCGCGCATTTGATTTTCGCCGTGCCCATCCTCCGCGTCTTCTGCGAGTCGCGCTTCTAGCGCGCCGCCACAGGGCGGTTAACGCCACGACCCAAGCTCCCCTATCACGTCGCCAATCCATGATTCGGCGCGGTTCGCTGCTCTGCCACCGGCATTCGCTGTCCGCAATGCGGGCAATTCGACCAATTCGAGTCAACCGGCTTGCCGCAGTTCGGGCATGTTGGTTGAAGCGACGTTCCGCAGTGCGGGCAGAACGGAAAGCTGGCCTTCACCACGTTCCCGCATCCGGGGCACGGCTTCGGCAGCGGGTCGCGCAGGATGAAATACAAAATGATGCCGATCGCGTCGGGAATGAAGATGGCCAGCAGTGTCCACATCACATAGCGCATCTGACGGCGCTTCGCATCGGCGTACACGTATCCGATCAGCGCAATGTACGCCACCACCAGCAGGAAAATCCCGTACACGAACAGAGCTTGTCCCCAGCGCGGCCATTGGCCCATTTCGGGATCGTGAGGAAGTGCGTAGAAGAACAACGGCGTCGTGGCCCCAAAATATACAAGCCAGCCGACGACCCACGCCGGTGTTGGAATAATACCCAGTCCTTTTGTGAAGCGGCTCATGCCAGGCTCCTTTCCCGCCGCTGACGCAGCGCCAGCATCACCGCGGCCATTCCTCCCCCGAGCCACGCCAGCGCGGTGAACGCGGCAAAATCGATCCACGCGCGCCCAAACTGCGGCCCAAGCAGGCTGCGGAAGTCGCCGCTCACAAAGTGGAAAACCGGCCAGCTCGCGGCGGTCAACAGCCACGCAAACGCCACCACGAAGATCATCACGCGGCGATTCCAGTCATGTTCGGTTTGCTCCGCGAGCTTTTCTTCGGCGCGCGCCAGCGTGATTCGCACCAGTTGCGCCGAAGGCTGCGGAGTCGGCAACCGGCAGATATCCGCCGCGATCGACCGCCACGTATCCAGCTCGTTCGCGCAGTCAGCGCACGATCGCAGATGCGCCGCCACCTGCTCCTCTTCCGCCCGCGTCAGAGCGCCCGCCGCGGCCAGCGCCAGCAATTCTCGAATCTTGTCGTGCTCGCTCATTGCCATGCCGCTCCCGGATAACGCGCTTCCAGCTCCTGTCGCAGTTGCGCGAGCGACCGCCGCAGCCGCGTCTTCACGGTCGAAAGCGGCGCGCCCGTCACCTGCGCGATCTCTTCGATTTTCATTTCTTCCTCGAATCGCAGCACAAGAACTTCGCGATAGATCAGCGGCAGTTCCTGCATCGCCGTTCCGATCCGGCTGCGGCGCTCAGCCGCGAATGCTCGATCGAACGGCCCCCTTTCATCGGACGGAATCCGCTCGGCCGCAGTTTCGACGCGCTCGTCGCCCGCAAGCGGCTCATCCAGGCTCTGCGGACGGATCCGGCGCAAATGATCGATCGCCAGATTGCGCGCCAGCGTGAACAGCCACGCGTCGAAGTTCCGGCTCGTGTCGAACGACCGGATTTTCTCCACCACTTTCAGCCAGGTTTGCTGGAACAGGTCTTCCGCCTCGGCCGGCTGGCGCACCATCCGCAGCAGATACCGGTACAGCCGGTTCTGGTATCGCGCAATCAGCTCCGAGAGCGCGTCCAGGTCCCCTCGACGCAGCCGGGCCACATCTGTATCCACGGCCACCAGCCCCTCCAGCCCACCCACTCCCGCTAGTCTTTTTAACGCTAGCCCTTTGAACCACAGCCCCGCGAACGCTAGCCGTTCTGACGCTAGCTCCTCTAACCCCTCTACCAATGTCGCGCTCGCGCCCATCATACCCGTAATACGTGCGACCCCCCGAAAAGGACGCACGCCAACTGTGGAGGGATTGCCTTAGACATGGATGGGCGAACAACGCGCTTGACGCTATCATGGTGTTGCTGTCTTATACTGACGTCGTTCACTCAAACGGCGGCCTAAACTATGCATTCGACTGTCCGCGTCGAACTCACCGAACAAACGGCGTCCAAATCCGACACCAATCTCTCGGCCTTCGTCCCTAAAGAACTTCAGAACCTGGCTGACCCACAGACCGCTATTCCTCGCGTCGCCAAGGACGAGCGAATCATTCGCTCGATCGAAGACGCCATCCACACGATTCCCACCGTCCATCATCTCTTGCTGGGCGACGCTCGCGATTTGTCAAAGCTGAGCGGCGAAAGCGTCCATCTAGTTCTGACGTCGCCACCCTACTGGACACTTAAAGAATATCGACATTCTCCGGCACAGCTCGGCCACGTTGAGGACTATGAGGAGTTTTTGACCGAACTGGATCGAGTCTGGCAGCACTGCTTCCGCGTTTTGGTTCCTGGTGGGCGTCTGATCTGCGTTGTGGGCGACGTTTGTCTCTCCAGGCGCGAAAACGGCGGCAGGCATACGGTCGTGCCACTACACGCCTCAATACAGGAGCACTGCCGGAAGATTGGCTTCGACAACCTTGCGCCGATTATTTGGCATAAAATCTCGAACGCGGCGTACGAAGTCGAAGGCGGATCGGGGTTTCTCGGAAAGCCCTACGAGCCAAACGCAGTTATCAAGAACGATATCGAATTCATCCTGATGGAGCGCAAGCCCGGCGGGTACCGAACGCCCGATATTTCAAGCAAAGTACTCAGCCTGATCTCCGCCGAAAATCACAAACGCTGGTTTCAGCAGATTTGGACCGGCCTGACCGGAGCCTCCACTAAACATCACCCGGCACCCTATCCCGTGGAACTTGCCGAACGCCTCGTGCGCATGTTCAGTTTCGTCGGAGATACGGTTCTCGACCCGTTCCTGGGGACCGGGACAACCACGGTCGCGGCTGCCAAATGGGCTCGCAACAGCATCGGGTTCGAGGTCGACAAGCACTATCTGGAACTCGCCAACAAGCGAATCCGCGAAGAAACTTCTTCACTCTTCAGCGTCGCCACGATACACGTCTCTGATTCCGAATAGCCTGTGCATGGCGCTACCTCCCGAACTCGAGAAAGCGCTCCGCGACGCGGTCAAGCACTTCTGGAAAACACGATCAACTCAGTCGCGTAACCAGGGCAGTAAGACAGGTTCACGCGATGCAGGGGCGAGGACCGCTGTCACCGGCGGTCGCCAGATGGACGGCTTCATCTCGCTCGTACGTGGGTTCCTCTGCGACGATGGTCTCCCGCAAGCGCACGTCTATTGCGCCAAGCGCATCGAGCTTCCAGGTTGGTACCGTCCTGAGAAGCAATGGGATCTGTTGATCGTTGAAAATGGACAATTCCTTGCCGGCATTGAATTCAAATCGCAAGTCGGCTCTTTCGGGAACAATTACAACAACCGGACCGAAGAGGCTATAGGCAGCGCCACTGACCTGTGGGCCGCGTATCGAGAGGGCGCCTTTAAGCCATCCGCGCGCCCGTGGCTCGCTACATGATGCTTCTCGAAGAAGCGCCCGGCTCACTCGCGCCGGTTCGTGCGCAGGAACCTCATTTCAAGGTTTTTCCCGAATTCAAGAACGCGTCCTACGCGAAGCGCTACGAAATCCTGTTGACGAAGCTCGTGCGCGAAAGGCTCTACGATTCGGCTTGCTTCCTGCTCTCCGATGCCAAAGGCGGTTTGAAGGGAAAGTATAAGGAACCGGCTCCTGAACTTAATTTTGAAAAATTCCTCGCCTCCTTGCTCGCCAAAGCCCTGTCTGTGGCAAGGACGCAAACACGACCGAGTAGTGAAGCATCGCCCTAAGAAGGGAGTGCGTATGCCTGACAAGACGCTCGTAGATCTAGGACAAGAGCCGAAAGACGAACGGGCCGTGCCTCTCGAAGAAAAATATCGAGAGCAAATGCGTCAGATCATCTCGCAGAAGATCGAATTGCCTGTGTCAACCCTAGTCGAGATGATCAGCGGGCAAATCAATTTAAATCCCGACTTCCAGCGGCGCGACCGGTGGGACCGACTGCAGCAGTCCAGATTCATCGAGTCCATCATAATGAACGTTCCTATCCCCCCTGTGTTCCTAGGCGAGGATGAATACGGCAAGTATGTCGTCTTAGACGGAAGGCAGCGACTCACAGCCGTCTTTGACTTTCTAACGAACATTTACCCCCTCAAGGGCTTAACGGTCTGGGCCGAGCTTAACAAGCTCAAGTATGCCGATTTGCAGAAAAAAGGACTCGACAGGACAATTATTCGTCGTTTCATACCGGCAGTCGTGATCTTGAAAGAATCCTCCCCAAGCGTAAAGTACGACGTCTTTGATCGGCTAAACACCGGAGGCGTAATCGCAAATGCGATGGAAATCCGAAACGCAGTTTATCCAGGCGGATTTAACGAACTCATGCACGAACTATCGCAAGAGCCCACGTTCCTGCGCCTATGGGATATACCGCTCGACCGGAGCGAGCGGGAAAAGAACACTCTGTTCCGGAAGATGACTGATCTCGAGCTAATTCTGCGTTTCTTCGCGCTGCGAGAGTACGAGCGGATGGATATGCGTTTCCAGGACTACCTCGGAGATTACATGCAGCGACGCAATAAGGAATATCAGGACAAACGTGATCTTAAGGAATTGGACCAGGTGGCATTTCGCCGCGCGATCCAGAATTCCTGGCGGATCTTCGGCGAGAACGCCTTTAAGAAACCTGGTGCTCCCAAGCGCAAGTCCGCCCCGCTTGCGGACGCGGTCATGATTGCCCTGTCCACCGTCGAAACAAACAGAATCAACGATCACGTGTCCGAAGCTATTCGAATAGGGATCGAGCGCCTCTGCGAGAACGCCAACGATTTCCAGAATTCAATCGGCAAGGGGACGAATGGCAAAGGAGCTATAACGACCAGGATCGTTACGGCGACTGGGTTAGTCGGCATGGCGCTTCAAAACGCCTAATCCAGTAGGCCTCGAGACAAATGCGACAATCGCTCGAAAGCTTCAATAAATCACTCGGCCGAATTCGAGCCATCCTTGACGACATCGATTTAAACGCCGCCCAGGCACTACGGGACCCGTCCGTTCGGGAGCGCTTCGAAACAATCCGTTGCGCAATGATGGTCACGCTAAGCGGATTTTTCGAGTCGTTCATGCGAAACACTGCGGAAGAGTTTATCTCTGACCTGTGCGCAAGGGCCATTCCGTTCGACAACCTCCCTCCGCGCGTTAGAACGACGCATTACGCTGGAGGTGCCGCTCTGCTGCAAAAGTATGCAGGTAAGGAGAAGAACAGCATTCCCATGGCAGAATCGGCGCTGATTGCGCGACGATTGGCATCCGTGGCGGCCATGCCGTACGAGCTGGTCCAAGAAGCTTTCGGCGACACGAAGGCGAATCCGAATGCGGCGCTCGTGACAGATTTCCTTGGACGCTTTGGTATCGAAGAACCACGACGAAAACTCATCCAGTCCAGTGGGATTTCGGAAGCTGGATTCGAAACAAATTTTGCCAGCTTTATAGCGCTCCGAAATGAGTGCGCACACACCGGAATCGCTGGAAATGTTCCCACTGGAGGAGAGATCTCAGACTACTGTGATTTCCTCGGTAAGATCGCGACCGCCATTATCGATACTCTTGAATCGCACTTCGCACTACCGCCACTAGCTGCTGCCGTCCCGCCTCCAGCCATCGCGCCACCTCAAGCGAACCCATAACGCTTGGCTACACACGGACGGACCGCGCTCCTCGCCCGGCCCCCAACGGACGTTCCCATTTCGGGACTTTCCCGTTTTGAAACTCCGAGCTAGGTACTGGTTAGTACTATTGTAAATTGGTACTGGACAATCCTCGCATTCCGTGCTATGGTCGCTTATTTTTATGGAAGCCAGAATCGACAACACAGCCGGCTCGAACGAGCCATCCTCGGCATGTTCGTGGGCGCATCTATTCCCGCGCACCGGAGCAGGTCTTCTTGTCGTCGCGAACTCTCGCAGCACGCCGCCCACTGTCCGCTTTCGGGACTACTCGCGAATGCCTTCGAATAGAATCCCTTCTAACCCGCTGAAAACACTCGCCAGAAAATTTTCTACTCGCGAAAAAATCCGTTTGTCACGTTTCACCTTTATTTCGCTTTTTGGCCCCGATGTAACAATGTTACATGCGGCGGACCGCGCTTCAATGGCGCCACATCGTCCCGTCACGTCCGACTTTTTCTCGACACGCGTGTCGAGAAAAGAGTCCCGTAAGTCCAGCCGCATCAGCAAAGCTGCAAAAATTGGTCGACACACATTTGAATGTTTGCCGCACCCAGGGGAGGCCCTATCGAAACAGCTACTCAAAATGCGGATCACGATGCTGTCCCAAGAACGCCACTTGCTTTCCCGAAGCAAGAGCAACCGATGTGCTAGAATCTGCGGATTGTGATTAAGGTGCTACAGGACCTTCTCGAATTGCAGCACGCCGATTTGCGGCTGGCCGATGCGCGCAAACGTCTGGCGGCATTTCCCGCGAAGATTGCGCAACTCGATGCCAGCCTCGCGACCGCCAAAGCAGAGGTCGAAAAGGCTAAGGCGGGCCAACTCTCCGCGATTAAGGATCGCAAGAAATACGATCTCGACGTGGAGCAGTGGAAGGAACGCGTCCGCAAGTACAAAGACCAGAGCGCGCAGGTGAAGACGAACGAAGCGTACAAGGCGCTGCAGCACGAGATCGAGCAGGCCGAAGCGGAAATCGCCAAAGCTGAGGATCGGTTGCTCGAGCAGATGGTCGCCAGCGAGCAATACGATCGTGAGTTGAAGGCTGGCGAAAGAGCGCTGAAGGAAGCCGAGGCTGCGGTCGCTGTTCAGCGGAAGAGAGTTGAGGCGGAACGCGAGGCCGCGCAGAAAGAAGTCGCGGAACTGGACGCGGAGCGGAATCGCCTGGTGCCCACGATTCCCGAGAATTTGCTCGACAACTACGAGCGTATCGCTCACAAGCACAACGGTACGGCCCTGGCTGAAGTCCGCGACGAGAAATGCACCGCGTGCGGCATGCGCGTCCGTCCGCATGTGTTTCAGGAGATGCGGCGAGCCAACAGCGAGGAACTGTTTCACTGCGAAACGTGCACGCGGATTCTCTATTACGTTGAGCCGGATTCGGTCGGTACCGCCGTCCCGCCGCCAAATGCCGCTCATGCGAATTCCGCTACGAGTGAAGGCTAGTTTGCAGAAGACGCTGCGGAAATGGGCCTCAGGGGTTAAAGCCCCTGATGAGCGTGCGCGCTTATGTCGGAGCTGAAGCCCGCCACGGCGGGCAGGCTCCGACCCCCTAAGAATCGAGTTTATCTCGGGGGCCGCAAGGCACGCGTCAACTCCGCAGCCAAACAATGATGGCGCAACATCCAGGCAGCTCTCGTTTATTCCCAGATACTCCAGCGGGTCCTCCGGGCGGCGTCTATATTGCGAACATCGACGGCGCGTCGAGGGGGAATCCCGGGCCTGCCTCCTATGCGCTCATTCTGAAGGACCCGTCCGGCAAGGTGGTGTTTCAGCTCGGCAAAAAGCTGGGCCGGCAGACGAATAACGTGGCGGAGTATTACGGCCTTCTCGCGGCACTCGATTATGCCGCGGAGCATGGAATCAAGGCGCTGCGTATCCGCAGCGATTCGGAATTGCTGGTGCGCCAGATCAAGGGTCAATACAAGGTCAAGAGCGCAGACCTGAAGCCACTGCACGAGCGCGCTTTGAAGCTTGTCCGGCAGCTCGAATACTTCGTGATCGAGCACGTTCTGCGCGAGATGAATCGCGAAGCCGACGCGCTGGCTAACCAGGCTCTCGACGGCGGCGACACGAGGTATGAAGGTTCGCGGCAGCCAAACTCCAGCGAACCCGGCGGCCATGGCTCTCCTTCAGAACATGCCTCTCGTTCAAAGGAGGGTTCCGGGCCCCGGTCCGGACGATCCCACGACGCTTCGGTGGATGGGACCATCCGTGCGCGCGTCGTGAACGGGACACTTGTCCCGACGCAGCCCCTCGACCTGCCAGAGGGGTCTGAAGTTTCTATCAGCATTCGCAAATCGGTGAAATAGAAGAGCTTGCCGATCAGGCCGTTTGCGGCTTGTCGCCGCAATGCGCTAACCCCTTTGTTCTTGGTGAACAAAGGGCTTGCTGATAGTCCATAACCCCTTCTTTTTCTGCACGTTCCAAACAAACAATAGCAATGTGTCCCCAAACAGTACAGAAGTCCTATTCCGGCACACATTTCCAGTCTGCTGTACTGGTACCAGAACGGCGCATTGTGATTATCGGCCCACTTGTTCGGGCGCATCCGTGGAGGATTAATGCGACTCACATCGAAGTACTTGGCAGGCCTTGGCGTTCTGGTTCTAGCGTTTGTGTCCGCCTCATACGGACAAGCGATGAACTCGAATGTGGCCAATGTAAACCTGAATGCCGTGTTGGCTGAGACGCTTACCGTGTCGGCGTCACCGGCAAATGTGAATTTCACGCTGGCACCTAACGGCCCCGCGGCGGGCAGTTCCGCAGTGAGCATCACCACACAGTGGGCGCTGGCCAGCACCCGGACGAGCGTCAGCCTGTTTGCGTATTTTTCGACCACCGCTGCACTGACGAACGGCGCGGGCAACAACATCCCGAACACCAGCGTTTCCGGAAACCCGAATGGCGCAGGTTTGCAGGCCTTCACAACCAAGAACCCCTTCAATGGGTTGAACACGGGCGTGCAGATCTTCACCACCGGGATCACAGCCGCGAATGTCAACTCGACGCACTCGGACTCCCTTGCGCTGCAGATCGATACGACCGGCCTTAATTTGCCTGCCGGTACGTATACGGGCCTGCTGAATATCGAGGCGCAAGCGATCTAACACCACGGATGCGGCCGGGTAATTCGGCGAGTCGGAACGAACTCGCATGGGGCGGGGCGGCGTAAATCTGCTGCCCCGTTCTAATTCTCCCGGACCCGCCGTTAGAAGCACATCACCAGAACAGGAGAGGCATGGTTCCTTCGCCCAACAGCGGAAGGTCGTTCAGGCGAGCGCTGAATTTGGCCCGGCAGGAGTCAAATGGTGCGAGCCACTTCAGACGGGCGCTTTGGCTTCTGCTCGCAACGATTCTGGCGTGCGGACTGTCGACCGCAGCTCAGGTGCGATCGAACGTTGCAGGCGTGAATCTGTCAGCGACTCTCCCCGATGCGATTTCCGTAACGGCATCACCGGGGCAAGTGAACTTCGCCCTGGTGTCAAATGGAGTGTCGGTCGGCAACCCAACTCTAACGATCAATACTGCGTGGGCATTGAAACGCAACACTACGGTAAGCACTTACGGATACTTTTCCGCTTCGACGGCGGCGTTGAGTGATGGCGCAGGGCACAACATACCTTCCTCCAGCGTCTCCGGCAGCGTGAACGGAGGCGGATTTCAAACGTTCACTGGTAACTGCCCGTTTTCGGCCAATACGTGCGTGACGATTCTCACTCAGCGCGTTACTCAACCCATTCTTGGCGGCCTTCTGGGCAGAGGAAATCCTGTTGGCAACGATAATTCCACCTTACAGCTGCGAATCAGCACCGTAGGGCTGGCTCTCAAGGCGGGAACGTACGTCGGGGTGCTACACATTCAAGTTCAAGCACCGTAAAGACGGGGTGCGAGAGCGCATGACGGTCAAGAGCGGCAACGCAAGCAGTTCATTGGGGGGAGTGAAATTTCATGTTCCGGACATTCGTGCTGATTGCAATCATCGCTGCATCGGGCCTGCCTGCGGCAGCTCAAACGATTTCACCGGTAATTGTTGAATACCAGAAAAAGGCGAACGGAAAGTTCCAGGTCACGAACGACTCGGACCTGCCGCTGGCCGTGGTTCTCGAACCAGAGAGCTTTACTGTGGACGGCAAGGGAAACCCGATCTACGTCCCTTTGGACAAGAACATTCACCTTGAACTTTCCAGCACGAGTTTTCGGCTGGGCCCGCACCAGACATACATGGTGTTCTACAAGGCGTCCGCCGATCGTCTTCCGGCATGGTTCACTATCTATGCCACAGTTACCGGAAGACGTACGGTGCAGGGGCTCGAACTCGCGATTCACCTCCCGCATACGGTTTACCTGATGACGAACAAACCGCTTGAGAGCAGTTCCGTCGTGTGGCAGAAAGCCGAGTTCAATCCAACTGACGAAGAGATTGAAGGAGTCGTAAGCAATCACGGGACGGACTACGCGCGCGTGATGGCCGTCTCGGTGACCGACGCTTCCGGCAAGAAAGAGGATTTCACGGGCTTCCCCCTGTTCCCGGGACAGGACCGGCAAATTGAATTGCCGTGGAAGCACTCCGATGCGCCTCGATCGATCCAGTTGACCTTCCGGCATTTCACGTCGCAAACCGCAATCGAAACGGCGCCCGTTCAAACCGGACAAAAATGATCGGATGCCATGCGCGCGCAGCCAGCAGAAAAACGGTTCCAGGGCACGCGTCGCGCGCGCTTGCTTTGTGTGGCATTTCTGCTAGCGGGCGCATGCGCGAGTCCCTGCGCAGCTCAGGTATTCCAGCTCGACGCGGGCTCGTCGACGCTTTTTGAAGGCAGCGGGGGATCGCTCGCAATCCGATCTTCAGACTACGGCGCCCGCATTGATTTCGGACTTCTGCAATCACAACCGCGGTTTGGGTTCGAATTCACCACTCCGCGATGGGGCTACGACTGGCGAGCAGGCGATCAAAGTATACCGTTCGTGCTTCCCACCGATCTGTTCGACCGATCGTATTACTTTGTCGGAAGAGGCCTGGGTGTCGAGCGCAAGACTTCGGATAGCACATACTTTTATTTTGCCGGCGCCACTTCAAATGCTTTCTTCGTTCCGTTCATGAACGCGGTCAGCCCGCAGACGCCCGCTGGAGCCTTCTTTTTCGAGCGGACTCTCAGTCCCGAATTGAAGTTCTATTCTCGAAATGTCGTTTCGCGGACGCAGACTTCCATACAGTCGCTGGAATGGACTCCTCGGAAGGACCTTGATCTCGGGTTTTCGGGAGGCTTAGGGAGCAACCAACACTACGCGGCGGCAAGTTTGAAATGGGCGCGCGACTGGGCGGCACTCCGGGCGAGTTATGCGTTGGCGGGCGATCAGTTTCGCCGGATTACGATTGACGAGCCTGTCTTGACCGAACAAGACAAGGAAAATGTTGAGTTCGACCTGACTCCGATCCGTGATCTCCGGTTCACCCTGGCACGTCAGAATTATCTCTCTCCGTTCACCGATACATCGCAGCCGGACGTCCAGTCCGTGGATCGCGCGACGGTGAATTCTTTTGGGGCGTGGGGAATGGCAAGGGGAACGCAGCTTTACGGTTCTGAATTTCTCTCGAGCAATTCATCCATATCTTCGCGAGCCTATGCGATCGGCGCGCGCCGCAGTATCACATCGCGGCTCGAACTCGGCGTGGATTATCTGTCCAGCGAGCAGCCGGGCTTCGAGCCGCAGAGTTCGACCGTGTACACGGTGCGCGAGCACCTGACCCCACGAATCGATTTGTCTCAGTTCATCGTCAGGAACGACGGACAGACTACGGTTTCATATGGCGGGAGCTTTCTTGCGAATCTCTTCAGCGTGAGCGCGGATTACGAAACGATGTACTTCCCGCTTGCGGGTGCGGGCCAGCCGCCTTTCCGGCAGATACTGACGCTTAGCCTGCATCTCCAATTTCCCAACGGGGTGCAACTGAATGCGGAAACGGACGTCAGCCCTTACGGCAAAGTCGAGTACACGGCGTATGGCACAGATTATCTGTACGGAAGCCATGGCGGCGGCTCCGGTTCATTTCGCAGCAGCGGTTTCTATGGAAATATGGTCCGCGGAAAGGTTGTGGATTCGGACGGCAAACCGGTGGAAGGTGCCGCGATCCTTGTCGGACAACAACTTGCGTTCACCGATACGAACGGCGAGTTTTCAGTGCGCTTCAAGCACGCACGACAAATGAGTTTGCAGGTTGCCTTCGACCAATTTTCGACGCCTGGCTCATACAAACTGGTATCAGCACCGTCCAGCGTTCGCCCGGTGCCCGAAACTGACGCGACTCCTTACAACATAGTAATCCGGCGTGTTGTACCGACGACTCCGCAGAGCTAGAGTGACGCCCGCATCCGGAGGCACTCCAGCAACGAACCTCGACCTACCGGGGAGCGGAAATTTCCAGAAGAGAAAAGTTGCACCAAAATGGACCCAGTGTTGCATATTCGACTCGCGCGTCTGCGCTGCACTGCCCTTTAACGTCTGTGTGCTCAAGAACGTGGATCTTCGTTCGATATGGTAAAGCGCGTGCTGCACGTGCGGCTCGGGGGATTCGCACGTGGCACGTTGGGGCATTTGCATGTGCGCGCTTTGGATGGTGGGTTGTTCTGCTTGTGCGTACGCCCAAAGTGGTAGCGCTTCGCAACGAACTCAGGTCGTACTGATCGCTCGCCTGCCGGACACGTTCGGCGTGAACTCCAAGGACGCGATAGTTTCCGCTACGTCAACGCCGCAGGGAGAATCTTCGGCTGCGATTACGCTTCACGCAGTCGGGCAGTTGATTTCGGGGACGAGCGCAACAACGGCCTGCTTCGTTCGTAATTCGGGTCAAGCGAAGGTACCGGCGGTATCACCGACCCTTAGGTTGTCTTCTGAGCGAAATGTGCCGGATACACCGGTCGTGGAATCTTCGTGCAACGGCAGTTTTCGACTTTTGGCAGGACCAGCGGACTCAATTGCGATTGAAACTCAGGACCTCAGGCGCGCCGACGCCGCGACGCACGACCGGCTCGACGTCTTCTTCTCAATCTTCTAGCTGGTAGCTGGCGATCCGGAAAACGGCAATGCGCAGTAGTGGTTTGTCTACTGTTTCAGGAAATAAGATCGGTAGAGCGTGTCGCGCTGCGCTGGAATAAAACCCGCATCCGAAATGATGCGGCGCAGCTCGAATTCGTTCGTGCGGTTGCGGACGCCTGCCGCGTGAACGACGTTCTCCTCGATCAGAATGCTTCCCACGTCGTCGGCTCCAAATTGCAGGCCCACTTGGCAAATTTTGATTCCAGGAGTTAGCCAGCTCGATTGGACGTGCTCGATGTTGTCGAGGTAAAGCCGGCTGATCGCAAGCGTCTTCAGGTAATCGAATGCTGTTGTTTGGGGCACCTTCTTGCCGAGAGGCGTGTTCTCCGGCGCGAAGATCCACGGAATAAACGCGGTGAATCCGCCTGTGTCTTCCTGAATTCGCCGAATGCGTTCGAAATGGTTTACGCGATGGCGAAACTCCTCACCGCAGCCGAACATCATGGTTGCCGTGGTACGCATTCCCAGCGAATGCGCGGCACGGTGCACCTGTTCCCACTCGTCTGACGTGCACTTCAGGCGCGCGATGCGTCCGCGAATTTCGTCGTCGAGGATTTCCGCGCCGCCTCCCGGAATCGAATCAAGGCCCGCGTCGCGGAGCCGCGAGATCGTATCGTGCAGCGAAAGACCTGACACTTCCGCGATGCAGGTCACTTCCGGCGCGGAAAAACAGTGCAGATGAATCTGCGGAAACTTCCGTTTGATCGAGCTGAGCATATTCTCGTAGAACTCGATCCGCAGGTCCGGGTGCAAACCGCCTTGCATCAGCACGCCCGTTCCGCCCAGTTCGATCATCTCTTCGATTTTCTGGTAGATGTCTTCGAGCGGCAGGATATAGCCGTCCTTCGCACCAAGCGGCCGGTAAAACGCGCAAAACGAGCAATATTCCGTGCAGAAATTCGTATAATTGATGTTGCGGTCGATCTGGTACGTGGCGACGCGCGGGTCCGTCTTCTTGCGGCGGACTTCGTTCGCGGCCATACCGACCCCGATCAAATCGTCGGAATTGAACAGATCGAGTGCTTCCTGCGTCGTCAAGCTCATCGCGTAAAGTTTAACCCAAATGGAAGAATTTTGAGGCGAAACCAGAAACCTGGATCGGAAATCTAGATCAGAAAGATCGGGTCGCCGTGGCGGACGATTCCTTCGCGCAGCACAGCGCCGTAGACGCCCGTACAGCCGCCATACTTTCGTGAAACGTGCTCGAATACTTGCGGCGACGCCGCGGCCGTATCGGGATCGATCCCGATCATTACGCAGCGGCCGTTTTTCTTCACCACTTGCAGCGCGACGGTATCGCCAACCTGCAATTCACTTCCCAGCAGTTCATCCTCGAAAAACGGGCGCGAGTCCTGCCAGTCGATGTAGAAGTTCTCCCGAAACCGGCGCCGGTCGAGGTCGATTCCCGTTTCCGCAGATAGAGTGCGAATCGTGCTCAAACCAAGCAGAGAAACCGGGCGCGCATCCGTCATACTACGTTCCGAAAATCTCACGCGCAGCGATCGGCCAAATCGGCGCCCCAAAAAGTGTGTCAACGCTTCGCCGCCGACGCGGAATTTCTCACCTTCGGGTGTTGCAACTTCAACTGCGTACTGCTCAATTGGCGGAATATTGTCGTCCGTGCGCGGCGGTTCGAGAAAGCGGGGTTGAAACAGAATCATCTCGCGCGACTGTCGCCCGGTCATCCACGGAAAATCCGACTTGTTGTTGGTATCGATGAACGCGTATACGCGATCGCCCAGGATTCCGGCGAAGGTGACACGCGCTTCGGCCAGGTCCTCGCCTGCCATACTTTTCACGGGATAACGGCGAAGTGCCGCCAGCGTTCCGATCTGCTCCACGAACTATACTCCGCGCCTATGCACGAATCAGGCTCCGCGCTGCGCGGCAGATGTGAGTGGGTATTTTGCGAACTCGAGCGGACGCGCGCGGTGAATCAACCCCGCCGCAGCTGCTTTTTCGTAGTAGAGCCGCAGACCTTCGAGATATTCGCCGGCGAGATCGAAGTGAATATTCTCAATTAGGTAGCGCTCAAGGGCGCGCGGGGGAAGATCGAGCTTGATGGCAGCAGCTTCTGCGATCTCAGCGATGCGCTTCAGGCCATACTCCTTTGATGCAAAAAAATCAGCAACGACCTCCACAGTGATCGCCTGTTCGCGCCCTGCCCAGATCGCCAGCACGCAAGGTTTGCCGGTCATTTCGCGCCACTGGTGAGCGATGTCGTACACCCAAATCGTTTCAAAACCCGGGACAGGCATGTCGTCGGGATCGCCTTGGCAGCATTGCTCGCCGCTCGGCGTCTTTCCGGAAAGTGCGTCCATCTTCAACGATATGCGTAGCGCCGGATCGCCAATCACGAGCGCGGCATCCGCCTGTTTCAACATTTCAGAAGGATCGGGCGATGCGCCTACGTACTCCGGCCGAATTTTCCAATATTCCTGCGCAAGAATGCGAACGAGTGCGGCGGAACTGCGGGAGCTAGTGTCCAGCGCGATACACTTGGCCATTTCGATTGGCCGCTTCGCCACAACGAGGATGCTGCGCACTTCCCCCTTTGCCGCGATGGCAATTTCCGGGATTGCGACGAGGTTCTCTATGCGCTGGTATTCGATTGCGGGGATGATGGCGACGTCCGCCTCGCCGCGTCGCAGAGCCTCCGCGCATTGCGACGGCAGAGTAAACGACAGGTCATATTTACCGGAGAGTGGTCCCTCCGCAAATCCCCACACCAGAGGGGCTGTATTCAGATATTCGACGATCGAGATGCGCAGCTTCCTCATGGGTAGCCTTGAATATAACACACGGCTTTGGCGCTTTTCAGTCAGCTCGTCCGAGGAGCCAATCGTGACTGGAGCCGGTTTGTCCAAGGGAAACGCGCCATTCTCTGTGGCGCGCGGTAGGCGTCTGCGGCTTCTACGCATGTGTCCATCCGTATTTGTACGCATCGTTGAGCCCACGCCACATGTGCTATAAGCGACCGGTTTCGTGACGCGGCGGCGAAACCTTCCGCCTGCAAATCGGTCCCGATGGAAACTGACGAATATCTCGGGTGGCTTGCACTTGCGCTCACGCCGGGTCTCGGAGCGCGCATGGCTGGGAAGCTTCTGCGCGAATTCGGCAGCCCTGACGCGATCTTCAACGCTTCGCTTACAGCCCTTGAGGCGCAGCGTCTGCCGGTGGCAGTTGCACAAGCGATCCACTCACGGCGACCACTGAGCGACGCCGCGAAGGAACTGGCGCAGGCGCAAGCTGGGGGCTTCCGTTTGCTCACGTGGGACGAGCCGGAATATCCGCTCAGGCTGCGCGAGATTTACGATCCGCCGCCGCTGCTCTACGTCGCCGGAAATGCATCGCTGCTCTCGCGACACTTGATTGCGGTTGTCGGCGCGCGCCGTCCCACGCCCTACGGCAACCAGATGGCGGAGCGAATAGGCCGCGATCTGGCCGCTCGAGGCATGGTCGTGGTCAGCGGCCTGGCGCGGGGAATTGATGCGAGCGCTCATCGCGGCGCTTTAAGTGCTCCTGCCGGTGCGACTATCGGAATTCTCGGCTGCGGTGTCGATGTGGTTTATCCGAAAGAAAACAAGAAAATTTTCGAGGAAATCCGCGAACGCGGGGCACTAATCAGTGAATTTCCGTTAGGTACGTTCCCCGCGCCGCAGAATTTCCCGATCCGCAACCGAATCATTGCCGGCATGGCGCTCGGTGTGGTCGTCGTCGAAGCCGCGCAATATTCAGGTTCGCTGATCACGGCTCGGCTCGCGATGGAATTTGGCCGAGAAGTGTTCGGCGTTCCAGGGAACGCAACGCAGTCGGCAAGTTTCGGGCCGAACCAATTGATCAAGCAAGGCGCGAAGCTCGTAAGCGGATGGGAGGACGTTGTCGAGGAGCTTCCCACGCCGATTCGCGCGGAGTTGACCGCCGTCGACTCGGTGGGCCAGAACGAACGGGCGGTATTGATCGAAGAAAGCCTGGGGCTGTCCGAGAGGCCGATTTACAATCTGCTCAGCACGGACGAGAGCTGCCACGTCGATCAGTTGGTTGAAACGTCTGGTCTCACTTCGTCGGAAGTGCTCGCCGCGCTGTTCGACCTCGAAATGAAAGGCATCGTGCGACAGCTGCCCGGAAAGCAATTCCTGAAGGTGCTTCTCTAGCTGCCACTACGCAAGGCTCTTTTAGCAGCAAGCAAGAGGGCGTAGCATACGGCCATTGCGAACGTATGGACACCTTTTTGGGTGCTAATGGTCTGGCCTGAAGCAAAACGTCACGTGCGATTGGCCTTCAGCCTCCTCGGCGTGGGCTTATATGCGTGGTTTATGTTCGGGCTTGCACACCACGCCTGGAATTGGAGGTCCGACGCCTACACGGCATTGCTGGTTTCGGCTATAACGGTTTTCGTCGTCTGGGTTGTTTTTGACGCCATCAAACGTTGGAAACAGGCACGCCGGGCGTAGCCGTCGCGATTTCCGCCGCCACGCCAAGAGGGCGTAGAATGTCGCCATGGCGAAGAAGGACACACAAACCTTTGAAGTCGATTGCCCGTGCTGCAAGGCAAAGATGACGATCGACGCGAATCTCGGCGTCGTCTTGTCGCACGTGCCGCCTCCGAAAGCACCATCTGGCGTCGATTTCGACGACACGGCGCGGCTCCTCCGCGAGCAGGCGGAAGCTGTCGAGGCAAAGTTCCGCGCCTCAGTCGAGGCCGAAAAAATCAAGGAAGACGTTCTTGCCCGCAAATTCGCCGAGGGCCTGAAGAAAGCCAAGGACGCGCCGATCGAAAAGCCCCTCCGCGATTTCGACCTCGACTGATTTGTGTTTTTTTCCACAGGGGCACAGGGTCCGCAAAGAAACACCGATCTTTATTTTTCCGCTTGCTCTCGGCGCCTTCGGTCGTAAGCCCTTGATGTATGTATTTCTGGGACGTGTGTGAGAGATTCAATACGCAACGTCTCGCCAATGTGCCTGAATTGCGCCATGATTGACCCAGTGGGCACGCGCATTTTAGCTGCGATTGCAGCGCTCGGCATCGGCGGTCTCGTCTTTGCCGCTGCGCGCCATGAGCAAAAGGGTAAGCTGCCAAAGGCTCGCGAACTCGACTCGGGCATCGTCTGGCGGCGCGATCCTGCCACCGGCGAATTACACGCGGTGCAGCAGCGAAGTTACAGGGAAGCATCCACAACCCGCGCGCCCTCCGACCCTCGCGCAATCCGCAGCACGACGCAAATAGTCGCTGTTACGTGCATGGTTTCGACGCAGAGCGGTTTGCCTGTCCCTGGGCTGAAGCGCGCGGATTTCCGCGTTTACGACAACGGTGTCGCGCAGCAGATCGCCTATTTCGACGCGTCCACCCAGCCCGCCAACGTCGCCATCGTTATCGACGCCAGTCCCAGCGTCCTGCACGACGCAGATGAGATGAAGCAGGCTGCCGATGCACTGATCAACGCGCTCGCGCCGCTCGACCAGGCGGCGATCGTCGATTTCGCGTTTCATACCTACCTTCAGCTGCCTTTCACGGATGTACGCGAACTGATGCGCCGCGCCGTTACGCGCGTTAGCGTGCAGGAATTATTCGGCGACACGGGCGGATCGAACATCTATGAAGCGGTCTATCTGACGGCGCTTGAACTTTTCCGTGGCCGCACAGGACGCAAAGCCATCGTTCTGCTCACCGATGGCCAGGATAGCGGAATGGGACTCACGCTCGATCCGGAAAGCGAGCACCCAAGGCCGACCGACCCGAACAAGCTAACCTGGGACGATCTCGTGCAACTGCTTGCGTCGGAGGATATTCAGGTTTTTGCCGTCTCGACCCAAAATCGTCCGCGCATCATGAGTGCTCAGTGGCTCGACGACCATCGCGATAAAACCTTGATTTCGCCCAACGCGCTCACCGTGGGCGTTCCCGCGTACACAGCATTTCTCGCCGAAGTCGTTCGTCAAGCTGGCGGACAGCTCTATTTTCTGAACGAAGCGCCAACGCTCGCCGACACGTTTCGCCAAATCGCGGAGAAAATCCGCGCGGAATATACGCTGGGCTATTACCCCCAACCTGGGGCCGGCGCAACGGGCCGCAGCGGCTGGCACCGATTGCGCGTCGAACTTCCCACCGACCCGAACGTCACCATCTCCAATCGCGCCGCCTATTACGTGTCCTCCTCTCCTTGATGACGATTCCGTGCTGTCGATTCGGCAAAGCATGATTCAATAGCGCGGCGATGTTCAGAAGAAAAGAATTCCGCGTGAAGCTGCCGTCGCGAACGCTGGTGCTCGGCGAACGCACGCTGGTCATGGGTGTTCTCAACGTCACGCCTGACAGTTTTTCCGATGGCGGTTTGCACTTCGACACGGAAGCGGCGGCTGCGCGCGCATTCGAGATCGAGCGTCAAGGCGCAGCCATCCTCGACATCGGCGCTGAATCCACCCGCCCCGGCTCGGAAGGGATTTCTGCTGAAGAAGAGTTACAGCGGCTCCTGCCTGTATTGGAAAGATTGCGCGGCAAGCTGAAAATACCCATCTCGATTGATACGAGCAAATCAGAAGTCGCCGAGTCTACCGCTACAGCAGGCGCGGAGATCGTGAACGACGTCACAGGCCTCCGGAACGATCCGCGCCTCGCAGACGTTGTTCGCCGCCGCAAGCTTGCGCTCGTTCTGATGCACATGCGAGGCGTCCCACGCACAATGCAAAAGCGACCTTTCGCGCACGACGTGGTTCGCGATGTGATGGCAGCCCTGCGCCATTTGATCTCAAGCGCCCGCAAGGCTGGGGTCTCCAAATCGCAGATCATCGTCGACCCGGGTATCGGGTTCGGCAAAAGCTATCCACAGAATTACGAAATACTCGCACGCTTGCCGGAACTGGCGCGGCTCGGCTATCCATTGTTAATCGGAACATCACGCAAGACGTTCATCGGCCGCGCAACCGGAAGCGCCTCCGTCGCCGATCGTGCCTGGGGCACCGCGGCAGCGGTCAGCGCAAGCATACTCAGCGGCGCGCACATCGTTCGTGTACATGACATTGCCGAAATGGTGCAGGTCGCTCGAGTGGCGGACGCGATTCTCAACCCCCGATCGATTCCTGCGCAGGGCGACTCGCGATGAGCTCGAGCGCTCCCTCGCATGCGCCTGGCGGACCCAGACCCGGCTTCTTCGCGCAGTTTCAGCGGCTCACCTCGGCCCAGCGCACCACGTTTTTCGCGTCGATGTTGGGCTGGTCGCTCGACGCTTTCGACTTTTTTATCCTGGTCCTCTGCATCAGTGCCATTGCGACGCAATTCAGCGCGCGAATATCGGCGGTCACGGAGGCGATCGCGGTCACGTTGTTCATGCGCCCGGTCGGCGCGTTTATTTTTGGAATTTTTGCCGACCGCTACGGACGCCGTCCCGCGCTGCTTATAAATATTATTTGCTATTCGTTCTTCGAGCTCGGCTCAGGATTCGCACCGTCGCTCCACGCTTTCCTCATCATTCGAGCGCTCTTCGGCGTGGCTATGGGAGGCGAATGGGGAGTTGGCGCAGCGCTCGCATTCGAAACGCTTCCCGCCGAAGGCCGCGGGTTTTTCTCCGGTCTCCTGCAGGAAGGGTATGTGATCGGTTATCTGTTCGCGGCTTTTATTTACGGAGTTTTTTTTCGCTTCGTCGGATGGCGCGGAATGTTCATCATCGGGGCACTCCCGGCGATTCCGGTCGTGTACCTCATCGCGAGGCACGTGAAGGAATCGCCTGCGTGGGTTGCAGGCAACGTTTCAACCCGCGCCGAATTCCATGTGGGCCGCGACATTTGGAAATATCTCGGCAGTTTCCTGTTTCTCGTTGTGCTGATGTTTGCCTTCAACTCGTTGAGTCATGGCACGCAGGACCTCTATCCCACTTTTCTCCAAAAGAATCACGGCTTCTCGCCCGGCATGGTCGGAATGATCGTAGTCGTCTACAATGTCGGCGCTCTCCTCGGCGGAATCGTGTTCGGCAGCTGGTCGGAGAAGATTGGCCGTCGTCGTGCCATCGTTATCGCAGCTCTCCTCGCGATTCCCGCGATACCGCTCTGGGCGTATTCGCATTCGGCAGCGATGTTCGCGGTGGGTGGATTTGTGATGCAGTTCATGGTGCAGGGCGCGTGGGGCGTGATTCCCGCTCACTTGAACGAACTTTCTCCGCCATCCGTACGGGCAACCTTCCCGGGCTTCGCATACCAGCTGGGCAATTTCTGTTCGGCATGGAACGCGGTGATTCAGGCGAAGTTTGCCGAGCGGCGCTTCGGTGGCAACTTGGCGCCTGTACTCGTGTGGACCGTCCTCGTCGTCGCGCTCCTGGTTGCCATTGTCACAGCCACGGGTCGCGAAGCCAAAGGCGCCGACCTCTCTAAGTAGTCCTCGCCATCTGGTGACAATTCCAAACTTTTTCACACATGCTCGCGCACTGCGTCCCAAAAAGGTAGAATTGCATCTCTACATGGTCGCACCCGAAAGGAGCCCTCATGAGCGTCACCTCACCCGCAGGACCTTCTTCCTCCACCGTCGCGGATATTAAAGAAAAGGCGCGTCGTCTGCGCATTCTCTCCATGATGTCGACCACAGCAGCCGGGTCCGGTCATCCGACATCCTGCATGTCCGCCGCGGATTTGGTGGCGGGACTCTTTTTCTACGCGATGAAATTCGATCCGAAGAATCCGAATTCGCCGAATGGCGACCGCTTCGTTCTCTCGAAGGGCCATGCCGCGCCGCTCCTGTATTCGGCGCTTGCCGAAGCGGGGGTCTTCCCCGAATCGCGCGTAATGACGCTCCGCCAGGCGTCAAGCGAACTCGAAGGCCACCCGACGCCACTCATTCCCGGCGTCGATGCGGCAACGGGATCGCTTGGGCAAGGAGTCTCGGTTGGCGCGGGCCTGGCGATTGGCGCTCGGCTCGACAAGAGTCCTACGCGCGTTTATGTGCTCACGGGCGACGGCGAACTCGCCGAGGGCCAAATCTGGGAAGCCACGGCGTTCGCGGGCCACTACAAGCTCGACAATCTGACCGTCATTGCTGATATCAACGCACTGGGCCAGAGCGAGCCGACTATGTACCAGCACGATATGGAGATCTACCGCAAGAAATTCGAATCGGAGGGATTCGCCGCCGAAGTAATCGACGGCCACGATGTGCCTGCGATTCTGGCCGCTCTCGATCGCGCAAAAACCGTGAAAGGCAAGCCGCAAGCGATCATCGCGCGCACCGAAAAAGGACACGGCTTCAGCGAAGTCGCCGGGAAACAGGGCTGGCACGGCAAGCCGTTCTCGAAGGATCAACTCGACCGAGCCATCAAAGAACTTGGCGGCGCCTGGGACATTCCGCCCGACCCCGGCAAATCGTACGCGCGCAAAACTCTTCCGCAGCGCGTCAGTTTTTCCGAGCCGCCCGCGCCCGATTACGATCCGTCGAAGCCCGTCGCTACGCGCGAGGCTTACGGGTACGCCTTGAAACGCATCGGCGCAGTGAACCCGAGACTCGTCGATCTGTCAGGCGACGTGGACAACTCCACGTTCTCCGAAATCTTTGCCAAGGCCTATCCCGACCGGTTTTTCCAGGCGTACATTGCCGAGCAGAATATGGTGAGCGTCGGCGTCGGACTCGCGGCGCGCGGATTCACCGCTTTCGCCGACACCTTCTCTTGCTTTCTCTCGCGCGCAGTGGACGAAGTTCGCATGGCAGCGGTTAGCCGGGCGAATCTCAGCCTGTGCGGGTCGCACTGCGGCGTTTCCATCGGCGAAGATGGGCCGTCGCAAATGGGACTCGAAGACTTGGCCAACTTCCGCGCCGTGAACGGTTCGATCGTGCTTTATCCCAGCGATGCCGTTTCCGCCGAGCGCCTCACCGAATACATGGCGGCTACAGACGGAATCACCTATCTGCGAACTTCGCGTCCAAAGACTCCGATCCTCTATTCGAAGGACGAAAAATTCCCTGTGCCCGGCTTCAAAGTGCTGCGCGAGAGCGGGCAGGATCGCGCGACTGTGATTGGAGCCGGCATCACTCTGCACGAAGCGCTTAGAGCTGCCGACGACATGAAATCAAATGGAACGGCTATCCGCGTGATCGATCTCTACTGCGTTAAGCCGATCGACGGCAAAGCCCTTGCCGAGCAGATCAAAGCGACCAGCGGCAAGCTGGTCATAGTCGAAGATCACTGGGCGGAAGGCGGCGTCGGCGAAGCCGTCCTTTCGGCGCTCGCGCAAGCGGGAACGGCTCCAAGCCGCTTCAAGCATCTCGCCATTACGCGGATGCCGCACTCGGGAAAAGAGAAGGAACTTCTCGATATGTTCGGCATCTCGGCGAATCACATCACGGAAGCCGTCACATCGCTCTCGTAAGAGGAAATCTGCCACAGTGAGCTGCGCGTGCTGCTGCGGCACAGACGCAGCGTTAACACCGGTAGGAATGCTCCCGTTAGTGAGTGGGCGACTCTTTGCTTCTCCAGGTGATTTGCCCGTAGACGGTCCTCCTGATTCCGACGAGTGGGCCATCGTCGCCCCCAAACTCCGGATGGTTGGGCTGCAATAGGTTCTGTCCGACCACGGCAAACTCGAGACTGGGAACTGGATGCCAGGCGAAACGCGCATCTCCTGTCGAATACGCGCCCACCGTTGGCCCTGCTGGGGTCGAAGTCTGTGCCGGCAAGGCTGACACGTAGCGGTACGTCAGGTCAAAGTCGAAGTTTCTTGGCAGGCTAGTCAAAGATTGCGCTTCGACCTGGTGATGCGGACTAGAGCCATTATCCGAAGACGTTACCAAGTCGTTCAGCGGACCCGCGACGCCGGCCCTGTCGTGTACATACAAATGCAAGTAAGAGTAAGACCCTTTCAGTTCCCAGCAGCTCAGCGGTTTCCAGTCCGGCGCGATTTCAAAACCGGTTGTGTCGCCCTCAGTGGCGTTGGCGAGCGGTGCCTCAAGGACCACGTGTGGGGGCGCGGGCGTTGGCTCCAGAACTATGCTGCTCGCGCCGTAACCGTACAGGTCGTTATAGTCGTTATAAAAGTAGGCCAAGGCCAGATACAGCGTGCTAACGAGCGATCGCCGATAACCGGCTTCCGTGCCTAGCAGCTGCTCTGATTTGAAATTTGGACTTCCCGAAATACGAAGAAAAGTAGGCGGGTTCGCAACAAGGAAATCAGTGAGCTGAAGATCCTGGTCCAGGCGCGAGGGCGTTCGAACGGCTCTCGTTTCTGCAGCCCAAAATGATTCGTGATCGTTCGGCGTCCAGAGCAGTCGGACGTTTGGCTGCACCTCGAAGCCGCTGTAGTTGTTGTGCTCGAACTTTGAGCCCAATATCACTGAAACTCGCGAGGGAACGATTGAGATCTGATCCTGCAAAAACCAGCTGTAAATGCTGTCGGTCTCCTCGTTGGGCAGGAAATTCAGTGTTGCAAACTCCGGTGTAATGTCGTCAGGACTCCACCTGCCACCTGCGCCCAGCAAAATATCCTGACGTCCGCCCAGATCGCGGTGATAGAGGAAATCGACGTCGTAAGTGTTGCGAACCTCGTCCAATTGCGGGCTCAGGCGCGAAGTACGGTCGTAATATGCCTGAAGCTGAAAATCGGAGTCTCCGTCGATTTGGCGACGCCAGCGTCCCAGCAGGTTACCGCCGGCAACATTGTGCGGCTCGTCCAGCGTTTCCGTAGAAGGTGGGTTGTAAAACGAAATGTCAACCCGTTCACCGTCATATCCTTTGTACATGTCGCCCTGGATCGTCAGGGTATCGCGCGAATTCACCTGGGTGTCTGTGCGGAAGCCGCCCTGCCCCATCTGCCATTCGTCGAACTGGCTGTTATCGGGGTGATACTCCGCCGCGCGTCCAAAACCTAGGCCGTACACGCGATAATCGAACCGGTCGCTTCCCCCGCCGTAGCGAAACGAAGCCCTGCCCTGATCCACTTCGCCTCCCGCTAGTGAAGCCACTCCACCATGGGTATCTTTTGCGGTTTTCGTGATGATGTTGATGACGCCGTTCACGGCATTGGCGCCCCAGATCGTGCCACCCGGTCCGCGAATTACTTCGATACGGTCGACATCTTCAAGCATTACGTTCTGTACGTTCCAGTACACACCCGAAAATAGTGGACTGTAGACGCTGCGGCCGTCAATGAGCACCAGCACGGACTTCGAAAACTCGCTGCCGAACCCCCGGATTCCCACGGCCCAATGATCCGAATCGATCTGAGCGACTTCGACGCCAGGCACAAGCCGCAGCGCATCGGGAATGGTTGTCGCACCGGATCGACGAATATCGTCACCGGTCAGAACATAGATGGCCGCCGGAGTGTTCCAAATCTCTTCCGGTTCTTTCGAGACGCTAGTGACCTCAACGCTTCCGAGTTGCTCCAGAGACATTTGCTTGAGCGCCCCGGTCGATTGATCTGCTGCGGGATTTTGAGCCCAGCTGGTTTGACCTATCGCTAGCAGGAGCGTCAGAGGCAGCGTCACGTGAAAACGGCGCCCCATTAGAACGGACTTCTTGTTCGAGCGATTGTCGAGTCTTTTCAAGGGATCCGCTCACGTCAAGGTAATAGATGGCGTAGCGGCTCGGGACATCAAGCGGGACTTCTGCGCCAGGAAGGGTGACTCTATATTTGGGCGCACCCACCGTCCGGTCAAGGACCAATTGCTGTTGTGTTCACAGAATGCAACGGGGAAGGCGTGGCGGCGCACAGAAGGCGACGCACTCGAAAAGGCTCGTGGCCGCACCACTAAAGATCAGCACGTTCCCTGTCTCAAACTCTGTTTGGGCGAATGGGCTTTTAGTGCTTTGAAATTTGTTCTTCGATTCTCTGTGTCTCTGTGGCGAGACTTATCAGCAGGCAGCGCTGGCGCGCGCGGGTTCGGGCAAATGGATCAGCCGGGCTTCCGTAATTGATGGTATCGCCGTAATTTTCTCCAATATCGCTGCGTTCACGTCGCCATCCAGCCGCACCAGGGCAACAGCTTCCGCTCCGCGCACCGGCTCGCGGCGTCCCAAAGCAAACGTTGCGATGTTCACGCCCAGACTTCCGAGCGCCGTTCCAATCTGACCGATTACGCCAGGCACGTCGCGGTTTCGCGTCAGCAGAAGCGTGCCTTCGAGCGGCGCTTCGAGCCCGATGCTGTCGAACGACAAAATTCGCGGCGATCCGTCCTGCATCACGGAACCTTCCACCGAAAGATCGCGCGTGCCGTCCGACAGAGTCACCTCAACCGCGTTTGGGAATCCGCGCTCGCGACGGCGCGTCGTCTCTTCGACCTGCAAACCCCGTTCCGCCGCCGCTTGCCCCGCGTTCACCAGATTCAACTTCTCGTCGAGAACAGAATTCAGCAGGCCCGTCACAACGGCACTGCGAATCACGTGTGAGCCAAGTTCGGCCGGTTCGCCGGAATATCGAATTCGCAAACGGCTGAAGCTGCGCGTCGGTGCAGCCTGTGCGACCAGCATCCCCAACCGCTCACCCATTTCGAGATATGGACGCAAACGGCGGTACTGCTCCGCAGGAATCGCCGGCATGTTCACGGCGTTGCGGATGATTCCATCGGCGAGATAATCGCGCACCTGCTGCGCCACCGCGGTTCCCACCTCCTCCTGCGCTTCAGCTGTTGATGCGCCAATGTGCGGCGTCGCGATCACATTCGGCAGCCCGATCAGCGGAGAATTCTTTGGCGGTTCGACGGCAAACGTATCGAGGCCTGCGCCCGAAAGTTGCCCGGAACGCAGCGCGTCCGCAAGCGCGGCCTCATCGATCAGTTCTCCGCGCGCACAATTGATAATTCGCGCCCCGCGTTTCATTTTCGCGATGGCTACCGCGTCGATCATCTTCTCTGTCGATGGACTCAGCGATGTGTGAAGTGATACCACGTCGCTGCGCCGCAAAAGCTCGTCGAGCGCCACGAGCTCGACTTCCAGTTCGCGAGCAGCCGCGGGCGTCACGTACGGGTCATGCGCGACGACTTCCATTTCAAGCGCTCGCGCGCGGCGAGCCACTTCCGTTCCGATTCGACCGAATCCGATGAGGCCCAGAGTTTTCCCTCGTAGCTCAACCCCCGATGCGGCTTTTTCCCACTTGCCCGCGTGAATCGACGCGTTTGCCTGCGGCACCGACCGCGCCAGCGCCAGCAGCAGCGCAAACGTATGTTCCGCCACGCTGACGCTGCTACCGCCCGGCGTATTCATCACCAGAACGCCGCGACGCGTCGCCTCCTCCAGGTCGATGTTGTCTACGCCGACGCCGGCCCGCCCGATCACTTTCAGGCGACCGGCCTTCTCGAGCAGTCCACGGGTGACTTTCGTCGCACTGCGCACCACCAGCCCGTCCGCGTTAACCATTTCGCTTGGCAGCGCCGTCGCCCCCGGCGAAATCACGATGTCCCATCCCGTTTCGCGAAGTAGCGTAATTCCACGTTCGCTGACTTTGTCTGCAACGATGATTTTCATGGCCAAAAAAGCGTAATGGGAGCGCCCGCGCGTGTCAAACGGAAGTCAGAGGAGGCTTTGCGAAGGGCAAGTAAGCAAACGGTATACGATGCAGGTCGAAATTGCAGAACGGTGCGGACTGAAAACACTCTCGACGGGGAAGAGACAACACCTGAGTTAGGCAGAGCCGGCGCTCTGGCCCTTCGCTCGTTGAGGTTCGGGCCGCATCGGGCCCGGACGCGTGGCTCTCACCGGCAACTCCATCCGGACCAGCGTTCCCGGCTGGAGCCGCACGATCTCGATCTCGCCGCCAAACTGCCGAACGCGTTCGCGCATTCCGCGAAGCCCCAGGCCTCGTACGCCGCTCGCTGTAGCGCCAGGCACCTTTTCTTCTGGAATACCGCGTCCTCGATCTGAGACCTCTAGCATTAACGCTTCTGCCGTGCGCTCCAGGCGGATGGACGCCGTCGTACTCGCCGAATGCCGATGAATGTTTGTCAGGCACTCCTGCACAACCCGGAATACCGCGGTTTCCAACTCCGGCGAGAAGCGTTCGAGGCCCTCCGGTATATCGATGCTCACCTGAACCTTGCTACGCTCGACGAAGCCGTCCACCAGCCAGCGGATCGCCGACGAGAGTCCCATGTCATCGAGCAGGGGCGGATGAAGCAAGTACGAAATCGTCCGCAATTCGGCGAGAACCTTCTGCACGATCTCGAGCATCTCGGATATTTTGCCCGGGGACGCTGCATTCCGCTTTTCGGCCTCGCGGCGCAACTGACTCAGGCTCATGCTCAGCCACGCCAGATCCTGCCCCGTGCTGTCGTGGAGTTCCCGCGCAATTCGCCGGCGCTCGTCATCCTGCGACTTCATTAAACGTGACGACAGATCGCGCATCGCTTCTTCCGCGCGCTCCTGTGTGGCAATCCGGTCTTGTAGCTCCGTCGTCCGCGCGACCACTCTTGCCTCCAGCTCGTCTCTGGCACGTTCCAGGGCCGCGTGTTCGCTGTTTCTTTCTGAAATCGCCGCCGACAGGACGAGGCTGGTTACGGCAATAACGCCCATGAACGCCTGCAATAGCAGCAACGACGCGTTCACGTTAGTGCCCGAAAATCCACCGAAACCGCGCAACGTTCCCCACACGGCGATTGCCGAAAGCGCGAGTACTAATGTGATTCCTTCGTGAGGCCGCAAGTAAAACGCTCCCCACACTATGAGCGGAATGCACAGGAACGCGAGTCGATAGTCCTGAAATCGGAATGGTATAAGATCGCTAAAGAGAAGCAGTCCCAAGAGCAGGAGGCTACCTGCAGCCGCTCCGCCGCGAACGCGCTCCCGCAATCCCCTTTTCATCGGGGGCCGTTCGACCCATAGCAGAATGCACGGTGCGACCACGATCGCGCCTATCATGTCTCCTAGCCACCAGGTGAACCATACGGCTTCGCGTTGTCCTGCCGCCAAAAGACCGGCCGCGGAGAGACTCGCAACTCCGATCGTCGCCGGAATGGTCGTGCATACTACGCCACCCAGGAACGCGAACTTCAATACGTCCTCGGCTGATGCAAATGCCCAGCGGCCGTGCGCTAGACGGCGAATCAGGTACGCTCCCACGAGTGCTTCGAGGGTGTTTCCTGCTGCGATGATGAGAGAAATCAGATGTGGTCCTGTCGTGGAGATGTTGAATCCAAATGCAGCAAACAGAATCGCGGGCCACATCTCGTAACCGAAAATCAGGAGAGCCGCTAGCGCGATCCCCGTCGGCGGCCAGACGGAGGAGACGCTGGGATTGATAACCGCCAGTTTCAGCGCCAGCCGTCCCGCAAGGAAATACACGACGGCGATTCCGAACATTACGAGGATTCGGTGCAGCGTCTGTTTGTTTGCGGATGGTGACCAGATGATTTGAGCGCGCGGCGCCCTCACGTTCTGGAGGTCAGCGTTCGCCGTGAGTTGGACGGGCATGGGGACAACCACTTCTTCCGTCAGCGGCGGAATATCAATTGAGTGATGTAGCCTATCAGAAATGGTGGTACAGCTCTCTACTGGAAATACTGTAGACTGCAAGAAACATTCGCGAGCGGGCAGGGAGTGCGTGCCGTTTGACACGGGCAATATGCCATTGCTAGCCTCGACACGAGACGCGCGTCTTTGCGCACTTTCGCTCCATGTTTGCCCCATGACGCCTAATTTCGACGGCGGACCGATCATCGAGTTCGCGACCGTTACCTACAGCTTGGCGGAGCGCGACGGCAAGCAAAGGAAGCTGGTCGATGGTTTGAGCCTTGCCGTTTCTCGCGGCGAAACGCTCGTCCTACTAGGCCGAAGCGGTGCCGGCAAAACCACAGCCCTGAAATTGATTAACCGGCTTCTTGAGCCGACTGCCGGCGAATTGCGCGTTGGAGGAAAATCCACGCTGACGTGGGATCCCATCGGCCTGCGCCGCCGAATAGGCTACGTCATTCAGGAAACCGGTCTCTTTCCGCATTACACAGTCGCCGAAAACATCGCCGTGGTGCCTCGGCTCGAACGCTGGCCCCCCGATCGCATCGAAGCTCGGACAAGCGAACTCCTTTCGCTCGTGGGTCTCGGCGCGGATGATTTTCGTCACCGCTATCCTCACGAACTCTCCGGCGGACAGCGCCAGCGCGTCGGCTTGGCCCGCGCCCTAGCCGCCGATCCCTCGATTCTCCTGATGGATGAACCCTTCGGCGCGCTCGATCCGTTGACGCGTGCTGAAATCCGTCGCGAGTTCCAGCTTCTCAAGGAGCGTTTGCAAAAGACGATCGTGATCGTCACCCACGATATTCACGAAGCCGTCCTGCTCGGGACGCGTATCGCGTTGATGGATTCCGGACGCCTCACCGGAATTTTTTCGCCGGAAGAATTTCTCGACTCAAATCAGCCGGTCGCCGTCGCATTCGCCGCCCAACTCCGGGAACTCGAAAATCTTCGTGGATCCGCCCGCCCTGAGCAGCGCGAGCCGCAACGATGACGGTGCTAGCCCGAGTGGCCGCTTGATCCCACCACGTAGCTACTTCTTCATCGCCATCATCCCAAGCACGGGAAGGAAAAGGCAGATTCCGTACGCCACCCCCAGCGCCCAGCTTACCCACTTTTTCCGGATGCCTGACCCAGTAAAAAAGCAAAGCGGAGAGTAACAACGCCTGTGGCACGACTTCCAAATACCCGCGCAGCTGCGACGCAGCTGGCGTCATCGTGAAGATGAATCCTTGGAGCGATCCCGGTGGTGCGGCGAATGTTCCTAAGATGCCCAGCCCGATCAGCATCCACGCCAT
>Ga0335075_10000607_pt1 | contig 61893 bp, 62 predicted proteins | sample Lox_Sample_24_FD_206723 | JGI IMG/M metagenome (GOLD analysis project Ga0335075, IMG submission 206723) | Soil microbial communities from Loxahatchee National Wildlife Refuge, Florida, United States - Lox_Sample_2.4 | ecosystem: Environmental > Terrestrial > Soil > Wetlands | place: USA...
GTCGTGATCGCCGTTTCAAGCGCGCCGGTTTTTCAGAATGTGGGAGCCGCTGCCGAGTATCCATATGAGCGTCAGGCGGTCGCGACTTTTTACTCGGCGCTTATCTTTTCATCTCTAATGCTCTTTTTTAGCCGAGTTTCGTTTGAGGCGCTTTGTCCTCCGCTAATAAAGAGCTTCACGACCCTCGATAGCTACCTAGATCGCCTGCCGCCAGCATCTTCTGAAGCCATACTCATTCGAGATCGAATGCTTAACGATTGGAATGAAAGCAACGATTCCAAGCGTCATCGATGGATCACAACCACGCTCGTGTGGTTGTTTTTTATAAGTTTTGTATCCGCATTTCTTCTAGCAATTGTAGCACTTGCTCTATTTGGGGCGCGGTGAAATTCATCTCGGAGAGTGAGATAATAACCTCAAGTTCTCTGGAAGTGTAGTTGCACGCATCCGGACTGACGTTCAGCATCTCGCCGTCAATCGCCAGAGAAGCCATGGCAAACCCCCGACATTCCTAGGCTGAACATGAATCCTTTTGGATGCTGGCGCAAGGTGAACAAAACAGAATCAGGCGCCGTCCGACTCGAAAATCAGTCGCTTCGACTCGCGTTTCGCGAGACGCCACGCAGAGGTACCGCCGTCATAGAGAGCGATTGACGAGCCGCGACCTCTCACACAGAGCGAAAACACTGCGGTCCCGCATAGCTTGCAACCAGAATCGGGCTGGCCAAGCCCCCTCACCGCATCGCGCAATTGCTTCCCGCCCACAGCCGGTCGACCTGGGCGTCCGCATTGGCCGAGGCGAGGAGGCCGGAGATGCCGTCGCGGCTGAACTCGGTGCCGAGGGTGGATTGCTCGACCTGGATCGGGCCGCCTAGCGCGGCGGCGAGATCGGGGCGGCGGGCGCCGACGCTGGCGCCGCCGGGGGTGCCGATCCAGGGCTGCTCGGAAGCATCGCGCTGCTCCCAGCCGACGAAGCGGTCCTGCTGAAAGAACAGGACGAGCGGGCCGAAGTCCGCCGCCTGTGCCGGGCCGGAGCCACTGCAATCCTCGATGGCGTTGAGCGCGCGCTGCTGGCCGAGCGTGCGGGTCACCGCCGCCAGCGTGTCGGCGCGGCCGGCGCCGAAGCGGATCGCGCTCGCGTCCGTGCCGTCGGCGAGCAGGCCCGTCCCGGTCAGCAGGACGCGCGGCCCATCCGCGCTCTCGGCATGATTGTCGCCCGCCGCCGCGTCGTTCGCGGCCGGCGTCGCGACGTTGGCGGCATTGCCCTGGGCATTGCCGGCCGCTGCGTTGTTGCCGGCGCCGCCGCAGGCCGCGAGCGCGAGGAGCAAGGTGCCGGTCAACAAAATGCGCTTCATGTCGCGTCCCCCCGAAAAATTGAAGCCGGAGAGGTGGCCGGGAAAGCGCGCCCGGTCAAGGCGAGGGGCGCGGGCGCGCCCGCGCAAGGCGCGTTTCGCCTCAGTCGTGCTCCCTGCCGCCGGCGCCCATGTAGAGCTCGCTGCCGGTGTCGCGGAAGACCTTGCTCATCTCGGCCATGCCGGCCTCGGCCTCCGCCTCCGGGAGCGGCGCCGCCGCGAGAAAGGCATCGGCGCTCTGGTTCTGCTTCGCCGCGAAGTCCCGGACCTCCTGGGTGATCTTCATCGAGCAGAATTTGGGACCGCACATCGAGCAGAAATGGGCGGTCTTGGCGCCCTCCGCCGGCAGGGTCTGGTCGTGATATTGCTCGGCCGTGTCGGGATCGAGCGACAGGTGGAACTGGTCGCGCCAGCGGAATTCGAACCTTGCGCGGGAGAGGGCGTCGTCGCGCAGTTTCGCGGCCGGGTGGCCCTTGGCGAGATCGGCGGCATGGGCGGCGAGCTTGTAGGTGACGACGCCGACCTTGACGTCGTCGCGGTCCGGCAGGCCGAGATGCTCCTTGGGCGTGACGTAGCAGAGCATCGCCGTGCCGAACCAGCCGATCATCGCGGCGCCGATCGCGCTGGTGATGTGGTCGTAACCGGGGGCGATGTCGGTGGTGAGCGGCCCCAAAGTGTAGAAGGGCGCCTCGCCGCAGGCCTCGAGCTGCTTGTCCATATTGGCCTTGATCTTGTGCATCGGCACGTGGCCGGGGCCCTCGATCATCACCTGGACGTCGTGTTTCCAGGCGATCTGGGTCAACTCTCCCAGCGTGGCCAGCTCGGCGAACTGGGCCTCGTCATTGGCGTCGGCGATGGAGCCGGGGCGCAGACCGTCGCCGAGCGAGAAGGCGATGTCATAGGCCTTCATGATCTCGCAAATCTCGTCGAACCGGTCGTAGAGGAAGCTTTCCCGGTGATGGGCGAGGCACCATTTCGCCATGATCGAGCCGCCGCGCGAGACGATGCCGGTGACGCGCTTCGCGGTGAGGGGAATATAGGGCAGGCGCACGCCCGCATGGATGGTGAAATAGTCGACGCCCTGCTCGGCCTGCTCGATGAGGGTGTCGCGGTAGATCTCCCAGGTCAGGTCCTCGGCCACGCCGCCGACCTTCTCCAGCGCCTGGTAGATGGGGACGGTGCCGATCGGCACGGGGCTGTTGCGCAGGATCCACTCGCGGGTGTCGTGGATGTTGCGGCCGGTGGAGAGATCCATGACCGTGTCGGCGCCCCAGCGGATCGCCCAGACCATCTTGTCGACCTCGGAGGCGACGTCGCTCGCCACGGCCGAATTGCCGATATTGGCGTTGATCTTGACCAGGAAATTGCGGCCGATCGCCATCGGCTCGGATTCGGGATGGTTGATATTGTTGGGGATGATGGCGCGGCCCCGGGCGACCTCGTCGCGGACGAACTCCGGGGTGACGTAATCGGGGATGGACGCACCGAAATCCTGGCCATCACGCGGAAACGCCTCGGCCAGCTGAGCGCGGCCGAGATTCTCGCGGACCGCGACATATTCCATTTCGGGGGTGACGATGCCTTTGCGGGCATAATGCATCTGGCTGACGTTCGCGCCCGGCCTGGCGCGCAGCACCTTGCGGCGGACATTGGGGAAGGGCTGGACGCCGCCGCTGCGATCCGGGCCGAGCTGGCCGTTATCCTCGGGGCGAACCTCGCGCTGCAGCACCTCCTCGACGTCGCCGCGCGCCCGGATCCAGTCGCGGCGCAATTCGGGCAGGCCGGCCATGATGTCGATCCTGGCGGCGGGATCGGTATAGGGGCCGGAGCAATCGTAGACGCGCAGCGGCGGCTCGCCCGAAGAGGGCTCGAGGTCGATCTCCCGCATCGCCACGCCCAGCGGGCCGACATGGATCTTGCGGGAGCCGCGGATCGGGCCGGTGGTGACCTTCAATTCGGTGCGGGCGGGGACGTCAGCCATCGTCATTCTCTCCTCTATGGAAGGAGAACGGGCGGCCCGCCTCTCCCTCCCTACGCCGGTGTCAGCCGGATCAGGTTCGGCGGGTCATGGCATCAGCCATATCTCAACCGCTCGCGCGCGGTCCCCCGGGGAATGGAGACGGTCTAGCCCGAAGCGGGGGCGGGCGCTAGAGCCTGATCGCTGAAGGAGGAGCGCTTCGCGCTTCCGCCGAAAGCGTGAATCGGGCTCTCTTCAAATGGTCTAGAGGCGTGCGACGGGAGATCATGGAATGCGGCCCAATCTCGACGACCCGGTGGAGCGGGCCGCCTACAAAAGCGAATTGCGCCGGCTGATGCGGGTGCCGCGGCTGCTCGGCTTCCTGTTCGTCCTGCTCGGCACCGGCATCGTCATCTACGCGCAGCGCAATGGGATAACGGGGCCGCTGAAGCCGATCGGCTTCGGGGTGATGGGGGTGGGCTGGCTGAACCTGCTGGCCATATTCTATTTCCAGGCGCGCTATCACCGGGCGCGGATGGCGGACGATCCCGACAGTTTCTGACCGTGACTTCTGACCGTCGTCAGGACGACGCCCCCTGCTTGCACAGGATGGCGTCTATCAGGGCGTCGTTGCGCGGGATCTGGCCGTCCAGGATCAGGATGGCGAGGCCGTGGACCAGGGCCCAGGCTTCCAGCGCGATAAGCGGCGCCGCCTGCGGTCCGGCGTCCGCCGGAGCCAAGCGGGCGGCATTGTCCCAGAGCATCCGGAACGCCTCGGGCATCTCCTCGGGCCGGCGGTGAAAGGGATCGCCGGCGGGGATCGTGGCGGAGAAGAGCAGCCGGAACAGGGCCGGATTGTCGAGCGCGAAGCGGACATAGGCGCGGCCCGTGGCGCCGAAGCCGGCGTCGCCGCCCCCGGCCGCCGCGGCGGCGGCGCGCTGCGCCTCGGCCAGCTGCGCGAAGCCCTCGGCGGCGAGCGCGCGGAGCAGGGCCGCCTTGTCCGGGAAATGGCGGTAGAGAGCGGTGGCGCTGACCCCGACCGAGCGCGCCACCTCGCGCAGGCCGAGATCGTCGGCCGCCCTTTCCCTGAGCAGCGCGAGGCCCGCAGCGATGGCCGCCGCGCGCAAATCGCCATGATGGTAGGTTTTAGATGTTGACACTGTTATCTTTCCAGTTATGTTAACGCCATCAACATCTAGCAAGCGAGTCGGACCATGACAAGCATCGAGACCCTCACGATCGACAGACCCACGGCCGCCCAGGCCGAGGCGAAGCAGCCCAATCCCTTTCTGACCGGCGCCCACGCGCCGCTGACCGAGGAGTTCACCATCGAGGACCTGCCCGTCATCGGCGCCATCCCGGCGGCGCTCGACGGGCGCTATCTGCGCATCGGGCCGAACCCGATGGCGGCGGACCCGGACAATTATCACTGGTTCACCGGCGACGGCATGATCCACGGCCTGAGGCTCGAGGGCGGCAAGGCGCTCTGGTACCGCAACCGCTGGGTCCGCTCCGACGCGGTGACGACGGCGCTCGGCGAGCCGCGCACGGAAGGGCCGCGCCACCTGTTCGACACGGTGAACACCAACGTCCTCGGCTTCGCCGGCCGGACGCTGGGCCTGGTCGAGGCGGGCAGCACCCCGATCGAGATCGGCGAGACGCTGGAGACCCTGCGCTACACCGACTTCGAGGGGACGCTGCACGGCAGCTTCACCGCCCACCCCCATGTCGATCCGCTGACCGGCGAGATGCACGGCATCTGCTATGACGCCATGAACCCGGTCGCGATCCGCTATGTGGTGGTGACGCCTGAGGGCCGGGTGCGGCGCGAGGTGGCGGTGCCGGTCGAGCACGGGCCGATGATCCACGATTGCGCGATCACGCGGCGCTTCGCGATCCTCCTCGATCTGCCGGTCACCTTCTCGATGGAGACGGCGATGGCGGGCCATCCCTTCCCCTATCGCTGGAACCCGTCGCACGCGGCGCGGATCGGCCTGCTGCCCCGCGAGGGCGCGGCCGAGGACGTGATCTGGATCGAGACCGATCCCTGTTACGTCTTCCACGCGGTCAACGCCTATGACGCCGAGGACGGCCAAGTGATCCTGGACGTCGCCGTGCACGACCGGATGTTCTCGGACGGCAAGGCCGGGCCGGATTCCCGGCGGACCGGGCTTGAGCGCTGGACGATCGATCCGGTCGGCCGCATTGTGCGCCGGCGGGTGATCGACACGACGCCGCAGGAATTCCCGCGCCCGGACGAGCGTCGCTTCGGCCTGCCTTATCGCTACGCCTATACGATGCAGATGGGCGCCGCGTTCCTCGGGCAGGGCCTGTTGAAGCACGATCTCGAGACGGGCGCGCGCCAGGCCCACGATTTCGGGCCGGGGCGTCATCCGGGCGAGTTCGTCTTCGTGCCGGCGCATGCGGATGCGGGCGAGGATGAGGGCTGGCTGATCGGGATCGTCATCGACCTGAACGAAGAGACCAGTGAACTCGTCATCCTCGACGCGCGCGATTTCGAGGGTGAAGCGGTGGCGCGGGTGAAGATCCCGCACCGCATCCCGCCGGGCTTCCACGGCAATTGGGTGCCGCGGGGCTAGGCCTGCGGGCGGCCGAGGATCGAACCGCAAGATGGGCGCCGCCGTTTTCAGCAACGGCGGCGCCCTTCCGCGTCAAGCCCGGTCAGGCAGCCTGCCGCCGGGCGGCCTTGCAACGCGGCGCCAGCGGGCAGGCATGGCAGGCCGGGCGGTCGAAGCGGCAGAACGTCTGGCCCAGCCGTTTCAGCAAGGCGAACAGTTCGAGCAGGCCATCGGCGTCGAAGGCGCCGGCGGCGGCCGTGACCGCGTCGCGCCCCCCTCGCGGGTCGGCGCGGGAACCGATGAAGCCGAAGCGCTTGAGGATCCGGTGGACGTGGCTGTCGACGATGAAGACCCGCATCCTGAGGGTGCTGGCGTTGAGCGTCGACGCCGCGACCTTCTGGCCGACGCCGGGAAAGCGTTCCAGCCAGGCAAGCGCATCCTGGACGGGACGATCCTTCAGGAAGGACAGATCGAAGCCCCGGCATTCCCGGCCGATCCAGCCGAGCGTCGCGACCAGATGGCTGGCCTTGTCGCCGGCATAGGTCACGTCGCCGAGCGCCCGTTCGACTTGGGCGGGGGACGCTGCCGCCAGCCGGCCGGGATGCGGCCAGATGCCCAGCACCCTGGCCATGGCCGCATCCGCCACGGCGTCATAGGTCCGGCAACCGATCAGGGAACGGACGAGCCGCCAGATTGGCGGGTAGCGTTCGGGTCCGACAAGCCTGCCGAAATGCGCCGCGAGCTGGCGACGCATGAAGGCGAGGTCCCCGGCGGCAAAGTCGAAAGCGTCTTGCACGATGACCGGAACATATCAGGAACGATGTCCGTCGCCTAGGCCATCTGCGTCACCGTGAGGCTCCCTGCCGGCAGCGGCTTCGTGAAGTCCCGCGACGGCACCGCCGGATCGAGCCATCTGGCCATGTCGTCCTTGCGGATCAGGACGATGCCGCGATCGTGATAGGGGGCGACGTCCGCATGGGCTCGATGGTGAGCATGGTGAAGGCCTCCTCGCCGAGGCCGGCGTCATGACGCCAGAGGCCGCCAATGCCGAACCAGTCCTGATCCTTCAGCGTGAACAGCCATTTGTGCTTGCGCTTCGACCTGGGGTCGCTGTGCGCGGTGAATTCGTAGAAGCCGTCGGCGAGGATGATGCAGCGGCCCTTGGGGAAGTCGCGGCCGTCCGACCGGTAATTGTAGACCGGCTTCCCGCCCGGCCCGGGCCAGGACCAGCGCCGCTGGACCAGCTCGATGGCGCCGGGCCTGGCGGGGTCCGACGCGGCGCGCAGGATCGGCGCGCGGTCGGTGATTCGGATATCCTCGCGCGGCTGGAAATTGGGAATGCCCTCGGGCGCGAGGAGATCGGGGAAGAGCGTCTCCGCGGGGACGCGTTCGAGCAGGCGATAGTCGTTGCACACCCGCCCGGGACTAGCGGTAGAGATAGTCGTCGGGAAGGCCCATGCGGCGGCAGGCCTGGACCGCGGGGGAGGACCGGATCAGCACCCGATCGGCCTTGCGCGCGGCGAACCGGACCAGCGCCCGCTGCCAGGGGCGGAGCCGCTTGCGCTGGAGGCCGAGGCGGGCCCGCGCCCAATCGGGCAGGATGTCCACCGCCGCGCGGACCAGCAGACGCTGGAAGGGGCGCAGGGGCAAGGGGAAAGCGGGCACGCGGTTCATGATCGCGAGAAACTCGCCGACGATGGGCGAGGGCTCCAGCCGGTCGCGCATCGTCTCGAACAAAGCCTCATATTCGGCGAGCGTGCCGGGCATGGTGGTCGCGCCGTAGAGATGGGCGGCGGGCAGGCCCTCGACCAGCAAAGCGGCGCGCTCCTTGCGCGAGAGCGGATGGACGAAGGCGTGATAGGCCTCGGTGAAGCCGTAGCCCGCGGTTGCCTGCACCCAGGTCAGCAGCTCCGGATCATTTGCGTCATAGGTCTGACCGTCCGCGGTCTGGCCGGTCACGGCGCCGTGCCGGCGGACCACCCCGGCGATCAGCGTGCGGGCCAGGCTGTGCGGCCCGTAGACGGTGATCATCGCGGCAAGACCGGTCCGCTGCAGCCGCTGCAGCGCATTGTCGCGGAAATCGCTGTGCTGCCAGACGCCGTCGCGGACGCGCGGCTCGCCGAATTCGAGCAGCACCGCGGCGATGCCGCCGATGAAGAGCGGGATCGGGCTCTTGAACAGGCGCCAGGAGACGGAATCGAAGGGGACGAGCGCGGGCTCGCCCTTCGGTTTCGAGAAATCCACCTCGGGCGCGCCGGCCGGCCGGATGAAGGCGGCGGCGGTCGCGTCGAGGCGCCGCTGCAGCGGTCCGGGCAAGGCCGCCGCGCCGGCCGGGCCGGTCGCGGAACCAAACATAGATCAATTTTCCTCTCCGCATCCCAATGCACATCCTCCCCGAGGGTTGCATGGCCGCGGCGGGAAAAAGCGGGCGGGGCCGGCGCGGCCGCCGCCGCTTGGTCAGGCGGGGCTCAACGCCGGATAGTCGACATAGCCTTCCGGCCCCTGGCTGTACCAGGTCGCCATCACGTCGGGCGCGAGGTCGGCGCCGCCCCGGAGGCGCGCCACCAGGTCCGGATTGGAGATGAAGGGGCGGCCGAAGGCGATCGCGTCGGCCGCGCCCGACGCCAGCGCCGCCTGCGCGCTGGCGAGCGTGTAATCGGAGTTCAGCACGAGCGGGCCCTTGAACGCCTTGCGGATGAAGGGGTGGACCGGATCGACCTCGGCCTTGCCGAAGGTGCCGTCGAGCGGCGGCTCGCGCAGTTCGAGGAAGGCGATGCCGATTTCGCTCAGCGCGGCGGCGGCGGCCGGGAACAGGCTGTAGGGATCGCTGTCGTTCACGCCCTGGCTGTCGCCGTTCGGCGAGAGGCGGACGGCGGTGCGGTCGGGGCCGACGACGTCGGCGACGGCCCGCGCGACCTGACGGAGCAGGCGGATGCGGTTCTCGATCGGGCCGCCATAATCGTCGTCGCGCAGATTGGTGCCGTCGCGCAGGAACTGGTCGATCAGATAGCCATTGGCGGCGTGGATCTGGACGCCGTCGAAGCCCGCGCGGCGCGCATTGGCGGCGGCAGTCTCATAATCGCCGATCAGGTCCGGAATCTCGTCGAGGCGGAGCGCGCGCGCTTCCTCATAAGGCTGGCGGCCGTCATAGGTGTGCGCCTTGTGCGGCGCGGTGGTGGCCGAGGCGGAGACGGGCGGGCCGCCGCCGAGGCTGGAATGGACGAGCCGGCCCATATGCCAGAGCTGGGCGAAGATCCGCCCGCCCGCCGCGTGCACCGCGCCCACGATCGGCTTCCAGGCCTCGACCTGCGCCTCGCTCCACAGGCCGGGCGCATAGGGCCAGCCGAGCCCCTGGCGGCTGATCCCGGTCGCCTCGGTGAGGATCAGACCGGCGCCGGCGCGCTGCGTGTAATAGGTCTGCATCAATTCGGTCGGAACATGCTCGCGGGTCGAGCGGCCGCGGGTCAAGGGCGCCATCAGCACGCGGTTGGGCGCGGCCACGGCGCCGAGCTTGATCGGATCGAACAGGGAGGGCATGGGCTCGGGACTTTCGAAATCGCTGCGGGTGCGGAAGGATATAAGGGTTGCAAAGTGAAATGCACCACCCGGCCCCGAAGCTTGCCTTTCCCGCGCTCATCCTGGCAAATCTTTTTCTCGCGGCGGGCCCATGGCTGGTCCGTCTCGCTCAGGATGTCGGCCATATCGGGCCGGTTTCCGCAGGCTTCTGGCGGTTGGCGCTGGCCGTGCCGGTGCTCGTCCTGCTCGCGATGCGGCAGGGACGGGGCCAGGGGCCGGATCGGGCGCCGGCGCCGCGCTGGACCCTGGTAGCGGCGGTGGCGGCGGGCGGCGTGTTCTTCGCCGCCGATCTCGCCGCCTGGCATGAGGGGATCCTGATCACCAAGCTCGCCAACGCCACATTGTTCGGCAATTTCGCGAGCTTCCTGTTCGCCATTTACGGCTTCATCCTGCTCCGCCGGCTGCCGCACAAGGCGCAGGGCCTCGCTTTGCTGCTCGCCGCGGCCGGGACAATATTGTTGCTCGGCAACAGCTACGAGCTCTCGCCCGACCATTTCGCCGGGGACCTGCTCTGCCTGCTCGCCGGGCTTTTCTACACCTTCTACCTGATTGCCGTGGACCGCGCGCGGCGGGCGATGAAGCCCTGGCCGGTGCTCGCCATCGCCACCGCCGCCGGGGCGTTGCCGATGCTCGGCTTCGCCTTGCTGCAGGGCGAGGCGGTGCTGCCCGCGGACTGGACGCCGGTCGTCCTGCTGTCCATCTCCAGCCAGCTCGTCGGGCAGGGGCTGCTCGTCTATGCGATGGGGCATCTCTCGCCGGTGGTGGTGGGGCTCTGCTTCCTCACCCAGCCGATCTGCTCGGCGGCGATCGGCTGGCTGGTCTACCGGGAGGCGCTGGGCCTTGGCGACCTGCTCGGCGCGCTCCTGGTCTGCGCGGCCCTGGTCCTGATCCGGCTGCCGGACCGCAGGCTTGCAAGAGTCCCGGTCGAGGGCCAATGAGGAGGCCATGGTCGCTCCCCTCGACATGAACCTCGACGAGCTGAAAGCCGCTTTGGCGCCGAAGCTCGGCGCCCATGCCGCCTTCGACGGCTGGGGCGAGGCGGCCCTGGCCATGGCGGCGGACGAGCTGGGCGTGCCGGCGGACCGGGCCCGGCTGGCCTTTCCGGGCGGCACCGCGGACATGATCGACGCCTGGTTCGACTGGGTGGACCGGGCGATGCTCGAGGCGTTCCCGCCGGAGAAGATCGCGGCGATGAAGATCCGCGACCGGATCAGGAACCTGCTATCGTTTCGCCTGCAGACCCTGGCGCCCTATCGCGAGGCGCTGCGCCGCGCGCTGGCCATTCTCGCCTTGCCGCGCAACGCGGCGCGCGGGGTCGCGCTGGCATGGCGGAGCGCCGACCGGATCTGGCGGGTCGCGGGCGATGTCGCGACCGACTTCAACCATTATTCGAAGCGGACCATCCTGATCGGGGTCTACGGCTCGACGACCATGGTCTTCCTCGACGACGAGAGCGAGGATCTGGCCGAGACGCACGCCTTTCTCGACCGGCGGATCGAGGAGGTGATGCGGTTCGAGAAGGCCAAGGCGCGCTGGAAAGGGCCGGGCGGCGGCCCGCCTTTCTCGATCAGCCGCTTCCTCGGGCGGCTGCGCTACCCCGCCATCTGAGCCGAGGTCGTTCCGCAAGCGTATCGCCGCGTTACCATCGCTTAAGAGGTTTCCGCTAAATCCCGCCGGACTTAGGTGGGGAAATTCGGGTGACGGACCAGGTCCGCGGCGCTGCATTGCCGCAGGGAATATTGACGCGCTGGCTGGTCGATCCGGGCCGGCCCATTCCGGACAGCATTCGCGCGCAACTGTTCGGCAGCCTCTACGGCTCGCTGCCCATCTTCCTCGGCGGCGTGCTCAACACGCTCGCCGTTTCCACCGCCATCGCGCTGCGCAACCCGGAGCCGCTCTTCATCTTCTGGGCGATGATGGAGCTGCTGCTCGCGATCGTGCGGACGCCGGTGCTGATCCATGGCCGCCGCGCGGTGGCGGCGGGGCGGCCGGGGCCCAGCGACCTCTACATCCTGCTTGCCTGCCTCTGGGCGGCCTGCGTCGGCTTCGGCTGCCTGATCTGCGTCCTTTCCGGCGACTGGGTCGCCGCGACGCTCGCCTTCCTCTCGGCGGGGGCGATGGTGGGCGGCATCTGCCTGCGCAATTTCGCGGCGCCGCGGCTGGCGGGCGCGATGATCATGCTGAGCCTCGGCCCCTGCACGGCCGCCGCCTTCCTCTCCGGCGAGCCGCTGCTGATCGTCACCGCCTTCCAGGTGCCCTTCTATCTCTTCGCGATGACCGTCGCCGCCTTCCGGCTGAACCGGATGACGATCGAGCGGATGGAGGCGGAGCTGGAGAAGGATTACCGCGCCAGCCACGACAGCCTGACCGGCCTCGCCAACCGCGCCGGCCTCGCCGCCGCGATCGAGCGCCGCGCCGCGGCCGGCGACACGGACGAGGTCGCCTATCTGTTCCTCGATCTGGACGGGTTCAAGGCGGTCAACGACACGCTCGGCCATGCCGCCGGCGACATCCTGCTGACCGCGGTGGCGGGGCGGCTGCTCGCGGTCGTGCCCGAGAGCGACATCGCCGCCCGCATCGGCGGCGACGAGTTCCTGGTCGTCGCGCGCTGCGGCACGCCGGCCGCGGCGCGCGCGCTGGGCGCCCGGCTGGTCGGCACGCTGGGCGACACCCCCTATCTGCTCGACGACCGGGCGGTGGAGATCGGGGCCAGCGTCGGCATCGCGCTCAGCGCCGAGCATGGCAGCGGCTTCGCCGGCCTGATCGAGGCGGCGGACGGCGCGCTCTATCAGGCCAAGGCGCGCGGCCGCAGCCAGTGCGTCATCGCCACCGCCGGACCGCGCCTCGCCGCCGCGCGGAGCCGCCGGCCGCTGGTCGCGGCCAAGTCGCCGGGCAGCGCCGCGGCCTGAGGGCCGGAACCACTATTGATAATGACTCGCAGCTAGGCCATTGAGATGGCGATGCGGGTAAGCTTGGACAAATTGCCTTTCCACCGCCCGGCGACGGTGACCGGGATCGACTGGGAGTCGCTCGGCGAGAGCGACGCGAAGCGGCTGCGCAATCTCGGCTTCGACGAGGGCGTCGGCATCGAGGCGCTGCACAGCGGGCTGTTCGGCCGCGATCCGCTCGCGATCCGCATCGGCCGGATGCAGGTCGCCATCCGCCGCGCCCAGGCGAAGACGATCATGGTGGAAGCCGCCGGCGCATGACGAGCATTCCTCTGGTGGCGGTGGTCGGCAATCCCAATGCCGGCAAGAGCGCCCTGTTCAACATGCTGACCGGCGCCCGCCAGAAGGTGGGCAATTATCCGGGCGTCACCGTCGAGCGTAAATCGGGCCGGATGGCGCTCGCCGACGGCCGGCCGATCGAGCTGGTCGATTTGCCCGGCGCCTACAGCCTCGACGCGTCGAGCCCGGACGAGGCGGTGACGCGCGACGTGGTGCTCGGGCGGCAGGAGGGCGAGCGGCTGCCCGATGCCCTGCTGATCGTGCTCGACGCCACCAATCTCGACAATCACCTGCGCTTCGCTTTGCAGGTGATCGGGCTCGGCTTCCCGACGGTCGTGGCGCTCAACATGGTCGATCTCGCCCGGCGCGACGGCCTCACCATCGACAAGGCGCGGCTGGCGGCGGAGCTGGGCGCGCCGGTGATCGAGACGGTCGCGGTCCGCAAGCGCGGCATGGAGGAGGTCAAGGCGGCGCTCGGGGAGGCGGTGCTCAGCGAGCGCAAGGCGGCGCGGCCGGAGGAGGAGTTCACCGGCGTCCAGCGCCGCGCCCGCGCCATTGCGAGCGCCGCGACGGTGGGCCAGACCTTCACCCGCCGCTCGACCCTCGCCATCGACAAGGTGGTGCTTCACCCGGTCGGCGGCCTGGTCTTCTTCTTCGCGCTGATGTTCCTCATGTTCCAGGCGGTCTTCGCCTGGTCGGAAGCGCCGATGGGCTGGATCGAGGCCGGGCAGGAGTGGCTGGGCCAGGCCGCGTCCGCCGCGATCCCCGAAGGCTTCCTCCGCGACGTGGTCGTGCAGGGCATCATCGCCGGCGTCGGCGCGGTGATCGTGTTCCTGCCGCAGATCCTGATCCTGTTCCTGTTCATCCTGCTGCTCGAGGCGACCGGCTACATGGTCCGCGCCGCCTTTCTGATGGACAAATTGATGGCCAAGGCCGGCCTGTCCGGCCACGCCTTCATCCCTTTGCTCTCCTCCTTCGCCTGCGCGATCCCGGGGATCATGGCGACCCGCACGATCGAGGATCCGAAGCAGCGGCTCACGACGATCCTGATCGCCCCGCTCATGACCTGCGCCGCGCGCCTTCCCGTCTACGGCGTGATCATCGGCGCGGTCATCCCGGCGACCACGGTCGGCCTCGGCATCGGCCTGCAGGGCCTCGTCATGTTCGGGCTCTACGTGCTGGGCATTGTCGGCGCTCTGCTCGCCGGCTTCTTGCTGCGCAAGACCGTGACCAGGGGCGCGTCGCAGAGCTTCATCATGGAGATGCCGAAATATCAGGCGCCGCATCTCCGGCCGATCCTGATCGGCCTCTGGCAGCGCGGCTGGGCCTTCCTGAAGCGGGCCGGCGGCATCATCCTGGCGGTCACCATCGCCCTGTGGCTGCTCAGCTCCTACCCGGTCGCGCCGGAAGGGCAGAAGCAGACCGAATATTCGATCGCCGGCCGCATCGCCTCGGGGATCGAGGTCGTCGTCCGCCCGATCGGCTTCAACCACGAGATCGCGCTCGCCCTGCTCCCGTCCATGGCGGCGCGCGAGGTCGCGGTGACGTCGCTGCAGACCGTCTATGCGATCGACGCCGAGGATGAGGAGACGGCCGCGAGCGAGGTCAGCAACCAGATCGCCGGCCGCTGGTCGCTGGCCACCGCTCTGGCCTTCCTGATCTGGTTCGTGTTCGCGCCGCAATGCTTATCCACAATTGCGGTCGCGCGGCGCGAGACCAACGGGTGGAAGTGGCCCCTCTTCATGCTAGGGTATCTTTTTGCACTGGCCTATGTGGCGGCCGGCGCGACCTACTGGATCGCGACCGCCGCCGGGCTCTAGAAGAGAAGGCGGCTACCCATGGCGGGCGTGAACAAGGTGATCCTCGTGGGCAATCTGGGCGACGACCCGGAGGCCCGGTCCCTCAACAATGGCGGCGAGGTGGTGAACCTGCGCGTCGCCACGTCCGAGACCTGGAAGGACCGCGACGGCCAGCGCCAGGAGCGGACCGAATGGCACCGCGTCGTGATCTTCAACGAGAATCTCGGCCGGGTCGCCAAATCCTATCTGAAGAAGGGCTCGAAAGTGTATCTCGAGGGCCAGATCCAGACCCGCAAATGGACCGACCAGTCGGGCCAGGACCGCTATTCGACCGAGATCGTGCTGCAGCGCTTCCGCGGCGAGCTCGTCCTGCTCGATTCGCGTGGGCAAGGCGGGGGTGGCGGCGGCTTCGGCGGCGGCGACGATTATGGCGACAGCTTCGGCGGCGGCGGCAACGATTTCGGCACGCCCGCGCCGCGCCAGCAGCAGCGCCCGCAGCCGGCCTTCGACAGCGACCTGGACGACGACGTGCCGTTTTGAGGGCCGCGAATCGGAACGCGCGGGCCGCGCTCCGGCGAAGGCCGGAGCGTCGCGAGATCCGCACCCTGTTCGGCCACCGCTCCGGCCTTCGCCGGAGCGCGAAGGCTATTTCCCGAGCTTGTCCTTGAGCCCCGCGAGCGCGGCCGCGAGCGGGCCTTTCTCCTCCTCGCCCTCCTGCCTGACCCCCGCCTCGCGCAGCACCGCGTCCGCCGCCGGCGCGCGCGGATAGGGATCGAGGTTGAGCGACAGCGTCTCGGCAACCGCCTCGCCCAGATCCACCTCGGCCCGGTCGTAGAAGACCACGTCCAGCTCGCTCTCGCTGAGCTCCACCTCCTCGTCGGCGCGGCCCGGGGCCGGCTGCGGGCGGAAGAGGATATCGAAAGGCACGATCAGGGCGGCCGGCACCGGCGCGCCGCTCGCCACGCAGGCCTGGACGAGATCGGCCTGCAGCGTGCCGTCGACCGTCACCGTCTCCCCGGCGCGGGCGATGGCGAGCTCCGCCTCCAGCCGGTCGAGGCCGAGCAGGCCGAAGCGCCGGGCCAGCGCCGCGCGCTCCGCCGGCTCGGCCGCGATCGCCATGGCGCGCGGCTGCTCGCCGAGCGTGTCGATGCGGACCGGGCGGCTGAACTCGGGCGCGATCATGGCAGGGTCCCCGCCAGGATGCTGTCGGTCGGCGTGGCGTCCAAGGCGTCGGCGAAGCGGGCCAGGCCGGCGGCGACGAAGGCGACCGCCTCCGGCGAGGGCGGCGCCTCGTGGAAGATGTTGCGGGTCACCGCCTCGTCGAGCGCGCCCGCCGCCCGCGCCTCGCGCAACGCGCCGAGCCGGCCGCCGAGCGCGCTCATCATCCGCCCGACATGCTTGCCGACGACATAGTCGCCGATGCCGATCTGGCGCAGGGTGCCGTCCATGTCCTCGATGAAGATCTCGGTGAGCAGGACGCTCTGGTCGCGCGCCGCCTCCCCCTCATGTTCGAGGCGCAGCAGGACGAGCGAGAGAATCGCCGCGACCATGTCGAAGCGGCCGTCGATCGTGTCCGGGACCTGCCCGTCGCGATACCAGGCGGGGTCGCGCCCCTTGGCGACGACGGCGCGGTAGAGCGGCTGCAGCGGCGCGCGCTGCTTCGTTTCGCCGAAAATGCGCTGAAAGAGGGACATGGGTCGGAATCCAGAATAGCCTGCGGCTTGCGCCGGTTAGCCGATGTTCATATTGGAAGGCCTAGTCAAGGCCGGCGCCCGCCTCCGCGGGCGGCCTCCCGGCGTTCAGGAGTTCCACGTTCATGACCTTCCGCCCCGGATCACGCGCCGTCATGGCGCTCAGCCTGGGCGCCGCGCTCACCGCCGGCTGCTCCTCGATCCGCGAACATCAGGGCTATCTGGTCGACGACCAGCTCGTCGCCGCCATCCAGCCCGGCGTGGACAATAAGGATTCGGTCTCGGGCACGCTCGGCCGGCCGACCTTCACCGGCCAGTTCGACCGCGAGCAGCGCGACTGGTATTATGTCTCGCGCCAGACCCGCTCGGCCGCCTTCACCATGCCGCGCCCGCACACCCAGACCGTGCTGCACGTGCGCTTCGACCAGGCGGGCAATGTCGAGGCGGTGCAGCGCACCGGCGTCGAGCTCGCCCGCAACATCAACCCGGACAATCGGGTGACCCCGACCCTGGGCCGCAACCGCAGCCTGCTGCAGGAGCTGTTCGGCAATATCGGCGCCGTCGGCCAGCGCGGCCAGAGCGCCCCCACCGCGGACAATCCGGGCTAAGGGTCCGCCCGAGCAGCGGAAAAGACGAAGCCGGGCATCGCGCCCGGCTTTTTCCTTGCCCGCCTAGCGGACGATCCGGCCCGCGCCGAGCACCGCGAGCGTCACCAGGTCCGAGGCGCTGGCGCTCATCGCGGCGATCTGGACCGGCTGCTTCATGCCGACCAGCATCGGCCCGATCACCGCGTCGCCGCCCAGCTCGCGGAGCAATTTGGCGGAGATGTTGGCGGTCTGCAGGCCGGGCATCACCAGCACGTTGGCCGGGCCGGTGAGGCGCATGAACGGGTAGAGCTTCTGCAGGTCGGGATCGAGCGCCGTGTCCGGCGACATCTCGCCCTCATATTCGAAATCGACGTCGTCGCGCGTGTCCATCACCTTCACGGCGTCGCGGATCCGCTCCAGATAATTGCCCTCGGGATTGCCGAAGTTCGAATAGGAGAGGAAGGCCACGCGCGGCTCGTGGCCCATGCGGCGGGCGACCTGCGCGGTCTGGATGGCGATCTCGGCCAGCTGCTCGCCGGTCGGGCGCTCGGTCACCGTCGTATCCGCGATGAACACGGTGTGCGACTGGCCGACCATCAGGTGGATGCCGAAGGGGGTGACCCCGTCCTTGGGATCGAGCACGCGGCGGACCTGGCGGAAGCTCTGCGCATAGGGCCGGGTGACGCCGGTGATCATCACGTCCGCCTCGCCCATGGCGAGCAGCAAGGCGGCGAAGATGTTGCGGTCCTGGTTGACCAGCCGCTCCAGCTCGCGGTGCATGTAGCCGCGGCGATTCAGCCGCTGGTAGAGATAGTCGACCATCTCCGGCACGCGGTCATATTTGCGGCTGTTGAAGACCTCGAAGCTGGCCGGATCGTCGACCCCGAGCGCCTTCAGCCGGTCATGGACGTCGTCGCGGCCGACCAGCACAGGCGTGCCGTAGCCGCCGTCGCGAAAGGCGATCGCCGCGCGCAGCACGACATCCTCCTCGCCCTCGGCGAAGAGCACGCGGCGCGGATTGGCGCGCGCCGCCTCGTAGGCGAGGGAGAGGACAGAGGTGGTCGGGTTGAGCCGGGAGCGGAGCTGCTGGCGATAGGCCGCCATATCCTCGATCGGCCGCTGTGCGACGCCCGAGTCCATCGCCGCCTGCGCCACCGCCGAGGGGACGATCTCCATCAGCCGCGGATCGAACGGCGCCGGGATGATATAATCCGGGCCGAAGCTGTGCGCCTTGCCGCCATAGGCCGCGGCGACCTCCTCGGGGACCTGTTGCCGGGCGAGTTCGGCCAGCGCCTCGGCGGCCGCGATCTTCATCTCCTCGTTGATCGTCGTCGCATGCACGTCGAGCGCCCCACGGAAGATGAACGGGAAGCCGAGCACGTTGTTGACCTGGTTGGGATAGTCCGAGCGGCCGGTGGCGATGATCGCGTCGGGCCGCGCCGCCTTGGCCTCGGGCGGGGTGATCTCCGGGTCCGGATTGGCCATGGCGAAGATGATCGGCTGCGGCGCCATGTCCTTCACCCATTCCGGCTTCAGCGCGCCCGCGGCGGAGAGGCCGAGGAACACGTCCGCGCCCTTGAGCGCCTCTTCCAGGCTGCGCGCCTCGGTCGGCACCGCATGGGCGCTCTTCCACTGGTCGACGCCCTCGCGCCCCGGGTAGATCGGCCCCTTCCGGTCGCAGACGATGACGTTCTCGTGCCGAACGCCCATCGCCTTGATCAAGGCGGTGCAGGCCAAAGCCGAGGCGCCCGCGCCGTTGACCACCATCTTGACGTCGCCGAGCGCGCGGCCGGTCAGGTGGCAGGCGTTAATCAGCCCGGCGGCGCTGATGATCGCGGTGCCGTGCTGGTCGTCATGCATGACCGGGATGTTCATGCGTTCCCGAAGCGCCTGCTCGATGATGAAGCATTCGGGCGCGGCGATGTCCTCGAGATTGATGCCGCCGAAGCTGGGCTCCATCAGGGCGACGGCCTCGATGAACTTGTCCGGATCCTCGGTGGCGAGCTCGATGTCGATCGAATCGACGTCGGCGAAGCGCTTGAAGAGCACCGACTTGCCTTCCATCACCGGCTTGGAGGCCAAAGCACCGAGATTGCCGAGGCCGAGAATGGCGGTGCCGTTGGAGATGACCGCGACCAGATTGCCCTTGGCGGTATAATCATAGGCCTTGCCCGGATCCTCGGCGATGGCGCGGACCGGCACCGCGACGCCGGGCGAATAAGCGAGGCTGAGGTCGCGCTGCGTCGCCATCGGCTTCGAAGCGATGATCTCGATCTTGCCGGGGCGGCCCTGGCTGTGGAAATCGAGGGCTTCGGCCTCCGAGAATTTGACGTTGCTGCCTTCGCTCACGGGACGCTCTCCTGTTTCTTTCGCTGTAGGCCGCGTTTCATTGCGTCCGCAAGGCCGCGTCTTGGAAGGTCACAAGTGACCGGTGACGCAAGGGAAACCTCGCCACCCCCCGCTTGGCCGGCCGGCGGCGCGTTCGCAGCCTTTCCATCTCCTGTCCGCAAAGGGCCAAAACCGTGTCCTTATCGCGGGTTACCCGCATTGTGACGCATCGTCCGCGCGTCACGGTCGGGTGGATTTTGCCATGTTCGGCGCGGTGCCGGAGCGGGTCATGCGTGGACTTCCGGGACTCGCACGGGGTTGCGAGGAGGTTGTCCGCTTGGCGGACGGGGGTCCCACCGTCCGCGCGATCGCGGAGCGGCACAGGGGTGAAGGCGGGCAGCTGCCGCCGGTCGCGATGGGCGTTCATTCCCCAGGATGAGGCAGATTCGGGCCGTGTAGGATAGCGGATATGACGCCCGTTGGAGGCTTTCCCGCGCTTCTGTTGCTCCGGAGCATCCATCAACTCCCTAATCATCGCGGCGGAGGCCGGGACCTATGCACACCGCTGTTTGGCTACGAGCGCGATCGGCTGCGCCTTTGCTTGAAATGGTCGCGTTCCTGGGTCCCGGCCTCCGCCGGGATGACTATTGTTTTTCCAGCTCGCGATTCTCCTGTTCTTCCAACTCATGGTCCTCCTGTCTCCGTGCAGCGGGACCGACGGAGGTGGGTTTCGCGGTGGCGCGTGAACCCCTATCGGTAAGCCATGGCCACACAGGCGAAGACCGGCGGGGAGCCGACCCCGATGATGGCGCAATATCTGGCGCTGAAGGCGGAGGCCGAGGGGTCCCTGCTCTTCTACCGGATGGGCGACTTCTTCGAACTGTTCTTCGACGACGCCCGGGTGGCGGCCGCCTGCCTCGACATCGCCCTGACCGCGCGCGGCGAGCATGAGGGCGCGCCGATCCCGATGTGCGGGGTGCCGATCCATGCCGCGGAAAACTATCTCGCCCGCCTGATCAAGGCCGGCCATCGCGTCGCCATCGCCGAGCAGATCGAGAGCCCGGCCGAGGCCAAGAAGCGCGGCGCCAAGGCGGTGGTGAACCGGGCGATCATCCGGGTGGTCACGGCGGGCACCCTGACCGAGGAGGCCCTGCTCGATTCCCGGGCGGCGAACTGGCTGGTCGCGGTGGCGAAGGTGGGCGAGCGCTTCGGGCTGGCGGCGGCGGACGTCTCCACGGGGCGGTTCGAACTGGCCTCGATCCTGCCGGGCGCGCTGGACGCGGAGCTGGCGCGGCTGGGCGCGGCGGAGCTGATCGCCAGCGAACCGCTCGAGGGGGCGGCGCTCTGGACGGCGGGGTTCGACAGTCTCGCGGCCGAGCGCCGGCTGAAGGAACGGTTCGAGGTCGCGACCCTGGACGGCTTCGGGGCGTTCGACCGCGCCGCCTTGTGCGCCGCCGGCGGCCTGCTCGCCTATCTGGACGAGGTGGCGCGGGAGTCGCTGCCCTTCCTGAGGCCGCCCGTGGCGCGCTCCTCGGGCGATCATATGATGATCGACGCGGCAACGCGCGAGAGCCTGGAGTTGACCGTTTCGGCCTCCGGCACGCGCGCGGGCAGCCTGCTCGCCGCCGTCGACCGCAGCGTGACCGGCGCCGGCGCGCGGCTGCTGGCGGCGGATCTCGGCGCGCCTTTGCTGGATCGCGGCCAGATCGAGGCGCGGCTGGATCTCGTCGCCTTGTTCGAGGGCGATGCGGGGCTGCGCGACTGGCTCAGGAAGCAATTGCGCGCGCTGCCGGACATCGGCCGGGCGCTCGGGCGGCTGGTCGCGGGGCGGGGCAGCCCGCGCGATCTGGGGCAGCTCCGCGACGGGCTGGACGAGGCGCGGCGGCTGCACGACCGGCTGGCCCAGATCGCCGACGCGCCGGCCTTGCTGACGCGGCTGCTGCCGGCGCTGACCGGCCATGGCGCGCTCGTCGACCATTTCTCGCGCGCGCTCGTGCCCTCGCCGCCGATCGACGCGGCGCAGGGCGGCTATATCGCCGAGGGCTATGACGCGGCGCTCGACGCCTTGCGCGCGACGGGCGGCGAGGGGCGGCGCGCCATCGCGGCGCTGGAGGCGCGCTACAAGAGCCAGACCGGGATCGCGACGCTGAAGATCCGCCACAACAATGTGCTCGGCTTCCATATCGAGGTGCCGGCGCGCAACGCCGACCGGCTGATGGTGGCGGACTCGGGCTTCACCCACCGCCAGACCCTGGCCGGCGTGGTCCGCTTCAACGCGCCGGACCTGCATGACGAGGCGCAACGGGTGAACCAGGCCGGCGCCCATGCGCTCGCCGCCGAGGCCGCTTTTTTCGCGGCGCTGACCGGCGAGGCGCTGGCGCGGGCCGAGCCGATCGCCGCCACCGCCGACGCGCTCGCCCGGCTCGACGTCGCCGCCGCGCTCGCGGAGCGGGCCGCCGAGGGCGGCTGGTGCCGGCCGGGCTTCGAGGAGCATAATTGCTTCGAGGTGGAGGGCGGCCGCCATCCGGTGGTCGAGGACGCGCTGAAGGCGAGCGGCACGCGCTTCGTCGCCAATGAGTGCAGGCTCAGAGAGGAGTCGCGGCTCTGGCTGGTCACCGGCCCGAACATGGGCGGCAAGTCCACCTTCCTGCGCCAGAACGCCCTGATCATCCTGCTCGCCCAGGCCGGCGCCTATGTGCCGGCGGCGCGGGCCAAGCTTGGCCTGGTCGACCGCCTGTTCAGCCGCGTCGGCGCCTCGGACAATCTGGCGCGCGGCCGCTCCACCTTCATGGTCGAGATGGTGGAGACCGCGGCGATCCTCGCCCAGGCCGGGCCGCGCAGCTTCGTCATCCTCGACGAGGTCGGGCGCGGCACCTCCACCTATGACGGCCTCGCCATCGCCTGGGCGGTGGTCGAGGCGATCCACGACCGGGCCAAATGCCGCTGCCTGTTCGCCACCCATTATCACGAGCTGACCCGGCTGGCGGAGCGGCTGGACGCGCTGAGCCTCCACCATGTCCGGGCGCGGGAGTGGAAGGGCGATCTCGTCCTGCTGCACGAGGTGGCGACGGGCCCCGCCGACCGCTCCTACGGCATCGCGGTCGCCAAGCTGGCCGGCTTGCCGCCGCCGGTGCTGGCCCGCGCCAAGGCGGTGCTCGCCAAGCTGGAGGAAGGCCGCGCCGCGACCGGGGGGATCGCCGCCGGGCTGGACGATCTGCCGCTCTTCGCCGCCGCGGCGCAGGAGGAGGCGGCGCCGGATCCGGTCCTCGCGGCGCTGGCCGAGGTGGAGCCCGACGCGCTCGCCCCGCGCGAGGCGCTGGAGCTGGTCTACCGGCTGAAGCGGCTGGCGGCGGAGCAGGGCCGATGAGCGCCCGCGTCCATGCCGTTCCGCACCAGCGCGAGATTATCGACCGGCGCGCGGTCGCGGCGCGGCTGGAGGGCGGCGACCGCGCGGCCTGCGCGGCGATCCTCAAGGAGGCTTTGGCCGACGGCCGGGCCGAGATCGCGCGGCGGCTGGCGGAGAAGCCTTATGCGGGGATGGAGGCGGCGGCGGCCTATGCCTTCCTGACCGACCAGATCCTGCGCGTCGCCTATGATTTCGTGACCACGAAGCTGCATCCGCTGGCCAATCCGACCACCTCGGAACGGTTGCTGCTGATGGCGGTGGGCGGCTATGGGCGCGGCGAGATGGCGCTCCATTCGGACGTCGATATCGCCTTCGTCACCCCCTACAAGTCGACCGGCTGGACCGAGACGGTCATCGAGACGATCCTCTATCTGCTCTGGGACCTGGGCCTGAAGGTCGGCCATTCGACGCGCAGCGCGGACGAATTGATCCGCGTCGCCACCGCCGACCAGACGGTGCGCACCGCGATCCTGGAGGCCCGCTACGTCTGGGGCGACGAGGCGCTGTACGATCTGGTCGCGGCGCGCTTCTGGAAGGAGGTCGTCGCCGGCAAGGTGGCGGGCTTCGTCAAGGAGAAGCTCGAGGAACGGGACGAACGGCACAAAAGGATGGGCGACAGCCGCTATGTCGTCGAGCCCAATGTGAAGGAAGGCAAAGGCGGCCTGCGCGACCTGCACGCGCTCTTCTGGATCGGCAAATATGCCTATCGCGTGCGGGGCGTCGCCGAGCTGGTCGAGGTCGGCCTGCTCTCGCCGGCGGAGCTGCGCCAGTTCCAGGGCGCCGAGCGCTTCCTCTGGGCGGTGCGCTGCCATCTGCACCTGATCGCCGGACGCGCCGAGGAACGGCTGACCTTCGACTATCAGCGCGAGATCGCGGCGCGGATGAACTATACCAACCGGCCGGGGAAGAGCGCGGTCGAGCGCTTCATGCGCCATTATTTCCTGCACGCGAAGACGGTCGGCGACCTGACCGGCGTCTTCCTCGCCCATCTGGACGAGCAATTCGCCGGGCGCGGCCGCCGCTTCGGCTTCGCCGCCTTCCGCCGCCGGCCGGGCAAGCTGGAAGGCTTCATGCTGGACCGCGGCCGGCTCGCTCTGCCCGACGACGACTTCCTCGCCGCGGACCCGCTGCGGCTGATCCGGATGTTCTGGCTCGCCGACAAATACGGGCTGGAGATCCACCCGCTGGCGATGCGCGCCGCCGCCCGCCATGCCAAATTGATCGATGCCAAGGTCCGCGCTGACGTGGAGGCGAACCGGCTGTTCCTCGACATCCTCTGTTCGGAACGCGATCCGGAGACGGTGCTGCGCTGGATGAACGAAGCGGGCGTGTTCGGCCGCTTCATTCCGGATTTCGGCCGGGTCGTCGCGCAGATGCAGTTCGACATGTATCATCATTATACGGTCGACGAGCACAGCATCCGGGCGATCGGCCTGCTCTCGCGGATCGAGCGCGGGCTGATGAAGGAGCAGCATCCGCTCGCCACCGCCTTGTTCCGGCAGATCTCCTCGCGGCGGACGCTCTATGTCGCGGTGCTGCTGCACGACATCGCCAAGGGACGGGGCGGCGACCATAGCGATCTGGGCGCGGAGATCGCGCATGCGCTCTGCCCGCGCCTCGGCCTCGACGGCGCCGAGACCGAGACGGTGGCCTGGCTGGTCAAATGCCACCTGGTCATGTCGATGACCTCGCAGCGGCGCGATTTGTCCGATCCGAAGGCGATCGACGATTTCGCCGGCCAGGTGACCAGCCTCGAGCGGCTGCGCCTGCTCTACCTGCTGACCGTGGTCGACATCACCGCGGTGGGGCCGGGGACCTGGACGGCGTGGAAGGGCCAGCTTTTGCTCACCCTCTACGAGGCGACCGAGGAACGGCTCAGGCTCGGCCACAAGGAGAAGGGCCGGCGCGAGCGGGTGGAGGCGGTGCAGGCGGAGCTGGGCGCCGGGCTCGGCTGGCCGGAGGCGGACTTCCGGGCCTATGCCGCGCGCTTCCCGGATTCCTACTGGCTCGCCGAGCCGCCCGAGGCGCTGGCCGAGAATGCGCGGCTGGTCGCGTCCGTCGAGGCCGATGCCGCGGCCGTGCCGGTCGCGCTCACCACGCGCGAGGCGCGCGGCGCGACCCTGGTCAGCGTCTATGTGAAGGACCAGCCCGGCCTGTTCTGCCGGCTCGCCGGGGCGATCAGCCTGGCCGGCGGCAACATCATCGACGCCCGCATCCACACCTCCGCCGACGATATGGCGCTGGACAACTTCTTGGTCCAGGACGGCCGCCGCGGGCCCCTGCGCGACGATCACCAGCTGAAGCGGCTGGAGACTGCGGTGCTGAAGGCGCTGGACGGGCAGGAGCCCTCGGTCGAGCGGCTGGCCGCGCGGGCGCTGCCGCTCCGCCGCGCCGAGGCCTTCGCCGTCCAGCCCGCCGTGTTCGTGAACAACCAGGCCTCGAGCCGCTATACCGTGGTCGAGGTCAATGCCCGCGACCGCGCCGCCTTGCTCTTCGAGCTCACCCAGGCGCTCTACGAGACGGGCGTGGTCATCCGCTCCGCCCATATCGCCACCCATGGCGAGCGCGCCGTCGACGTCTTCTACCTGACCGGCGCGGACGGCGCCAAGATCGAGGCGCCGGCCCAGCTCAAGCGGCTCGAGACGGCGCTGCGCAAGGCCGCGGCGGGTCCCGCCTCCGCGGGCAAGAAGGCGGCCTGACGCCCGGCTTTGCGGACGGACCATGCCCGGCAAGCTCCGTCCATCGCACGTAGGGCTCAATAGTCACCAAGATTAACCATGTACTCGTCTTGACACCAATAATGGCGTGAGAAACATTCATTTCGTCTTCGACTCGATGTGACTTGAGTTCGACAATCATCGAAGACGAAAAAACGCGCTGGCCGTGACATTCATCTGGCCAGAAGGCGTCTCTGACTCTGATTTTCTGTTCGGGTTCAAACCTGCGTCGCGATAACGCCATTGCCTGGGCGGGGCGTTGTGCGGCCAAGCGAAGGAAGATCGACATGGCCACCATCACCGGCACTTCAGGCGACGACGAACTCACCGGCACCTCCGGCGCGGACACCTATTACAGCAGCGGCTCCATGTTCGGGGACACCTATTACGATCCCGGCGGCAACGATATCTACTACCTGACCTCCGGGATGAGCTTCATCACCGACGCCGGCGGCACGGATGTCGCCTATATGCCGGGGCTGGAGCTGGCCGAGCTCAACTTCATGGTCGTCTTCGACCATGCGGTCTCGATCTCGACCGACACGGGCGCGCTCAACGTCTGGTTCGAGAATATGGTCAACAACCCGTCCGGCGGGATCGACTCCCTCGTCCTCGACGACGTCACCCTCACCCGCGCCCAGATCCTGACCTACGCCGATCAGTTCTTCGGCTTCGGCAGCTGACGCGGCCCCAAGAAAAAGGCCCCCGCCGTCGCCGGCGGGGGCCTTTCTTTTCGTCCGGGCTTCGCCGTCAGAAGCGGAAGCGGCCGGTGATGCCGAAGGTGCGCGGCTCGGCCAGGAAGCTCGAGAAGAGCTGGTTGGAGAAGGCCGTCGCGCCGCCGAAATTCTGGATGTGGGCGACCGAGTTGGAGCCCTGGAAGGGCGTGTTGAACGCGACCTGCTGGTAATTCTGGTCGAACAGGTTCTGCGCCCACAGCTCGACCGACCAGCGCTGGTCGGGGCCGCGCAGGCCGAGACGGGCATTGATCAGCGCGTAGCTGTCCTGCTCCTTCTCCGGGAAGAGATCGGAGCCGGTATTATAGTCGCCGGTCAGGCGGGCGTCCGCATAGACGAGCAGCGACAGGCCGCTATTGCCGATGGACGGCGTCCAGGTCGCCGACGCGGTCGCCGTATATTTCGGCGCGTTGGAGAGGTTGTCGCCCGGCAGCAGGAACAGGGCCGGATCCAGCGGGATGCCGGTGTCGCGGCCGACCAGGTCGTTCCGGTAGCGGGTGTTGGCATAGGTGAAGCCGGCGGTGAACTGAAGATTGTCCGCCGGGAAGAGCGCCATTTCCAGCTCGACGCCGGTGGTGACCACGCCGGAGCCGACATTGTCGGGCGAGCAGCCGCCGGTGCCGGCCGGATTGATTCCGCCCGCCGGGTCGGAGTCGGTGCCGCTGCCGCCGATCAGGTCCGAGCAGCCGTTGATGTTCTGGACCAGGAAGACCGAGCCGTTGAACGTGTTCAGCTGGAAATTCTCGAAGGTCTGGCGGAAGGCCGCGACGTTCAGCGTGAAGTTCCGCCGGGTCCATTTGAAGCCGACCTCCCAGGCGTTGACCGTTTCCGGATCGAACTGGAGGTTGCCGGTGTTGAAGCCGGCATTGCGGCCGCCGAACTGGCGCGGATCGGTCGGCGAGAAGATCGGCTGGCCGAGCGCCGAACGGTCGAGGTTGAAGCCGCCCGCTTTATAGCCCCGCGAATAGGAGCCGTAGAGGAGCAGCGACGGGATCGGCTTCCACGACAGCACGCTGGTGCCGGTCCACTCGCCCTCGCTGCGCCGGTCGCTGAGGGCCAGCGAATTGAGCGCGCTGGACGAATTGCCCTGGCAGGTGAGGTTGACGATGCCCTGCAGGAAGGCCTGCGCCGTCGCCGGCACCGCGCCCGCATTGGCGCCGCCCGTCAGGAAGGGCGCGAAGGCCGCCTGCTGCACCGGGCAGGCCGTGTTGTTGTTGTTGAAGTCCGCCTCGAAATCCTTGCGCTCGTGGGTGTAGCGAAGGCCGATCGTCAGGCTCAGATTGTCGCGGATGTTGATGATATTGTGGGTGAAGATCGCCCAGTTGGTGCTGTCCTGGCGATAATTGGCGACGTTGTCGCCGACATTGTTGACCGTGCTCAGGCGATCGAGGCCCGACAGGACGAGCGGGGCGAGCGCGCCGAAATTGGCGCCGAAGGCCTGCCGGCCCGTGGCGCCGCCGAGCAGCGGCTGCGGCGTCGTGCCGAGGCAGCCCGGCGCCGTCGTGCTGCGCAGCAGCGGATTGGGGCTAAGCGTGGCGACCAGACGGCAGGAGGCGAAGGCGCCATACTGGCTGCCGAAGCGCAGATTGTCGCGGACGAGCAGGTCCTCGCTCGCGAAATAGCCGCCGATCAGCCAGTCGAGCACGCCGCCGAAGGTCGAGCCCTGCAGGCGGAGCTCTTGGGTGAAGGTGTTGAAGCGGCGGAAGCTGCCGTCGTCGTCGTCGCGGCGCAGGATGTCGACATTGGTGTAGTCGGTGTCCGACGGCGAGTAGGACTTGTAGTGGCGATAGGCGGTGATCGAGGTCAGGTTCGCGCCGCCCAGATCCCAATCGATCTGCGCCGACATGCCCCAATCGGTGGTGTTGCCCTCATAGGTCGTGCCCGGGGTCATCGAAATGTCCCGGCGATAGGGATCGCCGCGCGACGGGAAGGTGCCGCCGAGGCTGGTCAGCACGTCGACGATGCGGTTGCCGTCGGCCGAGCCGCCGGCGCCCGGCGCGCGGACCTGGAAGTCGCCCGGGACGCCCGGGGTCGGATCGAAGGTCTCGGCCAGGCCGGTATAGACGGCGGCGCAGCAGGATTCGCTGCGCGTCGTATAGTCGCCGATCAGCCGGATGGAGAGCGCGTCGCTCGCCTCGAACAGCAGCTGGCCGCGCACGAAGAAGCGGTTGCGGTCGTTGACGTCGCTCTCGGTGCCGTTGGCGGCGTTGACGACGTCGTAGAAGCCGTCGCGGCGCGAGTAGATCGCGTCCACGCGGAAGGCGACCTGTTCGCTGATCGGCCCGGTGATGCCGAGCTGGCCGCGCATGTAATCGTAATTGCCGTAGCTGAGATCGACATGGCCGCCGAAGGTGAATTCCGGCCGGGCGGTGATCACGTGGATCAGGCCCGCCGAGGCGTTGCGGCCGAACAGGGTGCCCTGCGGCCCGCGCAGCACCTCGACCCGCTCGACGTCGCCGAGCTCGTTGAGGCCGATGCCCGAGCGCGAGCGGTAGACGCCGTCGATGAACACGGCGACCGAGCTTTCGAGGCCCGGATTGTCGCCGACCGTGCCGATGCCGCGGATACGGGCCGAGCCGTTCGCCTCGGTGCCGGTCGAGGAGACGAGCAGGGACGGAGCGAGCTGGTTCAGCTGGCGGATATCGGTCGCGCCCGAATTGGCCATCGACTCGCCGCCGACGGCAGTCACCGCGAGCGGCACGTCCTGGAGGATCTGGCGGCGGCCCTGGGCGGTGACGACGATATTGTTGTCGTCTTCTTCCTGGCCCACCGCGGCGGCCGCGGTCGGATCGGCGGGCTGCGCCGCATCCTGCGCAGAGGCAAGGCCCGGCGTGACGAGCGCGGCGACGCCGGCGGACAGCAGCCAGTATTTCTTGGACATCGAACATCCTCCCCGAAAACGAATAGGTTCTTGTTTGGCCGGGAAGCTAACGTGCACGGAAACCTTACGCCAGCGGAAACGCCGCGGTTTCCCGCAGGTTTGAAGGGCTTTATGGCAAATCAGCAACAGAAGAGTTGCAACCTGAAACGGGCTATTTTGCTTGCCGTTACGGAAAGGCGGGCTTTCCTTTCCGGCCAAAAACGGGCCGCGGATGCGAGAACGGCGCCGAAGCGGGGCTCCGGCGCCGTGCACGGCGGTTTCGAGAGGGAAAGGCGCCCTATTTGGGGGCCAGCACCATCAGCATCTGGCGGCCTTCCATGCGCGGATGCTGCTCGACCTTGGCGGTCTCGGCGACATCGCCCTGGACGCGCTGGAGGAGCTGCATGCCGAGCTCGCCATGGGCGAGCTCGCGGCCGCGGAAACGGAGCGTGACCTTCACCTTGTCGCCCTCGCCGATGAACTCGAAGATCTTCTTCATCTTCGTGTCATAATCGTGGTCGTCGATGTTCGGACGCATCTTGATCTCCTTGATCTCCTGCGTCTTCTGCGACTTGCGGGCGAGATTGGCCTTTTTCTGGGCCTCATATTTGTATTTGCCGACGTCCAGGAACTTGCAGACCGGGGGATCGGCATTGGGGGACACCTCGACCAGGTCGAGGCCGACGTCGGCGGCCTGCTCGATCGCTTCTGCGGTCAGCAAGACCCCCAGATTCTCGCCATTCTCATCGATCACGCGCACCTTGGGCACGGAGATGAACTCGTTGAAGCGGGGGCCGTTGAGCGGCGGGGCGGTGGGACGCCGGTTGAGCGGGGGACGTATCGTCGTTTCTCCTGAAGTGATGAAGCAGCGCTTCACCTAGTCAATAACATGTCTGAATGAAAGATGGACGTCGGCGGGGAGGGCGGATTTCACGCCCCTTATGGCCAAATCCTCCCCCAGCGGGGGAGGGGGACCATGCGCGAGCATGGTGGAGGGGCGGCGCAGCCGCCATGCGCCACGTTCGCTTCGCTCACGCCCCTCCACCGCGCTCCGCGCGGTCCCCCTCCCCTGAAGGGGAGGATTTCATGCGCAGGTCCGGCGCCAGCGCCTCCCGGGCGAGCCGTTCGGCGACCGCGTCGAGCGGCAGCACCTCCTGCCGGGCGTCCGCGCCGAGCGGGCGCAGGGCGATCGTGCCCTCCTCCGCTTCGCGCTTGCCGACGACGAGCAGATTGGGGACCTTGGCGACGCTGTGCTCGCGCACCTTGTAGTTGATCTTCTCGTTCCTGAGGTCCGTCTCGACGCGGAGGCCCGCCGCCCGCAGCCGGTCCGCGACCGTCGTCGCATAATCGTCGGCGTCCGAGACGATCGTCGCGACCACCGCCTGGGTCGGCGCCAGCCAGGCCGGCAGCTTGCCCGCATAATGCTCGATCAAAATGCCGATGAAGCGCTCGTAGGAGCCGAAGATGGCGCGGTGGAGCATCACCGGCCGGTGCCGCTCCCCGTCCTCGCCGACATAGGAGGCGTCGAGCCGGTCGGGCAGGACGCGGTCCGACTGGATCGTGCCGACCTGCCAGGTGCGGCCGATCGCGTCCGTGAGATGCCATTCGAGCTTGGGCGCGTAGAAGGCGCCCTCGCCCGGCAGCTCCTCCCAGCCATAAGCCTCGGTGGCGAGGCCGGCGCGCACGACCGCGTCGCGCAGCTCGGTCTCGGCCTTGTCCCAATCCGCGTCGGAGCCGAAGCGCTTTTCGGGGCGCAGGGCCAGCTTGATCGAATAGGTGAAACCGAAATCGCGGTAGATGCGGTCGGCGAGGCGGCAGAAATCCTGCACCTCGTCCACGACCTGGTCCTCGCGGCAGAAGATATGGGCATCGTCCTGCGTGAACTGGCGCACGCGCATCAGCCCGTGCAGCGCGCCGTGCGGCTCGTTGCGGTGGCAGCAGCCATTCTCGTAGAGGCGCAGCGGCAGGTCGCGATAGGATTTGATCCCCTGGCGGAAGATCAGGACGTGGGCCGGGCAGTTCATCGGCTTCAGCGCCATCCACTGCGCCTCGTCCGAGACGATCGGGCCCTCGTCCTCCGTGTTCGGCACCTCGTCGGGGATGACGAACATATTCTCGCGATATTTGCCCCAATGGCCGGATTGCTCCCACTGGCGCGCGTCCATCACCTGCGGCGTCTTGACCTCCTGATAGCCGGCGCCGTCGATCGCGCGGCGCATATAGGCCTCGAGCTGGCGCCAGATGACGAAGCCGTTCGGGTGCCAGAAGACGCTGCCATGCGCCTCCTGCTGGAGGTGGAACAGGTCCATCTCCTGGCCGAGCCGGCGATGGTCGCGCTTGGCGGCCTCCTCCAGGCGGGTCAGATGCTCCTGCAGCTGCTTCTTGTTCAGCCAGCCCGTGCCGTAGACGCGGGAGAGCTGCGGGTTGTTCTGGTCGCCGCGCCAATAGGCGCCGGAGACGCGCGTCAGCTTGAAGGCGTCGGGATCGAGCTTGCCCGTCGAGGCGAGATGCGGGCCGCGGCACATGTCGAGCCACGCCTCCTCGCCTTCGCCGGCGCGGTAGACCGTCAGCTCCTCGCCGTCGGGCAGCTCCGCCGCCCATTCCGCCTTGAAGGTCTCGCCCTGGTCGCGCCAGCGCCGGATCAGATCCTCGCGGCTCCAGACCTCGCGGATCAGCTTCTTGTCGGCCTTGATGAGCCGCCGCATCTCCTCCTCGATGACCGGCAGGTCCTCGTCGGTGAAGGGGCCGCGCGCGGGGGCGGGCGCGAAATCATAATAGAAGCCGTCGTCCGTGGACGGACCGAAGGTGATCTGCGTGCCCGGATAGAGATTCTGCACCGCCTCGGCGAGGACATGGGCATAATCGTGCCGCGCCAGCTCCAGCGCGTCGGCCTCGTCGCGCGCCGTCACCAGCGCCAGCTCGCTGTCGCCCTCGAACGGGCGGGCGATGTCGCGCAGCTCGCCGTTGACGCGGGCGGCCAGGGCCGCCTTGGCGAGGCCCGGCCCGATCGCCGCGGCGACGTCCGCCGGCGTCGCGCCGCGCGCGACCTCGCGGACCGAGCCGTCGGGCAGCCTGATCGAGAACATTTCGGACACTGTCGCGGACTTTCCTTGGCTGGGTGGTCGGGCGGGCGGCTTATGCCTGTGCCGATGCTGGGCAGGCAAGCCGTTTGCGGACGGGGGCATGATCGATCTCCAGGGCTCGGGCGCCTCGGGAGAGCGGGAAACGGGAGAGAGACGCCGACTCACCCGTTTCCGGGCGAGCCGCGGGCGGCGTCAGCAGATGACGCGCGGCCCGGCGGCCCCCGGAAGGCCCGGGGTGGTGGTAGTCGTCGCGAAGGCGAGGCGGCGCTGCATGGAGACTATATAGGCGCGCGGGGCGACAAAAGCGAGACCCGCGCGCGGCGGCGTTGACAAGGGGCGGGCGATCTTCGGATGAACGGCCATGCTCCGGATCCTGCTCGCGGCCCTGTTCGCCCTGCTCCCCGCCGCCGCCTTCGCGCAGGCGCCGGCGGCGCCCGCCGCCCGTTTCTCGGTCATCGTCGAAGGCAGCGGCCCCGACGTGATCCTGATCCCGGGCCTCTCCACGCCGCGCGACGTCTGGGATGGCGTGCGGCCGGCGCTCAGGGCGCGCTACCGCCTGCACCTGATCCAGCTGCGCGGCTTCGGCGAGCCGGCCGGGCCGAACGCGACCGGGCCGGTCCTCGAACCCTTCGTCGCCGCGCTGGCCGCCTATATCGCCGACAACCGGCTCGCGCGGCCGGCCGTGATCGGCCACGGGCTGGGCGGGCTCGGCGCCCTGCTGCTCGGCGCGCGCCGGCCGGACCTGCCGGGTCGGATCATGGTCGTCGACGCCTTGCCCTTCATCGGCGCCATGGCCGGACCAGAGGCGACTGTGGAAAGCGTAACGCCACTGGCGGAGCAGATCCGCGACGGGCTGGTGGAGCAGGCGGCGACGACGCCGCCCGAATTCGACCGGCCGGCGCCGGACTGCGCGGCGCCGGACGCCGATCCCGGGGAGAACCAGCAGGCCGAGCGCCTGTCCGGCCGCCCGGCGGGGCGCTGCCTCGTGGCGCATTGGGTGCGCCGGTCCGATCTCAGGGTGGTCGGGCAGGCGCGGTACGACGCCTTCGTCACCGACCTGCGGCCCGCGCTGGCCCGCATCGCCGCGCCCGTCACCCTGGTCTATCCGCAGGACGACGGGGCGATGCCGGCCGGGGAGGCCGAGGCGCTCTATCGCGGGGCCTATGCGGGCGCGGCGCGGCTCACCCTGGTCGCGGTGCCGGACAGCCAGCATTTCATCATGCTCGACCAGCCGGAGCGCTTCCGGGCGGCGCTGGAGGCGTTTCTCGCCGGGCGCTAATTATTCCGCGGGCTGAATTATTCGCCTTGCTAATAGTCGGCCGGACCGGCGCCTCCCTCGCCTTCCGGCCGCGCCGCTGCTAGGCGCACCGGCATGACCCAGAAGATCGACTATGTCGCCGCCCGCGAGGGCGTGCAGCTCGCCTACCAACATCGCCCCGGCGCCGGGCCGACCCTCGTCTTCCTGCCCGGCTACGCCTCCGACATGAGCGGCGCGAAGGCGACGGCGCTCGCCCAGTGGGCGGCCAGCGCGGGGCGCGGCTGCCTGTTGTTCGATTATGGCGGCTGTGGGCTCAGCGGTGGCGATTTCGAGGCGCAGAGCTTCCGCGACTGGCTGGGCGACGCGCTGCACCTGATCGACAATTTGGTGCCGGACGGGCCGCTGGTGCTGGTCGGCTCGTCCATGGGCGGCTGGCTGATGCTCCATCTCGCCATCGCCCGCGCCCACCGGGTGAAGGCGCTGGTCGGGATCGCCGCGGCGCCCGACTTCACCGACTGGGGCTTCACCGCCGAGCAGAAGGTCCAGCTCGGCCGCGAGGGCCGGATCGAGGAGCCCAACCCCTACGGCCCCGCGCCCACGGTGACGACGCGAATCTTCTTCGAGAGCGCGGAGGCGCACCGCCTGCTCCATGTCGAGATCCCGATCGACTGCCCGGTGCGGCTGCTCCACGGCATGAAGGACAGGGACGTGCCGCCGCAATATGCGGCCGAGCTGATGGCGCGGCTTCGTTCAGGCGATGTGCAGACGATCCTGATCAAGGAGGGCGATCATCGCCTCTCGCGCGACCAGGATATCGATCTCCTGCTCGACATTGTCTCCAACCTGCCGGACTGACATGCTGCTGACCGCTTTCGCTCTTGCCCTCGCCGCCCAGCCGGCCGCCCCCCGGACCCTGCCCACCGCCACGCAGCACGACAATGACCGGCTGCGCACCTGCGTCGCCCTGGTCCGCACGGCGCCGCAGCAGGCCCAGGCCAGTGCCCAGGCCTGGGTCGAGGAGCAGGGCGCCAACCGGCTGATGGCGCGCCGCTGCCTCGGCCTCGCCTTCGCCGCGCAGGAGCAATGGGCGGCCGCGGCGACCGTCTACGAGCAGGCCGCGCAGGCGGCCGACGCCGCCGGCGATCCGGCCCGGGCCGGCTTCCGCGCCCAGGCGGGCAATGCCTGGCTGGCGGCGGGCGAGGCGCCGCGCGCGCTGGCCGCGCTCGACGCGGCGCTGGCGACGCCCGGCCTCGACCAGCAGCAGAACGGCCAGGCCCTGCTCGACCGCGCCCGCGCCCAGGTCGCGCTCGGCCGGCCGGACCGGGCCCGCGCCGATCTGGACAGCGCGCTGCAGATCGTGCCGGCCGAAAGCCTCGCCTGGTATCTGTCGGCGGCGCTCGCCCGCCGGTCCAACGATGGCGCGCGCGCCGCCACCGACATCGCCCGCGCCCGCCAGCTCGCGCCCGACGATCCCGACATCATGCTGCTCGCCGGGACGATCGTCGGGCAGGCGGGCAATATGGACGAGGCCTACCGCCTCTACCGCCGGGTGGTGGAGCTCGCGCCGGAGAGCGAGGCGGGCCGCCAGGCGGCCGCGAGCCTCGCCACCGTGCGCGAGATCGAGGTGGACGCGCCGGCCGGCGGCCCGGCCGCGTCCCCGACGACACCGGCTCCGGCACCGGCGCCTCCCCAGGGACCGCCGCCGGCACAGCCGCAAGCGCAATAAGGCCCCTCCCCGCCGCGGCGGGGAGGAGGCCGGTTCAGCTCAGATAGAATTCGATCGTGGTGACGACGCGCACCTTCTGGAAGGGCGAGTCGCCGCCGCCGCCTTCCGCGGTCGGATCGCCGTCGCGGGCGCCGATCGAGAAATAGCCCTGCGTGGCGGAGCGGATGCCGCCGACCGCGGTGCCGCTGTCCGTGGCGAACTGCTCGGCGCCGCGGCGCGCATCCTGCGTCGCCTGGGCGATCATCTGCGGCTTGATGCTGTTCAGCTGGGTGAAGCTGTACTGCATGCCCGAGCCTTCCTGGATGGCGACGCCGCCCCGGATCAGCTCGAACTGCCGGGCATAGGCCTGGCGGGCGCGCATCACGTCGGCGGTGCGCAGCTGGATGCGGCGGGTGACGGTGACGCTGTTGGCCTGGCGGTTGGTGTCGTAAAACTGGTTCACCGCGCCGCCGGCATCGGTCACCGCCTGCGTCGGGAAGCCGGCCTGGCGGAAGAAGGCGAGCACCGCGGCGGCGTCGCGGTCGCTTTCGGCCTGCACGTCGGCCAGCTCGGTGCCCTGCGCGCTGAAGCTGATCGTCCAGGTGGCGAGATCGGCGGTCACGTTGCGTTCGGCGAGGCCGCGCATGGTGACGGCGCGGTCGGCGAGATGGGCGCGCTTCAGCCCGTCGCCGAGCAGATAGCCGCCGGCGACGATGCCGACCGCGAGCACGGCCGCGGCGATGAGAAAGATCCTTCGATTCCCCTTGAGTTCCTCTGACATTGCAAGACTCCCACGCCCGCGCGAACCGAGCCGGCGGGCGAGAGCGGTGAATCGCACAACGTCGATGAACCGTGCATTTATGTAGATGAACCGAGTTTAGATGCCCGGGATGATCTGCGAGCGGTTCTGGGTGATCCAGGCGGCGAGGCTGTCGCGCTGGACCGCGGGATATTTGACCGCGGCGAAGGCGAGGAAGGCGTCGCGATAGCGCAGCCAAGCGCGCTGGGCGTTCTGGATCGAGTCGGGCGAGATGCCCGGCGCGTCATATTGGCGCTCGTCGGCGATCCGGGCCTGATAGGCCTGGTTGAGCTGCAGATCCTCGGTGCGCAGCTGGCCCGAGGTGAAGCGCGGCGCCCGGCCCGCCTCGAGCCGCTGCAGCATCTCGGCGAACTGGTCGCGCAGGCCCTGCTCCAGCCGGTTCCGCAGAGTCCGGTGCGAGGTGCCGCTGCGGGCGAGATCGCCCTCGGCGGAGGCGGCGACGAACTCCTCGAAGGCGCGGCGCAGCGGTTCATAGGCCTGGCGCTGCTCCGGCGACCAGCGCGCGAGCAGCGCCCGCTGCGCCGCCTCGCGCTGCGGCCGGGCGAGCGCGGCGCGATGCGAGGCGCACAGGCCGGTGCCGAGCCCGGGATCGATATCGTCGCAATAGGAGAAATCACTGCCGCGCCAATTCTCGTCGCGGAGTCGGGCGAGGCGGGTGACGCGGCGATCATATTCGGCGGGCTCGGCGCCCTCGATCGTGCAGGCGAGGCGGATGGCGAGAGCGAGGTCGCGGGCGGCGCCCTGGCCGTTGGCGTAGACGGTCATCAGCATGGCGCGGCCGGCGAAGGGCTCGAGCATCTGGTCGCTGGGCTGTTGGGTGAAGGCGCAGAGCCGCGCCCGCGCCGGATCGCGCGCGACGCCGATCCCGTAATAGAGCGCCTCGGCATCGCAATTGGCGAGGGCCGCGGTCGTCGCCGCGTCGGGCCGGTCGCCGGCGGGCGGCGCGCGCCCGGCGACGACGCGGCAGAGCGCCTGCGAGCGGGCATAACGTTGGTCCCGCGCCAGGTCGCCGCCGGGATTGCCCCAGTCGAAACCGGCCACGCGCGTCGGCGCGGCGACGCTCTCGTTCACCGCGGCCGCATTGTTCTCTTCGGTGCCGCCGGCGCAACCGGCGAGCGCCGCCAGCCCGGCCAGCAGCAAAGCCATGCGCATGCGATTGCCCCTCGACGTCTCGGACATGCTATGAACCCCTTCGCCGTTCTCCCGGCGGCGAGTCCATCAGCACGGCGCCGATGAACCGTGCATTTATAGCGGTGAAGCGAAAGGCAGGCAATGAAGTACCTCCACACTATGATCCGCGTCTCGGACCCGGAGGCGACGATCCGCTTCTTCGAACTGCTCGGCCTGAAGGAGCTCAGGCGGATGGAGAGCGAGCAGGGCCGCTTCACCCTGATCTTCATGGCGCCGCCGGGCAACGAGGAGGCGCAGGTCGAGCTGACCTGGAATTGGCCGCCCGCGGACGGCAGCCCGGCCGAGGCCTATGGCGAGGGCCGCAATTTCGGCCATCTCGCCTATCGCGTCGACAATATCTACGAGACCTGCCAGCGGCTGCTGGACGCCGGGGTGACGATCAACCGCCCCCCGCGCGACGGCCACATGGCCTTCGTCCGCACGCCCGACAATATCTCGATCGAATTGCTGCAGGACGGCCATCTCCCGCCGGCGGAGCCCTGGGCGTCGATGCCGAATACGGGCCATTGGTGAGCCGCTGGCCCGACACCCGCTTCCTCGCCTTGGCCGGGGCGCGGCTGCCGATCGTGCAGGCGCCCATGGCGGGGGCCGGCGGGGTGGCGCTGGCGGTCGCGGCGATCAAAGGCGGCGCGGTCGGGTCCTTGCCCTGCGCGATGCTGGCGCCGGGCGAGGTGCGCGCGCAGGCCGCCGAGGTGCGCGCGGCGGGGGACGGGCCGCTCGCGCTCAATTTCTTCTGTCACACGATGCCGGAGGACGCGGAGGACGGCGCCTGGCGGGCGCTGCTGCGGCCCTTTTACGAGGCGGCGGGCGTCGATCCGCACGCGGGCGGCGGCGGGGCGGCGCGGCGGCCGTTCGACGCGGCGCATTGCGCGGCGGTGGAGGACGTCCGGCCGGCGCTGGTCAGCTTCCATTTCGGTCTCCCCGACGAGGCGCTGCTCGCCCGGGTGCGGGCGACGGGGGCGAGGATCGTCGGCAATGCGACCACGGTCGCGGAGGCGCGGGCGCTGGCCGCGCGCAAGGTCGACGCGATCATCGCGCAGGGCTGGGAGGCGGGCGGCCATGCCGGGCGCTTCCTGATGGACCCGCCCGACGAGCAGATGGGGCTGATCGCTTTGCTGCCGCAGATCGTGGACGCGGTCGACCTGCCGGTGATCGCCGCCGGCGGGATCGGCGATGCGCGCGGGATCGCGGCGGTGTTCCTGCTGGGCGCGGCCGCGGTGCAGCTGGGCACCGCCTATCTCCACTGCCCGGAGAGCCTGATCATGGCCACGCACCGGCTCGGCCTGGTCGGCGCCGCCGCCGAGCATACCGCCTTCACCAATCTCTACAGCGGCGGGCTCGCCCGCGGCCTGCCGACCGCCCTCACCGAGGCGCTGGGCCCGATCCGCGAGGAGGCGCCGCCCTTTCCGCTGGCGGGCGCGGCGCTGGCGCCGCTCGGCTTCAAGCCGCACTGGGCCGGGCAGGCGGCGCGGCTCGGCCGGCCGGAAGGCGCGGCGGCGCTGACCGAACGGCTGGGCCGCGAGGCGCTGGCGCTGCTCGGGGCGAAGGCGTAGACGCGCCGCATGGCCCTCGAGATCGCCCGAGTCCCGGTCCTCTCCGACAATTATGTCTGGCTGGTCCATGACAGCGGCAGTTGCGAGACGACGGTGATCGATCCGGCGGTGGCGGCGCCCGTGCTCGCCGAGGCCGGGCATCGGCACTGGCAGATCACCCAGATCTGGAACACCCACTGGCATCCCGATCACACCGGCGGCAATGCCGAGATCAAGGCCGCGACCGGCTGCGCGATCACCGGCCCGGCCGCCGAGGCCGCGCGAATCCCGACGCTGGACCGGCGCGTGGCCGAGGGGGATGTGGTCCGCCTCGGCGATTATGAGGCGCGGGTGCTGGAGGTGCCGGCGCATACGGCCGGCCATATCGCCTATCACATCCCGGAGGCGGGCCTGGTCTTCGTCGGCGACACGCTCTTCGCCATGGGCTGCGGGCGGCTGTTCGAGGGCAATGCGGCGCAGATGCACGCCAACCTGCGCCGGCTGGCGCAGCTGCCGCCCGACACCCTGGTCTATTGCGCGCACGAATATACGCTCGCCAACGGGCGGTTCGCGGTGACCGTGGAGCCGGACAATCGCGCCCTGCTGGAGCGGATGGAGGAGGTGGTCGCGCTGCGCGAACGCGGCGAGCCGACGGTGCCGACGACGATCGCGCTGGAGCTGGCGACCAATCCCTTCATGCGGGCGGGCTCGGTGGAGGAGCTGGCCGCGCGGCGGGCCGCGAAGGACGCGTTCTAGGCTGAAATCCTCCCCTCGCTTTCGAGGGGAGGGGGACCGCACGCAGTGCGGTGGAGGGGCGTGAGCGAAGCGAACGTTCTTCTTCCGACCGAGATCGGCACTGCGTGCCGCCCCTCCACCATGCTCCGCATGGTCCCCCTCCCCTGCAAAGACAGGGGAGGACCTGGCGGCCTCAGCGCTTGTACAGCGCGTCGAGCCTTTCCCCGTAGACCTCCTTGATCACATGCCGCCGGATCTTGATCGACGGCGTCAGCTGGGCATTCTCGACGGTGAAGGGCTCGTCGGCGATGATGAAGCGGCGGACCTTCTCGATCACGCTGAGGTCCGTATTGACCCGGTCCACCGCGGCGGAGAGCGCCTTCACATAATCGGGATCGTGGGCGAGCTCGGCGAAGTCGCATTTGCGGGCATTGTGGCCGCACCAGTCGGCGGTCCATTCGGGATCGGGGACGATCAGGCCGACCACATAAGGGCGCTTGTCGCCGATCACCATGGCCTGCACGATCTCGGCCTGCAGGGTGAGCATGCCCTCGACCTTGGCCGGCGCGACATTGTCGCCCTTGTCGTTGACGATCAGGTCCTTCTTGCGGTCGGTGATGACGATCCGGCCCTTCGCGTCGAGATGGCCGACGTCGCCGGTGTGCAGCCAGCCGTCGACGATCGTCCGCTCGGTCATCGGCTCGTTGCGCCAATAACCCTGCATGACCAGCTCGCCGCGCACCAGGATCTCGCCATCCTCGGCGATCCTGACCTCGGTGTTCAGGAGCGGCGGGCCGACCGTGTCCATCTTCAGGCCGACGCTCGGCCGGTTGCAGGAGAGGACCGGCCCGGATTCGGTCTGGCCATAGCCCTGGAGCAGGGTCAGGCCGAGCGATTCGAAGAAGATGCCGACCTCCGGGTTGAGCGGCGCGCCGCCCGAGACCAGCGCCTTGATCCGGCCGCCGAACTTCGCGGCGACCTTGGGCCGCAGCGTCCGGTTCAGGAGGAAGTCCATCGGCTTGTCGAAGATGGAGGATTTGCCCGCATAGGCCTTGGCGCCGATGCTGAGGCTGCGCCGCATCAGATAATTGGCGAAGGCGCCCTGCTTCTCGACCTGCTTGAGGATCCGGGTCCGCAGCACCTCGAACAGGCGCGGCACGACGACCATGATGGTCGGCCGGACCTCCTCGATATTGGAGGCGAGCTTCTCCAGCCCTTCCGAATAATAGATCTGGCCGCCAAGCCCGATCGGGAACATCTGGCCGCCGCTATGCTCATAAGCGTGGCTGGCGGGGAGGAAGGACAGGAAGACCTCGTCGTCCCAGCCGAAATCCTCCGCGATCAGCGCGGTGCAGCCCTCGACATTGTGCAGGATCGAGCCGTGCGACTGCATCACCCCGCGCGGCGCGCCGCCCGTGCCCGACGTGTAGATGATGCAGGCGAGATCGGTGCGCGCGAAGCTCGCGCCGGCCGCGCAGGCCTCGACGTCCGCCTGCCCGCCGGCGATCAGCGCGTGCCAGTCGTGGAAGGCGACGTTGGAGGTCTGGCCGCCGGGCAGCGCCTCCATGCCGATCACGGTCTCGCAGCTGTTCGAGCGGATCGCGGCGGGGAGCAGGGTCTTGGCCAGTTTCTGGGTGGAGACGATCACCGCGCGGGCGCCGCTGTCGTCGAGGATGTGCTGGTGGTCGCGCTCGGTATTGGTCGTGTAAGCCGGGACGGTGACCAGCCCCGCCGCCATGATGGCGAGGTCGGAGATCAGCCATTCCGGGCGGTTCTCGGAGACGAGCATGACCCGGTCGCCGCGCTCCAGCCCGAAGCCCTTCAGCGCCGCGGACAGGGAGGCGACCTTCGCCGCCGCCTCGCGCCAGGACATGGGCTGCCAGGCGCCCTTCTGCTTGGCCCAGAGGAAGGGCGCGTCGCCTTTCTCCTTCGCGCGGACGAAGAACATGGCGACGAGATTTTCGAAATGTTCGAGCTGGCGCATTCTCTCTCCCGCACGGATTGCCCGTGTCCAGGCCCGTTCCCCCGCGGCCCTCGGCGCTTCAATGACGCATAAGGTGCCGTAAGGGAAGGCGGTGCTACTCGGCCACCCAGGTGCCTTCGCTGCGCGGATCGGCGGCGCCGACCCAGCGGCCGTTCACCCGCTCGATCGCATTGGCCTTGTAGCCGGGATCGACCACCACCGCATTCTGGCCGAGCACCTGCAGCCGCGGGAGCATCGCCTCCAGCGCGGTGCCGCGCTCGAGCGTGACGCGGTCGCCATAGCCCATGATCTGGGGCAGCGCGATCGCCTCCTGGGCGGAGAGGTTCCAGTCGATCACGCCGATGATCGCCTTGGCGACCTGGGCGATGATCGTGGTGCCGCCGGCGGCGCCGACGGCAAGGCGGACGCTGCCGTCCGGGGCGAAGACGATGGTCGGCGACATCGAGCTGCGCGGCCGCTTGCCGCCCTCGACGCGATTGGCGGTGGGGGCGCCGTCCCGGTCCGGAACGTGGTTGAAGTCGGTCAGTTCGTTGTTGAGATACATGCCGTTGACGGTCAGGCCCGAGCCGAAGGCGCTCTCGATGGTCGAGGTGTAGGAGGCGACATTGCCCTGCCGGTCCACGGCGACGAAATGCGAGGTGCCCGCCTCGGTGGGGACGGCGATGGCGGCCTGTTGCCGCGCCCCCGGCGGCGTGCCCGGCGTGACGCGCGGGATCGCGCGGTCGGGCGAGATCTGCAGCGAGCGGGCGGCGAGATAGGCGAGATCGGTGAGGCCCGGGACCGGCACGCGGACGAAATCTGGATCGCCGATATAGGCGTCGCGGTCGGCATAAGCGAGGCGCATGGATTCGGCGATCAGGTGCCAGGCGGCGGGATTGTCGCGGCCCAGCGCGCGCAGGTCGAACCGCTCCAATTGCTTCAGGATGGCGAAGACGGTGGTCGCGCCCGAGGAGGGCGGGCCCATGCCGCAGATCCGGTAGCCGCGATAGCTGCCGCAGACGGCGTCGCGCGCCTGCGCCTGATAGGTGGCGACGTCGTCCCGGGTCATGGTCGAGGGATTGCGCGGGGCGTCGCGAACCGCGCGGACCAGGCTTTCGGCGTCCGGCCCGGTGTAGAAGGCCTCCGGGCCGCGCGCGGCCATCCGCTCGAGGAAGGCGGCGAGGTCGGGGTTGCGGACCAGCGTGCCGACCGGCTTGGGCGTGCCGTCCGCCTGGTAGAAGAGCGCCCGCCCGCCGGGCGAGAAGCCGGCGAGGCTGCCTTCGACGGAGAGCGCGCGGAACAGGCGCGGCGTGATCGTGAAGCCGTCGCGGGCGAGGCGGATGGCGGGCTGGAAGAGCCGGGCCCAGGGCAGGCGGCCATGGGCGCGATGGGCGAGCTCCATCAGCCGGATATTGCCGGGCACGCCGACGCTCATCCCGCCGGCGACGACCTCGCGGAAGCCGCGCGGCTGGCCGTCGGGGCCGAGGAAATAGCCGGGCGTCGCCGCATGGGGGGCGGTCTCGCGGCCATTATAGGTCGACAGGCGCCGGGTCGCCTGATCGTGATGGACGAGGAAGCCGCCGCCGCCGATGCCGGAGCTTTGCGGCTCGACCACGGTGAGGGCGAGCATGGTGGCGAGCGCGGCGTCGGTCGCGCTGCCGCCGCCGCGCAGCATCTCGGCGCCGGCCTCGGCCGCGCGGACGTCGGCGGCGGAGACGGCGCCGTTCCGGGTCGGCTGCGGGGCGGGGCGCGCGTCGGTGGTGGGGGCGGCGGTCGCCGCCGGCTGGTTGGCGATGCCCGGCGACGCGCAGGCGGCGGTCAGGATCGCGACGGCGAGAGCGAGGCGGTTGCGCATGGTCACCGCTTTTCAGTCCCGATGGCGTCCGTCAAGCGCGCGAAGCCCGCCTCGGCGAGCAGGCGCTTCAGATCGCGCAGGATCGTGCGGGCGAGGCCGGGGCCGCGATAGACGAGGGCGCTGTAGAGCTGGACCAGGCTCGCCCCGGCCCGAATCCGGGCGAACGCGTCGGCGCCGCTGCCGATTCCGCCCGCGGCGATCAGCGGCAGCTCGGCGCCCGTCGCGGCGCGGAAGTCGCGCAGCCTTTGCAGCGCCAGCGCCTTCAGGGGGGCGCCGGAGAGGCCGCCCGTCTCGTCCCGATGGCGCGATTCGAGCTGTGGCCGGCCGACCGTCGTGTTGCCGATGATGATCCCGTCGATCCCCTGCTCGATCGCCACCGCGGCGATGTCCGCGATGGCCTGCCGGTCCAGATCGGGCGCGACCTTCAGAAAGATGGGAGGCCGCTCCCATCCCCGCGCCTCGCGGACGGCCGCCAGCAGCTCGCTCAGCGCGCCTTTATCCTGGAGACCGCGCAGCCCCGGCGTGTTCGGCGACGAGATGTTGACCGTGAGATAATGGGCGGCCGGCGCCATGGCCTTCACCCCTTCGACATAATCGGCGATCGCGGCGTCGCCGGCGACGCTGGCCTTGTTCGCCCCGATATTGACACCGACGATCCCCGGCCGCCGGGCCTGCAGCTTGTCGAGCGTGTGCCCGGCGGTCCGGAAGAGGCGGCGGCGCGGCGCCGTCAGCCGGGCCAAGGCGGCCGCCTGGCCCTGATTGTTGAACCCCATCCGGTTGATCACCGCCTCGTCCTCGGCGAGCCGGAACAGGCGGGGCCGGGGATTGCCCTGCTGCGGGCGCGGGGTGAGCGTGCCCACCTCGACGAAGCCGAAGCCGAAGCCGAGCATCTGCCGGAAGACCTCGGCATCCTTGTCGAAGCCCGGGGCGAGCCCGACCGGGTTCGGGAACGGGATCCCGGCCACCTCGATCGCCAGCGCGGGATCGGGCCGCGGCGGGTGGCCGGCCGGCAGGAGCTTCAGCGCCCGGATCGTCAGGCGATGCGCCCGCTCCGCGTCGAGCGCGAAGGCGAGCGGGCGGAAGAGTGGGTAGAGGGCCATTGCCGCCACCCCTTAGCGTCAAGCCGAACTTGTTTCAGCATCCAAGGTGGACGCGGCGCCAAGTCGGGCGTTTGCCGCAAACGTGGGAGTGGCCCGAACCTGGACCCTGGAACGCGTTCGGAATGACGGTTTGGCCTTGATCTCCCTCTCCCGAGCGCCCACATGCCCAATCGGAATGAATCGGTCCGATTTGCGAACGGTTCGCAACAAGCGTCAGGAAGAATGAGACTTTCCAGCCTCGCCGATTATGCCGTCGTGATGATGTCGGCCGCCGCGCGCCATTGCGGTCAGGCCGGGCTCGTCCCGGCGATCGACAAGAAGCGCGCCAAGGTCAACGCCACGACCCTGTCGGCGGAGACCGGCATCCCGCTGCCGACCGCGCAGAAGCTGGTCAGCCGGCTGTCCCTCGCCGGGCTGCTCGAATCCTCCCGCGGCACGGGCGGCGGCGTTCGCCTGGCCCGGCCCCCGGCGGCGATCAGCCTCGCCGACATCATCGAGGCGGTCGAGGGCCCGATCGCGATGACCGCCTGCGTCGAGACCGGAAAGCATGATTGCGGCCTGGAAGGCAGCTGCCACGTCCGCCCGCACATGGGCGTCGTGAACGGCGCCGTGCGCGGGGCTTTGGCCTCGGTGTCGCTCGCCTCGCTCTCCCGCGCGCCGGCGAGGGCCGGAGCGGAGGCGCGCAACGCGCCTGCCTTCGCCGGAGCAGAGTCGTGACCGACATCAAGAATCGTGAAGCGCTGGAAGCCGCCGAGCGCGCCGCCAAATACGAATGGGGCTTCTCCTCCGACATCGAGCAGGAGTTCGCGCCCAAGGGCCTGAACGAGGACACGATCCGCTTCATCTCGGCCAAGAAGAACGAGCCGGAGTGGATGCTGGACTGGCGGCTCAAGGCCTATCGCGCCTGGCTCGGCATGGAGGAGGTGAGCTGGGCGAAGCTCGACATCCCGGCGATCGATTTCCAGGACGCTTATTATTACGCCGAGCCGAAGAAGAAGCCGACCTTGGCCTCGCTCGACGAGCTCGATCCCGAAATCCGCCGCACCTATGAGAAGCTCGGCATCCCGATCGAGGAGCAGAAGGTGCTCGCCGGCGTCGAGGGCGCGCGCAAGGTCGCGGTCGACGCCGTGTTCGACAGCGTCTCGGTCGCCACCACCTTCCGCGCGGAGCTGCTCCGGGCCGGCGTGATCTTCCTCTCCATCAGCGAGGCGATCCGCGAATATCCCGATCTGGTCCGGAAATATCTGGGCAGCGTGGTGCCGCAGCGCGACAATTATTTCGCCTGCCTCAACAGCGCGGTCTTCTCCGACGGCACCTTCGTCTATGTGCCCGAGGGCGTGCGCTGCCCGATGGAGCTCAGCACCTATTTCCGGATCAATGCCGAGAATACGGGCCAGTTCGAGCGCACCCTGATCGTCGCCGACAAGGGCAGCTACGTCTCCTATCTGGAGGGCTGCACCGCGCCGATGCGCGACGAGAACCAGCTCCATGCCGCGGTGGTCGAGATCTACGCCCATGAGGATGCGGAGGTGAAATATTCCACCGTCCAGAACTGGTATCCCGGCGATGCCGAAGGGAAGGGCGGCATCTACAATTTCGTGACCAAGCGGGCGATGTGCGCCGGCGCGCGCTCGAAAGTGTCGTGGACCCAGGTCGAGACCGGCTCGGCGATCACCTGGAAATATCCGTCCTGCATCCTGAAGGGCGAGGACAGCGTCGGCGAATTCTATTCGGTCGCGTTGACCAACAATCTCCAGCAGGCCGATACCGGGACCAAAATGGTCCATATCGGCGCCGGGTCGCGCTCGACGATCGTGTCGAAGGGGATCAGCGCCGGCCGCTCGAACAACACCTATCGCGGGCTGGTGCGGGTCAATGGCGGCGCGGAGAATGTCCGCAACTTCACCCAGTGCGACTCCCTGCTGCTCGGCGACCGGTGCGGGGCGCACACCGTCCCCTATATCGAGGTCCGCAACCCGACCGCGCAGATCGAGCATGAGGCGACGACGTCGAAGATCAGCGACGACCAGCTCTTCTACGCCATGTCGCGCGGCCTCTCCCAGGAGGATGCCGTCGCCCTGATCGTCAACGGCTTCGCACGCGAGGTGCTGCAGCAGCTGCCCATGGAATTCGCGGTCGAGGCGCAGAAATTGCTGGGGATCAGCCTGGAGGGGAGCGTCGGATGATCGGGGAATTGCTCGTCGTGCTGGCGGCCCAGGCGGCACGGTCTCCGGTGGACCGGGCCTATGCCACTTATGCCGCATGCCTCGAGACGCGCGCGGCCGCCATGGACGATGGCTCGAGGGTGTTCGCCGCCCTGTTCGAAGCCGCCGAGCGGGCCTGCCCGCTGTCGCGCCGGCTCCTGTTCGACGCCTATCGGCAGCAGAATCTGGACTATGCCCGGCAGCGCCAGTTCAACCCGGACGAAGTGGCGGAGGGCTATCTTCGCAGTGCCCGGCCCGGCCTCATGCGCCGCGTCTCAGCCGCGCTGGAAACCGCCCGCCCCACGAACCGCCCCTAGGATGCGACAGGTCTTAAATGCTCAGAATCGATAACCTCCACGCCAATGTCGCCGACAAGCCGATCCTCAAGGGGATCGACCTCGTCCTGAATCCGGGCGAGATCCACGCGATCATGGGGCCGAACGGGTCGGGCAAGTCGACCCTGTCCTATGTGCTGGCGGGGCGGCCGGGCTATGAGGTGACGGACGGGAGTGTGCACTTCCGTACCAACACCGTTCGGGCTGAGCCTGTCGAAGCCCTTTCCTTGTCGTCCTCCGAAAAGAAGGAAAGCCCTTCGACAGGCTCAGGGCGAACGGTTGGTGGAGATGATGAGGACTGGATCGACCTCCTTGCCCTCGACCCGCACGAGCGCGCCGCGGCCGGCATGTTCCTCGGCTTCCAATATCCGGTCGAGATTCCCGGCGTCTCCAACGTCCAGTTCCTGCGCACCGCGCTCAACGCGCAGCGCCGGGCCCGCGGCGAGGAGGAGCTGAGCGCCGGCGATTTCCTGCGGCTGGCGCGGGCGCAGGCCGATGCGCTCGGGCTCGACATGGAGATGATGAAGCGCGCGGTGAATGTCGGCTTCTCGGGCGGCGAGAAGAAGCGCAACGAGATGGTGCAGATGGGGATCATCGATCCCAGGCTCGCCATCCTCGACGAGACCGACAGCGGCCTCGACATCGACGCGCTGCGCGTGGTCGGCGAGGGCATCAACCGGATCATGCGCAAGCCGGACAGGGCGGTGCTGCTGATCACCCATTACCAGCGCCTGCTCGACATCGTGCGGCCCGACTTCGTCCATGTGCTGGCCGGCGGGCGGATCGTGCGCTCCGGCGGCGCCGAGCTGGCGCTGGAGCTCGAGCGCGAGGGCTATGGGGAATTGGTGGGATGAGCATTTTCCTACAGCCCCGTCTTCGTGCGACACCGGCGGCCATGCCAACCTCTCGCCAGCGTCGGACCGGCCTTATCGGGGCCGGCGGCGGGGGCGCGTTTTTTCCGCTTATGGAAGCGGAAACTTTGAAACTTCCGCGGCCGGCGGAGGCGCTCTGAATGCCGCTCGATCTTCCCTCGAATCGGCTCGAAGCCTGGCGCTGGAGCGACCTTTCGGCGCTGCCGGCGCTGGCCGGCGCCACGCCGACGGGCACGCTGCCGGACATGCTGCCCTGGCTGGACTGCGGCGAAGGGCCGCGGCTGCTGTTCGTCGACGGCCAACTCAGGCAGGGCGACGTCGCCGTCGGTCCGCTGGCGCTCGAAACGGCGCATCCGCTCGGCCGCCTCGCCGGCAGGACGGGCTGGTCGCTGCGCCTCGGCCGCGACCATGCGCCGGCCGGCCCTGTGCAGGTGATCCACGTCTCGACCGGGGCGAGCGACCAGCTCGCCGCCGAGCTCGTGCTCGAAGAGGGCGCGCAGGCTTCGGTGGTGGAAACCTATGTCGGCGACGGCTGGACCAACCGGCTCACCGGCATGACGCTCGGCAAAAGCGCGCGGCTGATGCTGAGCCGGCGGATCCTCGGCGACACCGGCTTCGTGAGCCTGACCGACCAGGCGGTGCTGGCCGAGGGCGCGAGCCTGGTCGCGGCGATGCTGGCGGTGGGCGGCCGCGACACGCGGCTGGACGGGGAGATCGCGCTGGACGGCGTCGGCGCCTATGCCGAGGCGGCGGGCGCTTTGCTGGCGCGCGGGCGGCAGCGGCACGACGCCAATCTGGTCCTGCGCCACGCAAGGACCGACGGCACCAGCCGGCAGGTCTGGCGCTCGGTGGCCGACGACAAAGCGACCTGCTCGGTCGCGGCGCGGGTCGAGGTCGCGCGCGGCGCGCAGAAGACCGACGGCGAGCAGAGCCTGAAGGGGCTGCTGCTGGCGCGCTCGGCGGTGATCAACGCCAAGCCGGAGCTGGAGATTTTCGCCGACGACGTGAAGTGCGCGCATGGCGCCACCGTCGGCGAGCTGGACCGCAATGCGCTCTTCTACCTTGAAAGCCGGGGCGTCTCGCCGGACGAGGCGCGCGGCCTGCTGACCCGCGCTTTCGTCGCCGACGCGCTCGACCGGATCGGCGAGGAGACGGTGAAGGCGGCCTTCTATGCGGATGCGGAGAAGTGGTTTGGAGGTGGGCAATGATCTCGGCTCTTTCTTCCACACCGTTCGGCCTGAGCCTGTCGAAGGCCTGCATTTCTCTTGGCGCCCGAAGGGAAAGAAAGGGCTTCGACAATGATCAGGTGCGAACGTCCCCCGGCCATTCGCAGCCATGCCGGGGGCATGGCGACCTGATCATCAGCCCGAACGGGTTTGGGTCATGGATTTGATGACTCCCTCCACCCGCCCGCTCGACTGGCGCTCGGACTTTCCGGCGATCCCCGCGGGCTGGGCCTATCTGGACAGCGCCGCCACCGCGCAGAAGCCGAAGCCGGTCATCGACGCGATCGCCCGGGCCTATGCCGAGACCTATGCGACCGTGCATCGCGGCGTCTACCAGCGCTCCGCCGACATGACATTGGCGTTCGAGGCGTCGCGCAAGCGGGTCGCGCGCTTCATCAATGCCCCGTCCAGCGACGAGATCGTCTTCGTGCGCGGCGCGACCGAGGGGATCAACCTGGTCGCGCAGAGCTGGGGCCGGGACCATCTGAAACCGGGCGACCGGGTGTTGCTGTCGCAGCTTGAACATCATTCCAACATCGTGCCCTGGCAGCTGGCCGGCGCCGACGTGGACGTGGTGCCGCTGACCGAGGATCATCGCATCGATCTCGACGCCATGGCGCGCATGATCACGCCGGCGCACAAACTGGTCGCGCTCGCCCATGTCTCCAATGTGCTTGGCGCGACGCTCGACGCGAAGCGGGCGGCGGAGATCGCCCATTCGGTCGGCGCGAAATTGCTGCTCGACGGCTGCCAGGCGGTGCCGCGCCTGCCGGTCGACGTGCGGGAGCTGGACTGCGACTTCTACGTCTTCTCGGGCCACAAGCTCTACGGCCCGACCGGGATCGGCGTGCTCTGGGCGCGCTACGCGCTGCTCGACGCCATGCCCCCCTGGCAGGGCGGCGGCGCGATGATCGACCGGGTGACCTTCGCGAAGACCAGCTTCGCGCCGCCGCCGGCGCGGTTCGAGGCGGGGACGCCGCACGTCGTCGGCGTGATCGGCCTCCATGCCGCGATCGACTATGTCGAGGGGATCGGGCTCGACGCCATCGCCGCGCACGAGGCCGCTTTGGTCGCCGAAGCGCGGGCGGCCTTGCGCGGGCTCAATTCCGTCCGCCTGTTCGGGCCGGAGGACAGCGCGGGCATCGTCAGTTTCGCCGTGGAAGGGGTGCATCCGCACGATGTCGGCACCATCCTCGACGAGGCGCAGGTCGCGATCCGCGCCGGCCATCATTGCGCCCAGCCTCTGATGGACTATCTCGGCGTCGACGCCACCGCGCGGGCGAGCTTCGGCGTCTATAACGGCCGCGCGGACATCGACGCGCTGGCGCGGGGCATAGAGCGGGTGACAAGGATTTTCGGGTAGGAATGGTCGGGTGAACGAAGAACGCAGGATCGAGACCGAGGAAGTCGAGGCGGTGGCGCCTCCCCCCAGGGCGCGCGTCGACCTGGCCGAGACCTTCGCGCGCAAGAAGGACTATCTGGAGGGCTTCCTCGCGCAGAAGCCCGCCGCCGCGCCGACCGGGATCGAGCCGGGCGGCGATCTCTACGAGAGCGTGATCGACGCGCTGAAGGAGATTTACGATCCGGAGATTCCGGTGAACATCTACGATCTCGGCCTGATCTACGGCGTCGAGATCAGCCCCGATCATCATGCCAAGGTGACGATGACCCTGACCACGCCGCATTGCCCGGTCGCCGAATCCATGCCGGGCGAGGTCGAGTTGCGCGTCGGCGCGGTGCCGGGGATCGGCGATGCCGAGGTGGAGCTGGTCTGGGATCCGCCCTGGGACCCGCAGCGTATGTCCGACGAGGCGAAGCTGGAGCTTGGAATGCTATGAGCGTCGAAACGAAAATCCGCGCGCGGCCCGCCGCCGTCACCCTGACGCCCGCCGCCGAGCAGCGCATCGCCGACTTGATGGCGAGGGCGCCCGAGGGCGCGATCGGGGTGAAGCTGTCGACGCCGCGGCGCGGCTGTTCGGGCCTGGCCTATTCGGTCGACTATGTGACCGAGGAGGCGAGGTTCGACGAGAAGATCGAGACTCCGGGCGGCCTCTTCTACATCGACGGCGCCTCCGTCCTCTATCTGGTCGGCTCGACCATGGACTGGCGCGAGGACGATTTCGCGGCCGGCTTCACCTTCGAGAATCCCAACGCCAAGGGCGCCTGCGGCTGCGGCGAGAGCTTCACCGTCTGAGCGCCTCCCGGGCCGGGTTTGAATCGCGCCGCCCTCCCGCTAGAGGGCGGCGGACAGCAAAGGATATGCGATGACAGACACCCCGTTCCTGACCGACACCCGCAACCTGAAGGAAGTCCGCGACCAGGTCTTCAAGGAGGCGGTCGACGTCGACGACACGCATTTCATCAACTGCGTCTTCGATGCCGCCCAGCTGCGCTACGGCGGCGGCCAGCGGCCGAATTTCGAGAATTGCACCTTCACCGCCGTCGGCTGGCTCTTCCACGGCGCGGCGCTGCGCACGATCCAGCTGCTGCAGCTGCAGAATCTGCACGGCGAGAACCAGCAGATGATCGACGACATCTTCCGCGCCGGCCAGCTGTTCAGCGACTAGGCGCGCCGGAGCGGGCGCGTCCCGCCCTTCCCATTCGGTCGCCGATACGGCACCTTCTCCCGAAAAGGGGGGACATGCCGATGAGTCGTCCATTTCTCGCGGGGGCCGGGGCGCTGGCGGCGATGCTCGCCGCCCATGCGGCGCTCGCGAACGACAGCAGCGCGGAGAAAGCGGCGGGCGGCCTGGTCCTGCGGCAGGACCGCGACATCGACATGGTCTCGGAGGATCTCTACGTCTCCCCGACCCAGGTGCGCGTGAACTATGTGTTCCGCAATCGCGCGCGCCAGCCCCGGCGGATCACCGTCGCCTTCCCGATGCCGGACCGCGAGATGCTCTACGAGATGGAGAGCGAGGTCGCCTATCCGAGCGGCTTCCGCACCCTGGTCGATGGCCGCCCGGTCCGGATGAGCGTCGAGCGCAAGGCGATGGTGAACGGGGTCGACCGCAGCGCCGAGCTGGTCCGTCTCGGCATTCCGGTCACGCCGCCCGAGGGCCAGCGCGCCTATCAGGTCGCGCAGCGGATCGAGCGGCTGCCGCGGGCGGCGCAGGAAAGGCTGGCGCGCCTGGGCCTGATCGACGCCGACAGCCTGCACATGGATCAGCCGCAGGTGCTGCCGAGCTGGACGGTGAAGGAGACCTGGCACTGGGACCAGGTCTTCCCCGTGGGCCGCGACCTGCGCATCGAGCATCGCTATGCGCCCGGCCTCGGCGGCACCGCCGGTGTGCCGCTCGCGAACCGCGAATGGCGCGACAGCGAGGACGGCCGCCAATATCAGCGCGAGTTCTGCACCGACGCCCCGTTCCTCGCCGCGCTCGACCGGATGTCGGAGCGCGCCGAGCGGACCCGGTCCAACTATCCCATGGAAGGCCGGCTGCGTTACATCCTGACCACCGGCGGCAACTGGCGCTCGCCGATCGGCGACTTCCGGCTGGTCGTGGACAAGGGCGATCCCGGCGCCATCGTCAGCTTCTGCGGCGAGGGCGTACGCCGGATCAGCCCGACCCAGTTCGAGGTCCGCCACCGCAATTGGCGGCCGGACCGCGACCTCAACGTGCTGATCGTCCAGGTGCCGCGCCCCTGATGCGCCGCCGCCCGCCGATCGTCGCCCTCGCGGCGGCATTGGCGGGCAGCGCCGCGCTCGCCAATGACAGCACGGCGGAGAAGGTGGCGGGCGGCCTGGTCCTGACCCGGACCGAGGCGATCGACATGGTCTCTGAGGACCTCTACGTCTCGCCCGCCGAGATACGCGTCGCCTATGTCTTCCGCAACCGGACGCGGGCGCCGATCCGGACCACGGTCGCCTTTCCCTTGCCGGACCGCGACCTCGCCGAGATGCGGGACAGCGACACCGCCTATCCGATGAACTTCCGGACGCTCGTCGACGGCCGGCCGGTGACCATGCAGGTCGAGCGCCGCGCATTGCTCGACGGCGTCGATCATACCGCCCTGCTGGCCGGGCTGGGCATCCCGGTGCAGACCGGCGACCCGGACGGCGACGTGCTGGCCCGCGCGGTCGCCCGCCTGCGTCCCGCCGACCGGCAGCGGCTGGCGCAGATGGGCCTCGTCGGCAGCGACCATTATCCGCGCTGGTCGGTGAAGGAGACCTATTATTGGGAGCAGGTCTTCCCGGCCGGTCGCGACCTCGCCGTGCGGCACAGCTATGTGCCTGGGGTCGGCGGCTCGACCGCGATCGCGCTCAACTATGCGGGCTATCGCGCCTCGGCCGAGGGGCAGGCGGAGCAGAGGCGCTATTGCACCGACCGCGCCTTCCTCGCCGCGCTCGACCGGATCGCCGCGCGGGAGGGCCAGGGGATCGTCGGGACCGAGACGCGGCTGGGCTATATCCTCACCACCGGCGCCAATTGGCGGTCGCCGATCGGCCGCTTCCGCCTGGTCGTCGACAAGCTCAACCCGGCGGCGGTGATCAGCTTCTGCGGAGAGGGGATACGGCGGCTCTCGCCGACCCAGTTCGAGATGCGCCGCCGCAACTGGCGGCCGACCCGGGATCTCCACATCCTGATCGCGGTGCCGAACGACACCAACCGGTAGGCGGCTGCGTCGTCGCGCCGATAAGCCGCTTTGCCGCCGCGCCCGCCTCGGCTAGGGGCAAGCCATGCATGCCGGTCTCGCCCATGTCGACGCCTGGATCTTCGATCTGGACAACAGCCTCTATCCGCACAGCTGCAACCTGTTCGAGCTCGTCGACAGGAGGATCGGCGAATATGTGCAGCAATTGCTGAACCTCGATCCGGAGGCGGCGCGGACGGTGCAGAAGGGCTATTTTCACGCCCATGGCACCACGCTCGCCGGGCTGATGGCGGATCATGGCGTCGCGCCGGGGCACTTTCTCGATTTCGTTCACGACATCGATCTCGCCCGGGTCACCGCCGATCCAATGCTGGTCGCGGCGATGGATGCCCTGCCCGGGCGCAAGTTCATCTTCACCAATGCCGGCGAGGATTATGCGCGGCGCGTGCTCGACCGGCTGGGGCTGGCCAATGCGTTCGACGGGCTGCACGACATCCACGCCATGGATTATGTGCCAAAGCCCGATCCGGCCGGCTATAAGGCGATCTGCGCGACGCACGGCATCGAGGCCCGGCGCGCCTTCTTCGCCGACGACATGGTCCGCAACCTGAAGCCGGCCAAGGAGATCGGCATGGCGACGCTCTGGGTCGACAATGGCTCGGAACAGGCGCCGGGCGACACGATCGACGCGCCCGCATGGGTGGATTATCGCACCGGCTCGATCGCGGGCTGGCTGCACGAAATGCTGGGAGAGACGGTGGCATGATCGCGGATCTGCAGCGTGTGATCGAGGCCGCCTGGGAGGCGCGCGACACGCTCGGCACGGAGCGCGGCGAGGTCCATATCGCGGTGGACGAGGCGCTGCGGCTGCTCGATTCCGGCGCGGCGCGAGTCGCCGTGAAAGGCACGCCGGAAACGGGCGGCGCCTGGACCGTCAACCAGTGGCTGAAGAAGGCGGTCCTGCTCTCCTTCCGGCTCAATCCGATGGCCGCGATTTCCGGCGGGCCGGGCGGGGCCGCCTGGTGGGACAAGGTGCCGTCCAAATTCCAGGACTGGACCGACAGCGAGTTCAAGGAGGCCGGCTTCCGCGCCGTGCCGGGGGCGATCGTCCGCCGCGGCGCCTATGTCGCGCCCGGGGCGGTCTTGATGCCGAGCTTCGTCAATATCGGCGCCTATGTCGGCGAGGGCACGATGGTCGACACCTGGGCGACGGTCGGCAGCTGCGCGCAGATCGGCCGGAACGTCCATATCTCCGGCGGCACGGGCATTGGCGGCGTGCTCGAGCCGCTGCAGGCGGGGCCGGTGATCATCGAGGACAATTGCTTCATCGGCGCCCGCTCAGAGGTCGCCGAGGGCGTGGTCGTGGAGGAGGGGGCGGTGATCTCCATGGGCGTCTTCCTCGGCGCCTCCACCAAGATCGTCGACCGGGCGACCGGCGAGATCATGTACGGCCGGGTCCCGGCTTATTCGGTCGTGGTTCCCGGCACCCTGCCGGGCAAGGACGGCGGCCCGAGCCTCGCCTGCGCGGTGATCGTGAAGCGGGTGGACGCGCAGACCCGGTCCAAGACCGGGATCAACGAATTGCTGCGGGACTGATGCGCTTTCCCGCGCCCTGCCCGGAACTCCCGGTGGCAGAGCTCGCGCCGGCGCTCGCTCATTATCGGGACCGCCTCGGCTTCACCGTCGACTGGGCGGACGAGGGGATCGGCCTCGCCGGCCTGTCGCGCGGCGACGCGCGGCTGTTCATCACCTCCGCCGGCTATCGGGCCATGCTCGGCAACAAGGCGCCCATCGTGCTGTGGATCAACCTCGACAACCGCGCCGAGGTGGACGCGCTTCACGCGGAGTGGAGCGAGGCGGGCGCGACCCTGCTGGGTCCGCCGACGGCGCAGCCCTGGCGCCTCTACGAATATTTCGCGCGGGACCCGGACGGCAATCTGCTGCGCATCTTCTACGATTTCGGCTGGAAAGAGCGGTCCGGCGAGGACTGAGCCGCCGCCCACAAGCCAGGCTTATTGCTTTGGCCGCAGCTTTTGTGACGCGCCGGCGCGAAAGGCCGCTAGGTCCGGCGCATGAGCAATCGCGGCGCGGGGCAGGCCATGGGCCGGGAGGAGTGGGCGATCCTGCTCCTGCTGTCGGTGCTCTGGGGCGGCTCCTTCTTCTTCATCGAGATCGCGCTGACGACGGTGCGGCCGCTGACCCTGGTGCTGATCCGGGTGACGCTGGCGGCGGCGATGCTCTGGGCGTTTTTGTGGTGGCGCGGCCAGCGCCTGCCGCTGCCGCCCGGCGCGGCCCTCGCCTATCTGGTGCTGGCTTTGCTCAACAATGCGATCCCGTTCGTGCTGTTTGCCTGGGCGCAGGCGGAGATCGCGAGCGGCCTCGCCTCGATCCTCAACGCCACCACCCCGATCTGGGGCGTGCTCGTCGCCCATCTCTTCACCGCCGACGAGAAGGCGACGCCGAACAAGGTGGCCGGTGTGCTGCTCGGCTTCGCGGGCGTCGCGATGCTGATCGGCATGGATTTCCTTGGCGAGATCGGGCGGGGCGTCTGGGCGCAGCTCGCGTGTCTCGCGGCGACCCTCTGCTACGCGCTGGCCGGAATCTGGGGCCGCCGCTTCCGGCGCATGGGCATCGAGCCGACCGCCGTCGCCACCGGCCAGCTCAGCGCCGCCGCTCTGGTCATGCTGCCTCTGGTCCTGCTGTTCGAGCCGCCCTGGCTGGCCGCCGCGCCATCGGCCGGCGCGTGGCTCGCGCTCGCGGCGCTGGCGCTTTTCTGCACCAGCCTGGCCTATATCCTCTATTTCCGCCTGATCGGCGCGGCCGGCGCGACCAACGCGTTGCTCGTCACCTTCCTGATCCCGGTCACCGCGATCCTGCTCGGCGCCTTGTTTCTCGGCGAGCGGCTGGAGCCCCGCAGCTTCGCCGGCATGGCGCTCATCGCGGCGGGGTTGGCGGCGATCGACGGGCGGCTGTTCCGCCGCAGCCGCACCGCCCGGCCATCATGATGGCGGCGGGATATATTCGAATTCGACCAGATAGACCGTCTCGCCGCGGCCATGTTTCGCGACCTTGAGCAGGTCGACGACGCCGAGGAAGCCGGAGCGGCGGGCCATGTCGCCGGTCACGTCCGCCAGGGCGATCTCGCGGATCGATTCGACGAGGATATGGCCATCCTGCATCGGGTAGAGGCCGCCCGCCTTGACGCGCGGACTCTGCCAGATGCGGACCGAGCAGGTGATGCTCCCGTCCCTGACTCCGGCGCGCAGGCGCTTGGCGAATTGCATCGTTTTACGGGCGGGCGCCCTGGGGCGCGTCCGCCTCCCGCAGCAGGCCGGCGACCCGATCCCCCTGCCAATCGGCCATGCCGACCATCCGCCAGACCTCGCGGCCCTGGCTGTCGTAGAGGATCGTGGTCGGCAGCGTGTCGAGGCCGAGCGCGGTCATCAGGCCCATCTCGCTGTCGAGAAAGGGCTGGAGCCGCTGGAAGCTGCGCGCGGCGAAGAAGTCGGTGACCTTCTGGCGGCCCTCCATGTCCTGGCTGACCGCGAGGACCTGGAGGCCCTGCCCGTCCGGACTGCGCAAGGCGAGCGCGTCGAGCGCGGGCATCTCGACAATGCAGGGCCCGCACCAGGTCGCCCAGAGATTGACCAGCAGGGGCCGGCCGCGGAAGGCGGCGAGGCGGGTCGGGCGGCCGTCCGGACCCTCAAAGGCCAAGCCGGGCGCCGGCGTGCCGGCATGGCTGCGGTCCAGCCGCCCGGTCGGATATTGGGCGTGGGCCGCCGCATTGGCGCTCCCGTTGCCGCTTGCGCCGGCCGGGGCCGCCGGCGGCGCGCCCACGGCGGCGTTGGCGCCATTGCCTTGCGGCGCAGAGGGGTTTTGCCTATCGCAGCCGGTCAGTGAGACGGCCATGACCAGGCCCGGGAGAAGTAAGATCGCGAGCCGCAAGGATCAGGACTCCAATGCCATGTGGGGCGGTCGGTTCGCCGAGGGCCCCGCCGCCGTGATGCGCGAGATAAATGCCTCGATCGGCTTCGACAAGCGGCTCTGGCGGCAGGACATCGCGGCGAGCCGCATCCACGTGGCCATGCTCGCGGCCAACAATATCGTCGCCCAGGCCGATGCGGACGCGATCGAGGAGGGCCTCGACCGGATCGAGGACGAATATGAGCTGCACGGCGTTCCCGAGGACCAGAGCCTCGAGGACATCCACATGCATGTCGAGCATCGCCTCGCCGAACTGATCGGCCCGGCGGCGGGGCGGCTGCACACCGCCCGCTCGCGCAACGACCAGGTCGCGACCGACTTCCGGCTCTGGGTGCGCGACGCGATGGACTCGGCGGAGGCGGGGCTGGCGGCGCTGCAGCGCGCCCTGGTGACCCGCGCGGCCGAGCATTGCGCGGCGGTGATGCCGGGCTTCACCCATCTCCAGGTCGCCCAGCCGGTGACGCTCGGCCATCATCTCATGGCCTATTACGAGATGCTGCGGCGGGACCGGTCGCGCTTCGCCGACGCCCGCGCCCGGCTGAACGAATGCCCGCTCGGCTCGGCGGCGCTGGCGGGCACGGGCTTTCCCATCGACCGCGAGGCGACCGCGCTGGCGCTGGACTTCGACCGCCCCACCGCCAATTCGCTGGACGCGGTCTCGGACCGGGATTTCGCGCTCGACTATCTCCAGGCGGCGACCCAGGCGGCGCTTCACCTCTCCCGCCTCGCCGAGGAGTTCGTGCTCTGGGCGAGCCAGCTCACCGGCTTCGTCTCGCTCTCCGACAGTTTCTCGACCGGCTCCTCGATCATGCCGCAGAAGCGCAATCCCGACGCGGCCGAACTGGTCCGCGGCCATGCGGGGCGGATCCTCGGCGCGATGACCGCGCTTTCGGTGACGATGAAGGGGCTGCCGCTGGCCTATTCGAAGGACATGCAGGACGACAAGGAGCCCGTCTTCGAGGCGCACGATCTGCTTACCCTCAGTCTCGCGGCGATGACCGGGATGGTGGAGAGCGTGACCTTCAACACCGACCGGATGCGCACCGCCGCCGAGGCCGGCCATGCCACCGCGACCGACCTCGCCGACTGGCTGGTGCGCGAGGGCGGCATCCCGTTCCGCGAGGCGCATCACATCACCGGCCGCGCCGTCCGCCTCGCCGAGGAGGCGGGCAAGAAGCTCTGGGAGCTGACGCTGGACGAACTCCGCGCCGTCGACGAGCGGATCGAAGCCGGTGTTTTCAATGTGCTTTCGCTCGATGCATCGGTTAAGAGCCGGACGAGCTTCGGCGGCACCGCGCCGGCCCAGGTGAAGAAAAGGATCGAGGCGGCGAGGAAGCTGCTCGGAATGACTGAATGACCCGCTCCGCAATCCTCATCGCCCCTTTGGCCGCCATGCTGCTCGGCGCCTGCGGCCTGCGCGAGCCGCTGCGCCCGGCGCCGGGGGAATCGATGCCGCCCGCGCCCGCCATGGCGCCGCGGCCGCTGACCACGGACGAACTGCTCACCCCGCCGCCGCAGGGCCGGCCGGGCCGCGTCGACGAGCTGCTCCGTCGCTCGGAGGAGCGCGAGGACGACCGCTTCGATCTGCCGCCGGGCGACATTCCGGTCGACGACGATGGCGCGAGCAACAGCCAGGACGCGCCCGAAAGATGAAGCCGGTCCGCAAGGCCGTCTTCCCCGTCGCCGGCCTGGGGACCCGAATCCTGCCCGCGACCAAGGCGATGCCGAAGGAGCTGCTGCCGGTCGTCGACAAGCCGCTCATCCAATATGCGCTGGAGGAGGCGCGCGAGGCGGGGATCGAGCAGATGATCTTCGTGACCGGCCGCGGCAAGGGCGCGCTCGAGGATCATTTCGACATCGCCTATGAGCTCGAGGCAGTGATGACAGCGCGCGGCAAGCCGCTCGATCCGCTCGCCGGCACGCGCTTCCCGCCCGGCGCGGTGGTCTCGGTGCGCCAGCAATCGCCGCTGGGGCTCGGCCATGCGGTGTGGTGCGCGCGCGACATCGTCGGCGACGAGCCGTTCGCGGTGCTGCTGCCCGACGATCTGATGGTCGGCAAACCCGGCTGCCTCGCGCAGATGGTCGAGGCCTATGAGAGGGTCGGCGGCAATATCGTCTGCGCGCAGGAGGTGCCGGCCGCGCGCACCGCCTCCTACGGCATCATCACGCCCGGCGCGCGGGACGGCCGCCTGACCGAGGTGAAGGGCCTGGTCGAGAAGCCGAAGCCCGAGGATGCGCCGTCCAATCTCGGCATTGTCGGCCGCTACATCCTCCAGCCCGAGATCATGCCGATCCTCGCCACGATCGGCCAGGGCGCGGGCGGGGAGATCCAGCTGACCGACGGCATGGCCGCCTTGATCGGCACCCAGCCCTTCCACGGCGTCACCTTCGACGGCGACCGCCACGATTGCGGCGACGCCAAGGGCTTCGTGCTCGCCAATCTCGCGCTCGGCCTCGCCCGCGACGACATCGCGCCGGCGCTGCGCGCCTGGCTCGCGGAGCGGAGGGCGGATTGATGGACGGCGCGCTGGTCGCCGGCGACGGGCCGGTCCGCCGGCTCAGCGTCGAGGAGGCCGCGTCCTACAGCGGGCCGGGCTTCCTCTGGCTCCACCTCCAGGGCCGCGACGAGCAGGATCTCGCCTTCATCAAGAGCCAGCCCGACATCCCCGACATCGCCGCCGGCGCGCTCGCGGCCTGGGAGACCCGCCCGCGCTGCGACCGGCTGGAGGACGGCGCGATCGTCAACCTGCGCGGCCCCGGCGATTGCGACCCGGCCGACAGCGACCGCCTGGTCTCGATCCGCTTCTGGGTGACCGGGTCGAAGGTCACCTCCCTCTCGCGCCGGCCGATCACCGCCCTCGCCGAGGTGATCCGCAAGTTCGAGGCGGGCAAGATCCACGACAGCGGCGATCTCGTCGCCGCCTTCGCCTGGGCGATCTCGACCCAGCTCGATCCGGAGGTCTCCGCGCTCGGCGACCGGCTCGACGATATCGAGACCGACCTTCAGCCCAACCAGCTCTACCGCCTGCGCCGCGACATCACCGCCGTGCGCTCGGCGGCGATCAGCTTCCGCCGCTTCGTCGCGCCGGACCGCGACGCGCTGCGCACGCTCGCCGCCATGGATTTCGATTGGCTGGCCGACGACGACCGGCTGCACATCGTCGAGGCGGGCGACAGGTTCGCCCGCATGGCCGAGGAGCTGGAGGCGGTGCGCGAGCGCGCGGCCCTGCTGCACGAACAGATCACCGACCTGCGCGCCGAGCAGACCGACCAGCGCGCGCTCTACATCTCGGTCGTCGCCTTCATCTTCCTGCCGTTGACCTTCGTCACCGGCCTGCTCGGCATGAATGTCGAGGGCATTCCCTATGCCCATACGCACTGGGCCTTCTGGGGCGTGGTGATCTTCTGCGCGGCGGTCGGCATCGCCGTCCTGCTCTGGTTCCGCTGGAGGAACTGGCTCAGGCGGTGAGCGAGGCGGCGCCGACCTGCTTCCTCTGCCGACGCCCGCTCGGGCGGCGGGTCGAGCAGCATCACCCGGTGCCGAAGAGCCGCGGCGGGCGCGAGACGGTGCCGGTCCACCCGATCTGCCACCGGACGATCCATGCGGTGCTGACCAATGCGGAGCTGGCGCGCGGGTTTGCGGACGCGGAGAAGCTTCGCGCGCATCCGGAGATCGCCACGTTTCTCACGTGGATCGCCGGCAAGGACCCGGACTTCCACGCGCCCACGCGGCGGAAGCGCTGAGCTTCCTCTCCATCGTGTCGATGGCGAAGCTAGGCCTCCAGCTCGATGTCCCAATAGAGATAGTCGCGCCAGCTTTCGTGCAGGTAATTGGGCGGGAAGCTGCGGCCATGTTCCTGCAGCTGCCAGCTGGTCGGACGATAGGGATGATGGCGGATGCGCATGTGCGCCTGCAGCGGGGTGCGGCCGCCCTTGCGCAGGTTGCAGGGCGCGCAGGCGGTGGCGACATTCTCCCAGGTCGTGCGGCCGCCCTGGGCGCGGGGCACGACATGGTCGAAGGTGAGCTCGTCCAGGTCGCCGCAATATTGGCACTGGAAGCGGTCGCGCAGGAACAGGTTGAAGCGGGTGAAGGCCGGATATTCCGACGGCCGCACATATTGGCGCAGCGCGATCACGCTCGGCAGCTTCATCGCGACGCTCGGGCTGTGCACCTCCCGCTCATAGGTGGCGACGATGTCGACGCGCTCCAGAAACAGCGCCTTGACGGCGGTCTGCCACGGCCACAGGCTGAGCGGATAATAAGAGAGCGGCGTATAATCGGCGTTCAGCACGAGGGCCGGACAGCCCTCCGGATTCCGGAGAAGGTCGGGATGGTACAAGGCCAACAGCTCCCGTTTCTACGGAGACTCCCTCCGAGAAACGCCGCCCCCGACACCTGTCGCACCCAGAACGCGGGAGATCGGGCCCTCAGGCTTCCTCTCCTGGTCCGCCACGCAATCGCCAGCTTGCGTGACGCCATCATGACACCATCTCATTGAGTCAGCGTCAAGAGTGAAGGAGCCAGTCCCGGGACTTAAGGCGACCGTGACGTGCTGGCGTTTGTCGTCCAGCAAGAAGAGAGGAGGGAGCGATGAAGACTCATCGTGACCGATCGAACGAC
>Ga0335075_10000608_pt1 | contig 61884 bp, 62 predicted proteins | sample Lox_Sample_24_FD_206723 | JGI IMG/M metagenome (GOLD analysis project Ga0335075, IMG submission 206723) | Soil microbial communities from Loxahatchee National Wildlife Refuge, Florida, United States - Lox_Sample_2.4 | ecosystem: Environmental > Terrestrial > Soil > Wetlands | place: USA...
GCATCGGGACCCGGCCCGCACGGTTCGCGCCTGAAGCGGCGGCGGCGGATCGGAGATGCGCTCGACCGGGTCGGGCTCGGCAGCATCGACGACCGTCCGGTGCGGAAGTACTCGCTTGGCATGCGCCAGCGCCTCGGGCTCGCGGCCGCGCTGCTGCGTTCGCCGCGGCTACTCGTGCTCGACGAGCCGACCAATGGCCTGGACCCGCAGGGCATCAGGGAGATTCGTGACCTGCTGGGCGAGCTCAACTCGGCCGGGACGACCGTCTTCCTGTCCAGCCATCAGCTCGCTGAGGTTGAGCAGCTGTGCAGTCGCATTGGTGTGCTCGACCGGGGCAAGCTGGTCTTGCAGGATGACTTGTCCGTGCTTCGCGGACCTACCGGACGCGTCGTCTTGCACAGCCCCGACGCCGGGCAGGTCGCATCCCTCCTTGACGGCCAGGTCGTTAGGCGCGATGGAGACCGGCTGATCATCGCCGACGCTGACGCCTCGGCTGTGAATGCGAAGCTGGTCGGCGCCGGGCTCCGGATTACCGAGATCGGTCCCGAGCGGCGGTCGCTTGAGGAACTTGTGCTGTCCGTGACGAGCTCGGGATCGGACCGGTACGACGGGAGCGCGCGGTGATTCGCGTCGAGTTGGTGAAGCTAGCCCGTCGGCCGCGGTCCTGGGTCGCCATCGCGCTGCTGTGCTTCCTGCCGATCCTTGTCGCCGTCTTTGTCGCGGTCACGCACGTGGTACCGCCGCCGGGTCAGGGGCCGACCCTGTTGTCCACGGTCCTGTCGAACGGCGAGCTGTTCCCGGCTGCGGCGCTGGCGATCGTGCTGCCGATCTTCTTGCCGGTCGCCGTCGCAGTTGTCGCCGGTGACGCAATCGCGGGTGAGGCAAGCTCGGGGATGTTGCGTTACCTGCTAGCGCGGCCAGTCGGCCGGACCCGGCTGCTGGTCGCCAAGCTGATCTCGGTCATCGCCTACGTACTGCTCGCGGTCGTCGCCGTCGCGGTCACGTCATATGCGGCCGGGCGAATACTCTTCGGCGACAAGCCGGTCGCGCTTACCCCCGGCGGCATTGCCACCTCCAACATCGTCGCGAACTCGCTGTCCGGCACAGCAATGACGCCGCTTGATGTGGCGCTCCGGACGGTCGGAGCGGTGGCGTTCATTGCCGTGTCAATGCTCGGGGTGGCCGCAATAGCGCTGTTCCTGTCCACCCTGACCGACTCCGCGCTCGCCGCGGCCCTTGGCGCACTCGCCGTGCTGGTCGCGAGCGAGGTACTCGTGACGCTCAACGCTGCCAACGCCGTCAGCCCTTACTTGCCGACCGAATACTGGCTGTCCTGGGTGGACTTCTTCCGCCAGCCGATTCTCTGGCGGGCTATTGACCATGGTTTCGCGATCCAGGGCGTCTACGTGGTCGTCTTCCTTGCCGCCGCGTGGGCTAACTTCGCGAGCAAAGACGTCACAAGCTGACCAGTGAGGTCAGCCGCAGTCAGCCGAGCTCGGCTTCTCCAGCGGGCCGGTGCCGAGCGCCTGCAGCACCATGGCAGTGACGTCGGGATTAGTGGGCAGCTGCGAGTGGCTGATGCTGACGGCCGGGCAGATCGACTGGACGGGAACGTCGATCGCGCCGGCCAGCCGCGCCGAGGTCGGCGGCGTGACGACCTGGTCATCGGTCGTCCACAGCGATAGCCACCGTGGCAGCCCGGGCGCGCTCGCGACATTGAGGCTGTCAAGCAGCGAGCTGCCGGGAATGAGTTGCTGGCACGCGACCGGGCAAGCATTCGGGACGAAGGCGTTCGCTGCGGCGGCCAGCGATGCGCCGTGGAATGGCGAGCCCAGCGTGATGATCCGTCGTGCCTTCGCGATCCCATCGTCGCGACGGGCCCAGATCAGGGCCACCACGCCGCCCGCTGAATAACCGATCACATCGACCGACGGAGAGCCGTGTGCCAGCGCGTCGTTGACGGCGGCGTTGAGCAGGCCAGCGTCGGTGACCAGGCTGCCAGTCCCGGTACCGGGCAAGGTGAGCACCGTCGCCGATCGTCCAGTGGCGCGGATCTGGCTGGCCAGTACGTCGAGTGAGGAGGTACTGCCCCCATAGCCCGGCACGAGCAGCACCGGTCCTGGTCGGTTCTGCGCCGGAACCGCCTGCTGGGCCGCTGCGCCCTGGCCCGGCTGGCCGCCGCGGGACGCGGCCAGGGCGATGCCAGCAGCGCCGGCTAGCACGATCACTGCGACGGCGATCCCGAGGGCGCGACGACGACGGGGCAAACCGGAAAACCGCGACCCCAGCCCGCGCCGTTGCCGCTCGTCTGGCCCGCCCATGGGTTCAACCGTACGGGACGTCCCAGCCCGCCCTCGTCGTGCCGGCCTCCGGATGGGCACGGCCAGCACGCGGACACGCGCATCCCGTAACCTTGGGCCGTGACGCTTCGCCTCTATGACACAGCTTCGCGCTCGGTGCGTGAGTTCACGCCGCTGCATCCGGGCCGGGTGTCGCTGTACCTGTGTGGAGCTACCGTGCAAGCTCCCCCGCATATCGGGCATATTCGGTCAGGTGTGGATTTCGACATCCTCGTCCGCTGGCTGCGAGCGTCCCACTACGAGGTCATCTACTGCCGCAACGTCACTGATATCGACGACAAGATCCTGCAGGTCGCGATGCATGAGGAAGTGCCGTGGTGGCTGGTGGCCGAGCGGAATCAGCGGGCCTTCAGCCGGGCATATGATGCGCTCGGCTGCCTGCCGCCGAGCGTGGAGCCGCGGGCGACGGGCCATGTTCCCGAGATGATCGTGCTGATGCGGCGCTTGCTCGATGGTGGCCACGCCTACGCGTCTGGCGGGGACGTCTACTTCGACGTGCGCTCGCTGCCGAGCTACGGAGCGCTGTCCGGCCAGCGACTCGACCACATGCGGGCCGCGGCCGACACCGAGGATGGCGGGGCCAAGCGCGACCCGCGCGACTTCGCGCTCTGGAAGGGCGCAAAGCCCGGCGAGCCCACCTGGGCGACGCCGTGGGGGCCTGGCCGGCCTGGCTGGCACCTAGAGTGCTCTGCGATGTCCACCAAGTACCTCGGTGCGACCTTTGATATCCATGGCGGTGGCCTCGATCTGCTGTTCCCGCATCACGAGAATGAGCAGGCCCAGTCGCACGCCGCTGGCGACGGGTTCGCCCGGTACTGGATGCACAATGGCCTAGTCCGGATCGGCGGCGAGAAGATGAGCAAGTCGCTCGGCAACTCGCTGCTTGTCGACCAGATGGTAAGCCGAGTGCGGCCCGTCGAGCTGCGCTACTTCCTGGGTCAGGCGCATTACCGGTCGCCGATCGACTACTCACCAGAGGCGCTGGCCGAGGCTGCCACCGCGTACCGGCGGATAGAGGGCTTCGTAACCAGGGCGGCCGAGCTGGCCGGCCCTGGGCTGGATGGCACGGGTCTGGCCGGCGCACCGAATGTACCGGCAGATGCCTCGGCGCTCCCCGCGACCTTCATCGCGGCGATGGATGACGACCTCGGCGTGCCGCAGGCGCTGGCGATCGTTCACGACAGCATCCGGGAGGGGAATGCGGCCCTCTCCGCGGGCGACGTGGCCGGCACCCTTAAGTACCTCGTCGAGATCAGGGCGATGCTGTCGGTCCTCGGGCTCGATCCGCTCGCGGAGCCGTGGGCGGCGGTGTCCGGTAGCGACCTGCGGCCGGTTGTGGACGCACTGGTGGGCGTCGCGCTCGAGCAGCGCGAGGCGGCCAGGGCGCGCAAGGATTTTGCTGCCGCCGACGCGATCAGGGATCAGCTCCAGCGAGGTGGCGTGCTGGTCGAGGACACCCCGCGCGGCCCGCGCTGGGAGCTGCACAGGTGACCGGGCGGCCAGGGGGCGGCGGCCGGACCAAGTCCGGCAAGCCGCGGCCCGGCACCGGGGGCTACGGCAAGCGAAAGCTGGCCGGTAAGGGACCGACGCCGCCGGCCGAGATGCGGACGGGACACCCCGCCAAGCGCCGGGCGGCTGCCAAGGCCAAGAAGACGGCTCAGCAAACGGCGGGACAGCAAACAGCGGGGCAGCGAGCGACGAGTCCCGGCAAGAGCAGGGGTTCCGAGCGCGGTGCTGGCAGCTCAGCCGCCGAGCTGGTGGCCGGGCGCAACCCGGTCCTCGAGGCGCTGCGCGCCCGGGTCCCGGCTACCGCGCTGCATGTCGGCCCGCGGCTGGACGACGACGAGCGAATCGGCCAGGCGGTGATGCTCGCCGCAAACGCCGGCATCGCCGTGGTCGAAGCCGGCCGCGCCGAGCTGGACCGGATCACCGGCGGCGCGATCCACCAGGGCGTGGCACTGCGGATCAAGCGCTACTCGTATGCCGATCCGGCTGATCTTGTCGAGGCTGCCCGTGACGCTGGCGAGCAGCCGCTGATCGTCGCACTGGACGGCGTGACCGACCCGCGGAATCTCGGCGCAGTGGCCAGATCGGTCGCCGCCTTCAGCGGGCACGGCGTCGTCGTTCCGGCCCGGCGGTCCGTCGGTGTGACCGCGGGAGCCTGGAAGGCATCGGCGGGGACATTGGCCACTGTGCGGGTCGCCCAGACCGCTAATTTGGCACGGGCCCTGGCGGCCTACCAGCAGGCCGGCCTGTTTGTCGCCGGCCTCGATGGAGGCGGAGAGACCGACATCGGCGAGCTGGACCTGGCTGACTCGCCTCTGGTACTCGTAGTCGGCTCGGAGGGCAAGGGGCTATCCCGGCTCGTGACGGAACGATGCGACGTGGTGGCCAGGATCCCGATCACTGGGCCGGCTGAGTCACTGAACGCGGGTATCGCTGCCAGCATCGCTTTGTACGCGGTGTCTCAGCTCCGCGCACTGCCAACCTGACCCTCGCGCGCCTATCGTGGACTGCGGAGGTGGTGCGTCATGCAGCCTCGCGAGCACGAGCTGGGAACTCGCCCTGCAGACGCCGATGCAGCCCGCGCCCGCCTCGCTCGCGAGTTGCGGCACCGCGGCCGCCCCCTAAGCCGGTCGGTGGCCGAAGCATTCGCCCGGGTACCGCGGCACGTGTTCGTACCCGAGGCTGGCGCGGCCGCGGCCTATCGAGACGAGGCCTTCGTCATCAAGTGCGGGCCAGACGGAATGCCGGTTAGTTCGTCTTCCCAGCCAGCAATGATGGCGATCATGCTCGACCAGCTCGGCCTTGAGCCCGGCCACCGGGTGCTCGAGATCGGCACCGGCAGCGGATACAACGCTGCGGTTATGTCGGCAGTGGTCGGCGTGCAAGGCCAGGTGGTCAGCATTGACATAGACCCCGAACTCGTCGAGCGATCGCAGGCGAGCCTCGCCGAGGCCGGCTACGACCGTGTCACTCTGCTCTGTGCGGATGGCGGCTTCGGCGACCCGGCGGGCGCGCCGTTCGATCGGATCATCGTGACCGCTGGGGCATGGGACATCGCGCCGGCCTGGCTGGAGCAGGTCGTGCCGGGAGGCCTCCTTGTGCTGCCGCTGTCGATCCGGGGGATACAGCTGTCGGTCGCCCTGCAGCGGCGTGACGACCCACGGGGGCCCCGTTCAAGTGGGCCCAGCCCCCGTGGGTGCGATGAGTGGGTGGGCATGTCGGCCTGGCGGTGCGGCTTCGTGCGAATGCTTGGTGCGTTCGCCGGACCAGAAGGCGCGTTCCTTCTGGACGGGCCGAATGGCCTGATCGCGCAGGTGTCTGACGGCAGCCCGCTAGATGGGCCCGCCCTGCAGCGCGCGCTCAGCACCGCGCCGACCGGTGAGCAGCCGCTCCCGCAGCCTGGCGCCCAGGCTGACCTGGCCGACCTCGACCTGTGGCTGACAGTGACAGCCGCCGGGCTGGACCGCGTGACGGTGCTGGCCGCACCAGGCGGCTGGCTGCCGCTCGGCTCGCTGCTGCCCTTCGGCGGTCTGGTTAGCAATGCCACCGACGCTAGCCGCCTCGGTGTGGCGTTGCTGCTGCCCGCGGATCCTGGCCCGGAACCGGAAGCTGTACAGGCCGCCGCATCAGGGCGTGCTCCACCTGGGCAAACTGGATTTGGCCGAGCTGCTTCGGGAGCGCTCGTCCGCGGGTTCGGACCAACCGGGGCAGAGCTCGCCGCGTCCCTGGCCGACCTGGCTACCAGGTGGGTTGACCTTGGTCGGCCAGGAGCGCAGGAGCTTGGGCTCGTGGTCCGACCGGTGCACGCCGGGCGGTCAGCAGCGCCCAACCCCGGCATGCTGCTGTTGCAGCGACCGAGCGTTTCGATCGAGGTCGGCTGGCCCTGCACCTAGCTAACAGAGCTGCTAGCTAGCACGGCGAGCAGGCCGCTCGCCTGCCTCGTTCAGCAGCGGCGGCGGGCCCACAATCAGCGGATCGGGCATCCCGACCACGTTGTTGTCCCTGCCGTCATAGTCAACGCAGCGCAGGACGTACCGCATTGCCTCGATCCGGGCGCGTTTCTTGTCGTTGCTCTTGACTACGGTCCACGGGGCGTCGGCCAAGTCGGTGAAGAAGAACATGGCCTCCTTGGCTTCGGTGTATTCGTCCCATTTATCGAGCGACGCTAGGTCGATCGGACTCAGTTTCCATCGCTTGACCGGGTCAAGCTGGCGCCGTACGAATCTCCTGAGCTGTTCCGCCCTGGATACCGAAAACCAGAACTTGATCAGCTTGATGCCATCCCTGGCCAGCATGCGCTCAAACTCCGGCGCTTCACGGAGGAACTCCAGGCACTCGTCCGGGTGGCAGAAGCCCATGACCCGCTCCACGCCCGCGCGGTTGTACCAGGACCGGTCGAACATCACGATCTCGCCCGCGGCAGGCAGGTGCGCGATGTACCGCTGTAGGTACCACTCCGTCTGCTCACGCTCGGTTGGCTTCTCCAGCGCGACGATCCTGGCGCCACGAGGGTTCAGGTTTTCGGTGAAGCGCCTGATCGTGCCTCCCTTACCTGCGGCGTCGCGCCCCTCGAAGACCACCACAAGTCGGCTGCCGGCAGCCTTGACGTGGTGCTGCATCTTGAGAAGCTCGATCTGCAAGCCACGTTTCTGCCGTTCGTACTTCCGTCGGCTCAGGCGCTGATCGTAGGGATAGCCCTCGCGCCAGGTCTCGGCCAGCTTCCCGTCTCGCTGGACGAGCACCGGGCCGTTCTTGCCCTGCCTGATTCGGAAGCCCATCTGGGCCGCTAGGTCGGCGAGCAGTTCGGCCGTGCGCGGATCGGCGCGTTTAGGGTGCATGGTGAGGGGTGTCCCGGCTTGCGTCCGGATCAGTTCCGTCACCTGTTTTCGGGCCTGCGCGCCTGGGCGTCCTTCACTGCTGCGGCGGCTTTGCCGGATAGGTCGCGGATCTTGTCGCCCATGGGGCTGGAGCGGATCTTGTCGGCCATGGGGCTGGCGGCGGCTTTGCCGGACAGGTCGCGGATCTTGTCGCCCATCGGCCCGGAGGCGGCCTTGCTGGAGACCTCACGCATGCGACCAGTCACCCGGCTAGCGGCCTGACCAGCTTGCTGACCGGCCTTCTGCGCGGTCTCACTGCCGGCGTAGCGGGCTTTTGCCTGCCGGTACAGCTCACTTGCCTTATCCCTGACCTTCGCTACCAGACCCACCGCCACCACCGTTCCTGCGAGTGCAGTCGCCGCGCGGCTACCGCTGCGAACGTCCCGTCCTAGATACCCTCGCGGTGGGCCTGCACACCTTGCGGCGACGCGCGCGCGATCAGCCACAAGGAGGCGGCCCGCTGTGATCGTTGCCAAGCCGAGATCATGTGTCGGCAACGGAGGGAGAGGCTTAATCGTCTAGTTATCCGAAGCAACTATTTTGGCATTCCTGCCGGGCTTTAGCGTCGTCTCCCGGCGAAACCAACAGCGGGACATGACAAGAGGTGGTTATGAGGCAGTCAGTGCGGCGATGGTTGTTCAGTGCTGGGGCGGTGGCGGCGGTCGGGGTAGCAGTGTGTGGTCAGCTGGGCACGGCCAGTGCAGCGAGGGTCGTCAGGGCGGACCACGATGTAAGTACTGCGCGGTCGGCCGGGGCGGCGACAGCGGCTTACAAGCCGCCGTCGCAGAACTTCAGTTTTGGCGCCAGCGGTCCGGCAGTCAGAAGCGTGCAGAGAAGACTAAATCAGTTGCATTACTACGCCGGACCGGCCGACGGCAAGTACGGTCAGGACACCGCGGAGGCTGTCTGGGCGTTCAAGGAGGCCCAGGGCCTGCCGATGAACGCAGCGACCAACACGCTGGTTACCCGGGCCTTCAGGAAGGACCTCGTCCACCCGCGGGCGCCCAAGGTGCTGGTGCCCAAGGGCGGCCGCAACCGGATCGAGGTCAATCAGAATGACGAGCTGCTTGTCCTTTACCGGCATAACAAGGTCAAGCTGATCCTGCACGTCTCCAGTGGCGGTGGCTACTACTACTGCTCTCCGCACGGCGGCGGATGCGGGACCGCGATCACGCCTGACGGCAACTACACGGCTTATGCATTCACTCCGGGTTGGGTAACTGTGCCGCTCGGCACGATGTACAACCCGGTGTGGTTCTCCCCCGGCTACGCGATTCACGGTGACATCCCGGTGCCGTGGTACCCGGCCTCGCACGGCTGCGTCCGGATCTGGATGGACGCGGCCAACTGGTTCCACAAGGACGTCACCATCGGTGGGCGCCACGCCACCCGGATCTACATTCGAGGCAAGGCGCCCTACCAGCCAAGCATCGTTGGTTAGCTCCCCGACGATCCGAATCTGAGTCTGCCCGTCCCGGCTTAGCCGGGACGGGCAGATCTGGTGTTCGGGCCAGATAAGCTACGCCGCAGCAGGAAATTCTCTTAGCGGGAGATACCCGATCAGAGATCGGAGAGACCCATGATGCGTCGGGTGGCCCTGGCAGCGCTGGCCGCGACTGCCGCCGCCGGGCTGGCGGCCTGCGGAAGCACTGCGGCACCGCCTGCTAGCAGCGGGACGACGGCCGCTAGCTGCAGCTACGCATCCATTCAGCGAGAGCTGTATCAGCGGGGCGCGCTGACGGTCGCGACCGACAAGCCCGCCTACCCGCCGTGGTTCGAGAACAACAATCCCGCGAACGGCAAGGGCTACGAGAGCGCTGTCGCCTATGCCATCGCCAAGCAGCTCGGCTTCAAGCCCGGACAGGTCCACTGGGCGTACGAGCCATTCGATGCCTCCTACGCGCCGGGGCCGAAGAAGTTCGACTTCGATATCAATGAGATCTCCTACACCGCGCAGCGAGCGACCGCCGTGTCGTTCTCTGCCAGCTACTACGACGTCCAGCAGGCCCTGGTCGCAGTCAAGGGATCACCGATCGTGACCAGGCACTCGCCGGCCCAGCTTAAGACCTATAGCTACGGCGACCAGATCGGCACTACCAGCCTGGCTTTCATCACCGGCAGCATCCAGCCGACGTCGCAGCCGAAGGTGTTCTCGACGCTCAATGACGTCAAGGAAGCCCTGCAGACCCATCAGATCGCCGCCTTCGTGACGGACACGCCCACTGCGCAGTACATCTCGGCCGACGAGATCCCTGGTTCGGTGATGGTGGCTCAGTTCCCGAGCACCGGCGAGCACTACGGCTTGCTGTTCACGAAGGGGAACCCGCTGGTCGGCTGCGTCAACAAGGCGATCGCCAAGCTCAAGGCCAACGGGACGCTCGCGGCGCTGCAGAAGCAGTACCTGCAGATCTACCTTTCGGTCCCGACGATCAAGCCGTAACCGTCTCTCGCACCACAGCACTTATGACCGACAACGAACCCCGCAGCGATCAGGGCTGGTCCGGATCTGGCTTCCAGGAAGAGCCGATCACGCTGTCGCCTGGCGTCAGCGCCGGTATGCCTGCGGCCGCGGCCTTCCAGCCGGCTGGTCGCGGGCCTCGCCTGTTCTCCGGTGGGGGTCGCCGGGCAACCGCGATCTCCACGGTCAGCACCCTGGTCGTACTGGCAGCGCTGGTGGCAATCTTCCTGGCGGCACCGGGCAGCAGCCAGGTCCGGCACACGTTCTTTGACCCGCATGACATGTGGCAGTCCTTCGTCGGGGATCCGCAGAAGGGCTACTACTCCGTCGGCGAGGCCATCTGGCTCAACATTCGGATGTTCCTGGCCGCCGAGGTCCTGATCCTCGTGCTGGCGCTGGTGATCGCGCTGATCAGGCAGTCGACGTCGCCGGTGCTCTTCCCCCTGCGTGTGCTGGCGATGGTCTACGTGGACTTCTTCCGGGGCGTGCCACTGCTCCTAGTGGTGTACGCGATTGGGTTCGGCATTCCGGCGCTGCGGCTGTCCTTCGTATCGAGTCAGTCTTATGCGGTCTATGGCGTGATCGCGCTTACGCTGTCGTACTCCGCCTATGTCTCCGAGGTCTACCGCGCTGGCCTGAACTCGGTGCACCAGAGCCAGGTGGCGGCCGCGCGCTCACTCGGGCTGTCACAGGGCACGGCACTCCGCTATGTGATCTTGCCGCAGGCCGTCAGGAACATCATCCCGCCGTTGCTGAACGACTTCATCAGCCTGCAGAAGGACACCGCCCTCGTAGGCGTGCTCGGCGCGATCGAGGCCAACCAGGCGGCCCAGATCTACGGCAGCACCGTCTTCAATTACTCGAGCCTGACCGTCGCGGCAATCCTGTTCCTGATCCTGACGATTCCGCTGGCCAGGTTCACCGACCGGCTCATCGACCGGGACCGGCGGCGGCGCCTAGCCGGAGCTGTCAGGTGACCGCGGCGGGGCTCAGCGCTGCCGGGCCAACCGGGCCAGCGGCGGCTGAGCCAGCCATCGGCCTCGAGGAGGTCTACAAGTCCTTCGGGCCAAACCAGGTACTCAGCGGGATCAGCCTGTCGGTTGCCGCGCACGAGGTCATCTGCCTGATCGGCGCCTCTGGCTCGGGCAAGTCCACGCTCCTGCGGTGCGTCAATCTGCTCGAGCCGATCGACGCTGGCCGGATCGTGCTGCTCGGCCAGGACGTCACCGGTCCGCAGGTAGACGCCAATGCGGTGCGGCGGCGTGTCGGGATCGTGTTCCAGTCCTACAACCTCTTCCCGCACATGAACGTGCTGCGCAACGTGACGCTCGCGCCCATGAAGGCGCTGCGGATGCCGAGAGCGCAGGCTGAGGAAGCAGCGAGCGAACTGCTGGCGCGGTTCGGGCTGGCCGACAAGCGGTCGGAGTACCCGGATCGGCTGTCCGGTGGCCAGCAGCAGCGGGTTGCTATCGTGCGAGCCCTGGCTATGCAGCCTCAGGTCATGCTCCTAGACGAGGTCACCAGCGCCCTCGACCCTGAACTGGTGGCCGAGGTGCTCGATGTCATCAGGGAGCTCGCCGGCGGCGGGATGACGATGCTCATCGCGACACACGAGATGGGATTTGCCAGGGATATCGCGAACCAGGTCTGCTTTCTGGAGGAGGGGCGGATCATCGAGCAAGCCCCGCCCGCTGAGTTGTTCACCGATCCGAAGGATGAGCGCACCCGCCGGTTCCTCCGCCGGATCGTCGACGCCGGCCGGCTCTAACGACGCTTAGCCAGCCCGTCCGGGCCAGCCGCCGCCAGGTCAGCAGAGCCCTATGTCGCATGAGCATCCGCCGCAATCACCGAAATGGCTTGTTGACGGTTGCTGTCCGGCAAACTGGATACCTGGATCGCTGATCTGGAGGAGCGTTGAGCGATCAGGTCCCCCAGGATTTCCGGGTCGGCTCGCTGGTGGCCGGATACCGGCTGGAGGAACGGATCGGCTACGGCGGTATGGCCGTAGTCTTCCGCGCCTACGACCCACGTCTCGACCGGCGAGTCGCGCTCAAGATCCTCTCGCCCAGACTCGCGCTGGACGAAGCCTTCCGGCTGCGGTTCATCCGGGAATCGCGGGCAGCCGCGGCAGTGCCTGACCCGCACATCATCCCGGTGTTCGAGGCCGGTGAGTCCGACGGACTGCTCTTCATCGCAATGCGCTATGTCCGGGGCGGTGACGTCAAGTCGCTGATCCGTCAGTCTGGCCCGCTATCGGCCGGACGCATCGGGGAGATTGTCGCGCAGGCGGCTTCTGCGCTGGACGCGGCGCATGCCATCGGCCTGGTGCACCGGGACGTGAAGCCGGCCAACATACTGCTGGAGCCCAGCAGCGTCGTGGACCGGCCCGAGCACGTGTACCTGTCGGACTTCGGGCTGAGTAAGGATGCGCTCGCGGTCACCGGGCTGACCGAGACCGGGCAGTTCCTCGGCACGCTGGACTACGTATCGCCCGAGCAGATCGAGGGGCGGCCGCTTGACGGCAGGTCCGATGAGTACTCCCTGGCGTGCTCCGCCTTCGAGATGCTGTGCGGGCAGCCGCCGTTCCGGCGCGAGCAAGGCGTCTCCGTCATGTACGCGCACTTGTCTGAGGCGCCGCCGTCGGTACGCCCGCACCGGCCCGACCTGCCAGCCGAGATCGACGAGGTGCTCGCGAAGGCCATGGCGAAGGCACCCGATGACCGGTACGCCACCTGCCGCGACTTCGCGGCAGCGCTGCTTCCGGTTCTCGGGACTGTCGGCAACGGACTCCAGACCCGTCCGGCCAGCGACCTGGAAACTGACGCCGTCGCAACCACCGAACCTGCCACAGTGCAGATGGCAGAGCCGAAGGCCGGGTCGCCCCGGCAGTGGTGGCGTTCGCCAGCCCCTGTGGCTGGGCTGTGCGTGCTGGCGGTCCTGCTAGCCGGAGGCGGGTTCCTGGCAGCTCGCGCGAGCGGTGACGGCGGGTCGGGCCACCTGCCCGGTACCCAGGCGACGGCGCTGGAAGTACCCGGCTGCACCACCGCGACGGCCAAGGTAGCGAACCTCCCTGGGGTCGATCGTGCGACCACTGCCCTGCGTGGCGGGCCGTTCGGCGTCGCAGTCGCTGCCAATGGCCGGTACTCGTTTGTCACAACCGGCAACGCAGTCGCGGTGCTGCGCTCGGGCTCTGGGCTCGCACCGGTTCTGGTACGCACGATCAGGGTGCGCGGGGCAGGCAAAGGCCTCGCCATCACGCCAGGAGGGAAGTACCTGGTCCTAGCCGATGGCAGCGGGGCGGTTGTCATCAGCGTTGCGGCGGCCGAAGACGGCGTTGGCAGGCCGGTTGTAGGCACGCTGACGAGCCCGGCCGGCAGCGGTGCTGTTGAGGTGGCGATCTCTGCCGACGGCAAGTTCGCGTTCGTGACGCTGCAGAACAGCAGGAGGATGGCGGTATTCAACCTCGGCGCCGGACTGGCTCGCGGGCTCGGCCCGGCCGATTACGTCGGCTACGTACCGCTGCCGGCCCAGCCGGTCGGCGTGGCCAGCGACGACGCCTGGCTATACGTGACCAGCCTGGCCGGGACGCTGTCGGTTGTGAGCATCAGCACCGCCGAGACGAATCCGGCGCAAGCGGTGGTGGCGGCGGTGCGAGCCGGCTGCGGTGCAGCCCGGGTCCTGATTTCCGACAGCGGCAAGGTCGTCTGGGTGACGGCCCGCCAGAGCGACACCCTGCTGGCCTTCAATACCGCGCAGCTTCTGACGGATCCGAAGCACGCGCTGGTCGCCAGGGTCCTTGTCGGCGCGACGCCGCTCGGCGAGACCCTGGCCGACCACGGATCCCGGATCATCGTCGCCGATGCCAATCTCCGCCACCAGGCCGGCGTGAAGGCAAACCTCGCGGTGATAAGTACTTCCAGCGCGCTAAGCGGCCTGCCGGCCCTGCTCGGCTATCTGCCGGTCGGCGCGATTCCGCGCCAGTTCGCGGTCGAGCCTGGCGGCACGACGGTGCTGGTCACGGTCCAGGGAGCGCACGAACTGGAGGCTGTTGACGTCGGGGGCCTGCGGTAACTCCCGGGAGGACCGCACCCAGGCGGCCGCCGGGCGAGCGGCCGGACGGGACTGGCACCTGGGCCAGTGCCGTAGCATCGGGCGAATGGGGGAGCCGCGATGACCCGGACGGCCACGCGCAGAATGCGCAGGACCGCCTCGGGTGGTCGGCGTGTCAGGCGGTATGTGACCGTCCTCGTGATTGTGATCGTGCTGCTGGTCGCTCTGGACTTCGCCGCCAGGCTGGCGGCGGAAAACGTGTTGGCCAGCAAGATCGAGCATCAGGGGCTGCAGCACAAGCCGGATGTCAGCATCGACGGCTTTCCATTCCTCACACAGGTCGCCAGCAGGGATTTCCAGCGAGTCAACCTGACTGCTGCCGACCAGACCGCGGGGCCTGTCACCATCACCACGATCAAGGCGACGGCAACCAACATCAAGGTAAATTCCTTCGCGTTTTCCAGCGGAACGATCGGCTCCCTGTCTGGGACAGCTCTGATCAGCTTCTCTTCGCTGGGCAACGCACTCACGCAGCAAGTCGGCCCGCTCGGTTCGCTATTGAACGGCGCCGGCCTGAACTTGACTGACGCTGGCTCGCACGAGGTAAAGGCAAGCCTGAATGTCCTGGTCGTGTCTGGCTCGGCGACCTGGCAGGTTAGGCTGCTGAGCGGTAACCGGCTGAACATTAGCCTGGTGAACAGCAGCGGACTGCCGTCCTCGCTGCTCAGTTCTATCCAGGACATCACCCTGCAGCTCCCGAAACTGCCGCTTGGGCTGACCATTGACAGCGTGCAGGTGAGCCCGGCTGGCGTCGTCGGCCGCTTGAGCGCTGCCAACGTTCCTTTCAGCAGTTAGGCGAAACGGCTTGACCCGGACAATGCGCGCTGGGCCCGCGTGAATTAGACGACCATTCACGGGTCAGTGCCGACCTATTGGCCTTAATCTTGTCCCCTCTAGGCGGTATCGGCTGCAGGGCGGGCTAGTGGTGCAAATTAACGCAGAGACGGGCATAGAGCGCCCGGCACTGCCACCGGCGGGTCCGCTGCCGGTCACGACGGAGTGGCCCGTGCGGTGCGGCGCAGTTCCGCCGCTCGCCGACCGGTTCAGCACTCGGCCGGAATCCGCTCCGGATCTCAACAAAGCCCTGGAACGCGGTGCTGCCGTCGCGCTCACGCCGCGCTCACGCCGGGTTGGGGCAGGGTCGTCGCATGACTGGCTCCGGTGTAGCGGGAAGACTCAGCTGGCCGCGTTCTACGCCGAGTCGCAATGGAGAGCGCGCGCGCTCGATCTGCTTGTCTGGATCGATGGGAGCAGCGCGGCATCGATCCTGTCGGGTTATGTGGCGGCGGCTGACGCACTGGCGGGCGCCAGAATGCCGGGGATCGCGGAGTCTGTCGCGGCCAGTTTCCTCGGCTGGCTCAGCGAGACTGACCGGCGGTGGCTCATCGTCCTCGATGACGTGCCGGATGGTGCCCTCATGCAGGGCCTCTGGCCGACAGGCTCGTCTGGCCAGGTAGTTGTGACGACGCCGAGCATGCGGGCTCTGGTCGGTCTGGCAAACGTGCTGGCGCTGGAAGTCGGCCCGTTCAGCAAGCGCGAGGCGATGACTTACCTGGTAGGTCGTTTGTCGTCCGATCCCGATCAGCGACGCGGAGCGATCGACCTGCTCGATGATCTCGACTGCCAGCCGCTGGCGCTCGCTCAGGCGACGGCTACGGTCGGCAGCTCGTGGATGACCTGCGGCGACTATCGCGATCAGTTCTACCTCAGGTCGTCGGTGTTCAGCTCACCGGACGCGGCCCCGCTCCCGGCCGCAGGCGTTACCTGGACGCTGTCCGTGGATCACAGCGACCAGCTGCTGCCCGACGGCTCTGCGCAGAGGTGCCTCGCTGTCGCGGCGCTGCTCGACGGACACGGGATTGCGGCGACCGTGTTCGCGGCCCCTGCTGCATGCAGCTACATCACGGGCAGCACGGCCGCCACCCTGCAGGCAGTGGAACGAGCCCAGGCCGCACTCAATGTGCTCGACCAGGCTGACCTTATCGGCCTCGACCGGAGCAGCGAGCCGGCCATCGTGCGGATGAACCCGGTTCTTCAGCGGGCGGTCCGCGCCGCGATGTCGGCCGAGATGGTGGAAGAGGCGGCGAACGCCGCGGCTAGGGCGCTGCTGGAGTCCTGGCCCGCGCCTGAACCAGCCGGCTGGCTCGGCCAGAGCTTGCGGGCTAGCGCAGCCGCGCTGCGCCGGGCCACGGGCGGGCTGCTCTGGACTGGTGGCTGTCATCCGTTGCTGCTGCGCGCCGGTCAGAGCCTCGATGACGCATCCCTCACCGGGCCGGCCGTGGAGTACTGGGCTGAGCTCACCGCGATCGGCGATCAGGTGTTCGGCCCCGGCCACCCGGAGTCAATGGTCACGGTCGAGCGCCTGGCGAGCGCATTCGTAGCGGCTGGCAGGGTCTCCGAGGCCGTCGCCTGGTACCAGCGCGTGATGGCGGAGTGGGGCAAGGCCTATGGACCCGACCATCCGCGCACGCTTGCGGCACGAGTCAGGCTGGGCCGGGTGCTGGTAACCGCCGGGTTGTATGACGAGGCGATCGGTGTCCTTACCGCGGCGCTCAATGATGCCGAGCGAGCGTATGGTCCCGGCCATCCGGAGTGCGTGATCATCAGGGACGAGGTTGCCGCCGGATACCGGGCAGCGGGCGAGCTTGACGAGGCAATCCGGCTTTACCGGCTGATCCTTGGCGATCGCGAGCGCAGTATGGGTGCCCAGCACCCGGACACTATGGCCACGCGCCAGCTGCTAGCCGAGGCATACCTGGCCGACGGCCGGATTAAGGACGCCTTTTCCCAGTACAAGAAGGCGGTCGCCGACCGCCAGCGCAGCCAGGGCGCAGATCACCCCGATACGCTCCGTGCCAGCGGCCAGCTTGCCGCGGCTTACCACGGTGCCGGGCGGATGGCGCTGGCCGTGCAGTTGTCCGAGCAGGTGCACGCCGGACTCCAGCGCGTCAGGGGCAGCGAGCACCGGGAATCCCTGGCGGCCGCCCTGAACCTCGGCCAGGTCTATTACGCGGTCGGTCGGTTGGGCGACGCTCGCCGCGTGCTCGAGGACGTCGTGGCCCGGGGCGAGCACGTGCTCGCCCCGGCCGATCCGATCAGCAAGAGCGCGCGGGAAAGCCTTGCCGCCATCGTCGGCGGTCAGCCCGCGGCCGGCGGCTGACCTACTGGCGGTGCGAGCCGCGCGCCATTTCCGGCTCGCTCTCCCGGGGGATCTGGAAGAACGGCGAACGCAGCAAGAATCGCGCCACGAACAGAAGGACCAGGCCAAGCGCGACAATGCCGATGAGCGACCATCGCGTCGCCCACGTGGTCCCTGTCTGCAGTGTCTGCTCGAACATCCAGCCGAGGAAGCCAGCCGCGCCAAGCGGAAGCACCCCGAGCGTAATGAAATCCCAGACCCCGCTGAACACTCGTCGGCGATAGTAAACAATCATGGCGAGCGCGGTGAGGATATAGAAGATCGCGAATAGCAGGCCCGTCGTGTCGATGACGTCGTAGAACGCGTTCTGCACCGATGTCGCCAGCATGTAGATCCAGAAGATCCCGATCAGCAGCACGCCGACGACGATGCTCGCGACCGCCGGGGTCTTGAACCGGCGTGAGACGTTGCTCAGGACGCCGGGCAGGGCCCGGTAACTACCCATGCCGTAGGCGATCCGCGCACTGAGCACGATGCCGGTACCGGTGGTAGCGATCACCGAGAGCGCGATGGACAGCGCCATCACCTTCGCCCAGGCTCCGCCGCCGAGTACCTGCGCCACGTAGACCAGAGCGTTGGCCGAGTTTACCTGCAGCTTGTGCGGCGAGACGACCCCCTGGAAGCCGACCTGCGCGAGCGTGTAGATGACCGCGAGCAGCGCGACGGCGATGATGGCGGCGCGGCCGGGGTTTACCCGGCGATGCTTGACTTCCTCATTGACATACAGCGTCCCGTCCCAGCCGCCGTAGACGAATACCGCGACCAGGAAGCCGGCCAGGGCGCTGCCCTTGCCGTCAATGCCGGTCGGGCTAAACCAGCCGCTGGTGATGTGAAGGGTGCCGGGGTGGTGACCGAGCACGAACACCAGTCCCCAGATCGCCATCCCGATCAGGATCACGTACTCGACTGCGGCCATGCCGACCTGGACACCGGCGGTGATCCGGATACCCGCGACAGCGATCACGAGCATCACGACGCCGACGGCGGTGCCGATCCCGATCCAGCCCCAGGTGTTAGTGGAGGTCGAGCCAAAGACCGCGAGCACGGAGGGGCCGAGCAGGAGGATCTCGGCGACAGTGCCGATGATGTAGGCGACGACCATCAGCCACCCGGTCAGGAAGCCCAGATCCGGGTTGATTGCGCGGCCGACCCACTCGAACGACGCGCCGCAGTTCGCGTTCCACATGTTGCAGCGGCGGTAGGCGTTGGCGATGATGAGCATCGGTATCGCGGTGAGGATGAGGATCGGGCCGCTGCCGTAGGCGGTGCTCCCCGCCAGTAGAGCCAGCGAAAGGCCGATGGTCGCGGCTGGCGCGGACGATGCCATGCCAATGACAGTGTCCTGTGCGACGCCGATGGCGTCAGGTTCAAGGCGTGGCTTCGGGGCGGTTGTGGCCCCCGCCAGGGTTGCGGATTGGTCCGTCATTAGGTTCTCCTCCCGCACTGCGTGCGAAACTTATCGCCCGTTCTTCACCCTGGCGAGTGTCCTATAGGGGAAAGCGAGTTGTGGCCGCTCGGTGATCATATCTGTGGCATCGCGCGCATTGGTAGATTACTGACGAGTCTCATTTTCGTTATGGTTGCGAATATGAGCGCTCCAGAAGTGCTGTCGTTCCGGCCGTCTGCCGATCAATTCGTCTGGACCTTCGGTGGATCGGCGCCGCTCGCGCGTATTGCGCCTGGCACCGTACTTGAACTGTGGACCGAGGACTGCTTCGCCGGCCGTGTCCGTGGCCCCGGGGACCTGGTGTCGGTCGTGTGCGAGTTCCCGTACCTGAATCCGCAAACGGGCCCGTTTTACGTGGAGGGTGCCGAGCCAGGCGACACCATCGCGGTGCATTTCGTCTCCGTCGAGCCGGCCAGAGACTGGGGCGCGTCGACGACGGTACCCCTGTTCGGCGCGCTGACATCGACACACCTGACCGCGACGCTGCAGGACCCGCTGCCCGAAGTCGTGTGGATCTGGGAGCTCGATAGGACGGCCCGGCTGTGCCGGTTCACTGCGCGAGACAGCGATTTCACCGCGGACCTGCCGATGAACTCGATGCATGGCACCGTCGGCGTGGCGCCGGCAAACCTCGAAGTCCGCTCCGCGCTCGTGCCCGACGCATTCGGCGGCAACATGGACACCCCGGAAATGCGCGCGGGCGTGACCTGCTACCTCGGCGTAAACGTGCCAGGGGCGCTGCTCTCGATCGGCGACGGGCACGCACGCCAGGGCGAAGGGGAGACGTGCGGCGTCGCCGTCGAGTGCGCTATGAACACCGTCGTAGTGGTCGATCTGCTGAAGGGCGTTAGCACGCCCTGGCCGCGGCTGGAGTCGGACACGCACATCATGTCGGCCGGATCGGCCCGGCCGCTGGAAGACGCGTTCCGGGTGGCTCAGCTGGACTTGGTGCAGTGGGTGGCCGGCCACAGCGGGATGTCGGTCCTGGATGCCTACCAGTTCCTCAGCCAGGCGGTCGAGGCGCCGCTGGCCAACGTGGTCGACACCAACTACACATCGGTCGCCAAGCTGCGCAAGGACTGGCTGCCCGGCGGTCCAGGCCGTGCAGGCGGTGGCGAACCGGTCATGCGTGGCACGCACGTGCGGCTTAGCGAGGTGGCTCGGGCTTACCGGGGCCGGTAGGCGCCGGCCGGATGCCTGCGGCGTGCCGCCGCGCGAGATCCCGGTAGACCCGGGGGTTCGTGTCCACCCATTCCTTGGCGCTGCCGCTGACCGCGCGAGCGACCCTGGCCGGAGTGCCGACCGCCAGCATGCCGCCTGGGATGATCATCCCGGGCGGCACCGTGCTTCCAGCCGCGACCAGCGCACGGCTGCCGATCACTGCGCCGTCCAGCACCGTCGCACCATTGCCGATGAGCGCCTCGGCACCGACGACCGCGCCGTGTACTACGCACAGGTGGCCAATGGTGGCGCCTTCGCCGATCTCCGTCACCGGGTCCTCGCCACCGTGCAGGACCGAGCCGTCCTGGACGTTCGAACCACGGCGGACGATGATGCGCCCGAAGTCGGCCCGGAGCACCGCGCCGTACCAGATAGACGCTTCCTCTTCGACCCAGACGTCGCCGACTAGCGTGGCGGTCGGAGCAACCCAGGCCGCCGGGCTGACTCGAGGCTCCCGGCCTTCAAACGCGAACAGTGGCATCCGGCAATGATTGCACCGCAAGTAGCCTGGGATGAGCCGGTGTTCGCGCAGATGAGCGGGAAGGTTCCATGATCGATCGGTCCGAGGTCAGCTGGCTCCGGCCTTCACCCCTGCTGCTGAGGGTAAGGCGCATTGAGGTCGCAGCCGTTACCGTCCCGCTGGCGATCGCTGGCTGGCTGGGCGGCCAGGTTGTCTCTGCCGCGACGGGAATCGGCATCGCGGCGGCGCTAGTGCTGGCGGGCCTGCTCGCGGAACGCTTCCTAGCCCGCCGGGTGGCCGCATGGGGATATGCCGAGCGCAAGGACGACCTCATGGTCCGGCGTGGCGTGCTGGTGCGGCGGCTGTCGGTGATCCCGTACGGCCGGATGCAGTTCATCGATGTGACCGCAGGCCCGCTCGAGCGCGGCCTCGGCCTGGCCACGGTGCGTATGCATACCGCCGCTGCGGCAAGCGATGCGCGCATCCCCGGACTCCAGGCCGCCGCCGCCGCAGCGCTCCGCGACCAGCTGGCCGCATTGGGCGAGGCGCAGGCAGCCGGCCTGTGACGACCCAGAGCGCGCCGCAGGGGCGGCCGGTATTGCTGGCAGGCGAGGGGGGCTGGCACCGGCTGCACCCGCTGTCGCCGTTCGTCCGGGCCGGCCGCCAGTTCATCAGCCTGGCCGTCGTGCTGATCGGCATTTCGGCGCTCAACCAGCATCCGGCTCGCGGCGACATCATCGCGGACCTGGCCGTGCTCGGCCTCGCTCTGGGGGGCGGCTTTGTCAGCTGGCTGGTGACCCGCTGGCAGATTGCCGACGGCGTGCTCCGCATTGACACCGGACTCATCCGGCGAGACTCGCGGCGGATCCCGCTGTCGCAGGTCCAGGCCGTGGACGTCGTGCAAAGCGGACTGGCCAGGATACTGGGACTGGCCGAGCTGCAACTGCGCGTCGCGGGCGCAGGTTCGGCGCGGAGCGGCCGGCTGGCCTGTCTTCGCCGCGCCGATGCGGAGGAACTGCGCGGGAAGCTGCTCGCGCTGGCTGCCGCCAGCGCGGTCGCCGCGCCTGCTGCCGGACCGTCACGAACGCTGTTCCGGGTTCATGCAGGCCGGCTGTTCGGCGCAGTGTTGCTAACCCGCTCAGGAGCCACCGCGCTGGTGGTTGTGCTGGCGACAGCCCTGACCGTGCAGATCAGCGGCTCCGCAACGACGGTGGCGCCGTTCCTGCCCGTCGTCCTGGGTGTCGCGGGCGCGCTGTGGCGGCAGTTCAATGGCGAGTACGGCACCACCGTCACCTCGGCCCCGGACGGAATGCGGCTACGCTCCGGCCTGATCCAGACCACGGCCGAGACAATCAGGCCTGGACGGATCCAGGCAGTCCGCCTGGTTGAGCCGCTGATCTGGCGCCGGCTCGGGTGGTACCGGCTCGAGGTTGACGTAGCCGGCTCCCGTGAGCGCGGAGAGAACGAGTCGGAGGGCCGCCGGCATCGAGCTCTCATCCCCGTGGGATCGCGGGCCGATGCCGAGCTGATGCTCGCCGAGCTGATGCCCGCTCATCCGCTGCCAACCCGGCCTGCGCCGTCGCGGGCGCGCCGTAAGGCGCCGTTCAGCTATCACTTCCTGGCGTGGAGCGCAGACGACCGGCACGTGGTGGCATCCAGGGGCAGGGTCTGCCGTCAGACCACCTGGGTGCCCTTGCAGAAGGTGCAGAGCATCCGCTGGGTGCAGGGCCCGCTTCAGCGTCAGCTGGGCCTAGCGACGGTGCACCTAGACGCAGCGGGCAAGCGCGTTGGTGCGAGGATTCAGGACCGGGACAATGCTGAAGCTCTCGAGATCCTCGGCACCCTGCCGGATCTGGCGCGTACGGCCCGGTCGCGGGCCGGACAGCCCGGACAGCCAGGTGCCGGGGCATCGGCATAAGCGCCGCCTTCGGTCACCTGGCCGCCGCGGCGCGCCTCGAAGGGCGCAATCCCGGCCGCAGCGATGCGAAGACGATGACGTTGCTGAGATAGTGACCGGTGGCCGGATCGAAGGTGCCGCCGCAAGTGACGAGCCTGAGCTGAGCGTCAGGAACGGGGCCGTACACGGCGGCGGTCGGAAACCGCGTTTTCGGGAACATGCGCACTGCAGTGACCTTAAAGACGGCCAGCGTCCCGCGGCCTCGCTGCACATACACCAGGTCGCCAGGCTTCAGGTTCTTCAGCCGGTAAAAGACCCCTGGGCCGGCGTAGGAGTCGATGTGGCCAGCGATCACCGCTGCACCGGTTTCGCCCGGCCGGGGGCTACCGGTGTACCAGCCCGCGACTGACGCAGTCGACGGCACCTGAAGTGTCCCGGCCGCAGTCAAGCCAAGCCGGATCAGGCGTGTCTTCACGCCGATTGCCGGGATGTCCAGCGCCGTCGGCCGTGGCACCGACGTGGTGGTCGGTGATGGCGCGGCCGCCCACTTGCCCTTCGGCACTGGCACCAGCGGCGGCGTTCCGGTCGGTGGTGTGGCGGGCCGCCCGGTGTGGCTCGCCGACGCTAGCCCGGCAGCAGCGCCGCACAACATGACCACGCCGAGGAGCGCGGCCGCCGCAGCCCACGGCCGGCGGATCAGCCGGATGGGCGACACGTGGCGGCCACTGCCCCTGCGGCGGCGTGCTGGGCCTGTGCCGGGCAATGTGGTCAGCGCGAGTGCAAGGCAGGCCGACGACGCCTGCTAACTAGGACCAATCCGGTGCCGGCCGCGAGCAGGCCAGTCAGCCCAATCGCTGCCCACGGCAGCAGCGCGCCGCCTGGCCGTGCCGCTGTCCCGCCAAGCCCGGTCGCGGGTGCGCCCATCGGCGCGACCTTGCTGCCCTCGGCATCCATGAGGCAGTCAACGGCGAGATGTCCGTTCTCGTCGAGGACGACCAGCGTGTAGAGCGAGCCGGCCATCAATGGCTGCGACACTGTGGCTTGCTCGCTGCTCCCGACTACGCGGATTTGCCACGTGCCCGGCTTGACGACGCGGTAACCGGTGACGCTGGCGAACTTCAAGTGCCTTGCGAGCGTGGCATGACCTGCCTTGACGGTCACGACGTCCTGGTTCAGCGAGGCCTGGATGACTCGGACCAGCGCCTTGCCCGGCGGCGTGCTGAGCCGGTCGGGGATGATCTGCAGCCTCAGGCCGGACGCGGGGCCCATGCCGGCCACCGTGTACGCATGACCGGCCACCACATCCACCGCCGTCGACAGAACCGGCTTGGACCCAGGTGAGGCTCCCGCTGCGCGCATAGCGACCGTGTAGTCGCCCGCGGGCACCTGCTCGAAGCCCGAGACGGTGCCGTAGCTCACATGATGAAGCACGATCTTGGCGCTCGGATCCCGGAAGGAGTACAGGTAGACGTCAACAGCCGGGGTGTTCGGCGACAAGTGGGCGAGCCTGATCCAGCCGACTCCCGTCGATGCTGAAGCGAACGGAGCTGCGGAAAGCAGACCCAGGGTGATGGTGGCGGCAGTTACTGCGACTACGGCCGCCGCCGCGGCCAACCGCGTTAGGGGGCGTGGTGCTCTCATCTGATGTCCCTTCCGAGACAGGAATTCGGTCGGCGGGGAGCTGCCGGACTGGCCGTCACGCTGACACTCCTGTGCTGAGCAGTCCGGGGAGGCTAGGGGCGGTGAACTCAATCTGAACGGTGCTGACGTTGCCGTGGCTGTGAGGCGAGATCAGAGCGCGCAGCGGGGGTCGCTGCGCGCGGAGGAACGCAAGTAGCTGGCTCAGGTAGCCGGCACTGGGAGCGTTGACTGTCAGCATCCGCAGCGGCACACCCGGGCCGGCGCCCGGCCCGGAGTCGCTGAAACTGACGACCTGCACCGGGAAGCGGTGCGCAAGCGCGGCGAGAGTGATCAGAATCCGGGCATCGACGCGGCCATGGGAGAGGTCCGCCCTAGCCGACGACGGCATCACGATGCCGCTATTGCGGTTCAGCTGTCGGCCCGCTACCTCCCGTGCCAGCAGATCAGCCTGCATTGCGGAACGGTAGGTGGCAATGCCGCCGGCAGCGGCGGCGCGGACCTGGATCAGGTAGGTGCCGGTGCCGAAGCTGGCAATAACGACAGGTGCGTAGACCGTTGCCAGCCGCGGGCCGAGCTGGCTGCGCACAGCTGTGGTGGAGATGACGATGCCCGATCCGAGCGGATCGCCCGAGGAGGCGTTGATGGCTAGCAGATCAGCGGCCGGGAATCCGCGCTGCTGAAGCGCGTTGCACATCAGCGGATCGCAAGCCACGATGACGCCGCGACTCACCTGCGCGGCCACCCAGTCAGCTGCTTGCCGTCTGCTGGCTGCAGCTTTCAGCAGCGGCGGGGAAGACTGCGGCACCGTTCGGGCGTGCCCGCCGCGGCTGAGCGCGAAAGTGGCGACCGCCGTCCCGGCCACGATAATCGCCAGCACAGCGATCAGCGCCAGGCCGCGGTGACTTCTCGTTCGCAGCCGACTTAAAGCGTGCGGAGGGAGGACGTGCCGCTGCAGCCACAGCCGCAGCGTCGTAGCAATCACCGCCGGCCATGACGGCTCCGGCAGCGAAGGCTTGTCCCTACCCACCCCAAGCCACCCCCAGACCGCGCTTAAAGTTACGACGCGGCCCTAACCGATTTAGTTCACCACATCACGGCTTGTAGCCCCGCACGGACTCGGGATTCCTCATGAAGTCCCGAGGTCCGGCTGTAGCCTGCGCGTCGGCTACGATCAGCACGTCCCGCCGGTGTAGCTCAGTTGGCAGAGCGGCCGTCTTGTAAACGGCAGGTCAGCGGTTCGATCCCGCTCACCGGCTCCGAGCGTCGCAGAGTTTGACCAGCCCTTTTATCTATCGCGCAGCAGCGGCCCGGATCCCACACCCTGCTCCGGCTCGTCCGCGTTGGCCGCGAGGTCGAGCGCCAGTGCAAGCAACGTCAGGCGCCGCCCCGGCCAGCAAGGAGACGTAATCGGCTACGCCGCCTGGCAAGTCACCGCGGCCGGGATCGTCACTGTCGCGGTCGTGCTCAGGCGCCAGCGCAGGACGCATCTAGACGCGCTTCAGTAGGTCATACAGCGGCTGGGTGCTCCAGCGCGGGCAGTCTCGTCACGGCAGATACGACACCTGTTCTAGAGGCCATCGCACAGATCGTTGCTGATGGGCGAAAATGTGGCATGCGGTACAACAACACGATCCGCTGGATCGCGGGGAACGCAGCTGGTGCCGACGCACTGGGGCTGCAGATCGACTGGGACGCGGGAGAAGCCGTAGTGCACCTCGCGGTGCCCGGCGCGGCCGAGGCCGGACCAGCGACGGCGCATGGCGGGTTTCTCGCCGCCCTAGCCGATCACGTTATGGGCTTTGTGGCCGGCCAGCAGGACGGCAAGCCCGCGGTTACGCGTCAGATGACAGTGAAGTACCTTGCACCGACGCCTATCTTGACGGCGATCACTATTCGGGCGCGGGTTGACTCGGTTACTGAGCGGGCGGTAGCCGTCAGCCTCGAAGGCGGCCTCGATGACTCCGGGCTGGTCACCTTCAGAGCCGTCGGTGACTACGCGAGGATCTCACCAAGCCGCCGGCACCCTGAGCGGGAAAAGATCGACTACGACACGCTGGAGGAGCGCTTCGACCCTTCGCAGGTATTCGCCTGGCTGGTGGCTGCGCTCAAGGAGGCGTACGCGCCCGGTGCCTTCCGCTCGCCTGCGCTGCTCGCAGTAGAGGTCGTCGACGCCACGCCACAGCGGTGGGTGTTCAGAATTACAGATAGCTCGCTGGCTATCGAGCCTGGAGAGCCGGGGGAATGCGATGTGCGTTTCGTCGGCACCGTACGCGCATGGCGTGAACTGGTATACCAACGCAAGACAGTCGACCAGTTGATGTCGGCGGGCTCTGCCACCGTCGAGGATCCCGCCGGGCTGCTCCCATCATTCCTGCGATCGCTCGCCATCTAGGGTTCGCGACCGCACCCTCGCCCTGCCTGGAGGGCAGCAACATCGCCCGGTACAAACCCGCCCGGCTGCACGGGACCCTCGGCCACCAAAGCCCGCCGAATACGAAGAAAACCACTAGATCTTGTCACCTCCGGCAGCTTCTGCACCTCGAACCCCGCACCAGTCGGCTTTTGGCAGGTCGTGTCGGGCTCTCTGTGGCTCCCGATTCCTGCGCGCGGCGCGCGGGCCGGTAACTTTCACGCCGGAAAATCCGCCCACCATCACCTTCAACCCGGCGGCCATCCCAGCGGGCACCGAGCTCAGCTTCGGTGTCCTCCGGCACAGCTCGGGCATGCAGGAAGCCGCCTTGGGGCTTATCGACGCGAACTCCTACACCTGCACCAGCCACACAGCAGCCCAGATATCTGAGGTGTCGCCATGGGCTTTCTTCATCCCGGTCGGGTCGTACTGAGTCCTTAAGAGATCTGCAATGCACGCCAGGGTGGCTAGGCATCCCGTCGTCGGCCGTCGTCTACCTTGCTGTTCGAAGTAGCAAGGCGTCGGCCGGGCCGAAGCCGACACGTTCGTAGAACGGAATTGACCGTTCGCTCGGGCTGAGGACCACACGGGCAAAGCGATTCTCATCCGCGTATTCGAGAAGCGCGCCAATGAGCTTGCCGCCAACGCCCTGATTCCGGTACGCGGCCAGGACGAAAGCGTTGCCCAGGTAACCCCACCGGCTTGGCGGGCGTCCTGGACGTGGCATCCGCTCGAAGACGGTCAGGTTCATCATGCCTGCTGCTCCGCCGTTGGCCTCGGCGAGCCAGGTAATCCGATGCGAGGCCTCGCGCAGGAACCACGCCGCAAGCCGCTCGTCAAAGCCTGGATCGTTGACCTCGCCGTCAAGCTCGCGCGCCCACGCGGAGCGTAGCCCGATGATCAGTGAAAGGTCTGCGCTCTCGGCGCGGCGGATTACGATCTCGGTCACACGACCCGACCCTAGTTGCGCCAGGGTGTGCAGCCAAGAACGGGCCGTCAGACTAGTGGATCGGTGCGAAGAAGGCTGTAGATCACTCCGTCCCGCCAGGCGCCATCACGCCACCCTGTAGCGCGCGTGATCCCCTCCCGGATGAAGCCGGCTTTCTCCAGGGCTTTCTGTTCAGCGACATTGTCGACCTCAGTCCCTGCCCAAATGCGGTGCGCCGTCGTATGCGCAAACAGGTAATGAGCGAGCAGGCGGTGCGCCCGAGTCCCATGACCGCGCCCGCGAGCCTCTGGCAGCAGAATGATGCCGATCTCCCAGCAATATGAGCTGGGCACGGTGACTTGCTGGCGGCGCCAGTTCACTAGGCCCAGCCGCTGGTCGCCGGTGACGACAATCAGCGTTCCGCCGTCCGGCCCGATCAAGCCGTTGTCATCCCAGCCTCGCCGCCAGCGTCGCAGATCAGACCAACCGAACCACTCAAACTCACCCGTCATCTGCGGGTCCTGCGTCAACTGCTCCAGCATCGGCAGGTCATCCTCGCGAACCGGGCGCAGCGCTACCTCGTCGCTCATATCCCAAGCATGCATGCCCGCTGCGGTTATCCGTTCTAGCAGCGGATCGTGGCCGATTTATCAGCCGCCGCCGTGCACTGCGGTAAGGATGTCGGCGAGCATTTCAGGCTGCGAGACATGTGGGCAGTGACCTGCGTTGATCGGCATAGGCTCGACGGCAAGGCGCTGGCGAGCCGCCTCGCGCAGCCACTCGGGCCGTAGCGTTCGGTCGGCGACGGGCACGATGGCGACTCGTGCAATGCCCGCAGGCAGGGCGACCGGCGAGTGCTGGTAGACGGCCGGCCCGGGATTGAACAGCCGCAACGTTCCTAGCGCCCATTGCTGTACCTGCGGATCGCAGTCGTGAAAGAGGAACCGCAGCGCCAGCTGCCGGTCGGCGGTGGGATCCACGCCCAGCCAGTCGGGGTGGAACATGGCATCCCGCCGGGCCTTGATGTCGTCGACCATGCTCTGCCCACCGGCGAAATCGGGCAGGTACGCCGCGAGCCACACAGCAGCGACGGCGCCAACTGCCTCGGCAATGGCGGGTAGCAGTACTCCTGCACCGGAGTGCGCCACCACGACAGGGCTGGCACCGGCTTGGGCCGCCTGAGCGGCGCTGTCCCGCGCGTAGTCGACCGGCATCCATTCCGGTTTGTCGGTCGGGAGATCGATCGCGGTCGCTGCGTGACCCCGCCCGCGCAGTTCTCCGGCCAGGCGGTCCCAGCCAGCCGGGGACTGCGTCGTTCCGTGCACCAACACAAACGCCGTCATCGGGCCCCTCCGTTGTCACATTAGCTGAGCTAAAAGCGCCGACCGGTGAGAACAGAGCCGACGAATTCGGCATTGGGATGATGCCTGCACATTTCGTAGCAGCGCTAGCCCCGATTTGCCACCGTGCTTCAGACTGACGCGTAACCATGCGGGCTATGCCGGATGTAAACGCGGTGATGAGCGAGAACAAGCATGTGGCAGCATCCAGGGAAGCCCGGTTCACCGAGGCCTTCGGCGCTTGCTATCAGCCGGCGCTGACGTACGCCCGGCCAGTAGCCGCCTGAACCGGACGACAGCTACTGGAGCGCCGCCTTGACGACGGAGAGGAAGTCAGCCTGTTCGGTGCGACTGGTGACCTTCATGCGATCGAACTTGCCGCCGAGCCTGACGTCGACGTATAGCGCACCGGCATCCTCATGGAAATGAAGAAATGCGCGGCTGCTCCGCGAGAACGAGCCGCGCTGGCGCTCACGCAGCTGAGGCAGCTTGCGCAGCTCCGCCAGCAGCGGCTCTAGCCGATCAAGATCTTCCGGGGTCGCATGCCGCACGCGTCGAGCATCGCCCTGTGCGTGCGCGCACCGCAAGCGCTAAGCCGGGGCATCGTCCTTGTCTCCAGTGGGTCCGGCCCCCGAGCCAGTGGTTTCGCCGGGACCGGCGGGGGCATGCCTCTCGCCGGAACCGAGTGGAGTGATCCTCGGCATGTACTGGCAAGCCGGCCACACCCTTGAGGTGCGCTGCCGCCGTAACTGAGGAGATATCTTGCCCGCCAAGCGTTCTGCGACGACCACCACACGGCGTACAGCGACTGGGTCCCGGCGTCCGGCGACGAGCACCCGGCGCACGGCCGCGCCTCGAGCGCGCGTGCCCAGTCCCGCGCCGAGTGGGGACGGTCAGGCCAAGGGGAGAAGCAGCCAGCCGTGGTTGCACCAGAGAGGGGTCCAGCTTCAGGAGTTCGGGACCGTCCGGCAGTTCCCGATCGCGCTCTCTTACGACGCGCGGATGTACTCCTGCCAGCTTCTGAATCAGACCCTGGCCGACTCCCAGATTCTGTACGCGCTGTACAAGAAGCATCACTGGCTCATGCGCGGCGCGACCTTCTACCAGCTGCACTTGCTCCTGGACAAGCACGCCGGCGAGCAGCTCGAACTGATTGACATGATCGCCGAGCGGGTCCAGACGCTGGGCGGCGTTGCCGTCGGCGATCCTCGCCACGTCGCCGAGATCACATCCATCCCGCGGCCCCCCGACGGTGCCGAGGAAGTCCCGGCCATGCTGTCCCGGCTGCTGGAAGCCCACGAGATGATCCTGACTCACGCGCATGACGCCGCGACGCGCAGCGCCGAGATGGGTGATGACGGCACTAACGACCTGCTCGTCTCCGACGTGATCCGAACGGGTGAGATTCAGGCCTGGTTCCTCGCTGAGCACCTGGTCGACACGCCGCTGGTGCACACCTGAGGGCTAGCTGCTCAAGGGAGCTCAGTCGGCTCAGCCAGCTCAGCCGGCGTCGGCGAGGACGCCGTCAACCGCGGCTGCTGACTGCCGGATCAGGATCTGAGTGACCGTCTCATCGGCGGTCATGTCGGAGGTGTCGAGCCACAGGCCGATGCGTGGTGTCTCGGCCAGGAAGCCGTCGAGGTCCTCGGGGGAGAACTCGCCGGGCCGGTAGGCGATCTTGCCGGTCGCTCGGTGCCGCTGCTGCTCGCGCTCGCGGATCACCGCGACCGAGGGTCGCAGCACCACCAGGTACCTCGGCGTTGCGGTCACAGACTCCAGCCAGCGTGTCACGTCAGCTCCGAAAATGTTGTCCTGGACCACTGCGGCGAACCCTGCCCGGCAGTACTCATCGGCAGCCATCGCAGACAGCCGGTACCGCAAGTCGAGCAGCCGGCGCGCCTCAGCCGCTCGAGCATCGCCGGCGTGCACCCACCCGCGTACCGCCCACCGGTAGAACTGTCCGCCGCGGATGTGCACGCCTCGCTGGAACTGGCGGGCCAGCAGATCAGCCACAGTCGACTTACCTGCAGCCTGGACGCCGATTATCAGCCAGACGCCCGCGGCTGCCGCCGGGACAGAAACCGGCGAACCGCCCGCAGGCCGCAGATACTGATCCGCCATCAGGTGCCCTGATCCAGCGCGGCGGGCAGGCCGAACATGTGCCGGCACCGCTCCAGTCCGGCAATCGTGACCGGGATGGCATGTGTGGCTTCCCAGGCCCGGCGATCAAGCCTGAACCGCTGCACTGTGGCGGGTCGCCCGCGGCTGACTTGGCGCTCAACGCCGTTGTCGGCATAGCCGAGCTTGCGTGAGATCCGCTGCGAGGCCGGATTGTCAGCGAATGCCGCGGAGATCGCATACTCCGCGCCGAGTCCGGCGAAGGCGAGGTGAAGCACCGCAGCGCGCATCTCAGTGCCGATTCCGAGGCCGTGATATTCACGGCCCAGCCACGATCCGGTGCCTACCTCCCGGAGGATGGCGAAGTCGCGTGCGGACACGCCCTGGGTGCCCACGACTGTGCCGTCGCGGACGACGGCGAGGTCGAGTGACCACGAGTCCGGCTTCCAGGCTGCGCGCTGGGACCAGTGGTAGGTCACCACACTGCGGCCACGCTCCGCCGGGGCGACGTCTGTCCAGGGGAACGTGAACGGCTGCACTGCCGGATCGTGCACGCCGGCAGCTGCCAGGTCCGCCAGGGCACACAGGTCGCTGTCAGATGCCAGCCGGAGCTCGAGCCGAGGCGTACGCAGCCGGAGCCCGGCCAGCGGCCACCACTTATTCATGCCGGAGATTCTCCCTGGCCGGCTGGCTAGTGAGCACTCCATTTTCGGCCCGGCTAGTGTGTGAGTGCCGCGCGGGAAGAAGGGAGTCGCCCGCGCCCAATCCGGCGGGAGGCCGCGTGCAGTATCAGATGTCCAGGCTGGTCGCTGGGCCGTTCCTGCGTCTGCTCGCACGGCCATCGGTCATTGGTGCTGAGCACATCCCGTCGAGCGGGGCCGCGATCCTGGCGTCTAATCACCTGTCGGTAATCGACTCCGTTTACCTGCCGCTCATGATGGACCGGCCGGTGAGTTTCGCCGCGAAGTCGGAGTATTTCACCGGCACCGGGCTGCGCGACAGAGTGGTCGGTGCCTACCTGCGGTCCATTAACCAGCTGCCGACCGACCGGGCAGGCGGCCAGGCGGCCATGGGGATGCTGGACGCGGCGCTCGGGCTTCTGAAAGCGGGGCAGCTCTTCGGCATCTATCCAGAGGGAACGAGGTCGCCCGACGGGCGGTTGTACCGCGGCCGCACTGGTGTGGGCTTCCTGGCGCTCCATTCCGGCGCACCCGTCATCCCGGTGGCCATGCTTGGCACAGACCACATCCTGCCTCCCGGGCAGCGGCTACCCAGGCCCGGAAAGATCGAGATCAGGATCGGCGAGCCACTGAATTTCACTGAGTTCCGCGGTCAGCCAGCCGGGGCACGGCAACGGCGCGCGGTGACCGACGAGGTCGTCCAGGCCATCCAGAAGCTTTCCGGGCAGGAGTACGTGCCGGTCTACGCCTCGGTCCGCAAAGAGGAGCTCGCCGCTGCCAAGCGCGCTGCGGCATCGGGCTGACGAGTCTTCGGGTAGCAACCGGCCAGCCAGGCCGCGCACGCTCGCCTGGCGCACCCGCTGCTCGGGGCCGTCGGCCTTAGTCCTCGGGCGGTGGCTGGTACCTCGTTGGCGATGGCCGGGTAGACGGGTTCCACACGTAGATCGGGCGACCTCCGGGGTCCTGGCCGTCGTGGCTGCCGTCACCTGGATCACGCTCAACCGGTTCCCACAACGATCCGCTGGGCGACATGGGCGCGGGCAGCGCGGAGCCTGGTCGGCGGATCGGCAATCCGGAGGCCGCCGCCCGCGGCTCGTCCGGCCATTGATCGTCGGCGCCCCAGCTGGGCTGGGCAGCGGAGCTGGCGCTAGCCGGGCCAGGGCTTGATCGCCAGTCGGCGCCCCAGTCTGCGCCGCCTCCTACCGGAGCGCTGCTCCAGTCCGCGTTGCTGGCCGGGCTACCCGCTGCCGGAGGGCCGCTCCAGTCCGCGTTGCCGCTCCAGTGTGCGTCAGCGCCGCTCCAGTCCGCGTTGCCGCTCCAGTGTGCGTCAGCGCCGCTCCGTTCTGCGTTGTGGCTCCACAGGTCGCTGCCGCCGCCCGAGATAGGACCAACTTGCGGCACTGGGCTCCAGCCGTTGCTGTCCCAGTCAGCACTGTCGTTCCGGCCAGCACTGTCGTTCCAGCCAGCACTGTCGTTCCAGCTAGCACTGTCGTTCCAGCTGGGGTCCGGCTGGCTCTGGTCCGGAGGCCGGAAGAGCGACTGGCCGACCGGCTCATCCTGCCAGGACGGCTCCGCTGACGGCGCTGACCCCGGCAGTGCCGCCGCAGGCCTGCTGATTGAATGCCGGCCAGGAGCCTCCGTCCAGGGAAGCTCGGTATCCGGCGCTGCTGCCGGCTCCCAGGGAGGCGCCCCGGACACAGCGGGCCGTCGGCTGACAACACGCGAGGCAGGTCCATGAGAGGCCCACGGGCCCGAGTCAGCCGTTTCGGCATGCTGTGCTCCGGACCCGGCCCCTGACGGTTCGCTGACCGGGCGCGCTGCTGGAGCGAACAGGCCGTCGTCGGCGCTGCTGCTGGACGCCCCGTGGCTGGATGCCCCGTGGCTGACTGGCTGGTCGGCGTCACCTCGGTCCGGCCGTGCGACCGGGGTGCTGAAGGCCTCCAGCATCCGGTCCGCGTCAGCTCCGGACCGATGCGCAAAGCCGCCGGATTCCGCGTAGGCGCCTGCCGGGGCAAAGTCGCCTGCCTGGACGAAGTCGCCTGCTTGCGGGTAACGGGATTGTGCCTGCCGATGGGCCCACTGCGCCGTGACGGCCGGCAGGCTGCCGCGCCGCCGCCGGCGTCCAGCCACCGCGTACAGGCCAATCAGCGCCAGGAGCAGGATAAGCAGTCCGCCAGATATCTCGCCCGCCCGGCCAAACCGCGAGCCGATGCCTTCGGTGGCCGAAGGCGCGGCAGTCGGGGCAGGGGCCAGCACCGACTGGGCGCCCGCACCTGCGCGATCGGCGGGCCGCGTGCTAAGCCTCGATGCGGCTGCCAGCGCAGTGGCGGCGTTCACTGTGCCGTATCCCGATCCATCCGCGCGGCCGTCTACCGGATGGAAGACGGTGCTGCTGGTCATTGACCTGCGGACCTGCTGGGCAGTCAGATTCGGGTACCTGGACCTGATCAGTGCGACGATGCCGGAGACTACTGCGCTGGCGGCGCTCGTGCTGCTTACTCGGTGGTAGCCGCCGGTGTTCGCGGCGGCCAGCATCCCCACCCCGGCGGCTGTCAGCGTCACATAGCTCTGGTGGCTGGACCACGGCGCCTTCGTGAATGTCGAGTTGAAGGCGCCGATAGCGATCACGCCCTGATATGCCGCCGGGTAGTTCGGTGCGTCGGTCGCGGCCCCGTCGTCGCCTGCCGGCGCGACGAGAACCACGTCGTGCGCGAGCGCGTAGCTAATCGCCGACTTTTCGGCGGGGCTGCCATTCGCTGCGGCCGCCGCGCCGCCAGTTCCGGAGGTGCCCGGCTGTCCTGGATCGATCGGCAGGTCGATAACCGTAGCGCCCTGCCGCACGGCGTACCTAATCCCCGCCGCGATCGCGTCCGGGATGGCGGCCGCGATCGCGGACTGATTGAGCTGAGGGTCGTCGGCAGGGAGCGTGACCGGGACCGACAGGATCCTGGCCTCAGGGGCCACGCCAATGATGCCCGAGCGGCTATGCGAGCCATGGCCATGTCCGGCGATCAGACTCGCGATCGCCGTGCCCTGCTCGCCGAAGTACCGTCCAGGCGCGACTGGCGCGCCGGTCAGGGCCGGCGCAGTGGTCACGGCTCCGACCAGGTCTGGCTGGCTAGTGTCGACGCCATCGCTGAGGACCGCGACAGTGACGCCGGCGCCCTGCGACGCTACCCATGCATTGGTGACGCCAAGCGACGCGAGCCACCACTCTCTGTGCCGCACCTGGTCAGCACGGGCAGGCGCAGCGGCCATGCCGATGGAGACGGCCGCGGCGCTGGCGGCTATCAGTGCCATGACGGGGCGGGGAAACCTCAGTGGCACGCCGTCTTTGCCTTCCGTGTTTGGTACGGGTCATTGTGCCACGTTCTAGTTATTTGCGTGGTATCTGAGCGAAGCTCAGGTGCCGTGTGCCTGGGCAATTCGTACGTGTGCTCCCGGTGGCAGCCCTAGCTGCTGAGCGGCGTCGCCCGAATTGATCGCGAGCGATATCAGGCCGGCACTGTCGGTGAACGCGACGATCTCTCCCGGCGCCCCTGCCGCGAACGTATCCAGGTAGGGAACGGTGAACTGGCGGCGACCGCAGCGGACGATCACCGGAGAGCCGATCCCGATGCCAAGGCGCCCGGCGTCGGCGGCCGGGATCGACAGCTGCACGTTCCCGAACCGGTCGACCGACATCACCTCACCCTCCGCCGCGCCGTCATGCAGCCTGCTGGTCGGAGCAGGCAGCGCCACCAGGTCATCGAGGCTGATCAGCTCGCCGGCCGCGGTCATCTCCACGCCAGCTGCCAGGTGCGCGGCCACTGGCATGAAGATGTCCCGCCCATGGAAGGTGGCCGATACCGGATGCAGCCACAACTCGCCGTTCGTCAGCTGGACTGCTTCCTTGCCGCCGAGCGCGGCGATGGCCCAGGAGAGCAGCCCGTTGTCGGGTCCGACCAGGATGCTGTCGCCTGCCGACACGGCGATCGCACGGCGGGCGGTCCCGACGCCAGGATCGACTACGGCCACATGCACCGCCGGAGGCAGGTAGGCAACCGTCTGTGCCAGCACGGCGGCGCCGCGGCGGACGTCGCCGGGCTGCACGAGGTGAGTGATGTCGATGATCCGTGCTGCGGGCGCGATCCTGGCCGCCACGCCATGGCAGGCCGAAACGAACCCATCCTCGAGGCCGTAGTCGGTGAGGAAGCTCAGGTAGCTATAGACGGTCACGACCTGCCAGCGTACGTGGCTGGTGGCCGTGCGCATAGTGACCGGGGCATCGCCCGGCAAGAAGCACGCTGCCTAGACTGGGGCGGGCGCGGGTTGCCGGGAGGCCAGGTGGCTGCACTGACGGAGCGCGATATGCGGATCCTGGCATTTGAGCGGAGCTGGTGGCGGGTGCCGGGCGCCAAGGAACGGGAGATTCTGGAGGTCTTCGGCATGCCGGTCACCAGGTACTACCAGCTGCTGAACGAGCTGATCGACCGGCCAGAAGCCGCCGAGTTCGATCCGGTGCTGGTCACCAGGCTGCGCCGGCAGCGCAGCAGGCGCCAGCGGATGCGCTCGGCTCGGCCGGACTGACGCCGTGCCGCATCCGGGGCAGAGCACGCCGCCCGCGGACCGCCTACCCGTCCCGCGCACCGCTGACGGTCGCAACGGGCTCGCCGCGCTTATCCTGGATCCTCGCAGGGCCCTAGTGGCGGTGGATTTCGACGGCACGCTCGCGCCGATCGTCGACGATCCCGCCGCTGCGAGGGCCACGCCGGCCGCCACGGCCGCCCTGGCGCGGCTGGCTCGCCTGGCCGGAACCGTTGCCATTGTCACTGGCCGCCCTGCGGCCGATGCCGCATCCTTCGCCGGGGTAAGTGACATTCCCGGCGTCATCGTCCTCGGCCATTACGGCATGCAACGCTGGGAACGAGGTGAGCTTTCCACCCCGGCAGTACCGCGAGGCGTGTCAACGGCTCGGGCTGAGCTGCCGGCCGTACTGTCGGCAGCAGCCGCAGCGCAGGGCACCTACGTGGAGGACAAGGGCGAGGCGCTCGCGGTCCACACCCGCCGCGCAGCCGAGCCTGAGGCGGAGCTCGACCGGCTGCGCCTCCCGCTCGCTCAGCTGGCTGAACGGGCCGGCCTGGCGCTCGAGCCGGGCAGGTTGGTGCTTGAGCTCAGGCCGCCAGGTGCCGACAAGGGCCGTGCCATCACCGACCTGGCCGCCGAGCGCGCGCCCCGGGCGATCGTGTTCTGTGGGGACGACCTAGGGGACCGGGCCGCTTTCGCCGCGGTACGGCAACTGCGCGGGGAGGGCACGCCCGGCCTGCTCGTGTGCAGCGGATCCGCCGAAGTACCTGAGCTGGCCGCCGAAGCCGACCTCGTTGTCGACGGACCCGACGGGATTGCCGAGCTGCTGGCCGAACTGGCAGACGCGTTCGCCGGTTAGCTGACCTTCGCCTGACTGCTGGCGAGCCGGTCTAGTGCCGCCAGCTGGTCGGCAAACCACCTGCTGGGCGGCATTGCGGCGGCTGCGGCGGCCAGCGCCGCGCCGCGCCGCTTACGCTCGTCCGCGCCCATGGCGAGCGCCTGGTGCAGCGCCCGCGCGGTCTGGGAGATGTCGAAGGGATTGACGAGCAGCGCATTGTCGCCCAGTTCGGCGGCGGCGCCGGCCTCAGTCGACAGGACAAGCGCGCAGCCGCGGTCAGACAGGATCGGTCCTTCCTTGGCGACCAGGTTCATGCCGTCCCTGATGGGATTGACCAGCATCACGTCGGCGAGTCTGCAGGCGGCCAGCGAGCGCGGGTAGTCGTCGTCAACTTCCAGTAGCAGCGGGTCCCAGCCAGGCTCGGCGAACTCGTCCTCGATCTGCCGGGCTATCCGTTGTACCGCAGCGGTGTATTCCCGGTACTCCGGGAGGTCATGACGGGACGGGTAGGCGAACGCGAAGTGCACCACCTTGCCGTGCCACTCAGGGTGCGTGCGCAGCAATTCCCGGTAGGCCTCCAGCCCGCGCACGATGTTCTTGGACAGCTCGGTCCGATCGACACGGACGACTAGCTGCCTGCCGACGGTAACATCCGCCAAGGCCGCCATCCTGGCCAGCACGTCCCGCTCGGCAGCACGCTCGCGCAACTGGCCTGCATCGACACCGAGCGGGTGAACGCCAATGCTGGTGACGTGGCCGTCGTAGCTGACCTCGGCGCGGCCGGAGTCGACTGCGGCACCCAGGAACGACTCGCAGCAGTCGACGAAAGCATCGGCCCATCGCCGGCAGAGGAAGCCGGCGTGGTCGGCGCCGAGTATGCCGCGCAGGACCTCGCGGCCGACCTCATCGGGAAGAAGCCGGTAGTAGTCCGGGGGCGCCCACGGCGTGTGCGAGAAATGCGCGATCGGAATGCCTGGTGCCAGGTCGGCCAGCATCCGCGGGGCCAGGCAGAGGTGATAGTCCTGAACCACGGCTCGCGCGGGGGGACCGCCGGCGGAAGCACGGGCTGCTTCTGCGAGGGCGCTCGCGAACATCTCGTTGTAGCGGCGGAACGCCTCCCACTCCCTGGCGAAGCTCGGCCCGAAGCTCGGCCGGCTCGGCGTGTCGTACAGCATGTGGTGCACGAACCACAGGGTGGAGTTCGCGACCGCGTTGTAGGCACGCTGGAACACCGCGGGCGGAATGTCGAGCATGCGGACCGCCGCGCCGGGGCCGGTCAGGTCCTGGGGCAGCCTGCCGTCGGGCGCGGCGCGCGCCGCAATGCGGTCGCCGTCACTCAGCGCAGCGCAAACCCAGAGCATGTCCGATTCGTCGGCTACCGCAGACAGTCCGGACACCATGCCACCGCCGCCGCGCTTGGCCGACAGAGTGCCGTCGTCCCCCTCGGTAAAAGAGACCGGCCCCCTGTTGGACGCGATCAGTACTGGCCCGCCGGCCTGCGATCTGCCCATGTACTACGACCTTAATGCGACGCGCCGCAGATGCCAGGGGCCGGCCTGGGTGGATGCCCGGAATCCGGGGTCCTGTCCCGGCCAGCGCACGAGTGCAGCGCGGCACAGCAGCATCCGCGCGGCCGCGGAAACCCCCGGACTTGGGGAAGGCGAGCCGGTCAGGTTAAGATTCCGAGCACAACTGCATATTGCTCATCCAGAGGGGTGGAGGGAACGGCCCGATGAAGCCCCGGCAACCATCACGTTGAACGCGTGTCCGCTTAACGGCGAGGTCGTCACGTGACAGGTGCCAACTCCGGCCCGCGGCACAAGCCGACGGGACAGATGAGGAGAGAGGCCTCGCCAGTGAGTACTACGCTGACCAACCCCGCGCCAACCAACCCCGTCGCTTCGTCGGCAGATGCCACGCGCGCGCCAGCCAGGTTCGGATTCGCCACCCATCTTGCCTGCCGTGAGTGCGGCCACACGTGCGCGCTTGGTTCCACGCACGCCTGTCATGAGTGCTTCGGGCCGCTTGAGGTCGCCTACGACCTGCCGCTGCTGACACGGGATTCGATCGCGTCAGGCCCGCTGAGCATGTGGCGCTACGCCAGCCTGCTGCCGGTACCACCGGACGTCGCCAGCAGGCCGAACCTGGACCCCGGCTGGACCAGGCTGGTTCGCGCCGATCAACTCGCGCATGTGCTCGGCATGCGCGAGCTGTGGATTAAGGACGAGCGCGGCAACCCGACGCACTCGTTTAAGGACCGGGTCGTCGGCGTGGCACTGGCGGCTGCTGTCGAGCTGGGTTTCAAGGTGCTCGCCTGCCCGTCGACTGGCAACCTGGCCAACGCGGTGGCAGCCGCGGCAGCACGGGCCGGCATTCGCTCGGTGGTTCTGATCCCGGCGGATCTCGAGCCGCAGAAGATCATCGGCTCCGCCGTCTACGGCGGCTCGCTGGTGGCGGTGCAGGGCAGCTATGACGACGTGAACCGGCTGGCGTCGGAGCTAGCAGACGAGCGCGAAGACTGGGCGTTCGTGAACGTGAACGTCCGGCCGTACTACGCCGAGGGATCCAAGACGATCGGCTTTGAGATCGCCGAGCAGCTTGGCTGGCGGCTGCCTGACCAGATCGTGGTGCCGGTGGCATCCGGGGCGCAACTGGTGAAGATCGACAAGGCGTTCCGCGAGCTGATCTCTACCGGCCTGGTGGACGAGGCGCCGTACCGGGTGTTCGGGGCGCAGGCGACTGGCTGCTCGCCGGTTGCGGCAGCGTTCCGCGCGGGTCATGAGGTTGTCCAGCCGGTCCGGCCCGCAACAATCGCCAAGTCGCTGGCTATCGGCAACCCTGCCGACGGACCGTACGTGCTGGATGTTGTCCGCCGCACTGGCGGCAGCGTGGCCGATGTGAGCGACGAAGAGCTGGTCGACTCGATCAGGCTGCTGGCCTCGACCGAAGGGGTCTTCGCCGAGACCGCAGGCGGCGTGACTCTCGCGGTCCTGCGCAACCTGCTCAAGGAAGGACTGATCGACCCGGAGGCCCGAACTGTGATCATCAACTCCGGCGACGGGCTTAAGACTCCGGACGCCGTGGCCAATACGATCGGAACTATTACCGCCATTCCGCCGACACTCGAGGCGTTCGCCGCCGTCGAGCCGCACGGGCCGGAGTCGGCCAGGAAGGCAGGCTGAGCATGTCCGTGTCCGTCCGCATCCCGACGATCTTGCGGAGCTACACCGGCGGGACGGCCGTGGTGACGGGGGCGCCCGGCACCGTGCGCGAGCTCATCGCCGGACTCGACACCGACTACCCGGGAATCGCGGGGCGGCTACTTGATGACTCGGGCAAGCTGCGCAGGTTCGTCAACGTGTACGTCGGCGAGGAGGACATCCGCCTCGCGCAGGGTCTGGACACGCCAGTGCCAGCCGGGGGGCAGGTCTCAGTGATCCCCGCGGTGGCAGGCGGCTGATCTTGCGCCGAGGCTGAATCTATCCCTGCTGGGGGCTCGCTGACGGCTCGGGGCGGTATGCGCAACGCCATATCCGGGCGGCTGGAGCGTTGCACAACAGTCACTTCCAGCCCAAAAGCATTGCACATTGCTACAGAGACATGCACAAGTTGCCGCAGCCCTAGGGCGCACGATGTAAAGTCGTGTCCGGTCGCTGTTGGTACGTGGAAGAGCGGCAAGCTGAGCTTGTCGGTGAAGCCAAGGACTCCGCGATCAACGGGTCCCGCGTAGCAAGGGCGGGACCCGCAGCCCGAGCAGAGTTAGGGAGTTGTTGGTAATGGCTCAGGGCACCGTCAAGTGGTTCAACGCGGACAAGGGCTACGGCTTCATCGCGGTCGACGGTGGTAGGGACGTCTTCGTACATTTCTCGGCCATCCAGGCCGACGGTTACCGCACCCTGGAAGAGGGCCAGCGGGTCGAATTCGAGATCACGCAGAGCGACCGAGGCCCGCAGGCCGACGCCGTACGGGCCGTCTAGGTCCTTCTGCTAGACACCTGCCGAACGAGCCCGGCACCCTGCACGACAGGGTGCCGGGCTCGGTGCTTTAGCATGTGCGCATAGTGCGTTAGCAGTCTGCGCCATTCACTATCATTTCCGACAACCCCGTTCCTGACCTGGGGATACGCGACCGAGAAGGCCACCGAGCTTGCACTCTCGGTAGGAGAGTGCTAAACATATCGTTGGCACTCTCGGGGTGAGAGTGACAACGCAGTGACGTGATCGGGACGATGAGACTCCGCTGGCAGCGGGCAGGGACTGACTGCCAGCCGAGTCGTCCGTCGCGGGCATCGGCTCGGTCGGCACGCAGGCACAAAGTTCCGGGAGGACTGGAAGCCTATGGCAGCGAAGATGATCGCGTTTGACGAGGACGCCAGGCGCGGCCTCGAGCGCGGCATGAACCAGCTCGCCGACGCCGTGAAGGTAACCCTCGGCCCCAGGGGCCGCAATGTGGTGCTCGAGAAGAAGTGGGGAGCCCCCACGATCACCAACGATGGTGTGTCCATCGCCAAGGAGATCGAGCTTGAGGACCCGTGGGAGAAGATCGGCGCAGAGCTCGTCAAGGAAGTCGCCAAGAAGACCGATGACGTCGCCGGCGACGGAACTACTACGGCGACCGTGCTCGCCCAGGCGCTGGTCCGCGAGGGCCTGCGCAACGTCGCCGCGGGTGCCAACCCGATGTCGCTTAAGCGCGGCATCGAGGCAGCCGTGGAGCGCGTGAGCGAGGAGCTCTCCAAGCTGGCCAAGGACGTGGAGACCAAGGAGCAGATCGCTTCGACGGCCTCCATCTCCGCTGGTGACACCGCGATCGGCGAAATGATCGCCGAGGCGATGGACAAGGTCGGCAAGGAAGGCGTTATCACCGTCGAGGAGAGCAACACCTTCGGGCTCGAGCTTGAGCTCACTGAGGGCATGCGCTTCGACAAGGGTTACATCTCGCACTACTTCGTGACTGACCCTGAGCGGATGGAAGCGGTCCTGGAGGACCCCTACATCCTCATCGTCAACTCGAAGGTATCGGCCAACAAGGATCTGCTGCCGCTGCTCGACAAGGTCGTGCAGTCGGGCAAGCCGCTGGTCATCATTGCCGAGGACGTCGAGGGCGAGGCCCTGGCGACCCTGGTCGTGAACAAGATCCGCGGCCTGTTCAAGTCCGTTGCGGTGAAGGCTCCCGGTTTCGGTGACCGCCGCAAGGCCATGCTCGGCGACATCGCGATCCTGGCCGGTGGTCAGGTCATCAGCGAGGAAGTCGGCCTCAAGCTGGAGAACGCCGACCTGGACCTGCTCGGGCGGGCCCGCAAGGTCGTCGTGACCAAGGACGAGACGACCATCGTTGATGGCGCCGGCGACCCCGAGCAGATCTCCGGCCGGGTGAACCAGATCCGCGCCGAGATCGAGAACACCGATTCCGACTACGACCGCGAGAAGCTGCAGGAGCGGCTCGCCAAGCTGGCTGGCGGCGTGGCCGTCATCAAGGCCGGCGCAGCGACCGAGGTCGAGCTGAAGGAGCGCAAGCACCGCATCGAGGACGCGGTGCGCAACGCCAAGGCAGCGGTAGAGGAGGGCATCGTCCCTGGCGGCGGTGTCGCCCTCATTCAGGCTGGCAAGAGCGGGTTCGAGAAGCTCGAGCTTCCTGGTGACGAGTCGACGGGCGCGCAGATCGTGCGCCGGGCGCTCGAGGAGCCGCTGAAGCAGATCGCGATCAACGCCGGGCTTGAGGGCGGCGTCGTGGTCGAGAAGGTGCGCTCGCTGAGCGCGGGTCACGGCCTGGACGCCGCGACGGGTGACTACGTCGACATGTTCAAGGCCGGGATCATCGATCCCGCCAAGGTGACGCGCTCTGCCCTGCAGAACGCTGCTTCGATCGCCGGGTTGTTCCTGACGACCGAGGCCGTGATCGCCGAGAAGCCGGAGAAGGAGAAGGCTCCGGCCGCTCCGGGCGGCGGTGACATGGACTTCTGATCAGGTCTGGCCGGCTGAGCCGGCCACTGGTGAGAAAGCCCAGCGCAGCCGGTACGGCTGAGCACAGCAGGAGGCGGTTCCGGTTACCGGGACCGCCTCCTGTTTACGTGCGCCACTTGTTTCTCACGCGTCCCGGTTGGTTTGGGGATCTCTCAAGCGCGCCGGCTCCACAACGCTTCTGTTAAGAGGGATCATCAGCGCATGGGCCCCGCCGAGCAGCTTGCCCGCGACTACCTCAGCCGCCTGTCGACTGCGGCTCGCGGCCAGCTGAGCGCCGAGGACCGCCGTGCGCTGATCAAGCGGACTCGCGATTTCATCGAGCGCAAGACCAACGTCGGCCGACCGCCGACAGCGGTGGAGGTGGCCAGGCTGCTCTCCGGCCTTGGCGATCCGGCCGGGCTGGTCAGCCAGGAAAGGCAGCGGCTCGCAACGCTGCGCGGGGACGAACTGAAGCCGGCCAGCAGGGGGCGTCTGGCCCGGATATTGCGCGGCGAGCCCGCCAAGTCTCTGGGCGCTAGCTGGCACTGGCCAGTCCAGGAGGGCAACCGTGCCGACCTTCAGGTCACCTTGCTCGATACCGATGCGCCAGCCGCGGCAAACGGGGCCAGCCCCAATGGCACGGGCAACCATAAGTCCGCCGGTTCCGCTACCCGCGACGCCAATGGCCGCGGTAAGCATGTCGCCCGCGTTCTGCACGACACCGACGGAACGGCTGCATTAGTCCCGTCGCCAGCTGCTGAGGCCGCAGCGCAGGACGATGTCGCCGCCAATGACGATGTCACCGACATTTCCGCCGCTCAGCCGGCCGAGCCAGGGCCGGCTGCGCCAGGGCCGGCCAACCCAGAGTCGGCCCACAGGGTGCCGATCGGGATCGGGTCGCTTACATGGTCGACTGCTGCGCCTGCCAACCGGTCACGTGCGGCCGTCAGGCTGGCAGGGCTCGCCAACTGGGCCCGCAGTCACAAAGTGGAAGCTGCGGCGGTTGCGTTGCTCGGCATCGGTGGCGCGATCTTCCCGCCGGTGTGGCTTCTGGGTGCGGTAGTAGCGCTGGCCTCGCGACTGTGGGACCTGCTGGATAAGTGGCTGGGCCTGGCGGGACCCGTGGTGCTGACGGTCATCAGCCTCGCGGTCGGCGTCGCAGCCGCGGGCAGCCGGGGAGGCCTCGGCATGCACATGCACGAGGCCTGGGTATTCGCCGACGTGACTAGCCGGCTAACGGCACTGCTGGGCGCTGGGTACCTCACCTGGCGCTCGGCACGCGGCCGGCGCCCGCCTGCCTCCCCACCGTGGAACAAGCCGCACAAAGTTGCCTGACCGCGGTGCGGGCAGACGTGGTTGGCGCGGGCACCGGCGGGTATACATCGGGGCACTCGCTACCAGTGGCCTTGCAGCCGATTTCCCGGCTTCGCACGCGATCCCGTCCCAGCACCATCTGACGTGTGGAGTCGCGGAGGACGTGGTCCCAGTCGCGACTGGGGCCACGTTTCGTGTGCCAGGCCGGCAGCGGTGACCATCCGGGCGTGGACCAGGCGCCCGGCAGCGCGGGAGGCGGTTCCAAACCGATAGCCTTGACTACGCAGGCGCTTGGCGCGTCCGCTCATATTCGTCCCTCCTCGCGTAAGGTCTCGCTCGTGCCTACTGGCAAGGTCAAGTGGTATGACGCCGACAAGGGTTTCGGCTTCCTCACCCGTGATGACGGTGGTGAGGTCTTCGTGCATTCAACTGCGCTGGATGCTGCCGCGACGCCACTGAAGCCCGGCCAGCGAGTGGAATTCGGCGTTGCCGAGGGCAGGCGCGGAACTCAGGCGCTGCAGGTCCGGGTGCTCGAGCCGCCGCCCAGCGTCGCGAAGGTCGCGCGCAAGAGCCCGGACGAGATGGTGCTGCTCATCGAAGACCTGATCAAGCTGCTGGACGGAGTGTCGAACACCTACCGCAGGTCGAAGCACCCCGACAGCCGCGACGCAAAGAAAATCGCTGCCGTGCTCCGGGCCGTGGCGTCCGACCTGGAAAGCTGACCGGCTAGCGCACCGGGCTGGGTGCCGCCTGGGTACGCACAACCCTGCGGCGGCGGTCGACCAGCAGCCAGCACAAGGCAAGCAGCAGTCCGGCCGCGGCGACCGTGAGGCCAGCAAAGCCACTGCCCGTCAGCGACAGCAGCAAGCCGAGCAGGCCGCCCGCGACGAGCGCGAGCTGGTGCAGCGTCTCGGAGAACGCGAATGTGGACGACCTAGTTTCCTCAGGGATCTGGCGCTGCAGGATCGAGTCGAGCGCGACCTTGACGAGCGTCTGGGCAATGGCGGCCGCGAGTGCGACGGCCAGGACCGACCACAGGCCGAACAGGATCGCGCATGCGGTACTGGCCGCAGTCGCCAGCGCGAGGACCACAAAAATCAGGGCCTGCGGAGCCCGCGTTCGAACGGCTGAGCCGATCAGAGTGCCCACGATCCCGCCGGCCGCTACCGCAAGGGCGAAGCCGCCGAGCGCGAACGTCGCCCTGACGTGACCGAAGTGCTCACTACGCAGGATGAAGGCCAGGAAGAACAACATAAATCCGTAAAAAACCCGGATCGCGGCGTTCGCTTTCATAGCCTCTGCTACCACTGGTCCGACCTGGGGCACCGTGAACGGCCGGCGCCGGGCTGATGGAGCCCGCGCGTTCGCGCCGCCAGTGTCGGCGGCCGCAGAGCCGGCGACTGGCCACGGAACCGTACCCGTCGGGCCCACCCCAGGCGGACGCGCGGCCGCACCGGCTTCCGCTGCGCCAGCGGAACGCGCGTTGGCTTGCGCGGTTTCCATGCTGGCCTGGTTAGCCTCCGCGGCTTGCGCCTGGAGGTCGACCGTGTCGGGCAGCCGGATGGCCAGCGCGATCGCGGCGAGGTAAATCACGGTGCCGATCCGCAGGACCCACGCCGCGCCGTGTCCGCCGCCGCCCATTACCTTGTCCACGCCCAGCGCGACGGCAGCCCCGGTCGACGTCGCGATCAGCGAGGCCAGATTCGACCGGGCGTTAGCCTTGACCAGGGTGATCTCGGATGGCAGCAGTCGCGGCGTGACCGCCGCCCTAGTGACCACGTAGGCCTTCTGCAGCACCAGAATGCCGAAAGCGGCAGGGAGCACCATCAAGGTGTCCTTGAACTCGACTGCGCCCGACATCCCCCAGCACAGCAGCCCGCGGGCAAGCAGAGTGCCGCTGAGGATGAACTTGTTGCCCCGCTTCACCCGGTCAAGCAGCGGCCCGATCAGTGGTGCCAGAATGGCGTATGGCGCAATAGTGATCAAAAGCGCCCATGCCACCTTGCTGCGCGCTTCCCCGACAGAGGTGCTGAAGAACAAGGTGCCGGCCAGCGCGATGGTGACAAAGGCGTCACCGATGCCACTTGCAGCCGTGAGCTCCAGCAGCGTGGCGAAGCCGGTACGATTTGCACCAGATGCGCCAGTTATGCGATGGACGAAGCGGCCGGCACCGCTCGCTATCGCCGCGCTGGCCCGGCCCGCTCGCTGTGAGGCGTCATAAACCGAACGCCCGGCCTGCCTGGCCCGCGACCCGGTGCCGGTATCTCCCATGGCTCAAGTATTCTTCCTCCGCGAGGCTACTCAACACCGCCGCGACGTTATGAGCCGGCAGATTACGGGCCTGGCCAGGTGTGCATACCTTCAGATGAGGAACAATTACCCAACGTGAGCGCAACCCGTGCCCGTTCCGCAGTGCTGGACGCAGCCTGCGTCGAGGCGACTGATCTAGCCCGCGCGGCTGCCGAGGAGCTGGCGGGTGCCGGACACGTCGGCGAGCACGTCGGCGTTTCGGCCGACGACGAGCGCGTGGTTACCCATCTGTTCAGCTCTGAGGACCGGGCATACACCGGCTGGCGCTGGGCGGTGACCGTGAGCCGGGCGTCCCGCGCGAAAGCAGTGACCGTCAGCGAGGTCGTGCTGCTGCCCGGCCCCGACTCCCTGCTTGCCCCGGACTGGGTGCCCTGGAGCGAGCGGGTCCGTCCAGGCGACCTGGGCGTCGGGGACCTCATGCCCGCTCCGGACGATGACGAGCGACTGGTCCCGGCCAGCATGCTCGAAGGCGACGATGGCGTGCTGGACTGGGACGACAGCGCGACCTGGGATGAGGGCCGTGAGCTCGCCGCGCCGCTCGGCCTGACCTTGGAATCGGGGAGCGTCGGAGGCCCCGGCGAAGGCTCGGACGGCAGCCCGATCGAGCCGCCGGCGTCCACTGACGACGGTGCGAGGCGCGTGACACCCGGTCGCCGCGCTCGCGTCTTGTCTGCCATCGGCCGGGACACCACCGCGATCAGGTGGTACTCCAGCGAGCACGGGCCTGGCACGCCTCTCGCGCGCGCCGCGCCTGGGCCGTGCGTCACCTGCGGTTTCCTGGTACCGCTCGGCGGGCCGCTCGGCCGCGTCTTCGGCGTCTGCGCGAATGAGTACGCACCCGACGATGGACGGGTAGTGTCACTCGATCATGGCTGTGGCGCGCACTCGGAAGCCGTTTCTGCCGGAGTCGGCTCAGGGGCAATGGCACCCGTCATCGACGAGATCGGGTACGACCTCGTGGACATGCCGGGCGTCGCGCTCGCTGACACCGTCTTCGAGTCGCTCGATCACGACTCCTGATCTGCCCCGGCTTTGCGCCGCTCGGCTGCCCGCGCCCGCGATCGCTTGAGGTGCGGTACGTACACGAATCCGAAGAGACCGAACACCGTTCCGAGAGCGGGCACATACACCCACCACCGGTCGGCAGCCGGGAGTCGTCCGCGCACGATCAGCAGGACGACCAGCGCAATCACGAATCCGACCGTGATGACGGCGGTAATGAGCCGGTCATCGCCCTCCAGCGGCGGCGGGACCGGCCGGTCAGGACGGCTCACCTGGCCAGGCTAGCCGACACGTGCGACGATGCTGCGGGGACCGGACGGTCCCGGCTCAGCCCGGACACTCGCTGCCATGGCGGAATGCGCAAGCAACCCATATGGTTAGCAAGAGTAATGACTCAGGTTAACGAAGATGACCACGCCACAGCAGACCAGGTCCGACGCGGGCCTCGCGACTGCCCTCCGAATCTCGGTGAGCAGGCTCGCTCGACGGCTCCGGGCCGAGCGGCTGGCCAAGGGGCTGGAGCCAGGCCTTTCCGACACCCAGCTGGCCGCGCTGGCTTCCCTGGAGCGGCACTCGACGATGACGCCCGGCGAGCTGGCGGACCACGAGAAGGTTCAGCCGCCGTCCATGACAAGGGTGATTGCTGCGCTGGAGGAACTCGGCCTCGTCAGGCGAGCGCCGCACGCCACCGACCGCCGCCAGGTCGTGCTGACGGTCACCGACCGCGGCAGGGAAGTGGTCCAGCAGTCACGCAGGCTCCGGGAGGAGTGGCTGGCGAAGCGGCTGCGCGAGCTGACTCCGCAGGAACGCGCGGCCCTGCGAGCGGCAGCGCCGATACTGGAGAAACTCAGCCAGTCCTGACCGGCGCGCCGCCATGGGGAAGCAGGACGTTCAGCTCCCTCCGGACGAGGAATTACCGCCTGTTCGCGTCCGGGCAGGTGGTCTCCAACACCGGCAGCTGGATGCAACGGGTCGCCCAGGACTGGCTGGTGCTGCAGCTGACGCACGACAGCGGTACTGCGCTCGGGGTCACGACCGGCCTGCAGTTCCTGCCGCTGCTGTTGTTCAGCCTCTGGGGCGGCGTGATCGCCGACCGCTATGCCAAGCGCAGCATCCTGATGGTGACTCAGGCAGCCATGGGCGCGCTGGCGCTGATTCTCGGCGTGCTCGCCCTGACCGGGTCTGTTCGTATCTGGCAGGTCTACCTGCTGGCATTCGCGCTCGGGATGATCACTGTCGTGGACAACCCGACTCGCCAGGCCTTTGCCGTCGAGATGGTCGGCAAAGACGCGATGGCCAACGCCATCGCGCTGAACAGCGCCGTCTTCAATCTGGCGAGAATCGCCGGGCCGGCTGTTGCCGGGCTCGTCATCGCCGCCGTGGGAACTCCTGCCGCGTTCATCCTGAACGCGGCCTCATACGGTGCGGTCCTGATCGGCCTGAAGCTCATGCGGCCGGCCGAACTGCACGCGGCGCCCCGGCCGCCACGAGGGCCGGGCCAGCTCCGCGAGGCCATGTCGTACGTGCGAGCCAGGCCGACCTTGTGGATGCCGCTCGTCCTGATCTTCTTCGTGTCCACTTTCGGCATGAACTTCCAGGTGACGACTGCGCTGATGTCACGAACGGTGTTCCACACCGGGGCTGGCGCGTTCGGGCTCGCTTCGGCGCTGTTCGCGCTCGGCGCGCTGGGCGGAGCGCTAGTCGCCGCTCGCCGCAGCCGGCCGACGCTGCGGCTGCTGCTGACGACTTCACTGATCTTCAGCGTGCTTGAGGTCATCACCGGTGCTGTGCCCAGTTACCTGACGTTCCTGCTCGCGCTGGTGCCGACTGGCCTGGCGATGCTGATATTCACTACCGCGGCCAACTCCAGCACGCAGCTCAGCACCTCGCCCGATATGCGCGGCCGGGTCATGGGCCTGTACATGCTGGTCTTCCTGGGCGGCACACCGATCGGCTCACCGTTGGCTGGCTGGATTGCCGAGGCCTACGGAGCTCGGATGGCCATGATCGCTGGGGGACTGGTCTCCCTGATCGCCACCGTAGTAATGACCCGCCTGCTGACGCGTCATCGCAGCGTCCGGCTGGTACCAATGGCGGCATGAGGCTGTTCGTCGCGATCGCGCCGCCCGTTGCGGCGCTGGCCGAACTGACGGTGGCCGTAGATCCACTCCAGCTGCGCGCACCCGACCTGCGCTGGACCAGCACCCAGGCATGGCACCTGACTCTGGCATTTCTTGGCGAGGTCGATGAAGCCAGAGTGCCGGAGCTCAGCATCCGGCTCGAACGTGCCGCCAGCCGGCATCCGCCGCAGCGACTCGCGATCGCCGGCGGCGGAGCGTTTCCGTCGGCGACCAGGGCTCGGGTGGTGTGGGCCGGCTTCTCGGCCGACGACCAGGCTCTGGCTGCGCTTGCCGCTTCAGTCGCAGCCGGGGCGCGCAGGGCTGGCGCGCCCCCGCCGGACGAGGGCAGGAAGTACCGGCCGCACCTCACGCTGGCCCGGTGCAAAGCACCCGCCGACGTCTCCAGCCTTACTCAGGAACTCGCGGGCTTCAGCGGCACCCCCTGGGTGGCGGACTCGATTCACCTCATCCGCAGTCGTCTTTCCACGGGCCCGCCAGCGTACGAGGACGCCGGAGAATGGCCCCTGTCCGCGGCTCGCTAGCGACCCGCCTGGTCTTGGGCGGGTCGCGGGATTTTCTGTGCCGCCGGTCGGCTTTTCGGGGGGTGTCCCCCCGACTGTGGGGTGTCCCCCCGACTGTGGGAGTCTCCCCCCGACTGTAATTACAGGCGGTCGAGAACGTAGTCGATGCAGGCCGTCAGCGCCTCCACGTCGGCGGGCTCGACCGCAGGGAACGTGCCGATACGCAGCTGGTTGCGGCCAAGCTTGCGGTAAGCGTCGGTGTCCACGATGCCGTTCGCGCGCAGCACAGCGGACAGGGCCGTCGCCTCAACCGACTCGGCAAAGTCGATTGTCACGACTACCGGCGACCGCTGGGCCGGGTCGGCAACGAAGGGCTCCGCTGCCGGCGACTTCTCCGCCCAGTTGTAGAGAATGCCGGACGACGTCGCGCTGCGCTCATTCGTCCAGGCCATGCCACCCTGGCTGAGCATCCAGTCGACCTGATCCGCCAGCAGGACGAGCGTGGCCAGCGCCGGGGTGTTATAGGTCTGCTGCAGCCTGGAGTTCTCGATGGCAGTGTGCAGCGAGAGGAACTCCGGGATGTAGCGGTCGCCTGCCGCGATCCGGTGCGCGCGCTCGACGGCTGCCGGCGACATCAGCGCGATCCACAGGCCGCCGTCGGCACCGAACGATTTCTGCGGCGCGAAGTAGTATGCGTCGAACTCGCCCGGGTCCACCGCGATGCCGCCCGCGGCGCTAGTCGCGTCGACAAGGATCAGCGCACCGTCGTCGGCACCGGGCACCCGCCGGATGGGCATCGCGACCCCGGTCGAGGTCTCGTTGTGCGTGAGTGCGTAGGCGTCAATCCCGGCCTCGGCCTGCGCCGCCGGGTGCGTGCCAGGCTCGCAGCTGATCACCGACGGGTCTGCCAGCCACGGCGCCGCGCGGGTGACCTTGGCGAACTTGGCCGAGAACTCGCCAAAGCTCAGATGCTGAGCACGCTGTGAGACAAGGCCAAAAGCGGCGACGTCCCAGAACGCCGTCGTTCCCCCGTTAGCGAGCACCACCAGGTAGTCGTCCGGCAGGGCGAACAGCGCCGCCAGGCCTTCGCGTACCCGCTGCACCAGGCTCCGCACGGGCGCCTGCCGGTGCGAGGTTCCGAGTAGCGTGCGCCCGGCGGCGGCCAGCGCCTCGATCTGAGCATCCCGGATCTTGGTCGGCCCGCTCCCGAACCTGCCGTCAGACGGCAGCAGAGCGGCCGGAATGACGATCCTGGCCAGCTCAGACATTCCTATCAAATACCTCGTCAGCACCGGGAACGTCGCGGACGGGCCGGGCCTTCGGCCCCACGTACCTGGCGCTCGGCCGCACCAGTCTCCCGGTCTGCTTCTGCTCGAGGATGTGCGCCGCCCATCCGGCGGTCCGTGCGCAGGTGAACATCGAGGTGAACATGTGTGACGGCACCTCGGCGAAGTCCAGGATGATCGCCGCCCAGAACTCCACGTTCGTAGCCAGCACGCGGTCGGGGCGCCGGGCGTGCAGCTCCTCGAGCGCCGCCTTCTCCAGCGCCTCGGCCACCTCGTACCGGGGGGCGCCCAGTTCCCTGGCCGTCCGCCTGAGTACTCGTGCACGCGGATCCTCAGCCCGGTACACCCGGTGCCCGAAGCCCATCAGCCGGTCGCCCCGGTCCAGCGCCTGCTTGACGTAGGCAGTGGCGTCCCCGGTCTTCTCGACTTCCTCGATCATCCCGAGCACCCGAGCGGGAGCGCCGCCGTGCAGCGGGCCGGACATGGCCCCGACAGCGCCTGACAGCGCCGCGGCCACGTCGGCGCCGGTGGAAGCGATCACCCTGGCAGTAAAGGTAGAGGCGTTCATGCCGTGTTCAGCGGCGGACACCCAGTACGCGTCGATCGCCTTAACGTGCTTGGGGTCGGGCTCGCCGCGCCAGCGGATCATGAAGCGCTCGGTTATGGTCTTGGCCTCGTCAACTCGCTTCTGTGGCACCATCGGCTGGCCGAGTCCGCGGGCAGCCTGGGCGACAAAGGACAGCGCCATCACTGAGGCCCTGGCCAGGTCATCGCGGGCTTGCTCGTCGCTGATGTCCAGCAGCTGCTTGATGCCCCAGGCGGGCGCCAGCATGGCCAGGGCGCTCTGAACGTCCACCCGGATGTCGCCGGAGTGCACCGGGATCGGATAGGGCTCGGCCGGAGGCAGCCCGGGCGCGAACTTGTTGTCCACGAGCAGGCCCCAGACATGGCCGTAGGAAACGTGGCCGACGAGTTCCTCGATATCGACACCCCGGTACCGGAGCGAGCCGCCCTCCCTATCGGGTTCGGCTATCTCCGTCTCGAATGCGACGATGCCCTCCAACCCAGGCACAAAGTCGGACATCCGTGTTTCCTCCGTCTCCTAGTAAGCGGCAGGCCCGCAGCTGGCCGGGGAGCTCAGGCCGCCTGTCGGGCGGCGGGGGCCAGCGGGGTTTTTATGGCCTGCGCCCCTATTCAACCTCGCTCGGGCTACGGACCGGTAACCCGGCCGGCGGATCAGCGCCGGTTCCCGCATGAGCGGTCGGCTGCCAGTGCGGTCGGCTGCCAGTGCGGTCGGCTGGCAGTGCTGTCTCGCCTGGCAGTGCTGTCGCCTGGCAGTGCTGTTGGCTAGCGGGCCCGGCGGCGATGCGAGAGGATCACTGTTCGTGGAGCCGACCCGACCGCCGCAGCCACAGGGCCTGCTAGCGACCCTGGACGAGGCAATGCTGCCCGACGAGCCGATGGACCTGTTCCAGGCGTGGATGGACGACATCGTCAGGGCCGGCCTGCCGGAGCCGACTGCGATGGTGCTGTCTACTGTCTCGGCGGATCAGCGGCCGCGTGGCCGGATGGTGTTGCTGAAGGCGGCCGATGTGACTGGATTCACCTTCTATACGAACCGTACGTCCCGCAAGGCGAGCGACCTGGCCGAGGTGCCGCTGGCTTCGCTGCTGTTCCCATGGCAGGCGCTGCACCGGCAGGTCATCATCGAGGGCCCGGTAACGCCGTTGTCCACTGCCGAGAGCGAGCCGTACTTCCACAGCCGGCCGCGCGGCTCGCAGCTCGGCGCCTGGGCGAGCAGGCAGTCGACGGAGCTGCTGTCGCGTGCCGAGCTTGAGGAGCGGTATGCAGAGCTGGAGCGGCGCTGGCCGGAAGGAACCCAGGTACCGATGCCTGAGTTCTGGGGCGGCTACCGGCTGACGCCGGAACGGATGGAGTTCTGGCAGGGCCGGCCGAGCCGCCTGCATGACCGCTTCAGGTACACCCGGCAGGGATCTGGCTGGCGCGTTCGCCGATTGGCGCCCTGAACAGCGGTCCGGCTGGGCGAACTGCCCAGTAGTGCCCGTTTCCCTCCAGTTGCGATCAAAAGCCGAAGGGTTCGCTGCGCGGGCGTGTCGGCATAGCATCGATCTGTGACAGCGCACGGCCTGATCGACACCACCGAGATGTACCTTCGCACTGTCTTCGAACTCGAAGAGGAAGGTATCGTCCCGCTGCGCGCGCGGATCGCCGAGCGGCTATCGCAGAGCGGGCCCACGGTCAGCCAGACGGTAGCCCGGATGGAGCGTGATGGCCTGGTACGCGTCGAGGGCGACCGGCAGCTAGCGCTGACGGAGGACGGCCGGGGCCAGGCCGTGCGGGTCATGCGCAAGCACCGGCTGGCCGAATGCCTGCTGGTAAGCGTGATTGGCCTGCCGTGGGAAGAGGTTCACATCGAGGCGTGCCGATGGGAGCACGTCATTTCCGACAGCGTTGAGCGGCGCCTGGTCGAATTGCTTGATTACCCGGTCCGCTGCCCGCACGGCAATGTCATTCCGGGGCTGACCGAGCTCGGCGTGCCCGATGACGCCACCAAGCGGGCCGATGCCGCCACGTCCGAGCCGGACATCGCGATGGCTGCTATGGCAGTTCCGCGTGCGGAGCAGGTCATGGTGAGCCGGATCAGCGAGCAGGTTCAAAGCGATGCTGCCCTCATGCTTAGACTCAAGAACATTGGGATACAACCCGGACGCGAGGTAACGCTTGCGCTCAGCGAGAACGGTGTGCGGGTGACGGGTGCAGACACGGTCGGCGATGTCGGGGCGGAGTTGCCCGCCGAGATTGCCACGCACGTCTTCGTCACGCGGCTGTGAGTTCAGGTGAGCCCGCGATGAGGCCGCCGGAGGAACTGCCCGAGCCGCTGCTCACTGCCAGCGACGTACTCGAGCAGGTGTCTACCGGCGTGGTCGTGATCGACCGGAACTGCATGCTGCTGTACGCCAACGCCTTCGCCGTGACGCTATTCGGCTTCCCCGACCAGTCGGCCCACCTGGCTGGCCGTCCGCTGCTGTCGCTCGGCATCGAGCAGTCGGATGCGGCCACCGTGCAGCACATGGCGGAGAACGTGCTGCGGGGCTGGCCGTGGGAGGGCACCTTCGCCAGCCAGCGGATCGACGGATCCAGGGTGTTCGTCCGTGCGCATGCGTCCCCGCTGCGCTCTGTGCAGGGTGAGATCACCGGCATCGTGATCATGGCCAGGGAGGCAACACGGCGCGGCGGTCAGCGGGCCAGCGACCGGATCGGCCTGCTCGAGCGGATCGGCGAGCGGCTGTCGAGCTCCCTTGAGCTGGATGTCACCCTGCGCCAGGTGGCTGAGACTCTGGTCCCGCAGTTTGCCGATCACTGCTTCATTGACCTGCTCCATGGCGACACCCTCATCCGCCGCGCTCAGCTGCACTCACGCGGCTGGATGCCCGAGCCTGGCAGCTGGGCGCTGGTGGGCGAGACGATCACCTATCCGCTGGGGCACTTCTGCGAGCTCGCCATGTCCCGCCAGGACACCGTCGTGGTCGCGGACATCGGCGAGCAGAAATTCCCGGCGCCGACGCCGGAGAGCCTGAAGACGTCGAGGACGGTCAATCTCACCTCGGTCATGGCTGCACCGCTGGTTGCCCGCGGTCAGCTGCTTGGCGTGATGAGCCTGGCGCTGTCCTGGCTCACCGAGCGCGAGGAACGGCATTACGGCGCCGATGATCGCGACTTCCTGTCCGCGATCGCAAGCCGGGTGGCGATCGCTATCGACAACTCGCTGTTGTTCGAGGAGGAGCGCCGCACTGCGCTGGCGTTTCAGACCAGCCTGCTGCCTAAGGACCCGCCGTTTGTGGACGGGCTGGAGGTCGCCTACAAATACGTCCCGGCTAAGCCGCTGGAGACGCACGGCCAGGGGATCCAGACGCAAGTCGGCGGCGACTGGTACGACATCATCCCGCTGTCGGCCGGCCGGGTGGGCATCGTCATCGGTGACGTTGAGGGACGCGGCGCCAGGGCTGCGGCCGTCATGGGTCAGCTCCGGGCCGCGCTGCGGGCGTTCGCTCAGGACGACAAGTCACCAGCTGAGATCCTGCGCCGGCTTGATGACTGGGTGCGGGCGCTCGGACCGGCCGCGGCGGACGCGCACGGTCTGGCCGAATCCGACCCGCCGACGGTGAGCTGCACGTACCTGGTTTACGACGCGTGGGCGCGGACGCTGTCGTTCTCCAACGCAGGGCACGTTCCGCCGCTGATCGTCCGCGGTCACGATGTGAGCCAGCTCGAGATCAGGGACCGGGGCGTCCTACTCGGCGTCCGCGGCAAAGGCGTTCCCGGCCTGCCGACTTATCGCGAGGAGATGCGCTATCTCGCGCCGGGCTCCACGCTGATCTTCTATACCGACGGGCTAGTCGACCGGCGGCAGCGGGCAGACGGGAACGGGCACTACACCGACGCCGAGGTCATGCAGATGCTCCGCGACGCGGTGCGCACTGCGAGCGATGGCAGCGTCGATCAGATTGCCCGGGCCGCCGAGCACGCCGTTCCGGGCGAGATCGACGATGACATGGCCGTGGTCGTCGTGCGGACCTCGGAGGTCGACCTGGCGTCCTGGGAAGGCCAGTTCCCGGCTGAGCCGATCCGGGTATCGGAAGCCAGGCGGCTGGCGCACGAGACCTTCATGTCCTGGGGCATGGACATCGAGCAGGCCGACCTGACCTGCCTGCTGGTCTCGGAGGTCGTCACGAACGTCGTGCTGCACGCGGCGGTCTCGCCAACGCCGCGGCATGAGCTCGTCCTGGAAGGTGCCGGACCGGGCCCGCTGGGCATTCTCGGCGACTGGGAGATCCCGCCGTTCGACGAGAACTTCCCAGGGCCGACCGGCAAGGACTTCACGCTCCGCCTGCGCCGAGGCCACGAGGCCATCTGGGTCGAGGTGTTCGACTCCGACCTGCGGCTGCCGAGGATCCGCAGCGCGGGCGAGAGTGACGAGGGCGGCCGCGGGCTGTACCTGGTTGACCAGCTAGCCAGCCGGTGGGGATCACGCCCGACCAAGGACGGCAAGGCCGTGTGGTTCGAGATGCCGATTAAGGGTTCGCACGGCCAGGGAAGCCTGACGTAGCAACCGGCCGCGGTGCCGGTCTAATGCTCCGCGCGCCTGATGGGGGTCAGTGCGTCTGACTGGCCCACAGCGCGAGCAGGCCGATGATCACGGCGACCATGACCACCAGCCAGGTCTTGCCCGTGACAAGCAGCCCCATTCGGCGGCGAGTCCTGGCCACTACGTAGGCGACGATCAGCGCAATCACTATCAGCAGGATGATGCCCTGACTCATCGCCGCTCGCCGCCTCCCGTGTCCGCAGTCCCAGCATAGACATAGCCCTAACCTTCGGCATGGTAGGTAGCCGCGGCGAAACGGCGAGCAGGCAGACAGTGCAGTCAGGCGGCACCCTTGCAGTCAGGCGGCGCCGTTGCCGGTGAGCGGCCGGACGATGGTGAGGTCTGCTCGTCCGGTCGCGGCGGTGCCGAGTACTGCGGATACCGGCACGTCGCTGTCGGGAACCCGGACCGACGTGTGGAGCCGGCGCAACACGGTGACCTGGCGGGCCAACGCCTCGATCTTCTCCTCGACGAGCCGGGCCGCGGCCTCTCGCTGCCCCTGGCTGACCGAGCGTCCGGCCGCCAGCCGTGCCAGCGGCTTGACCTCCTCCAGGCGGAAGCCGAGGTCCTTCAGCGCGAGCGCAGCCTCGATATAGGCGCCGTACTCCCGCGGGTACTTACGCGTGCCGCCCGGCGACCGTTTCGGCTCTGGCAGGATGCCGAGCTCTTCGTAGTAGCGAATGGTCCGGCTGCTGACGCCGACGGCTTTCGCCAGCTGGCCGATGCTGACAAGGCCCGCGGAATCATCGCTGATCTTCGTCATGAGCGGCGGCGTCCCCCGTCCGGATGCTGGTCTATTTACGGATAGTAGCGGCCCGACTACAACTCTTGCGCGGCAATCTGGAGACCGCGCAGATCGGCGGCATCGCTTTCCGGGACAGTCCGGGCTATGTCCCCGGCGGTAGGGACTATGGCGCCAGCTCACCGTCGAGGTAGCCTCGATGTGACGGCCACTGTCTGCGGGCGCATCCCCGATCTGCGCGCGGACGCAGGTTGCCGCACCGCTTGGGTCATGGAGGTAGGTCAGGGTGTCTGAGGCATACATCGTCGGGGCAGTGCGTAGCCCCATCGGAAAGCGGAACGGTGGCCTCTCGTCGGTCCACCCTGTCGACCTGGCAGCGCACGTGCTGCAGGAGCTCATCGCGCGGACGAGCGTCGACCCGTCGGCGGTCGAGGACGTGATCATGGGCTGCGTCTCGCAGGTCGGCCCGCAAGCGATCGATATTGCCCGGAACGCCTGGCTGTCGGCAGGGCTGCCCGAGAACGTGCCCGGAGTGACCATCGACCGGCAGTGTGGCTCGTCCCAGCAGGCGGTTCATTTCGCTGCTCAGGGCGTGCTGTCAGGCACGCAGGACCTTGTCGTCGCGGCCGGCGTCGAGAGCATGAGCATGGTCCCGATGGGGAGCACGGTTGCGCTGCCGCATAAGGAAGGTATGGCGCTTCCCTTCGGCCAGGGCTGGCGCGACAGGTACGGCGACCAGGAAATCTCCCAGTTCCGCGGTGCGCAGCTGATGTGCGAGAAGTGGGGCATCAAGCGGGCTGAGCTTGAGGAGTACTCGCTGGAAAGCCACGCCAGGGCCATCCGGGCGATCGACGAGGGCCGATTCGAGCGCGAGATCACGCCGGTCGGCGGCATCACCACCGACGAGGGCCCGAGGCGGGACTCAACGCTGGAGAAGATGGCAGAGCTCAAGCCGCTTCGCCCGGGCTGGGAACTGACGGCGGCGACGGCCTCGCAGATCTCCGATGGATCGGCAGCCCTTCTGATCGCGTCTCCGGCTGCCGTCCGCAAGCACGGCTTCACCCCGCGCGCTCGGATCCACACCCTCGCGGTGACCGGCTCCGATCCGGTCTACATGCTGACCGGGCCGATCCCAGCAACCGAGCTGGCCCTGTCGAAGGGCCACCTGTCCGTCGACGACATCGATGTGTTCGAGGTCAACGAGGCGTTCGCTCCGGTCCTGATCGCGTGGTCGCGGGACACCGGAGCCTCGCTGGAGCGCACCAACCCCAACGGTGGCGCGATCGCGCTGGGCCATCCGCTCGGCGCGACCGGCGCGATCCTGATGACCAAGCTGCTGCACGAGCTAGAGCGCACGGGCGGCCGGTTCGGGCTGCAGACCATGTGCGAGGGCGGCGGCCAGGCCAACGCCACCATCATCGAGCGGCTCGCCTAGCTCACCAAGCGTCTGCGACCCCGGCTGGCCTTAGCGCCGGCCGGGGTCAGCTGTGTGCAAGGCCTCGATCCGGGGCTCGCTGGCCCAGGATCGCCGCCATCGGCTGACGTTTCATGCAACCGTGTCGATTTCCTGTCCGTCTTGTCCGGGTTCGTGGTCGACGGTTGCATGAAAGCCATCTGCCGCCCCGCCCCGCGCTGCTAGCCCGGCCCGAAACACCGCGGGCCGGGCTAGCAGCCGCCACGTTTCATCGATTCCGTGCGCCCAGGCGCCCGGTTCGTCCAGATTCTGGCGCACGAGATCCGTGATATCTGGGTAGCGCCTGCGGGCGCCACGGACTTCGCACCCGTTCCGTGCATTGCAAACGGAACAAAACATCAGAAAAGGTGCCCCGAAAGCGCTGGAACGGGCGAAATGTCGCCGGGACGGCTGCGGCCAGCGCGCGACAGCAGGTGTTGCCAGCCCGTTCCCAGGAAATATATAGTCGAAGTTGTAAGTTACATGAAGTAACAAGCTTAGAGATCCTCAGCCGAGGGGGCTGAGGGTGCACAGGAGGATGACAGGGACATGCTGCTTACGACATTCGACCCGTTCGCTGAGTTCCACCGGGCGCTGCGGACCGCCGATGGCGGGCACGGAGCAATGCGGATGGACGCCATCCGCCGCGACGACGCCGTCGAGCTTCGGTTCGACCTGCCGGGCATTGACACCGACAGCATCGACGTCACGGTGGACCGCGGTGTCCTGACCGTGAGCGCGAAGCGCGCCGAGGAGTACACCGAGAGCGAGAAGCCGTTCATCCGGGAGCGGGTGATGGGCTCGTTCACGCGACGTATCCGGCTGTCCGACCGGGTGGACGCCGACAACATCAGCGCTGCCTACGAGGGCGGTGTGCTGAGCGTCCGCGTTCCGCTGGTGGAGCAGGCGCAGCCGCGCAAGATCGAGGTCAGCACTGAGGCCAGGGCCGCAGTCACTGCCTGATCCCGCGATAACCTGCGAAGGGCCCCTGCGTCTTGGCGCGCGGGGGCCCTTCGCCCAGCCAGGGAGGTAAGCGTGGCTCCGTTGCCCCTGGACGACGAGAACAGGCCACTGTTCACGGTCGGGCAGGTTGCCGAGATGCTGGAAGTCCAGCAGGCGTTCCTGCGGCGGCTCGACGACTTCCAGGTGGTCCGGCCGTCCCGGTCGGCAGGTGGCCAGCGCCGGTACTCCCGGAGCGAGATGATTGTCGTCCAGTACGTTGTCGAGCTCATGGATGACGGGCTGACCCTGTCGGCAGTGCGCCGCGTGCTGCAACTTGAGGCGAGGGTCCGCGAGCTAGAGGCTGAGCGTGACGCACTACGGGCTGCGCTGGTCAGGCGGGAGAGGCAGACCTAGTGAGCGGTGCCGGCCTCCACTGCGGGCTGGCTTGCACGGCTAACGAACACTTGCGGGCTGATGGTGTGCAGGGCGGTGAGCATGTCGCCAAGCTCGTCGTCACGTGGCAGTTCCAGGACGACGTCGCCGGACAGCTCGGATTCAGTCCCAGCGCGGGGAGTAAGGCGGATCGCACTGACCTGCTGTCGGGCGAGCACCTCGTTCAGCCGCGCCCGGCTCCGCGGGTCGTCGGCGAGGTTGATCCGGATTCTCCACATGGCCATGGGCTGGGCCTCCAAGTCTGAGTCGCGCATTCACCAAGGTGCCGCCGTCCCGTTGCCGACGTGATTCTGGCGCGTAACGGCGATGTGAACTAACTGCCGCGTGGGGTCTGTCATTCCACGGAACGCAGCGCCACCTTGCTATGGGCGTCCTCGTGGCGCGTGATGTTGCGGCAGCGGCCCGCTAATGGCTGCAGCTGGAACTTCACGCCCATCAGCCCAGTCTGCGGCATTTCGGGTCGTAGATCGTTTAGGTTAGCCGCTGCAGGTAAGGTCAGACTTTTGATCGGTAGAAATTCAGGTAAGACTTCGACGGGGTCGGGCCCCGCTGATTTTGGTATCGCGAGCCGTAGACCTGCGATCCGTACGGATGCTCGGCCGGAGAACTGCACCGGAAAAGGCAGAGCTGGCCGATCTTCATTCCGGGCCAGAGCTTGATCGGCAGGGTGGCCACATTCGACAACTCCAGGGTGACGTGGCCGGAGAAGCCAGGATCGATCCACCCCGCTGTCGAGTGCGTCAGCAGCCCGAGGCGGCCAAGTGAGCTCTTGCCCTCCAGTCGCCCGGCCACATCGTCGGGCAGCGTGATCACCTCATACGTTGATGCGAGCACGAACTCGCCGGGGTGCAGCACGAACGGCTCGTCGCCGTCAGGTTCGACAAGCCTGGTCAGGTCAGGCTGTTCTACGGCGGGGTCGATGTGCGGATATCGGTGATTTTCGAAAACGCGGAAATAACGGTCCATCCGGACGTCGATGCTGGACGGCTGGATCAGCTCGGGCAGGAACGGGTCGACCTTGACGCGGCCCGATTCCACCTCGGCTTTGATATCGCGGTCAGAGAGCAGCACCTTGGCAACTTACCGTTTCCGGCAAGGGATGGGGTCGCTGTCGGGCTTGAGCCCATGTCAGAGGCCGTCAGCTGGCCGAGCCACGGCGGTCTGGGGCATCCGGTACGATGTCGGGGCAGGTCACGTCTGCGGGTGGCATCGTGAGCCGGGCAGGCGGCCGACCGCGTTGCGGGTGTAGTTCAATGGCAGAACGTCAGCTTCCCAAGCTGATAGTGCGAGTTCGATTCTCGTCACCCGCTCCAACTCCCGAGTCCCCGGCTCAGCTGCCCTCTTCGGCATGATCGGCTGAGCCCTTCCCTGGCCGCTTTCAGGCCCCGCGTGCCCGCTGCGTGCCCGATTGAGTAGCAGCCGCCTTGATGCCAGACCGCCTCAGTTCACGGCGGCCTGCCCGACACCGCCCAAGCCGCCTACGACCACCTGCTCTCACAGGCAATCAGTGTCGGCCGGCTCGACTACACCGAATCGACCTCGCAGGCGCACATGGCGGCCAGCCAGGCCATGCTCGACCAAGCGGACAAGCTGTACGCGGTGTGGGACGGCAACCCCGCCCGCGGATACGGCGGCACCGCCGACGTCGTCGCCGAAGCAGAGAGTCGCAGCATCCCCGTCACCGTCATCTGGCCCGAGGGCGCAACCCGCGATCAGGCAGCGTAAGCGCTGTAACCTGCAATCCGTGGCAGAGCCGCTCCCGCCCGACTGGTGGACAACCCGCGACGTCGCAACCTACCTCGACGTCGCGCTTTCCACCATCCGCGCCTACGTGGCCCGCGGCCAGATGCCCGAAGCCGACCGGCGCATCGGCCGCGAGCCAGTCTGGCGGCCCGCGACCATCCGCCAGTGGCACAACCAGAGACCCCGGCAATCCCGGGGGCCGAGTGACACCTAGGTGTAATGCCCAGACAGGTTGGTGACGCGGCTGGCTGGCGGGCGGCCGCCGAGCGCGGTGTGCGCACGGTGATTGTTGTAGTGGTGGAGCCAGTCGGGCAAGGCGGCGCGCCGTTCGGTTTC
>Ga0335075_10000609_pt1 | contig 61858 bp, 58 predicted proteins | sample Lox_Sample_24_FD_206723 | JGI IMG/M metagenome (GOLD analysis project Ga0335075, IMG submission 206723) | Soil microbial communities from Loxahatchee National Wildlife Refuge, Florida, United States - Lox_Sample_2.4 | ecosystem: Environmental > Terrestrial > Soil > Wetlands | place: USA...
CATCGCGCCACCATTGCTGCAGCACGCCGGCAGCGCGCTCATTCATTCCGGCCTTGCCCCTGGCGTGCAAGCGAGCTGGAGCGGCGCGATTCTGGGCGCCGCCCATCCCACCGCCGGGCAGGGCCTGGCCTTTGCGGTCACCCTGCTGCCAGCTGGCCTGCTGCGCGTCGGCACGCTCTACCTCGCGATGCAGCTGGCCCGCACCGCCGCCCGCGACGGGGTCTACACCGTCAAGGCTGCCAGGCTGGTGCTGTTCCTGGGCTGGTGGCTGCTGGCCGGCGGGCTGGCGGCCAGCCTGGCCGAAGGGTTCGCCCGGCTGAACCTGCTCGGCCTGCTGGTCACCTGGCACGTCGACTGGGTCCACTGGCCTGCGTCCTGGGGGGTGTCGTGGCCGGTCGAATGGTTCGGCCTGGGCCTGATCATCTTCGCCCACATCATGCGGGTCGGGGCCGGGATGCGCGCCGATCTCGAGGGGACGGTGTAGTGCCGCCCGCGGCCCCGGATGACCACGCCATCGCCGTCCACCTCGACAAGCTCCTCGCCGACCGGGGCATGACCTTGACCGAGCTGTCCGAGCGGGTCGGCGTCAGCGTGGTCAACTTGTCCATCCTGAAGAACGGCCACGCCCGGGCGATCCGGTTCAGCACCCTGACCCGGCTCTGCCAGGCGCTCGACTGCCAGCCCGGCGACCTGCTCACCGCGCGCTGGCGCAGCGGACCGTGATCCTCTTCCCGGTCGCGTAGTCGCCGCAGTTGTCCGTTCCGGGGTTGTCGCGGAGCAAGCCGGCCCAGTCCGAAAGCCGCTCGGCCCGGTAGCCGTACGCCATCAGCATGGTCCGGATCGCCGCGAGGTTCGGGCGGCCGACGAGGACCGACGGGCCGTCCGTGTAGGGGTCTGCCGCAGCCTTCCCCTCCTCCTCGGCCAGCTCGGTTATGACGTTCACGTTCGGCACGGGCCCCGTCATGTGGGGGCTGAACGTGTCGATGATCAGGTGCCGGGCACCGGTCCGGGCTATGCCGTGCAGCAGCTCGTTGTAGCGCAGCGTGTGATACAGAAACCCGAGGCACAGCACGACGTCCGCCGCCAGGTCCTGCGTGTTCAGCACCTCGTGCACGTCGCCGGTGACGAAGCGCGCGCGGTCCGCCCCGTAGCCGTACTCGCGGAGGTTCTCCGTCGCGGCCTGCACCAGCTCGGGCCGTGCCTCGATGCCGGTCACCGACCGGGCGCCGGACGCGAGCGCCGCGAGCGACCAGCGGCCGTCGTGACTGGCGAGGTCGAGGACTAACGCGCCCTCGAAGATGTCCCGGTTCTCGGCGAATATTGCCTCGTAGCGCAGGTTCAGCCGCGCGGTGGTCGCGAGCGTGCTGCTCGTCAGGTAGAACCGCGGGTACTTCTCGAAGAACCACGAGGCCGCCCGGGACCCTGGTGCCGAATCGGCGCCCGTGAGCACGGCGCCGTCCGGGGCCGGCGCGGCTCGCCGTCGCAGGCCTTTCGGAGGGCGCTCGATACGCCACGCGACGCCGCGCAGCGCCCTTGCCGCCTGCTGCCTGAGCGACATGTGCGCCATGGTAGCGACCGCGGCAGCCGACCGTTATTCCTTTCTCTGAGCTATTACGTCACGATTGTCTCGTACAGCTCACGGGCCAGCGCCAGGGAGCGCGCGTGGGCACCCACGACAATCACGGAGAGTGAGTAGCTCATGGGATCACCATTCATCGGCGTCGACGTAGCGGGCGTCCAGAAGTGGAAGGGTCAGCTGGACAGCGCGCACGAGCGGGTCATCGCTGCGTTAAGGCACTACCGGACGGTCGCTCACCAGAACAACGAGGTCGCGCACGGCTCGCACTTCCAGAGCATCAACGCCCAGTGCGAGGAGACCACGAACGAGCACATAGCCGAGCACACCGAACTGCACGCGCAGTACACCGAGTTGTCGAACGGCCTGGTCCAGGCCGTCATCGACATCGCGGGCGACTGAGCCAGCCCAGTCCCCGCGCGTAGCCCTGCCACGAGCGGGGCACCAGCGGGGTGCAAGGCTGCCCGCCCATGCCTTGCGTGACAGAGACCGGGTCTGGCTCCGAGAATCGGCGCTAGACCCGGCCATCTGGGCCCAGGCAAGCGGAAGGCATGAGGAGGGAACCCATCGTGACCGACACGAACGACAAAGCACCGGAGATCCTCGACCTGCCGGTCGGGCTGGATGCCACCGGGATGCGGAAGGAATTCGACAGCCTCGGCGAGGTGGAGGTACCCGCGGACCACTACTGGGGTGCGCAGACCCAGCGCAGCCTGCAGCACTTCAACATCGGCAACGACCGGATGCCGAAAGAGGTCTACCGCGCGTACGGGTACGTCAAGAAGGCCGCGGCGATCGTGAACACGGCGGCCGGGCGGCTGCCGGCCTGGAAGGGCGAGCTGATCGAGCGGGTGTGCGACGAGGTGATCAGCGGGGCGCTGGATGCCGAGTTCCCGCTGTACGTGTTCCAGACCGGGTCCGGGACCCAGTCGAACATGAACGTGAACGAGGTCATCTCCAACCGGTGCATCCAGCTGGCCGGCGGGGCGCTGGGGTCCCAGCAGCCGGTCCACCCGAACGACCACGTGAACATGAGCCAGTCGTCCAACGACACGTTCCCGACCGCGATGCACATCGCCGCGCACAAGATGGCCACGGAGAAGACGATCCCGGCGCTGAAGCGGCTCCGGGACACGATCGAGGCCAAGTCACGGCAGTGGGCGGACGTGGTCAAGATCGGGCGGACGCACCTGGAGGACGCGGTGCCGCTGACCGTCGGGCAGGAGTGGTCCGGGTACGCCGGGGCGCTGGATGACGCAATCGCCGACGTGGAGCACGTCACCGGTGGCCTGCTCGCGCTGGCCATGGGCGGCACCGCGGTGGGTACCGGGCTGAACGCCCCGGCGGGGTTCGGCGAGCAGGTCGCCGAGCAGATTGCCTCGATGACCGGAACGCGGTTCACCACGGCGGCCAACAAGTTCACCGCGCAGGGCACGCTGGACCGGATGGTGCGCGCGCACGCGGGCCTGCGGTCCGCGGCGGTCACCCTGTTCAAGATCGCCAACGACCTGCGCTGGCTGGGCTCAGGGCCGCGCACCGGGATCCATGAGCTGCTGTTCCCGGAGAACGAGCCGGGCAGCTCGATCATGCCGGGCAAGGTGAACCCGACCCAGGCCGAGGCGATGCTGATGGTCGCCATCCAGGTCATCGCCTCGGATGTGGCGGTGACCATGGGCGGTGCCGAGGGGAACTTCGAGCTCAACGCGTTCCGCCCGATCCTGATCGCCAACTACCTGCACTCGGCGCTGATCATGGCCGACATGTGCGACCACTTCCGCGAGTTCATGGTCGAGGGGACGAAGCTGAACACGGCCAGGCTGAAGGAGAACATCGACCGGTCGGTGATGATGGTCACCGCGCTGTCCCCGGTGATCGGGTACGACAAGGCCGCGGAAATCTCCTACTACGCCATCGACCAGGACCTGACCCTCAAGCAGGCGGCGCTGGCCAAGGGCGTGTCCGAGGAGCTGTACGACCGGGTGGTCGACCCGCTCGCGCTGACCCGCGGCGGCTCGGCCGACCTGCCCTCCGGCCCGGCCAGCCCGCAGAAATCCTGACATGGCCACCCCGGGCACCGACACCGACCGGGCAGCCCGCCGCATGGAGCCCATCGGCAAGGCCGCCCTGATCGCCTCGGTCGGCGGCACGCGAGGCTACGCCGACTGGACCAACCCCGACCACCGGCTGCGGCGGCTGCTGTCAGAGTTCATCGGCATGGCCGGGCTGACGTTCATCTTGTCCGGAGGCGCGGCCATCCTGGTCCGGTACGGCGGGCGCGCGCTCCAGCCCTGGCAGACCGTGCTGGTGCTCTCGCTGGTCTCGGCGCTGTGGCTGGTGGTGGCCGTCTACTTCCTTGGCGACATCTCGGCCCACTTCAACCCGGCCACCACCCTGGCCTTCGCGCTGCGCCGGGACATGGGCTGGATCATGGCCGGGGTCTACTGGGTCGCCCAGTTCGCGGGCGCGATCTGCGGATCCCTGCTGGCCCGTGGCTTCTTCGGCCCGGAAGGTCACCTGGCCGCCACCATGCCCAAGCCCGGCCAGTCCTGGCAGGCGGCCGGGTTCGAGGCGGTCATCACGTTCGGGCTGGTGCTCATGATCCTCAACCTGGCCAACGGGCCGAAGCTGAACGGGCCGTTCGTCCCGCTCGCCGTCGGCGCCTACATCCTGGGCTGGGGCACGATGGGCGGCCCGTACGACGGCGCCTCCATGAACCCGGCCCGCAGCTTCGGGCCCGACCTCGCGATCGGCAACCTGTCCACCTGGTGGGTGTACCTGATCGGCCCGGTGGCCGGGGCGGTCGTCGCGGTCGGCGCGGCGTACGTGCTGCGCGGGCCGGCCAAGGCCCAGGAGGCCGGCGCCGCCCAGGGAACCCCGCTCGACCGGAGCGGCTCATAGGCTGAAACCAGAGACGCCCGAAGGTACCGGGATGTAGCAAGTCCAGGAGGTTCACAATGAAACACGTTTCGCTCGGCGGACTCGATGTTTCCCGGCTCGGCCTGGGCACGATGGGCATGTCCGCCTTCTACACCGGAGCGAATGTCGATGACGCCGGGTCGATCCGCACGATCCAGCGGGCCCTCGACCTCGGCATCACGCTCATCGACACCGCCGAGGCCTACGGCCCGTACCTCAACGAGGAGCTGGTGGGCCAGGCGATCGCCGGCCGCCGCGACCAGGTCGTGCTGGCCACCAAGTTCGGGCTGGTCTCCCGCCGGAACGGGGAGCAGCGGGGGCTGGACAGCAGGCCGGAGAACGTCAGGATCGCCGCGGAGGGATCCTTGCGCCGGCTCGGCACCGACCACATCGACCTGTACTACCAGCACCGTGTCGACCCCGCCACCCCGATCGAGGACACCGTCGGCGCGATGGCCGAGCTGATCGAAGCGGGCAAGGTCCGGCACATCGGCCTGTCGGAGGCGGCGCCCCAGACGATCCGCCGGGCGCATGCGGTGCACCCAGTCACCGCGCTGCAGAGCGAGTACTCGCTGTGGACGCGGGAGCCCGAAGCCGAGATCCTGCCCCTGGTGCGCGAGCTCGGCATCGGCTTCGTGGCCTACTCACCGCTGGGCCGCGGGTTCCTGACCGGCCAGATCCGCTCGACCGCCCAGCTCGACGCCAGCGACTTCCGAGCCAGCAATCCCCGTTTCGCGCAGCAGAACCTGCAGCAGAACCTGCGCATCGTCGCGGAGGTCGAGGCGGTAGCCACCGAGGCTGGCGCGACCCCAGCACAGGTGGCGCTCGCGTGGCTGCTCGCCCAGGGCGACGACATCGTGCCGATCCCCGGCACCAGGCGGGTCTCCCGGCTGGAGGAGAACACCGCCGCCGCCAGCCTCATGCTGAGCCCAGATCAGCTCGCCCGCCTCGCCGCGATCCGCCCGCCAGCCGGCGACCGCTACGCGGACATGTCCCCGCTCAACGGCTGAGGCCACGATCAGCGGCGGCCTCTGGGCGCTGACCTGATCGTCTTCTGGACGAGGTGACCGCGGCGCCCGCCGGCCCGCACCGCGGTCTGCCACGGCGTCCGTGCTGGCGCGAACCCGCGATCCGGCCACCGGCCGCAGCGCGCCGCGCACTGACCAGGCTCCCGGAGAAAGCCGCGACCGCTGTCGTCGGGTTTCTCTATGGCTCGCTGGCTGAAGGCCCGCACCGGGTTGGCAAGCCCCTCGGGCTCGGCCTGGAGGGACTGCGCAGCGCCCCGCGGGGCGATTACCGGGTGATCTACCGCATAGACAATGACCAGCCCCAGCCGCCGGAACGCCTCATCGATCTTGCGGTTGGCGAGCTTGACCAGGTGGAACGCGTCGGCGATCAGGGTCAGCCGTGCTTCCTGGTTCGCGCCTGTGCCGCGCCCCTACGAGGCGGGAAGCACCGTCGCGTCGCCGTTCCCGGAAGAGACCTGCACGACGCTGCCGCTTTGCCGGTCATCGGGCACCTTCGAGGCGGCGTTGCCGGTGCCGCTGCTGATCAGGACGTGGTACCGGTGCCCGGCCGTCGGCACCTTGACCGTCGCGTTCCCCACCGAGCACTTGACGGTGACGGACCGCGGCGCAGCCGTGAAGGAGACGTCAGCGCTTCCCTGGTTGGCTGTCATGCGCACGGCAAAGGAGCGGATCGCCGTGGCGGTGATGCTGCCCGAGCCGGTGCTGACCTGCAGCGGGCCGGACACGCCGTTGACGTGCACGTCCCCCTGGTTGCCGTTGACGGTGACCGGGGCTGACAGGCCGGAGACGGTGTCGGTGCCCGACCCTGAGTCGACGACGACCGTGACCCCGGGCGGCACGGCCACCTCGAACCTGGCACCGCAGCTGAACACCAACCCGGAGCAGTCGATGCTGAGCTGCAGCGTGCCCCCGCTGAGTGTCCATGAGGAGTGGCCCGGCTTGGCCGCGGTCCCGCTCAGCCAGCGCTGCACCTCGATGCCGGAGCCGGTCCGGGGCACTACCTGGAGGTCGGTGGAGGAGTCCTCGATCACCAGCTGGGTGCCGGCGAAGCCGAAAGCACGCTGGTCATGGGTGGTGCTGCTGGAGCCGGCGCAGGCAGTCAGCGCGAGGGCTGCTGCGGCAACCGCCAATACCAGCGGGGATATCCGGTGTGGTTTCACGTTAACCGAGGTAACCATTACGTCGGCGGAGCGTCACTACGCCTAACAGGCGGAACGCAGGTAGGGCTAGGCATACCCGGTGGCTACAGGGCCAGCAGACGTTTCCGGTGACCGGGAGGATGCCGGGGTAGCCGATGAGCAGGATCCGTGCGTGCGGGTCGCGCTGGGCGGATGTCGCGGAGTACTGCCGCTATCTGCGGCGCGGGCCACCGCCTGGGCCAGCTAGTCGGTGCCGCCGCTGTGCCGGGCATCGTCATCCGTGCGGCGCTTGCGCTGGCATTCATCCGGCATCGCCGGTTCCGGTGGGCTCGCCGGCGCGCGGCGGTGGCGGCGGGCGCCGCAAGAGGCGGGCGACGGGCTGGGGCAGCCACCAGTTCCGCTGGCCGAACACGGAGATCAGCGCCGGGAGCAGCAGTGTGCGCACGATGGTGGCGTCCAGGAGAATGCCGACGCCGAGGCCCGTGGCGAAGATCTTGATGGATGTCTGCGGCCCGGCGGCGAGCGCGGCGAAGGCGAGGAACAAGATGAGCGCGGCACTGGTGACGAGCCGGCCGGTGCGGGCGATGCCCTCGACGACCGCATCGCCGTCCGGCAGGCCGGACTCATGCGCCTCCCTGATACGGGAGACGATGAACACCTCGTAGTCCATGGACAGGCCGAACTGGAAGGCGAAGACCATCAGCGGCACGAAGTCGACGATCACGCCGGTGGCCGGGATGCCCCAGATGGCCTTCGAGCCGTATCCGTACTGCCAGATCAGCACGAGCGCGCCGTAGGAGGCTCCGACTGACAGCACGTTCAGCGCGAGGGCCTGGAGCGGCAGGACGACCGAGCGGAACGTGAGGGTCAGCAGCAGCAGGCTGACGACCGCGACCAGGCCCAGGATCAGCGGGAAGCGACTGTAGAGCGCGCTGACGAAATCGGCTTCCAGCGGCCCGTCTCCGGTGACCAGCGACTGCGGAGACACCCGGGCCGTCAGGGTGCGGATGCTCGCGACGGCGGCCTTCCCGTCAGCCGAGCTTGTCGGCCCGTCCGGGAGGACTTGCACGACTGCGGTGCCGGACCGGTGCCACTGCGGACCAGGCGCGGCGATGACCGCGTAGACGCCGGGCAGCCCGGTGAGGCGGCCGGCCAGCGCGCTGCCCGCGGTGCCGCGGACGATGATGTCGACGGGCGCGAGCACGCCGTCGGGGAATCCGGCCTGCTGCAGCGCCACCAGCCCGTCGTGGGCGGGACCGGCGGTGGCCAGCGAGCCAGGCTGAGTCTCGCCGACTGACAGCCTGGCCGCGAAGCCGAGCATGACGCCCAGGACCGCCAGCCCGGCCACGGCGGCGGGCACGCGGTGCCGGACGACCATGCGGGTCCAGGACCGCCAGCGCCGACCTTGGCCGGCCGGGCTGCGCCGTGCCCGGTCGAGACTGTGGCCGACACCGGCCAGCAACACTGGCAGCAACGTCAAGGCGACCGCGACGCTGACCAGCGGGATCAGCATGCCCGCATAGCCGAGGCTGCGCAGGAACGGGATGGGCAGCAGCACGAGAGCGAGCAGGCCGGTCGCGACGACGAGCCCGCTGAACGCGACCGAACGGCCTGCGGTGCTCATCGCGCGGGCGACGGCGTCCTCGCTGCCCAGGCCGCGGGCGCGTTCTTCCCGCCAGCGGGTGATCACCAGCAGCGAGTAATCGATCGCCACGCCCAGGCCGATGAGCGCGACCGGGAACTCCACCAGGCTGCTGACCGGCGCGGCCAGGCTCACCGCCCCCAGCAGCAAGAAGGTGGCCAGGATGGACACCACTGCGATGACCAGCGGAACCAGGGCCAGCAGCGAGCCGAAGACCGCGGCCAGCACGAGCAGCGCGGCGAGCCCGCCGATCAAGCCCTCGGCAAGCACCCCTATCCCGGATCTGGAGCTGCCGCCGCTGGCCAGGTCATTCAGGCTGGTGGCCTGGATCACCGTACCGGGAGGTGCCGACGAGCGCACCCGGCTGGCCAGCTGGGCGGCGGCAGGCTGGCTGGCTCCGCCATACACCAGGGCCAGGGCGGTGGTGCCGTTCGCTGAGACCAGCTCACGATCAGCGCCCGTCAGGTATGACACCACGTGCAGTGAGCGGTCCGCGGACAGCGGACGCAGGATCCTGGCCAGCTCCGAACGCCCCGCCGTGCTGGCAACCTGCTGGCCGCCGTGCAGGGTTGCCACCACCACGACTGGCGGGTTGTCGCCGATGCCATAGGACCGCTGGAGCACCTCGGCGGCCTGGTAGCTGGGCAGCCCGGGGAGTTCCTGCGCCGAGGAGAAACGTCCGGTGACCGGCCCGGCGAGCAGGATGCCCGCGAGTGCCACCGCGAGCCAGAACGCGGCGACGAGGCGCCGGCGGCGCAGCACGAGACACGCAAGCCGGCCCCGCGGCGGAACGGATGGTGGGCGATTCACGAGATGACAGGCAACCATCCGAGCCGGGGGCGGTCACTACGCCTAGTAAGCGGAATGCGGTAGGGCTAGGCATACCCAGTGACTACACGTAGCGTGACGGCTTACTCAGCTGGGCACGGCTACCGTGATAAGCATGCGCACCGCTACCCCGCAGACCGCCCTGCAGGCGGTTACCTGGCGGCGGCTGCTGATCAGCAGCTGGCCGTGGCGATCGGCGGGCTATGTGCTGGTTACTGGGCCGGTGGCGGTTGTGGCTGCAGCTGGCCTGGCGATCCCGGCGGTGCCGTGGCTGATGCTGGCGGCAGGCGGCTACCAGCCCGGGGTCATCGTGTTGCTGATCTTGCTCGGCGGCGTGCTGATCGCCGCGCTCGGGCCACTGATCGCCATCCCGGTGGGGGCACTCGGGCGCTGGCGGTTGCGCATGGCCGACACCCGGCCGCTCGGCCCCGGCCACCGCAGGACGACGGCGGCGGCGACCGGGCCGGGATCCTGGCTCCGCGCCCGGTACACCGACCCGCAGGCATGGCGTGAGACCGGCTACACCTGCCTGCTGGCCACGGTGGTGCACGCGCTGGCGCTCGCCGCGCTGAGTTCCCTGCTGCTGAGCGGGACGCTTATCGCCAGCCCGTTCCTGGTGATGGCGCAACAGCCCGGCAGCGCCCCGGTCGAGCTGGCCGTCGGCCAGGCCTCGACTGTAGGGCAGTCGGTTCCCTACATGATCGCCGGCATCGTCATGCTGCCGCTGGTTCCCTACCTGATGACGCTGGTCGCGGGCGCTGACGCGGCCGTGGCCCGCGCTCTGCTGGCCGGCGGGAGCGCGGAGCGGCTGCACGCCGAGCTGACCGAGGTGTCACGCTCGCGTGCCCGGCTGGCCGACGCGTTCGAGGCCGAGCGCCGCCGGATCGAACGCGACCTGCACGACGGCGCCCAGCAGAAACTGGTCGCCCTCACCATGCAGCTCGGCCTGGCCAGGCTCGACATGCCGCCCGGTTCCCCCGCGGCCGGCGCCATCGTCGCAGCGCACGAGCAGGCCAAGCAGCTGATGGCCGAGCTGCGCGAGCTCATCCACGGCATCCAGCCGCAGATCCTGACCGACCTCGGCCTGCCCGCCGCCCTGACCGAGCTCGCCGAGTCCTCACCCATCCCGGTGGCCGTCGACGCTCATCTGGAGAGCAGGCTGCCCGCCCAGGTCGAGAACACCGCCTATTTCGCGGTGGCCGAGGGGCTCACCAACATCGCCAAGCACTCCGGCGCCACCAGCGCCCGCGTGACCGCCCGCCGGCCCGATGGCGTGCTCACCATCGAGGTCAGCGACGACGGCCACGGCGGCGCCGACCCCGGCCGAGGGAGTGGCCTGACCGGGCTGGCCGACCGGGTGGCCGTGGCTGGCGGCAGGATGCTGCTGTCCAGCCCACCCGGCGGCCCGACAGTCCTGCGCGTGGAGGTACCGTGCCCGCAGAGCACCCCGTCATCCGGGTAGTGCTGGCCGAGGACGGGGTCCTGCTGCGGGAGGGCCTGGCCGGCCTGCTGGAAAGATTCGGGTTCCAGCCCGTCGCCGTGGTCGGCGACGCCGTAGCGCTTAAGGCCGCCGTGACCGAGCACGACCCCGACCTCGTGATCACCGACATCCGGATGCCGCCCGGGTTCTCGGACGAGGGGCTGCGTGCCGCCGTCGAGCTGCGCCGCGACCGCCCAGCGCTGGCCGTGATCGTGCTCAGCCAGTACGTCCAGCACACCTACGCCGCCGACCTGCTGGACTCCGGCGATAGCGGCGGCGTCGGCTACCTGCTCAAAGACCGGGTAGCCGACGTCGAAGACTTCATCGCCGCGCTGCGCCGCGTGGCCGCGGGCGGAACGGTTGTCGACCCGCAGGTCATCAGCCAGCTGGTGCGCCGCCGCCGCGACCCGCTGTCTGCGCTGTCCGCGCGCGAGCGCGAAGTCCTCGCCCTCATGGCCGAGGGGCACTCGAACGCCGCGATCGCCCGGCACCTCGTCGTCTCCGAGGCAGCCGTTGGCAAGCACGTCGGCAACATCCTCGCCAAGCTCCGTCTCCCGCAGACCGATGACACCAACCGCCGGGTCCTCGCCGTCCTGGCCTTCCTAAGAAGCGACGACCAGGGCCAGCAGGCCGGAAGCCAGCGCATTAAGTAATTCACAGCCGAATCTGCGGATATGTGGCCGGGCCCTCGCATGTACTTCGGCGTCACGGGAGGCGGCGCGGTTGAGCAGCCGCTGGGTCCGCTGCGGCGTGCTGTCGCCGGCCTGCTGCGCGATCGTCCACCCGTTGCGCCTGGGCAGGTCACCAGCCAGAGCACTGACGTACTTGCCCGCCTGCAGCCACGGCTCCACGCGGGTGAAACACCCTCTCAGCAGCCCCAGCAGCTCTGCCCGCTTCTGCCGGCCCAGCCCAGCACCTATCCTGGCGGCAGCAGCCGCCCTCGATTGTGTTGTCGTCACACACGCATGATCGGCAGGCGGCTGCGCCCCGCCGAACCAGGGCACCCAGCCCCCCGGAGGATGGGCATGAACGAGCCCGCCGGCAGCACCGCACAGCCCTCGATCCCGGCCGCCGTCATCCCCCAGCTCACCGCCACGGCAGCCAAGATCGCCGCCAGCCACGGAGAACCCAGCCCGGCATCCATCGCCGCGGTCGCCACCACCCGGGCAAAGGCCCTGGACGTCGTCTGCCACGGCACCAAGATCCCCGGCACACAATCAGTGCCGGTCTACGCGGTCGTGATGACGGGCCACTTCATCAGCCACCGGCGGCCACCAGGCCCACGACAGCACCTGCCGCTGACCGGAACCACGCTGGCGGTAATCCTCGACGCCAGCACGCTCACCCTGATGGACCTGGGCCTGAGCGACCACGACGACACCACCCAGCTGCCAGCGCTCGGGACCGTGACCACCCTGAAAACCCAGTAGCGCTCCGGCGCGCGTGTTCGCGCAGACCGAGGCGTCGCCGGTGATCACGCAGACGTCGCCGCGGGACACCGCCGAGGACCGGGCGCACACCGTGGGCCGGCCGGTGCCGCAGACCGAGCTGAAGATCATTGACCCGGACTCGGGGCAGACCGTCGCGCCGGGCGTGACCGGGGAAGTGTGCACCCGCGGCTATCACGTGATGACCCGCTACTTCCGCGACCCCGAAAGAACCGCTGCCGCCATCGACGCTGACGGGTGGCTGCACACCGGCGACCTCGCCTCGATGGGACCCAAGGCGTGTGGCAGCGCCGTTGACCTTCACCTTGGGGGAAGCTGCACAGTTGTGAGGGCCGGGCACCCGCCCGGATCGAGGGAGCTGTCATGGGCCTGATGGGCATCGGCGAGTTCGCCCGGTTGTCGCGTCTGTCACCGAAGGCACTGCGCCTGTACGACGAGCTGGGCCTGCTGCCGCCGGCCCGCGTCGACCTGGACTCTGGCTACCGCTGGTATGCCTGCGGGCAGCTGGACCGGGCGCGCCTGGTGGCGTCGCTGCGCCAGATCGGCGTCCCGCTGGCGCAGATCAAGGTGGTCCTGGGCCTGGATGCACAGACAGCCGCCGGGCAGGTCACTGCATGGTGGGCCGGGGCGGAGGCGCAGCACGCGGCCCGCCGGGAGCTGGCCAGCTACCTCGTCGACCGGCTGAACGGGAAGAAGCCTGTGATGTATGAGATTGCCGTCCGCGATATCCCCGCCCGCAGCCTGCTGACCTTGCTGCGGCATGTCCAGGCCGAGGAGGTGATCCCCGTCGGCAGGGAGTTCCTCTTCGGGCGGATGCGCAAAGGGGCCGTGCCCAGCCCTGAGGGCATCGCCGGGGCGCCCTTCATGATCTGGCACGCAGAGGTAACCGAGGACAGCGACGGCCCGGTCGAGTGGTGCTGGCCCGTGCCCGACGACCAGGCCGCCGCGATCGCGGTCAGGTTCCCCGACCTCACCCTGCGCACCGAGCCCGCGCACCAGGAGGCATTCATCCACCTGGGACAGCGGCAGCCGGCCGGCGCCGAGGGGGAGGCGGCCCTGGATGCGCTGTACCGCTGGGCCCTCGAGCAGCACCGCCAGCCGAACGGCGGGCCCCGGATGATCCTCATCGGCGTGCCCTCAGCCGGCGACCCGCCCGGCCGCGGCCCGGACCTCGACTTTGCCGTCGCGCTGCGATGAGCGCGGGCCAGATGATCGAGGTCCGGGGCCTCACCAAGCGATACGGGGCCACGCTAGCTGTCGACGACCTGAGCTTCGCGGTCAGGCCCGGCCTGGTCACCGGTTTCCTCGGCCCCAACGGCGCGGGGAAGACCACCACCATGCGGCTGATCCTGGGTCTCGACCGTCCCACGGGCGGAGAGGCGACGGTCGGCGGACGCCGCTACCGGGACCTGCCTGCGCCGCTGCGCGCGGTCGGTGCCCTGCTCGACAGCAAAGCCATGCACCCCGGCCGGCGGGCCCGTAGCCAGCTGGTATGCCTGGCTCAGAGCAACGGCATCCCGGTGCGCCGGGTCGACGAAGTGCTCGGGCTGGTAGGTCTGGACCCCGTGGCCAGGCACCGGTCAGGCGGCTTCTCCCTGGGCATGAGCCAGCGCCTGGGGATCGCCGCCGCCTTGCTCGGCGACCCTGCGGTGCTGATGTTCGACGAGCCGGCCAACGGGCTGGATCCCGAGGGCATCGTGTGGGCCCGCCAGCTGATGCGGGGCCTGGCCGCCGAGGGTCGCACGGTGCTGGTGTCCAGCCACCTGATGAGCGAGATGGCGCTGACCGCGGACCACCTGATCGTGATCGGCCAGGGCAGGCTGCTGCGCGACCAGGGGGTGAGCGAGTTCACCCAGACGAGCTCCCGGCCGTGGGTCCTGGTCCGCTCGCCGCGCCTGGATGAGCTGGCCGCCCGGCTGACCGCCGCGGGAGCGCGGGTTCGCCCCGGCCCGGACGCCAGCATCGAGGTCTCCGGCATGGACAGCGCCGCGATCGGGAACCTCGCGTCCGCCAGCGGCCTGGTCCTGCACCAGCTCGCGACCCAGCGAGCGTCCCTTGAGGAGGCGTTCATGGAACTGACGCACGACAGCGTGCAGTACCGCCCGGCCGGGACGGTGGCCTGATGTCCGCCGTCGCCGCCGGGCCCGGGACAGCCGCGCCCGGGCGGGACCGCCGGCCAGCCACGTTCGCCGACGCGCTGCGCTGCGAGTGGACCAAGATCCGCACGGTCCGGTCCACGTTCTGGACCCTGCTGGTCGCCGCGGTGCTCGCGATCGGGTTCGGGGCGCTGTTCAGCGCGGTCGCCGCGCACCACTACGCCCGCGAGACGCTTGCCGGCCGGGCCGGATGGGACCCCACCTCGATCAGCACCAGCGGCCTGGGCCTGGCTCAGCTCGCCATCGAGGTGCTCGGCGTCCTGGTCATCACGTCGGAGTACTCGACCGGATCGATCCGCACCAGCCTGGCCGCTGTGCCGCGCCGGGGGCGGTTCCTGGCCGCGAAGGCCACCGTCCTCACCGCGGTGTCGCTGATGGCCGGGGAGGTAATGGCGTTCGCCACCTTCCTTATCGGCCAGGCGCTGATCTCCGGCCAGGCTCCGACCGCCAGCTTCGGCCAGCCCGGTGTGCTCCGGGCGGTGATCGGGGCCGGGCTTTGCCTGGCTGCGCTCGGCCTGTTCGGCGTCGCGCTGGGCGCGCTGCTGCGGCACCCGGCAGCGGCCATCGCCGTCCTGGTCGCCGTGGTGTTCGTGCTGCCCGGGATCGCGGCCGCCCTCCCCGCCCGGATCGAGCGCAACGTCGAGGAGTACTGGCCGACCACGGCCGGCGCACAGGTAACCGCCGTCATCCACGGCACCCACCAGCTCGGCCCCTGGCCAGGATTCGGTCTCATGTGCCTGTTCATCGCGGCAGCCATGGCGGCCGCCTTCCTACTGCTGGCCCGCCGTGACACCTGAACGGATTTGGCTGATCTGCATGGTGCAAGTCGCGTGACCGGCGCATGTACCAGATGGTCACTTCGTCGGCAGGCAGATGTAACTCGTAGGCTCCAGGCAGCGGGTCATCACGGGGGGAACGGGTCGGCCAGGGAAGGGACCGGCTCATCGAGCAGGTGGAAGATCACGCGCTGCACGGTCCACCGCAGCGGCTGCGGCAGGGCCTCGATCTCTTCCCATGAAGCGCCTGGGAAGCGGACGAGGCGATCAGTCACTGATTCCCCACGCCCCGGCGAGTTCCTCGCGGGTCAGCACACGGGCGTCATCGCCTGTGCCTTGATCGGCCCGCATGCGCCGGATTGCGACGCTCCGGCCGACCTCGCGCCGCAGCCGCCTCAGCTCAGCCTTGAGCGCATCGAGCTCGGCGCGCGGAATCGTGATCATGTTGGACGCTTCGGCGCTCACGCTCGGCTCCCTCCGATCGGCGCTCATATTCAGTCTAGGCGGGCCGGACTCGGGCAGGCGCGCAGCGATCCGATCCATACCCAGCACGCCGGCACGGCGTGCCGGCGAGACCGTCACCGTCGGTCCGCGATCGGTCCTGGTGCTGCGCGCCGCGCGCCGTGGTGGCTGGCCCACGCAGCGTGTTCTTTCGCAAACCCCGGGCGCAGGCGCGGCGTCAACGTGCCGAACATCGGAATGCGGGATTGGGAAACAGCCTACTGGGGGACCTAACTTCCGCCGGCTGTGCAGGATCAAGGCGAAGTACGACCCCTACAACGTCTTCCAGTACGAGCAGAGCATCCCGCCCGCTTCATGCTGACAAAGCTCGGTGGCGCGGCTTATTCGGGGAGGGTGCGGGGCAGCCCGAACCGCGGCAGGACGCTGTTGTCGGTGAAGCCGGTGATCGCGCAGATGCGGTCGCCGGCGAGGGTGAGCACGATGAGCCCGTGTGCGTGGGCGATCGGCGTGTGCCGGTCGCGCACGTACCGGCCGAAGGCGGGCTGGCCGTTCGCGCTGGTGGGGACCAGCCGGGTCCGCCGGGTCCCATGGCGGAACGACACCGCCCACAGGAAGTGCGCGACCGCGTCGCGGCCCTGGTACTCAAACGGCAGCGGCGGCATCGTGAGCCAGACGTCGTCGGTGAGCAGCGCGACGATGGCCTCGACGTCGCCGCGCTCGAACGCGTCGGCGAACCGGGACGTGATCTGCCGCTCGCGCGCGGATCCGGGCAGCGGCGCCCGGTCGCGGCCGGCCGCCGGCAGGTGGCCGGCGATCGTGGCACGGGCCCGCTTCAGCAGGTGGTTCGCGGCGTCAACGGTGCAGCCGAGGATCGCGGCGGTTTCGGCGGCGCGGAACCCCAGCACGTCGCGCAGCACCAGGGCGGCCCGCTGCCGGGGCGGCAGGTGCTGCAGCGCGGTGACGAAGGCCAGCGACACCGATTCGCGGGCCTCGTACCGCGCCTCCGGCCCGGGGGCGGCGTCCGGCAGGTCGCCGAGCCCGTCGTCGGGGTAAGGCTCGAGCCACAGCGGCTCGCCGCTGCGGGTGGGCTCGGGCAGCGGCACCTCTGGCGGGTACAGGGCCGGCCTGTGGCTGGCGCGCAGGTGGTTCAGGCACTTGTTGGTGGCGATCGCATGCAGCCAGGTGCGCAGCGACGCGCGTCCCTCGAACCGGTCTATCCCCCGCCAGGCAGCCATCATCGTCTCCTGCAGCATGTCCTCGGCGTCGGCGGCCGAGCCAAGAATCCGGTAGCAGTGCACCTGAAGCTCCCGCCGGTACGGGCCGGTGATCTCCGCGAACGCGTCTCCGTCGCCTGCCCGGACCCTGGCTAGCAGCTGCCTGGTCACGTCGCCGGTTTCTGCCACGGGGCCTCCTTCCTGATGTTCCGCTCCAGGTACTGACACCGGCCGCACCGGAAACTGGCCGCCCCGCAGCCGGCCATTTTCCCGCCTGCACCGGGTCCACACACGCCGGGGGGCCGATCCGGAAGCAAGGAGAAAGCCACGTGGCTCAACGTCAGGCGGCAATAGCTGGCCGGCCAGGCGGGACGACCCGGGAACAGCGGTGGGTGCTGGGCCTGGCGTCGCTGGCGTCGTTCATGGTGATCCTCGATGTGATGGTGGTCGCCACCGCGCTGACCACGCTGCGGCACCACCTGGGCGCGTCCCTGGCGGACCTGGAGTGGACGCTCAGTGCCTACACGCTCAGTTTCGCGGTGCTCCTGATGACCGCCGCAGCGATTGGAGAACGTGCCGGCCGCCGCAGGGTCTTCGCCGCCGGGCTGGCGTTGTTCGCGGCGTCCTCGGCGGCCTGCGCCCTGGCCCCGGACGCCGCGGCGCTGATCGCCGCGCGCGCGGTGCAGGGCGCGGGCGCGGCGACGATCATGCCGATGGCGCTGACGCTCCTGAACCACGCGTTCCCGCCCGCTCGCCGGGGCTGGGCGATCGGGATCTACGGCGGCGTGACCGCGCTGGGCGCGGTGGCCGGTCCGGTCGTCGGCGGGGCGGTCACCCAGGAGCTGGGCTGGCAGTGGATCTTCTGGATCAACGTGCCGGTCGCGCTCGCGGCCGTGCCGTTCGTGCTCACCCGGATCAGCGAGGCGACCGGCCCGGGCGGAACGGTGGACCTGCCCGGGCTGGCGCTGGTCACCGTGGCAGCGACCGGCCTGGTGTGGGGGCTGGTCCAGGCGAACACCGCGGGGTGGGGCAGCGCCGAGGTGGCCGGCGCGCTCGCGGGCGGTGCCGTGGCGGCGGTCGCCTTCGCCGCGTGGGAGCGCCGCGCGGCGCTCCCGATGCTGCCGCCGCGGCTGTTCCGCTCGCCCGCGTTCTCGGCGGGCAACGCCGCGATCTTCGCGATCAACGCCTCGCTGACCGGCGTGATATTCCTGATGCCGCAGTTCCAGCAGGTGGTCGCCGGCCAGGACCCGCTCGGCGCCGGGCTGCGGCTGCTGCCGTGGGGCATCGCGCCGCTGCTGGTCGGGCCGCGGGCCGGTGCGCTGGCGGACCGGATCGGCGAGCGGGCGCTGGTGGTCACCGGGTCGCTGGTGCAGGCCGCCGGGATGGCCGGGATCGCCGCCGCCGCAGCCTCCGGAAGCGGCTACCTCGCGCTGATCGCGCCGATGACCCTGGTCGGGGTCGGGCTTGCGCTGGCCATGCCCGCGGTCACCAGGTCCGTCACCAGCACCGCACCGCCCGCAGACACCGGCACGGCATCTGGCGCGTTCACGACCATGCGCCAGCTCGGCGGCGCGTTCGGCGTCGCGGTCCTCGGCGCCGCGTTCGCCGCCACCGGAAGCTACGCCAGCCCTGGCGCGTTCAGCCACGGGTTCGTCACCGCCAGCGGCGTCGCGGCGGGCCTCGCGCTCGCCGGGGCCGCGGCAGGCGCGATCCTGCCCGGCCGCGGGACGCGCCGCCCGGCGTTCACCGCGCCCGCCGGGGCTCGCGTGGCGCCCGGATCGCCGGAACTGGCGTCACGTGGCACGGGCAACCGCGGGGGCCCAGGAATTCGGAGATAATCCGCAGCCGGGATTACGGAATTCCGGAGCTGCCCGTGCTGTTGCTGCCAGCAAAAGACGTGAGGCTAGGTTGGGCTGTCCCGCGGCACCGCGGCCACCGCACGCCCGGCGTGGGCTGCCGGCCCGGTGGTCTGCCGAAGACCAGGCGGACCGCGAGACGGCCGGGAGCGAGAAGTGGGTGCTGATGGGGACGGCGATCCTCCTGGCTGTGGTGGCGAGCTTGTGTACGGCGACGGCTTCGATCTGCCAGCGGATTGGTGCAAGGAGCAGCGAAACAGCGGCGTTTGATGCCGGGCTCGTGTTCCGGCTGGCGCGCCGGCCGATCTGGCTGCTCGGCGTGGGCAGCATGATCCTCGGTTTTCTCTTCCAGCTGACCGCCCTGCACTTCGGGCCGCTGGCCCTGGTCCAGCCCATCCTGGCGCTCGAGTTGCTGTTCGTCTTCGGCTACATGGCCGTCGCCGGCTCCGGGCGGGTGAAGGTGAACCGCCGCGACCTGCTTGCCGCGGCCGCCATGTCGGCGGGGATCGGCATGTTTCTCTGGGTGGCGGCGCCGTCCGGAGGGCACCCGCACGCACCCGGTTCGCTGTGGCTGCTGGCCGGCGGGATCACGTTCGGCGTCGTGCTCGCGGCCCTGGCCGTCGCCCACGGGCTGGGCCGCCGGCCCGGCGCGTCCCGGTCACGCCGGGCCGCCACGCTCGGCGCCGCCACCGGGATCTCATGGGGTTTCGTGGCCGCGGTCATCAAGGAGCTCAGCTCCCACCTTGGCCAGGGTCCCGGCGCCGTCTTCGCCAGCTGGTCGCCTTACGTGCTCGTTGCCGTGGGCGCGGCGACGATGCTCCTGGCCTCCAACGCGCTGGCGGCCGGCCCGCTCGCGGCGTCGCAGCCCGGGTTCACCGTGCTTGACCCGATGTCGGCCAGCCTGCTCGGCGTGTTCCTGTTCGGCGAGCACATCCGGACCGGGGTCTTCGACCTGGCCGGCGAGGCGCTGGCGCTGGCCGTCATCTTCGCCGGCGCCACGGTCCTCAGCCACAGCTGCCTCATCCTCGGCGAGGGGCATCCGGGCTGCCTGCCGGACCAGCTGCCGGTGCCGGCGCAGCGCAAGCAGCTCCGCGACCTTGACCCGGCCCGCCAGGCGCAGGCATAGGCGGCCGGTCAGCTGCCCGGCGCCGTTCGCGGGTCACGGCGCAGCGGGTGATCGGCCGGGACTTCGACGAGGACGATCTGGACGCCGTCGGGGTCCGCGATCCACATCTCGGTCAGCCCCCACGGCTCGGCCACGGGCTCACGCAGAATGCGGACCCCGGCCCCGGCCAGCCGCTCATGTTCGGCGTTGACGTCGCGTACCTGGAGCCAGATCCGCAGCGACTGGCCGGGCGGGCCGGCCGAGCGCCCGGATACCTCCAGGAACCCCGCGCCGAGAAAGAAGACCACGGCCGGATCGGACCGCGTGCCGAACTCCCGGTAGACCGCCAGGCCCAGCACATCGCGGTAGAAATGACGGCTCCGGGCGAGGTCGGCCGGGCGCAGCAAGATCCGGCTGCTGAGCACCTCCACACCACCATCCTGGCAGCGCGCTGGCGGCGGGCGACGCCGGTTGCTCAGGGTGCTGGCTCGCTGTCGCCGCCCGGCGCGCCCTGCGCGGTGCCATTGCCGGCCGCCGCGGGGTTGTCTACCTCTGGCATGCGGGCCAGCCCATTATCTGTCCCCCCAAGCCCGGTGATCGGTTAGCGTAGCCCGCGCGCCGGAAGGGCGCGAGACCTCCTCCCGGCCCGCGACTTCGCAGAACGCAGCGGAGCCATTTCCAGGTGTGTTCTCGTGTTCCCTGGATAATCGAGGCATGCGGCAGCTCCCGACGGGGACTGTGACGTTCCTCTTCAGTGACGTCGAGGGGTCGACGGCGCTGCTGAGGCGCCTGGGCGAGCGGTACGGCGAGGCGCTGTCCGCGCAGCGCGCCCTCATCCGCGGCGCGATCTCCGCCAGCGGCGGGTGGGAGCTGGGGACCGAGGGGGACAGTTTTTTCGTCGCGTTCGAATCGGCTGGCGCTGCGGTCGGCTGCTGCGTGGCGGCGCAGCGGGCGCTCGCGGGGCATGCCTGGCCGGCTGGGGAGCCGGTGCGGGTCCGGATGGGGCTGCATTCGGGGGAGCCGGTGCGGCACGAGGACGGGTACTTCGGGCTGGATGTGCACCGGGCCGCGCGGATCGCGGCGGCCGCGTACGGCGGGCAGGTGGTGATATCGGATGCGACGCGGCTGCTCGCGGAATCACGGCTGCCCGCCGGGGTGTCGCTGCGTGATCTGGGCTGGCACCGGCTGAAGGACATCGAGGCGGCGGAGCGTATCTACCAGCTGGTGGTTCCCGGCCTGCCGGAGCGGTTCCCGCCGCTGAAGAGCCTGGGCGCCCTGAGCAGGCTGCCGGTGCCGCTGACGCCGCTGGTCGGCCGGGAGAGCGACCTGGAACAGGTCCGCACCGCGCTCAGCAGGCCGGGGGCCCGGCTGGTGACGCTGACCGGCACCGGCGGGGTCGGCAAGACGCGGCTGGCGCTGGCCGCCGCCGCGTCGCTGGACCAGGTGTTCCCGCACGGCGTGTTCTTCGTCGCCCTGGCAGCGGTGCGCGATGCCGAGGTGATGTGGAAGACCATCGCCGACGACCTGAACGTCAGCGGCGACCGGCCCGCCGCCGGCGCGGTGACCGGGTACCTGGCCGACCGCCAGGCGCTACTGGTGCTGGACAACCTCGAGCAGCTCGACGGGGCCGCCGCGGTCGTGACCGGGCTGCTGGCGGCCGCCCCCCGGCTGGCCGTGCTGGCCACATCGCGGCGGCCGCTGCACCTGCACGGTGAGCAGGAGCTGCCGGTGCCGCCGCTGCAGGTGCCCTCCGGCGCGGGGTCGGTGGAGCAGGTAGCGGCATGCGGCGCGGCGCGGCTGTTCGTCCAGCAGGCGGCCCTGGTGCGGCCGGGCTTCGCGCTGACCGCGGGCAACGCCGCCGACGTCGCGGCGATCTGCGGGCGGCTGGACGGGCTGCCGCTGGCGATCGAGCTGGCCGCCTCCCGGGCCAGGCTGCTCGGGCCCCGGGCGCTGCTGGCCCGCCTGGGCCGCCGGCTGGATCTGGCCGCCGGCGACACCGGGCAGCCGTCGCGGCAGCAGACCCTGCGCGCCACGATCTCGTGGAGTTACGAACTGCTCACGCCGGAGCTTGCCGGGGTGTTCCGGCGGATGGGGGTGTTCGCCGGGGGCTGCGACCTGGACGCGCTGGCGGCCGTGGCCGGGCCCGGCCCGGGGGGCGGCGCCGACCCGCTGGAGCTGGGCGCGGGGCTGCACGATCTCAGCCTGATCACCGTGACCGACGGCGCCGACAGCGAGCCGCGGGTCGGCATGCTGGAGACGATCCGCGAGTACGCGCTCGAGCGGCTGGGGCAGGACGGGGACCTGGACGACGCCCGGCGCCGTCACGCCCGGTACTACGCGGCCGTCGCCGAGCGGGCGTGCGAGCAGTTGCACGGCTCGGGCCCGGCGCACCTGGCCGCCCTGGACCGGCTGGAGGCTGAGCACGACAACCTGCGTGCCGCGCTGGCCTGGTCGCTGGAAACCCCGGCCGCGGGCGCGGAGCCCGGCGACGGCGAGCGGCCCGCCACCGGCCTGCGGCTGGTCCAGGCGCTGGCCCGGTTCTGGTACCGGCGTGGCTACTTCGCCGAAGGGCGGCACTGGCTGGAGCGGGCCGTCGAGCTGACCGCCGGGGATGGCGGCGCACCGCTGGCCCAGGCGGCACTCTGGCTGGGGCTGCTGCTGCAGCATCAGGGCGAGTTCGGCGCCGCGCTGCCGCTCTTCGAGCGCAGCCGGGCGATCTGCCGTGACCTTGGCGACCGCGACCGGGAGGCACGCGCGCTCAACAGCCTCGCCAGCACTCATCACCACCTCGGCAACCTGGACACCGCGCGAGCCCTGCTGGAAGAGAGCATCGCCATCGCCCGCCAGGCCGGCGGCGGCTTCCCGCTGAGGGCGGCGCTGACGAACCTCGGCCAGACCGAGACCGACGCGGGCAACTTCGACCGCGCGACGCAGGTGCTGCAGGAGGTGCTCGAGCTCGACCGGAAAGAGAACGACCTGTACAGCATCGCGGTCGCCCAGCAGTCCCTTGCGGAGGTCAGCCTGTGCGCGGGCCGTGCCGAGGAGGCCCGCGGCCTGCTGTCCAGCATGGCCGACTACGTTGTCAGCTCCGGCGACCCCGAGTTCCTGGCCACAACCCTGGAACTGTCCGCCGCCATCGCCGCAGAGCTCGGCGACGTCCTGCGGACGGCCCGCCTCGCCGGCGCCGCCGAAGCCATCCGGCGGCAGCTGGGCACGCCGATCCCGGTGACGGACGAGACCCGGCTCGAGCGGTTCCTGGCTCCGGCCCGGGCGGCCGTCGCACCCGAGGCGTGGCACGCCGAGCTGGCCGCCGGCCGCGCGCTCACCCGGCAGCAGGCGGCCTCGCTCCTCGTAGCGCGGGTGTTACCCTGAATTGCGCGCCGAAGGAGCATGGATCATGGACCGAGCCGGCTGGAGCTATCCCTCCGGTGAGCTGCGGGTATCCGACGCCGACCGTGACCGGGCGCTGTCCGAGCTGACCGAGGCCTTCCAGGCCGGCCGGATCACACCGGACGAATTCGACGAGCGGTCCGGGCAGGCCCTGCGCGCCCGCACCGGCAGGGAACTGACCGCCCTGCTTGCCGACCTGCCGGTCGCCGACGCCCCCGTGGCGCGCGCCACCGCCCCGGACCGGGCCCACCGCCTCCTCGTCACCCGGGTCGGCTTCACCGCCGCGCTCGCCGCCGTCTGCTTCACCGTCGTCGCCGCGGGCAGCGCCCTCAGCCACGGCCCCACCCCGCAGCAGCGCGAGCTGGTCCGGCAGATCTCGATCCGCACGGGCATGCCGGTGCCCCCGGGAATCAACGCCAGCCCGGGATTCGACTGGGCCGGCACGATAACCCCGGCAGCCATCGCGGTCCTGCTCGTCGTGCTGATCATCTGCCTGCGCGTGCACCTGGCCCGCGCCGGCCGCCACTAGGCCGCGGCGCGTTTCCCGGAGGGCGTGCCGGGGCAGCAATCGCCCGAAGCGTGCGATGCGCGCTCATCCGCGCTGCGTGAAGCATGAAAGGTCCCCAGGACCCGACGGCGGAGGTATCGGCGATGGCAGACGCCCGGCAGGCGGCGGTGACCGAGGGCTGGCCGGCGGTTTCGTACGAGCGGTGGGCGGCGACCTGTGACACGCTCCACGCGCACGCCCAGGTCCTGGGCAAGATCGCGGTACAGCTCGCCCCGCCGGAGCCGGAGCTGGAGCACGCGGCGCTGCGGCTTACCGCGCGCGGCTGGGAGACCGCGCCACTGCCCGCGCCCGACGGCTCCGGCTCGCTGGTCATCGCCCTGGACCTGCGCACCCACCAGGCGGTCGTCGAGCACAGCGGCGGCGCGGCGGTGCGCGTGCCGCTCACCCCCCACCGGCCGGTCGCCGAGGTGACCCGGGACGTGCTCACATCCGTGACCCGGCTCGGGGGGCCGGTCGCCATCAACCCGAAACCGCAGGAAGTGCCGTGGACCATACCGGCCGAGGACGATTGCGACCACGCACGGTATGACGCCGGCCAGGTCGAGGATTATCACGCCGCGGCGACGCAGGCGGCGCTGGTCCTGGCGGCGTTCCGCGCCCCGTACCGGGGCCGCTGCAGCGCGGTCGACGCCTGGTGGGGATCGTTCGACATCGCGGCAACCCTGTTCTCCGGCAGGTCCGCCGACCCGCCCCCGGCCGCGGGCTTCATCATGCGCAACTCGGCCGACGCCGAGCACGCCACCGTGGGCTGGTGGCCCGGCGATGCCCGCTACCCGAAGGCGGCATTCTTCGCGTTCGCCTACCCCGCCCCGCCCGGCTTCGGGGAGGCCACCCTGTTCCCGGACGCCGCGCGCTGGGATAAGCAGCTGGGCGAATACGTCCTGGACTGGGACGACGTCCGCGCCGCGGCAGACCCGCACGCCACCGCGCTCGGGTTCGCCCGCTCCGCGTTCCACCACGCCTGCCAGGCGGCCGGCTGGGACCCCGCGGTCGGCGCCAGCGCCGAAGGCACGCCGCCTCCGGTCAGCGCCCCTCGCTGACCCGGCCGCGGCGCAGGCATTCCAGCGCTGTACCCTGTCAAAAGGGGACGAACGCTAGCAAGCCCGCGTCCCCTGCCCGGAACCATGGTGTCGCAGATTCGCCACTGCAAGCATTGCTGGGGAGACTGTCTCGGCCAGTGCCTGCTCCCCGGCGATGAGGGCGGGTGCATCCACAATCCCTCCCCGGGGCCCCCGCTCCGTGACTGGCCCCGGCTGATGCGCACACGCCGGTTCTGGCGCTGGATGCTGACAAGGCGGTGACCGTGTCTGACGATGACCCGGCGACCGGGCGGCGGATGCTGACCCGCTCCCAGTACGCCGACGACCGGAACATCCGTTCCCGGATGTCCATCTATGCGTACGCCGGCACAAAGGGGGACCCGCGGTGGCGTACCTCGATGGTTCCGTGGGACGGGACGCAGATCGTGCTCGACGTGGGATGCGGCAACGGGTTCGATCTGCGCCAGATCGTCCCGCAGGGCAGGTGCCGTCGCGCGATCGGCCTTGACCTGTCCGCCGGGATGCTGCGCTCGCTGGAGGACCTGTGCCAGTCCGGCGGCCTGTCGCTGGTCCAGGGCGACGCGCAACGACTCCCGCTGCCCGACCGGTCCGTTGATGTGGCCATGGCCATGCACATGCTGTATCACGTGCCCGATATCTCGGCCGCGATCCGGGAGCTGCGCCGCGTCACCAAACCGGGCGGAACCGTGCTGGCCTCCACGAACAGCCCCGCTCACCTGGCCGAGATTGATGAGCTGCTGGAAGCGGCGGTCTCCGGCCAGCTTGACCGCCGGGTCCGGCCGCTGCCTGCGCACAGCTTCACCACGCAGACCGGCGCCGCCTTGCTGGGCCGGGAATTCTCCAGCGTCACCCTGCGCACCCTCGACGTGCCGCTCTCGATCCCCGCCGCGCAGCCGGTCATCACCTACGTCGCCAGCATGCGCGAGCCCATGCTCGCCTCGGTCGGCGAGCCGCTCGACTTCGACGCGGTGCTCGACGACATCGCCGGGAACGTTGACCGGGTCATCCAGGCCGAGGGCAGTTTCCGGGCCACCACCCACATGGGCGTGTTCATCTGCAGGTAAGCGTGACCCGGCTAGCCGGCGGCTCCGACGTCCTGCCTCCTGACCAGGCCGACGAGCCGGCCGTCCGAGGTCGTGACCGGCGAGCTTTCCAGGTGACGGTCGGTCATGATCTGGCGCATCTCGTCGACGCTGACGGACGGCCGGTAGGTGCTGGGCCCTGGGCGCATGACCCGGTCGACCAGCAGGCCGGGGTCGGCCCGGAGTTCCCTGGCCCGGAGCAGCCCGAGCACCACCCGGTCTTCGAGGACCACGCACGCATCCCATCCGGCGGCGGCGACCCGGCTGCTGACGTCGCCGAGCCGCTCACCCAGCGAGCAGGTCGGCACGTCCGTGCGGAGCACGTCGGCCAGGCGCGGGCGCTGCGCGTTCGTCCCCTCCGTCGGCAGGCCGGCTGCCATCCAGTCCTGAATGCCTGTCCGGTAGTCGTACAGCTCGGTGAACCCGAGGGTCTGGAGCCGGCACGCGGCTCGCGGGCTGAGGTCTCAAGCGGAGTCCGCGCAGTAGACCACGATCGCCCGGGTGACGTCCAGGACCCCGATCGCCTCGGTCTCGATCTTCCGCAGCGGCAGGTTGATCGCCCCCGGCAGGTGGTCCTCGCCGTACTCGCGGGCCGGCAGAACGTCGACGATCTGGGCGCCCTGGGCCATCAGCTGGCGCACCCGCTCGCGGCCGATTTCCTCTGCCATCGCTGCCTCCTGGATCTCTCACCAAGGAGGCTACACACGCCGGCGCGGCGGCCCGGCGCCCGCCCGGTCAGCTCTCGGCCGGCATTGCCGCCATGTACGTGCGGCGGCCGCGGAAGCGGCTGGGGTGCACCCGCATCAGGGGCGCGCCCTCGGCCTCGAGCCACGGGAACGGGTCATCCCCGGCGCCGGCGATCGACGCGCGCTCGGCCTCGGTGTCGACAAAGTGCGCGGGCCCCACGACCATCACCGCCCATCCCCAGCCTGCGAGCGGATCGAGCTGGTCGATCTCGAAGGCGACCTCGTACTCGGCCTTCTCGATGCCGGTGCGCAGGTCCTCTTCGGCGCCGGTGCCCTCAAGCGGGTGGAAAACGACCGAGCCGTCGTGCAACTTGTACACGACCGGCGTTACGGCAGGACCCTCCCGAGAGGTGTAGCCCAGGCGGCCGACCCGCCTGGAGGCCAGCAGGTGCAGGCACTCGTTCTTGTCCAGCCGCTCGGTCACCCTGGGCCAGGGCTCGCCCGGCCGGTGCAGCGACGCGGACCGGCTGCCCGAAACACGATCGTCCGGCATGCCCTGGATCACCCCCCGCTCAGGACTTCGCTCCCCCACACCTGCCAGTCTCCAGCACGGCAGGATGAGCGCGCATCATGCGGTGCGGGCGATACGCCGCCCGCGGTCGCGCGCGGGGCGGTCCCGAGGGAGACCGCGTCCGCGGCCGTGCCGGCGCCGTGGTCGCGCGGCGGGCCGCAGTACGGCCTGGCGGCCCCGGCGCCCGGCGGCGTGACGTTCTCGATCTATGAACGAAACGCCATGCAGGTCCTGGTTCAGCACGGCCGCATGGGCGGTCAGGGCCGGCGGCCGGCACATAGAGCGCGACGAGCGCGCCGGGCGCGACGAGCGCGCCGGGCAGCGCGGCCTCGACGGCGCCAAGGCCGCACTGTTTCATGATCTGGGAGCCTTAACAGCGCTATCAGCTGCCTAGGTACCCAGATCATGAGAAAGCGGTCCGGGTGTATGCGCCAGGAGCCCTGGGTAGGGGGGACGTCCTGGCAGCGGGACGGTCCGGCCCGGCCGCGGGGGGCCGGCCGGGCCACGGAAGGCTCCGGGGGTCCGGTGAGGGTGCTGGTGGCCGGCGCGTCCGGCTTCGTCGGCCGGCGGCTGTGCGTGACCCTGGGCGAGGCCGGCCACGACGTGGTCGCCATGACCAGGAACCCGGCCAGATACCGGGGTGCAGGCACCCCTGCGCGCGGCGATGTCCAGGACCCGCCCACGCTGGAGCCGGCGATGGCCGGCTGCCAGGCCGGGTACTACCTGGTGCACTCCCTGCAGGACGCGGACTTCGAGCGCAAGGACGCCGCCGGGGCCACCGCGTACGGCGAGGCGGCCGCCCGGGCGGGCCTGCGCCGCATCATCTACCTGGGCGGCTTGGGCGACGAGGCGGACAGCCTGTCCGCCCACCTGCGCAGCCGCCGTGAGGTCGAGAACCTGCTCGGCGCCGGCGGCGTGCCGGTCACCGTCATCCGGGCCGGGATCATCATCGGGCACGGCGGCTTCTCCTGGGAGCTGACCCGTCAGCTCGTGGAGCACCTGCCGGTCATGGTCACCCCCCGGTGGGTCGCCACCCGCACGCAGCCGATCGCGGTCGACGACGTGGTGACGTACCTGGCCGGCGTGCTGGACCCGCCGGGGGCGGCGGGCCGGGTCTATGAGGTCGGGGGACCGGACGTGCTCGAGTACGCGACGATGCTGCGCCGGCTCGCCGCCATCGAGCACCGCCCGCTGCTCCTGCTGCCCGTGCCGCTGCTCACCCCCCGGCTGTCCTCGCTGTGGCTGACCCTGGTCACCGACGTCGACACCGGTACCGGCCGTACCCTCGTCGACTCCATGACCAACGAGGTGATCGTGCACGACCCGTCGATCAAGGACCTGATCCCGATCCAGCCCACGTCCTACGACGACGCCGTGCGCGCGGCGCTGCGCGAACGGCGCGAGGCCCGGCAGGCCCGCTCGTGACGGCCCGGCAGGCCCGCTCGTGACAGCCCGGCAGGCCCGCTCGTGACAGCCCGGCAGGCCCGCTCGTGACGGCCCGGCGCTGGTCCTAGCCGGCCTGGTCACCAGCGCGATCTTCGGCTGGCAGGCTTCAGAACGCGGGACCGCCTGGTTCTACGAGTCCGGACCTTGCAGTCTGCTGCGGAGCTCACGACCCTCATGGGTGAGAACCTGCGTCTTGATCCGCATGAAGCGCGGCCGCGCGCCCCGGTTCGGCGCGACGCAGTGGACCATGACCGGATGGCAGAAGACCATGTCCCCCGGCTCGCCCGTCAACTCGACCACGCGAAGCGGCACGCCTTCGATGACCGTTTCCGCGTCCATGAAAGCGGCGATCCGGTCGGCAGGTGACGGCGCCTGCCCGGTGAGCGCCATGAGCCAGGGGTGGGAGCGGTGGAACCGGTCCCGGGCCATGGTGATCGAACCGTGCCGCTGGTCCGCGGGAATCCGGCGTTCCTGCCGGATCAGCAGCCGGGGTGACCCGGAAAGGATCAGCGTCCCGCCGCCTCGCGGCGCGACCGGGCCGATGAAGCTGACGACGAAGAGCGCCCTGGGGTGTTCGAGGTGCAGTTCACAAGGGTTGTCCCAGTGCCAGAGCGTGGCCGGCAGCTCCCAGGCGCCCGGCTCGGGAAAGGTGACGAGCGGACGGCCCCAGTCTCTCGGCGGGGACCAGGCGGCCTCGCCGAGCAGGTCGTCGAGGACGCCGCGCACCCGCTCGGTCAGGATCCTGGCCTGGATGGGATCGCGTTTGGCCGCCTTCAGGTCGCCCACGATCTGGCGCCAGCTGGAGCGGTCATCCGGGCGTATGCCGTGGGTGTCTTCCAGCTCCCGCCACCATCGCCGTTCCATGGCGAGGCCGTCGGCGCGCGGGAACGCCTGCCTGACCACCACATAGCCGTCGCGCTCGAAGCGCTGGATGTCTGATGAGCTGAGGGTGGTGAGCCGTGATCCCATGAGGCCCGTTTCCAGATTGACGGCGCCCCGAATGTTCGCATAGCCCCGGTCTGGCGATCAACCGGGATTGTCGGTGCCTCTGCCTACGCTCACGCTTATGCCCGATAACAGGCTGTCTGTACGCGACCGCGAGCTGTTCCTGGCCGAGCCGCACATCGCGGCTCTGTCGGTGTCAGCGGGCCCCGGCCGGGGCCCGCTGACCGTCCCGGTCTGGTATCAGTACGCACCCGGCGGGGAGGCGTGGGTGCTGACCGAGGCCGCCTCCCGTAAGGCCCGGCTCATCGAGGCAGCGGGCCGTTTCACCCTGATGGTCCAGCGGGTCTCGCCCACTAACCGGTACGTGTCGGTGGAGGGTCCGGTCACGCGGACGGTCCCGGAGACCGATGAGCTGCTGCTGGAGATCAGCACGCGCTATCTGCCACCGGGGAAGGTCCCGGCCTACATGGAGCTCGCCAAGGCGGAATTTGGCCCGCAGGTGGCGATCTACCTGCGTCCCGAGCGATGGCTGGCGTCGGATCTCGGGGCCTGGTGACGGCCCGCCACCGCAGCGCCGGGCGGCAAGCGCGGGACCCCTAGCCGGGGAGCTGCCCCGGGTGGTCGACGAAGGCGCGCCGCAGGACCGCGGCCTCGCCGGTGGTCGAGCCGTTCGCCACCTTGACGTCACGTTCGCCGAGGTACTGGAGGGTCTGCTTGCTGAAGATCCACTCGGTTCGCGTGCCCTGGTAGGTGAACGCGACCGCGACGCCGTGCCGGCCGATCGCATCCGTGGCGTTCGCGACCACGGTGACCCCGGGGATCAGGGCCGCGGCCCGGTAGAGCGCGGCGCTGACCTGAGGCGGCGCGATCGACTCGTGCAGCAGGTCACCGATCGTGGTGAAGGCTTCCTCCGGGCGCGGGAGCTGGCCTGACATGTCCCGCTCGATGAGGCTGAGCAAGGCGTGCGGGTCGGTGGGCAGCGACTGCAGGAACCGGTAGGTCGGGTCGTTCACGCCGCCCGCTTGCGGGCAGCCGGGCCCGGTTGCCGTGTGACCAGGCGGGGCCGTGGAGCCCGTGCCTGCCGACTCATACTGCAGCGGGGTGTACTGGCCGTACTCGCGCAGCAGGCCGGTCACGCACAGGTTCGAAACCGACAGCCAGATCTGCCGCTCGTGCGGCTTTTCCATGGTGCAGTTGCTGCCGCTTTCGCCTCCGCAGCCCTGATAGGACACCCAGCTCTCGATGTACCAGAACTGGCTGTTGCGCACCGGCGGGCTCGGCTGCGCGGCGGCGGCGGTGGCGATCCTGGCAAGCAGCCGCACGGCGGCCGGTGACGCACCGGGTGTGCCCCCAGGCAGCAGGGCAAACGTGATGGCGGAGGCGGCGGCAGCCGCGGCCACCGCGACGGCAATCGCCGGCTTCCGGCGGCGGTGCATGGCGGGAATGCGGGCCCGTGGCCGGCGTGCCCGTGGCCGGCGGCCCACGCCGACCTCACTCATCAGGTGCTCCTTCAGGGCGTGCTGCCGGCCGGCGGGGAGCTCACGTCCGGCCGGGTCCGGCAGCAGCCGGGCCAGCTCGGCCAGGTCCTTGTGACGGGCGTCGTCGGCGGTCATCGTCACCTCTCCCAGCTCGGCCAGGCCGCGTTAGCACGGTCACCCGTTACCTGTTCACTGCCGCCGGCGGGTTCCCGGCCGGCGGGCACCAGCTTCCTGAGCCTGCGGCGGGCGCGGGACAGCCGGGACCGCACGGTGCCGACCGGTACACCCAGCGCCCTGGCGGCGGTGGCGTAGTCCAGGTCCGACCAGACGCACAGCGCGATGACCTCACGTTCGCCGCGGCGAAGCCGGCCCAGCGCAGCTGCGACCTCGCGAAGGTGAGCCGTGTCGTCGAGCCGGCCGGCCAGTTCGTCGGCGAAATCAGGCACCACGGGCGGCGGCGGAATCCTGTTCAGCGCCGCCTGGTGACGGCGCGACGCCCTGGCCAGGTTGCGGCACACGTTGACGGCGATGCCCAGCAGCCACGGCTGCAGCGACTCGCCGCCGGGGTCGATCCTGGCCCTCAGCCGCCAGGCTTCAAGGAACGTGAGCGAGACCACGTCCTCGGCGGCAGACCAGTTCAGTGTCAGCCGCAAGCCGAGGCGGTATACCGCGGGGGCGTACTCGTCGAAGATTAAGCCGAACGCATCCGGGTCACCGGCGCGGATACGCGCGCGCAGATTCGGCTCCACGTTCCTTCCTGTCCGCTCGTCCCTCGCGGGTTCCAGGATCCGGCCAGTCGTCCCTCGCAGGTTCCAGGATCCGGCCAGCATTTTCCAGCGCGCGGTTCATGAGCGTTCGCCGGTTCTGATCATGCGGCTCCGGGCCGCGGCCGGTAAAGTGACCACGTGCCCACTACAAGGTGGCGCATAGTCACCCGGCGACCGGGCAGGGCCAGCAGCAGGCGGCCGGCACGGCCGGCTGAGGAGGGCCGGCAGCACCTGCAGAGGGAAACCGGCAGGTCCGGCAGGGGGAAGGAGCGGCGCGGTGCCGACAGGCGTACGCCTCCTTGACGTCCGCGAGCAGCTGTTCGACGCGGCCGAGCGCGTCCTGCTCCGCGACGGCGCGAACAGCCTGACCAGCCGCGCAGTGACCACAGAGGCAGGAGTCGCCAAGGGAGTCCTGCACCGGCACTTCGCCGACTTCGACGCGTTCCTCTGCGAGTTCGTGCTCGACCGCATCGCCCTGATCGGCGCCGAGGCCGCCGCGCTGTGCGAGTCCGCCGGGACGGGCACCGTGACCGGCAACCTCGCCAGCGCGCTGGCCGGCGTGTTCGGGCTGGTCGGGGTGGCGCTCATCGGCCTGGTCATCTCCCGGGACGAGCTGCGTGCCCGGCTGCGCCGGGCCGGGGCGGGCCGCGTGCCGGTCGCGGTGGAAGCCACCGCCATGATCGCCTCCTACCTCGCCGCCGAGCGTGAGCTCGGCCGCATCAGGGCCGACGCCGATATCAGCGCCCTTGCCCCCGCGCTGGTCGGGACCGGGCACCTGCTGTTCGCCGGCCGGGAAGGCGCCCTGCCGGAGCCGGACGAGATCCGGAACGCGGTGGCCGCGGTCATCGCGGGCGCCGTGGCGGGAACCCGCGGTGAGTGAGCCCGCGGCGCCGCAGCCGTGGCCCTACGCTGCCGGGCTGCTGGGCCCGGAACTCGACCGTTACCTCGCCGATGCCGCCCTGCCCGGCCGGCAGCAGCTGCCGACCCGCTGCCCGGACTGGACTGTCCGCGAGGTCACGGTCCACCTGGTGTGCACGTTCTCCCGGTTCCACACGATGCTGCTGCAGGGCCGTGCGGGCGACTTCACGGCACCGTTCGAGGTCCCTCAGCTCACCGCCGAGAACCTCCGGGCGGTGCGGGCCTACCAAGGCGGCGACCCGTGCGGCGAGCTGCGCGCCACGGTGACCGGATTCTGCTCGGCGCTGCGGGACGGCGGTGAGCTGATGCCCCACCAGCTCGGCCCCATCCCGGTGGCGCTGCAGGTCCTGTTTGGCATCAACGAGCTCGCAATCCACCACGACGACGTGGCCGCGGCGGCCGGGCATAGCTACCAGCCACCGCCAGCGACGCTGGACGTGCTGACGCAGCTCTGGCAGCGCCGGCACGGCCCCGAGGTGACGACCTGGGCCGATATCCTCCGCGTGTCCGGCCGGGCCGGGTAAAGCACGCAACCCGGTGCACGGCAGCGAAGGGCCGCTACCGGGGCGCTGGGCCCTGGCGGGCGGGACGATGCGCGGCGCCGGTAACTCGGCATCCGGCGTGTCATCGTCATCGAGCGGGCCGGGCTTCCGGGGCGCGCCTGGCGCGCCTGGCTTGTCATCGGGCCACGGCGGCGTCCACGGATCTGGTTCACCCGCCGCCTGCTCGGCGCCCGCCGGCGGCGGCTGTGCCGGCCGGCGGATGACGTCGATGGAGACGACGTGCGCGAACCGTTCGCTGCGCGTGACCACGACATGGGCTGCCCAGCAGCTTGCGGCCAGCGAGGAGCTGACCGCCTCGATGTCCTCGACGCTGGTGCCGGCTACGCACAGGACCAGCACCCGCTCACCGCTCGGCGTGGCTGTCGCGCGGATCACGGCAGGGGTCTTGCCCGAGCTGTTGTAGACCCAGTTCCGCGCGAAGCAGGTCCGGACCCGGTGGGGCGTGATCACGGTCCACACCGCGGCCATGGCGAACTGCCGGGCCGACGGCGAGGTCGCGGCGGCGAAGGCCGCCGCGCTCGCGGCAACGGCCAGCCCGCTGAAGGTCGCGGTGGCCCCGAACGCGTGGATCGCTGCGAGGAGGCCTCCCGTGACCAGGGCGAGCGTGGCCAGCTCGATGCGCCACCGGCAGCCGATCAGGAAGATATTGGGACGGGCCCGCCGCGTGAACAGGGGCAGCAGCCCAGGATCACGCTGGCGCCCGGACGGATCCATGTCAGTGGCCTCCGTCCGCGGGGATCTCGCGCCGCAGCCGCACGCGGCCGGTGCCAGAGCACCGGGCGCACCGCGTCTTGCCGGCAGATCCGGTCCCGCCGCACACCGGGCAGCTCGCCAGCTCGTTGAAACGCGGATCCCGGTAGCTGCGGCTGAGGCCGAAGCGGCCCTCGGTTATCTCCCAGCCCTGCTGCCGCGCGAAGTCGTCATCCTTGCGGAACACCGCCGCTCCGATCCGCCGCAGCAGGCTGATCACGTAGCTCTCGGCCATGATCACTCCTTGCGTGTCGTGGCCATAGGGCAGTTAGCCCATGGTACTTCAGCAGCTAGGCAATCTGCTACTAGGCAGATTGCCATACGGACGGGAGCTTTAAGTAGCGGTGGAGTGACACGGCGGTGTCTTGATGGGTACATCTCGGGGGGCCGAGGACGGCAAGCCGGGAGTTGAGGTCGGCGAGCCAGGGAGCCGACGCCGGCAAGCCAGAGAACTGATCTAGGCAAGCTAGGCGCCGATGCCGGCATGCCGGCTGTCCCCAGCTGAGCCAAAGGCAGTAGGCTTACCGGCTTGAAGCCACTAGGCAGATTGCCCTTGTGCAATAAGCGCTATATCCATTAGTGTCCGGAGTCACCATGCCAGACGATTCGCGGAGTCCCGCCGTACAAGGACGGCTGCTTCGGGCCGCCCTGCGACGGGCCAGGGAAGATGCGGGCCTAAGCCAAGATCAGGTCGGGTCGGCTCTCGATTTTTCGTTGTCAAAAGTGGTGCGGATCGAAAGCGGCGCCGTCAAGGTATCCATCACCGATCTCAAGGCGCTGCTGGCTCTCTACGAGATCACGGAACCGGGCCGGGTGGCCGAACTCGTTGCGATGGCGAGGGTCGCCAGGCAGCCGTCCTGGTGGAGTTCCTACCGAGGAATCGCCTCGAAGCACTACCTCGAATTCGTCGAGTTCGAGCAGGCCGCGACGGCGACACTGAACTATGAGCCGCTCTGGATCCCCGGCCTGCTGCAGACTAGGGAGTATGCCGACGAGATCATCCGACGGCTAGGTCCGGAATCGGACGAAGCTCAGCAAGGGTTGTTTGAGTTCCGCTTGAAGCGCCAGGAACTGCTCGACGCAACAGACTCACCGTCGCTGCAGTTCGTGCTCGACGAGTCGGTCCTCCGCAGGCAGGTCGGGAGCGTAGATATCATGATCAAACAGCTCCACTGGCTGATCGAGCTGGCCAACCGGTCGTCTGTGACGATCCAGGTACGGCCGTTCAGCAAAGGGCTGGTCCGACGCATGCAGGCGCCGTTCGTCATTCACCAGCTCACGGACACGGCCGATCTTGATGTGCTGTACCTGGAGGGGCCCGATGGCGACACGATTGTGGATACCGATAAGGGTGAGATTGGCGGGTACCGCAGTGTTTTCGAGGAGCTGAAGCGCACCGCCCTGTCTCCCGCCGAGTCGGTCACGTTCATTAAGGAAGTGGCGAACAGCATCCACTGACCCCTGCCAGCTGATCGGTGAAGTCGTCTAGGGTCCGAACGGGACCTGGACGGTAGCTGAATGGCACATCTTGTCTTAGACTGGCGCGAGCAATTCTGGCGTACTGGGGGGTTTCGTGTCGAGTCCGCGTTGATGCACATCCCGTGGGCTGTGGTTTTGCGGTGCCTGGCAGGTAATGCCGTGCTTGCTGTCGTTGCCCCTTCAGCGGTCCGGATGACGGAATCCTCTTGCAAGGCTGGAAACCTGCTGTCCGAAAAGGAGGAAGCGTGAGCCAGTCCGAGCATGCCAACCTGACCTGGCGCAAGAGCAGCACGAGCGGGAATAGCGGAGGGTGCGTCGAGATCGCCATAAGCGCTGCGTCCGTCCACATCAGGAACTCGCGGAACACCGGCGGGCCGGAGCTGGTGTTCCTGCCTCACGAATGGGCTGCCTTCCTCACGGGCGCCAAGAACGGCGAGTTCGAACTGCTGGTGACCCCAGAGGGCGGCTAGCCGCGCAGCGAGGTCGGGATGAGAGCCGGCGGCCGGGCTTGGCCGCTGCGGCGGCGTGACGTTCTCGTTGTCTAAGCGACTGACGCGTGGCCTCAGGCCAGGCTGTGCGCAGGTACCGGGCGCTACGCTGGTGCCGCCGGTGCGCGAGCGTCCCGCCGTGCCGTGAACGTGCCGGCGGTCTCGTCGTCCCCCCGCGATGAGACGGCACTCCACAGGGAAGGTGCTGGACGATGGCGCTGTTCCGCTCCCGGGACGACAAGGTGCAGTGGAACCTGACCAAGGCCGTGCGGCTGCTGCTGCCGGACAACCCCGGCCCGGACCAGATGCTCGACGCGGCCAAGCAGTACACCACGGCGGCCAAGCCGTCCCGGCTGAACCGCGAGACGATCTGCGTGGACGGGAACCACTTCGTCCTGCACCCCGGCCGCGACGTCACCCCCGACATGGCCGCGCGGGCGGGGCTGCCGCCGGACATCACGTGCGCGTTCTTCCCCGACTGGATGGGCGCGACGACCGGGCTCAACACGCAGATGCGGAAGCAGGTCGACGAGATCTACCGGCAGAAGGCCAGCTACCTGCTGGGCGGCCTGGGTGCCAGGTTCGGCGGCCTGTGGTACCCGCGGCCCGAGGACATCAGCCGGCCGCTGCGGGCCTACATCTTCACTATGCAGCAGGTCGATGAGGCCAGCCTGTGGGGCGCGGCGGCGCGGTACGAGCCCGCCCTGAGGCCCGCGGAGAGCAAGTGGGCGTCCGAGGGCGTGCTCACCCTGCGCGCTGACAGCAACCCGTCGCTGGTGCAGTACTGGCCGCCGGACATCGCGAAGATGCACAAGGTCGTGTTCGCCGCCGGCCCGGGCGTGCCGCAGGTGCTGGACCCGTCGTGGCGGGACGAGGACACCGCGGTGATCACCGTGGAGGCGGACCAGCCCGCCGAGGGAGCGCCGCACAGCGTGGCCGAAGCGGTCGGCCGGGTGGCGCTGGGGGTGGCGGCCGAGACCGGCGGGGTGTGCGTGGACACGTTCGCGTTCCGCGTCCGGAACCCGGCCGACCTGGCCATCCGCGCGACGTAGGGCCTGGCCCGGAGCGCGGCAGAGGTCCGCCTCCGCGCGGGCGTCTACCGGCTGGCTTGATCGTCACCACGCCATGACGGACAGGCACGGGCACGGGATTGGCTTTGCCTCGCCGTACTACGGTGCAGCGCTAGGACGAGGAAGGACTGCGGATGGACCAGCATCCGCCAGCGGCATGATGAGGACGTGGCCTTGCAGCTGGCGCCAGAAGAGCCCGAAGCAGGACCCTGGCGCGTGGAGTTGCTCAGTACGATCGTCAACGCGGTGACCAGGCAGGGACCGGACCGAAGCAGTTCTGGCCGTCCCCTCGTGCTGGCCGTGGACGGACGCAGCAACAACGGCAAGACCACCGTGGCGGCCCGGATCGGCGAAATGGTCCCCGGATCGGTCGTTATCCACACCGACGACATCGCATGGGAGTATTCCCGCTTCGGCTGGGCCGATCTGCTGATTGACGGGATCTTGGTACCTGTGCACCAGGGCCAGGCGGTCAGTTACCGGCCGCCGCGCTGGGACGAGCGCGGCCGGGAGGGATCTATCCAGGTTCCGGCCCGCTGCCCGCTGCTGATCATCGAGGGGGACGGTGCCGGGCGACGGGAGGTGGCGCACCTGATCGACGCTCTGATCTGGGTGCAAGCCGACGAGCGGGAGGCCGCACGGCGCGGCGCCGCGCGGGCAGCTAGCCCGCCCGCGGCCGACCTGGCCAACCAGGCGGTGGACGGGGCTCCGTTCGACGAGGAGGGCTGGATGGCCGAGGAAATGCCTTTCAACGCCGCCCAGCGCACCTGGGAGCGCGCCGACGTCATCGTTTGCGGCACCCCGGAGATCCCTTACGACCCGAGCACCGAAATCGTCATCGCACCGCCACCGCAGCCCGGCCCGGCAAGCTCGTAGGGGACCCGGCGCCCTCCGCGGCCGCGGCCGCGGCCACCAGGCACGGCCACCAGGCACGGCCACCAGGCACGGGGCCCCGCGAGCCATCGCGCTTCAAAGCGGAAACTACTCTCGGTAATCATGAGCACCGCCACGCCGCCCGCCGGGTTCTGGCACCTCATCGTCGGCTACGACGGCTCGGCTCCCTCGCGCCGGGCGATCGACGCAGCGGCCAGCTTGATGCAGGGCCGGACCGGCCACATCGAAGTCGTGTACGTGGCGCACCTCCCCGGCCTGGCCATGTTCTCGACGTCCGCGATCGCCGAAGTGGAATCTGACTTCGATGAGGTTGCGCAAACGCTCCGCGATGCAGCCGCCGAGCAGCTGAAGGGACGAGTGGCAGCGTGGCAGTTGCGGCGCCGCGAGGGCATCATCGCCGATCAGCTCATCGCGGCGGCCACCGAGCTGCGCGACGCCCACCCCGGCGATCCGGTAACGATCGTCGTGGGAAGCTCATGCCACGCTGCCCACCGGGTGGCCGGTTCGGTCGCCGTCAGCCTGGCCCGCCACTCGCCGGTGCCCGTGGTCATCGTGCCGTAGCGCCGGACGAGCTGCACCGTCTCCTGGAATCCGTGCGGTGGTCACAGTCTTGCCGCGTCGGCGAGCAGGTCCACTTGTTCCATGCCGCCGCCGTTGGGCAGGAGGATGAGTTCGTCGCAGCCTGCCTCGGCGTAGGCGGCGACCTCGCGGGTCACCTGCCCGGCGGTGGTCAGGCCGGCCGCGACGCTGTGCTGGGCGTACGGGCCGGCGAAGGCGTAGTAGTCCAGGAGGCGGCTGCGCAGGCGCTGTTCGGCGCCCGGGCCCAGGGCGAAGTTGGCGGTGCCGATCAGCCGGGGTTTCCCGGCGCGGCCGGCGTCCTGCCAGGCCTTGGTGACCTTGGGCAGGAAGGCGCAGAAGTCTGCCACACCCGAGGCGCCGCTGACCCACCCGGCGCCGTGGGCGGTGATCCGGCGCAGGGTGGCGTCGCTGGTCCCGCCGAACAGCAGCGGCGGGCCGCCGGGTGTGGCCGGGGCTGGGCCGGTGCCGTCGCCGGGGCGTGCCCATTGCCGGACGGCCCGCTCCACCAGGGCGTCGAGCAGCTTCCCGCGGCGCGCGAAGTCGACACCGCCGGCGAGGTAGTCGTCCTCCCGGGCGCTCGGGGCGAGCCCCAGGACGAGTCGGCCGCGGCTGAGCCGGTCCAGTGTGGCGGCGGACTTGGCGAACAGCGCGTGGTTGGCGCGCAGCGGGGCCAGCAAGACGACGGTGGTCAGCCGGATGCGGGAGGTCGCGCCGGCCGCGACGGCCAGCTCGGTGAACGGCTCGTATTGGTCGTAGACCAGACGGTCGGTCGCGCCGAGGCTGGTGAAGCCACGCTCCTCAGCGCGCCGGGCCCACGCCGTGACCGGCAGCTCCGGGTCCGGGCACAAGACCGGCAGGCCAATGCCGATATCCATGGGGTGCTCCTCTGGCCCGGGTGGCGGCGGGCCCCATGCCCTCTGGGCCGGGTGGCGGCGGGCCCCATGTCCTCTGGGCCGGGTGGCGGCGGGCCCCATGCCCGCCGTAGCCACCAGGGAGTATTCCCCCCGGGGCGGCTTCACATTCGCCCGGTCGTCACCCGTCCGGGTAGGCGGGAGAGGGCCGGGGCAAGGGCGAAAGGGCAGGCCGAGGCCGCGACCTGGATCGAGGGTTCCGACCGCGACCGAAGGCATCCGGCACTTGGCGCGCGCAGCCCGGTGGATTGCGGGCCGGCCCGAGCGGGGAAAACCGCTCGGTGATCGAGGAAGGCCCGGTCACCCTAGCCAGCCTCAAAGGTGCTGCGCACGGCGGCCCTGCGTTTTCTGGAGGAGGCAGCTATGCGTTACTCGCGTCTCAATCCTGGGCGCCGCTGCCTGTGGACGGCCGTCTCGGTCGTCATCGCCGCCGCGGCAACTCTCGCGGCCACCCCGGCACGCCAGGACCTGGCGAGGACGCTGACAGCGCAGGGCAGGGGGACAGAGTCCTCGCTCGTACACCGGCTGGAAACATGCCTGCCGGCCGGGCAGGCAAAGCCGACCGTTGTCCTGGTACACGGCGCCTGGGCGGATGCCTCCAGCTGGAGCGGCGAAGTCGCCACGCTGCAGGCTGCCGGCTATGACGTGCGGGCCATCGCGAACCCGCTGCAGGGCCTGACCACCGACTCGGAATACGTCGCCGACTACCTCAAGACGATCCACGGCCCGGTGGTGCTGGCCGGGCACTCCTACGGAGGAGCGGTGATCACCAACGCAGCGGCCGGGCTCGCCAATGTCAAGGCGCTGGTCTACGTCGACGCCTCCGCCCCGGCGCCCGGCGAAACCAACGCGCAGCTCAGCGGGGCCAACTCGATCCTGTCCAAGGACACCCAGGCCCAGCTGTTCTTCACCACCAGCTACCCGGGCGCCCAGGCCGGCGCATCCGAGCTGTACCTGAAGGAAAACATCTTCATCCACCATTTCGCCAGCGACCTGCCCAGGGGCGAGGCCGAGAGGCTGTGGGCTTCCCAGCGCGGCGCATCCACGGCCGCGTTCAACACACCGTCGAAAGTGGCGGCCTGGAAGACCATCCCGTCCTGGTACTTCATCAGCACCGGCGATCAGATCATCACGGCCGCCTCAGAACTGGCGATGGCCCACCGTGCACACTCGCACATCACCGTGTTCCACGGCGGATCGCACCTGACACTGATCTCCCACCCGAACGCGGTCACCGCCGTCATCGCGTCCGCGATCTGCTCGCTTCGCTGACCACCTCACTTCGCTGACCACCTCGGTTCGCTGACCACCTCGGTTCGCTGACCACATTGCTTCGCTGACCGCACGGGCACCGGTACACCTGGATGGGCGGGCCGCCGGGCCGGTCTTCGGCCGACTACGCTGCTGGACGAGTGAGAGCAGAGGGGAACGGTGCCCGCAGCCAACGAGGACTGGGTAGCACGCACCGCGGCCGAGGTCACCGCCGAGGGGGAGCGACGCCACTCCGGTGAGTCCCCGACATGCGCGAGCGGCATCAGCCCGTCCGGTCCGGTGCACCTCGGCAACCTGCGCGAGCTGATGACCCCGCACCTAGTCGCGGACGAGGTCCGGCGGTCGGGACACCCATGCCGGCACATTCTCTCCTGGGACGACTACGACCGGTTCCGCCGGGTGCCGGCCGGGTTCCCGGGGAACTTCGCCGAGCACGTCGGCCGGCCGCTGACGTCCGTGCCCGATCCCGAGGGCGACTGCCATCAGAACTGGGCCGAGCACTTCAAGGACCCGCTCCGCGAATCGCTGGCCATGCTCGGCATCCGCGTCACCGAGATCAGCCAGACACAGATGTACACCTCCGGGGCGTACACCGCGCAGATCATCCTCGCCATGCGGCGCCGCGCCGACATCGGCGCGATCATCCGGCGGTACCAGGGCAAGCAGGCCGAAGGGCGGTACCAGGGCAAGCAGGCCGAAGCGGACGAGGACGTGCGGGCGGACTACTACCCGTTCCGTCCCTACTGCGTGACGTGCGGCCGGGACGACACGACCGTCACCGCCTTCGACGACGACACCGCGGAGATCAGCTACACCTGCGCGTGCGGGGCCGCCGTCGGGCCGGTGCCGATCGGCCAGGTCCGGGGCAAGCTTGCCTGGAAGGTCGACTGGCCGATGCGCTGGGCATACGAGCGGGTGACGTTCGAGCCGGCGGGCGTCGACCATGCGTCACCGGGGTCGAGCTTCACCGTCGGCCGGCACCTGGTCGAGGAGATCTTCGGCGGGGAGATGCCGCTGCACTTCGGGTACTCGTTCGTCGGCACGCAGGGCAGCGCGAAGATGAGCGGCTCGGCCGGGGGCGCCCCGACACCGAAGGACGCGCTGGAAATCTTCGAGGCACCGCTGGTCCGGTGGCTGTACGCGCGGCGCCGCCCGGAACAGTCCATCACGCTGGCGTTCGGCACCGAAGTTGGCCGGGTCTACGACGAGTGGGACACGCTCACCCGCAAGGTCGACGACGGCACCGCCGAGCCGAGCGCCCGGGTCGTCTACACGCGGGCTTCGTCTACCGCCGACGGTGAACTGCCCCGGACACCGAGGCCGATGCCGTTCCGCACCCTGGCTTCGATCTTTGACATCACGGCGGGCGACGAGGAGCAGGAGCTGCGCATCCTGCGGGAGCTGACCCCCGAAGCGCCGGTCAGGACCCTCGACGAGGTCCGGCCGCGGCTCGACCGCGCCCGGGCGTGGGCGCTCGGGTACGCGCCGGACGAGGCGCGCACGACGGTGCGCGACGAGCCGGACCACCGGATGCTGGCCAGCCTGACCGAGCAGGACCAGCACGCGCTGAAGCTGCTTCTGGACCAGATGGCGGGGAACTGGTCGCTCGAAGGGCTGACCACGCTGCTGTACGGGATCCCGAAGCTGATCCGCGGGCTGCCGGTCGACGCGCCGCCGACGCCTGACCTGAAGGTGGCACAGCGGGCCTGGTTCGTCCTGCTGTACCGGCTGCTCATCGGCAGGGACACCGGGCCGCGGCTGCCGACCTTGCTGCTCGCACTCGGGCAGGCAAGGGTGCGCACGCTGCTCGATGCCTAGGGCGCCCAGGGCGCTCGTCAGGTATCTGGCACGCACCGACGGCCGCGCCCGCGCTCTTCGGCCACGACCCCGGCGCGGTGCTCGCCATCGTGGTCGCGTTCTCGGTGCTGTACATCGTGGTGGGAGTGCTGTTCGTCCTGGCCGCGCTGGCCGGCGGGCCCGGGCGGCTGCACGCCGGTCACCGCCGCTAGCCAGGGCTCCGGCTGGGGACGCCGGGGCACCGGGCCGCCGGTCATGCCCGCCGGTGATGCCCGCCGGCGCGCCAGTGGGCGCCGTCAGAAGATGCTGTCCCACACGTGCGCGACGGTGTGACCGATGTCCGAGCCGAGGTGCCCAATGTCATCCGCGGTCTCAACCTCGCTGTGGCCGATGCCGTACAGCACGCCGTCGACGACCCCGTAGTTGTGGATGTCGCCGCCCCAGTTCTCCTGGAACAGGTGCGTGGCGAAGTCACCGACGCCGACGGCCACGATCCCGCCGGCCAGCACGCCGGCCCCGGCGGCCACCGCGCCGCCGACCGCAAGCCCGCCGATGGCCAGGCCGCTGACCACGGAGGTCCCGGCGACCGCGCCGGCCACCGCGCCACCGACCAGCCCCCCGGCCGCGAGCGAGGCGACGTTCGCGCCGACCTGCTCCGGCAGCGCCTCGTCCAGCGGCTGGCCGTCGGCCACCGCGGCCTTGGTGCCCAGGTACGTCCCGGCGACCCCGGCCAGCACGTCGAGCACCGGGATGTCCTTGCCGAAGTCCGCGAGCTTGCTCAGCATGCTGTCCGCGCCGTCCGCGCCGTCCGCGGACGGAGGACTGTCGGCGGACGGGGGGCTGTCGGCGGACGGAGCCTGGTCGGTCGGCGCGTTCCCGCTGCGCAAGCGGCTCAGCAGGCCTTTCACGTCGGCGCCGACCTCCTTGACCCGGAGGTCCAGGGCCTGGAAGACCACGTTGTTGCTCCGCTCGGCGGCGGCGAGCGCGTCCTTGTCGGTCAGCACGGTGGACATGGACGACTTGAGGTTCCGCAGCATGCCGTCCGGAATGATCGTTTCCGTTCCCGCGCCCTCGCTCTGCAGCTTGAGGATCGCGGCCTTCGCGGACAGCAGGCCGGACCTCGCCGACTCCAGCTGCTCTCCGGCCGCACGGGACGCCGCCGCGGGCGCGGCCATGAGGTCGCCGAGCAGGTCGCCGACGGTGATGTCGTCGCCGGCGTTCATCCCCTGGGCGCCGACCGCGCCGGTGCTGCTGGTCCCCGCTTTCGTGGTGCTGTGCGCGTCCACGATCTGCCGGCCGGTCGCGGCCAGCGCGGACGCCGCCGTGCCGCGCGCCTGCTGCGCCTGCTGCATCACCTCGGCGTAGTACTTCTGGTACGCCTCGGCCCACGCCTGCATGTCGGCCTGCTGGGTGGTCGTCGCCGGCCCGAAGCACACCTCCGGCGGTGCGCCGTCCGGGCCGATCGCGACCCCGTGCGCCGCGGCCTCGGCGGCCGCCGCCTCGAGCTCGGACTCGAGCGTCGACAGGTTGACCGCGAGCCAGTCCACGATCCCCGCCACCTGGTCGGTGGCCAGGCCGAGCGCCCTAGCGACCTGCGAGTCGCGGCCCCACGCGGCGGAGAACGCCGACGCCGCCGCCCCCCGCCAGCTTGCCGCGCCGACCAGCGAGTGCACCTGCGAATCCAGGGCGTCCGCGACCGCGTTCATCCGCGGCGCGTACCCGTACAGCGTGCCCGCCAGCCCCGCCAGCCCGGCGATGTTCCCGCCCACCCAGTCGTGCGAGAACGCCGCCAGCGGCTTGACCCCGACGTCAGCAGGCATCGGGCTCACACCGACCCGGGGACACCGATGCTGCGGATGAGCTGCGTCAGCCCGTCCTCGGTGCGCTCGTAGTTGCCGTGGGCCGCGGCCAGCTTGGCGCCGTGATCGGCGATCACCGCCGCCATCTGCTCGTGCAGCGCGCCGAGCAGCCGCACCGTGGCGTCCATCGCCGCGTCGATCTCCCCGCTGCCCCCGTCCGGCACCGCGGGCCCGCCCGCGGGCATGATCCCCTTGAAGGTGTCGGACTCGCTGTCAAACGTTCGCGCGGTGCCCGCCAGCGCGGACATCACCACCTGAAACCCGCCAGCGCTCACTGTCGCCCCTGCTCAGTCGTCGCGTCCGGCGGCGGGACCCGCCGATGTGCGTCTCAATTTATCCCAAATCCACATTCCCCGGCAGCGCATCCCGGCCCGTGCTGCGCACAAGGACGATCTTGAACGTTGATGCCGCCATAACCCTGGCGCGCGCCCGGCGCCCGGGCCGCGGGGGGCGCCAGGGCCGGCGTCCGCGCCAGAGGCCGGGGCCGGCGTGACGTTCTCGCTCAATCCAGGTGCGGTCTCAGCCAGGCGCCGCCTGCAGGTGGTCGGGCCATGCTACGGCGTAACCGGCGTCCTGGCCGGCGCGGATGCGCGCGTGGCGGAGCAGCTCGCGGGCGATGCCGGCGCGGATATCTATCTAGTGGGTCACCGGCCAGCCGGTGCATTGGGTGGTGCAACGCGGCACCGTGCCCTGAGCAACCCGCGGCACCGTGTGGTCACGTCATCGGCGTAGCGGTGCGGGCTGTTCAGTAGCGTCAGTAGCGGGTCCAGACCAGCAGGACCGTGGATGCGGCCAGCGCCGCCGCCATCGCACCGCTGACGACGCGCCGCGAGCGCGGCGTCCGGAAAAGGCGCTGGAGCACCGCGCCGAACGCCAGCCAGGGCAGGCAGCTGGGGAGGGCCACCAGCATGAACAGGACCGCGAACGTGGCGGCCTGAGCCAGGGCACCGCCGGCGCGCCGGTCCAGGAAGGTCGCGACGGCGGCGACGCCGATGAGCCACCCCTTGGGGTTCACCCACTGGAAGGCCGCCATGCGGAGGAATCCGGCGGGCGCGCTGGCGGCGCCCTGGATATCTCCCGCCGTTGCGATCCGCCAGGCCATCCAGCAGAGCATCGCCGCCCCGCCCCACTTCAGCACGTCGAGGACCAGCGGGTGAGCGAGGACCACGTTGCCCAGTCCCAGCGTGATCGCGAACAGCATCGCGCCCATCCCGGTGACCTGCCCCAGCAGGCTCGGCAGGCCACGCCGGACACCAATCCTGGCGCCGGCCGCCGCCAGCAGCGCATTGCTCGGGCCCGGGGTGCCAGCGACAACCGCCGAGAACGTCACGAACGCGATCACCTGGGCGGGGTCATGCAGGAATTCCACGCGCCGCTCCGTAGCTTAGGCCGATGGAGCCCAGCCTGGGCGGTGCGGTCGGCACCGGTCTTGAACGTTCGTGCGCCCCTGGCGAGTGGATCGACGACAGCGGGCCGGTGGATGGGGTGGAACTGTTTCGCGCCCGGCTGCGCGGCCCGACAGCGATCTGTGCCGGCCATCCGGACTGCCTGGTCCCTGAACTCAGGGCGGGGGATGATCGCTGCCTTCCACGGCGTAGCTCCCGCGAGATCCGGTCACTGATCCCCGGTGCCTTCACAGTCGCGGCTGCCGATCTGCGCAACTCGCTCTTGCCCGAGACCGTCCACGATTCTGTTAGCGGGCGCGTCTATAAGCGGCCCGGCAAGTGGCGATGAAGGGGAGTGCACCATCCGTTCATAAACACAGCCAGGTCTGAGTACCGCTAGGCCTGGGCGTCCGAGGGGGCCTTGGCCGGCTGCAGGATCCGGATGGCGTTGCCGAACGGGTCACGGATGCCCATGTCGGTGCCGTAGAAGTGCTCCGTCGGCTCCTGGGTGAAGTCGCTCACGCCGCGGGCCTTGAGCTGCTCGTAGAAGGCCTGGCAGTCATCCGTCTGGAAGGCGATGAAGCCAACCGCGCCCTTGGTGATCAGCTCGCGGAGCTGCTCGGCGGTGGCCTCGTCCATCGCCGGCGGTCCCGGCTGGTCGAGGTAGATCATGGTGTTGGGGTCGCCGGGAACCCGCACCGTCAGCCAGCGGATCGGGCCCTGCTCGAAGTCCTGGGCGACTTCAAGGCCCAGCTTGTTCACGTAGAAGTCGAGGGCCTCGTCCTGGTCCAAGACCTTGATCGAGACGACGTTAAGGCTGGTGATCACCGGTCTGATTCTCCTCTCTCGTGTTGCCCCGCGCCTGCCGGGCTGCCGCACGCTTGCGGGCCGAGCCCCCATGCTAGGAAGCGCTCGCGGCGGCCGCTTCTCCAAAACTGCTGGATTCTGCGCACGGTCCGGGCGGCGCCGCCGGGACCCCGCGCCGCGATGCGGTGGTCCCGGGCCGCGATGCGGGGACCCCGGGCGGCGCTGCGGGGACTCCGGGCCGCGCTGCAGCGACCACCGGACGCGCCGCCGGGGACCCTGGCCGGGATGCGGCGACCACCGGGCGCGCCGCCGGGGACCCTGGCCGGGATGCGGCGACCACCGGGCGCGTCGTCGCCATCTGGAAGCAGTTCGGCGCGATCATCGGCCCATGGCGCTCGCGGTACTGCGACGGCATCTCGCCGACGATCTCGCGGAAGGTCCGGCTGAACGTCCCCAGGCTGGTGAAGCCGACGGAGAAGCAGACGTCGGTGACGCTGAGGTCGGTCTCCCGCAGCAGGAACATCGAGCGCTCCACCCGCCGCCGCCGCAGGTAGCGGTGGGGCGTCTCGCCGAAGGTAGCCCGGAAGCTGCGGATGAAGTGCGCCTCCGAAAGGTTCGCCACCTTCGCCAGCGCCGGAACGTCAAGCGGCTCGGCGAAGGCCCGGTCCATGGCATCCCTGGCCCGCAGCAGTCGGCGGTTGAACGCTTCGGCGGCACGTGTCACTGGGCCAGATTACGCGACCTGACCAGCCCGAACGGGCTGCTCTCGGGTCACCAGCGCGGCACGTGCGCGGCTGGCCGCCAAGGGCCAGGCCCGGTAGCGATGACTTCGTCCCCGCCCGGGCGTCAGGTATTCGCCTGGCTGCACGAGCGGGGCATCCCGGCCGCCGGGCCGCTCTTCTGGAAGCACAACGTGATCGATATGGGCCGGGCCCCGGAAATCGAGGTGGGCGTCCCGGTCGCAACGCGCGTGGACGGCGACGACGGGTGCTGGCCGGCGTGCTCCCGGCGGGCCGGTACGCGACCGTGCGGTACGCCGGTCACCCCCGACGGGATGATCGACGTGATCGCGTCCCTGCGGGAGTGGGCCAGCCGGGAAGGCCTCGCCTGGGAGATGACGAACGCCCCCGATGGGGAGCGGTGGGCGGCGCGCCTGGAGATCCACGAGACCGACCCCGCGGAAGAGCCCGACATGGCCAGGTGGACGACCCAGCTCGCATTCCGCCTGTCCGGCTAGCGCCACTGGAGCGCTGGAGCTCTGGAGCGCTGGAGGCGGTGCCCGCCAGCGCGAGGTGGGCCAAGCCCGCCAGCGCGAGGTGGGCCAAATGGCGGAAAAGACATACTATCTTGATTATGGCCGAGTGGTGGTCGATCGAGGTCCTGCACGGCGAGGTCTCGGCCTTCCTGTGGCAGGAGCAGCACGACTCGGCCTTGATCGAGGCGGCCCTGACGAACGGCGCCCTCGACGGGTCCTGGCACGCTGGCACCTGGGGCGTCGCGTTCGAGGTGCTCTTCGAGACCGAGCAGCAGTGGCAGGCGTTCCGCAACCTGCCGGTCGTGCGCGCGGCCCTGGACGCCGTGCCGGACCCGGTCAGCGGACTGCTGATCTACCGCGGCCGCGGCGGGGGATCCGATGCCCGCAAGCCGCGCCGGCCGAAGCCCGCCCCGGCCGCGAGCGCCGCGTCGCTGCCCGAGCCTCAGGACGAGCCGCGCTTCGACCTGACCCGCGCCTCCCCGGCCGATCTCGCAGGCGCCGGGATCGCGGGCGGCCCGGGCGCCGGCCGGTTCGCATCACGCTGACCTAACACGGGGGATCCCTGGCCCGATACGGGGGATCGCCGGCCCTTCTCCATGGCCATGAACCCCATGCCCAAGCTGGTCGCCTCACGCACCCGTGGTCCAGGCCATTTCCGCTCAAGCAATAAACTACCGGCGCCGACCGGCCCGGCGCGGACACAATGGCGACGCCGAAGGTCGCCGGCAAGCCGGATCGCCCGGCCGGGGCGCTGGCCCGCGGCGTGGAAGGTGTCACCGCACCCGGGCGCAACCCGCCGGGGCTCAGTCCCGGACGAGGACCACGCGCGGGCCCGATTCCGCGGATTCCTCCCAGGCCGCCGCCACGTCCGAGAGCGGGAACGTGCGGTACGGCACCTGCACCGAGCCGTCGGCGATCAGTTGGATGTAGCGGGGGATCTCGGCCCGGATCGTGGCGGCCGGGACCGAGCCCGCGCCGCTGCCGGAGATCGTCAGCCTCCGGCTGCGCAGCAGCGCCGAGGGGACGGCAGCTTCCGGGCCGCCCAGCGCGCCGATCTGGACGTACTTCGTCTCCGGGGCGTCTTCCCTGAACGCCTGACCGCTCAGAGCCTGGAACGCGGCCTCCGCGACCGGCCCCCACACGAAATCCAGCACCAGGCTGGGTGTGTCCTCGCCGAGGGCGTCGCCGATCGCCTGGGCATCGGCGGCGCGGTCGCCGGTGAGCCGGACGGTCTCCGCGCCCGCCGCGGCGGCGCGTTCCAGGCCCGGCTCGCTGCGCCCCGCCCCGACGACGCGGGCCGCCCCGAGCAGCCGGGCGTTCTGCGCGGCCAGGTAGCCGGACATCCCGGTGACCCCCAGGACCAGCAGCGTGCCGAGCCCGCCCGCGGTGCCCGCCCCGGCCTGCCAGGCGGTCAGCGGGAGCCATGACGCCATGCCCGGGTTGATGCCCGCGGCCACGGCCTCGGGCTCCGCCCCGTCGGGCAGCGGGAACCGCATCGCGGCCGGCGACGGGATCCGCTCGGCGAACGTTCCCCACGGCGGCGGGCCGGACGAGGTGAACACGAGGGTGCCGCGTGCGTCCCGCGCTACCGCGTTGAGCCCCGGGATGCTCGGGAACACGCCGCCGCGGCTGTAGTGCCGGCCGCTCGCCACCGACCGGGTCACGTGGTGGATGGCCGCGGCGACCATCTGCACGACCTCGCCGCCCTCCCCCGCAACCTCGGCCGGCGGCTCGCCGAAGTCGCCGTAGACCGGAGCGGCACCCGCCGACTGCAGGATCGCTGCCTTCATCGCCCGTCTCCTTAACACCGTTAAATTGTTCATGGCCAGAATGCCCTTAACGTTGTTAAGCTGTCAACCGTGCCCGGCAAGCTGACCAAGCGGTCGATCGTCCAGGCCGCGTTCGGGCTGCTCGACGAGGCGGGCATGGACGGCCTGACCGTGCGCGCCCTGGCGTCGCGGCTCGGCGTGCAGGGTCCCGCGCTGTACTGGCACGTACCGAGCAAGCAGGCCCTGCTCGATGAGATGGCGACATCGGTCTGGCGGCGGATCGGCGACGTGGTCGCGGCGCAGCCCGCCGGCGTGCCGTGGCGGGAGCTGATGGCCGCCTATGCGGCCACGGCGCGCGCCGAACTGCTCCGCCACCGGGACGGGGCGAAGGCGTTCAGCGGCACGACCTTCACCGACGCCGAGGTGGTCCGGCGCCAGGAAGGCACGTTCGCCAGGCTGGCCGGCCAGGGGTTCACAGTGCAGAGCGCCGCGCGCGGGCTGCTGCTGCTGCATCACTTCACGATCGGCTGGTGCATCGAGGAGCAGGCGGTCGCCCAGGCGATCGCGTCGGGCGACGAGCGGTACGCCCCGGGCCGGCGTGCCGAGTTGATCGGGCCGGACCGGGCCCCGCTCACCGTCGAGGCGGGCAGCGTCATCTTCGGCGATCCGGAAACCCGCTTCACCGAACTAACCGGCCTGCTGCTGGACACCATCGCCCGCCTACGGGACTCTGCGGCGGCCCGGCCCGATGCGGGAAGCAGCGCGTTGTCCTGATGCCGCTGGCACCGTGGAATGCTCTTTGTATGCCCGTGTATCCGGATATCGAGCCCTACGAGACCGGCCTGCTGGACACCGGGGACGGGAACCTCGTGTACTGGGAGACCTGCGGGAACCCCGACGGTGTGCCTGTGCTCAGAGTGCATGGCGGCCCTGGGTCGGGGTGCACGGCCGGGCAGCGGAGCTCGTTCAACCCGGAGAAGTTCCGCAGCATCCTGTTCGACCAGCGCAACTGCGGCCGCAGCCTGCCGCACGCCAGCGACCCGGCGGCCGACATGAGCCTGAACACGACCGGGCACCTGCTCGCCGACATGGAGCAGCTGCGCGAGCACCTGGCCGTGGACAAGTGGCTGCTGCGCGGCGGGTCCTGGGGGGTGGCGCTGTCGCTGGCGTACGCGGAGCGGCATCCGGAGCGGGTCAGCGGAATGCTCATGGCCAGCGTGACAGCGGGCAGGCGGCTGGAACTTGACTGGCTGTACCGTGGCGCGGGCCGGTTCTTTCCCGAGGCCTGGGCCCGGTTCGTCGGCTTCGCCGGCCTGGCCGATACCTACCGGCTGCCGACCGACGCCACGCCGCCGATCGAGGCGTTGCTCGAGGCGTACTCGCAGATGATGGAGGACCCGGACATCAACGTCCGGTCGCGGGCCGCAGCCGAATGGCTGGCCTGGGAAGATGCGGTCATCTCGCAGGAAGTCAACGGAAGCCCGGGCTCTTACGGGGACCGGCCCGACGACGCGAAGCTGGCCTTCGTGCGGATTTGCGCGCACTATTTTGCGCACGACTGTTTCCTCGACGACGGCGTGCTGATCCGCGAGGCCGGCAAACTCGCGGGCATCCCCGGCATCCTGATCCACGGCCGCAACGACCTCGGTGGCGGCGCCTGCACTGCATGGGAGCTCGCCCGCGCCTGGCCCGGTGCCGAACTCGTCATCATCGAAGACTCCGGCCACACGGGCAGCAGCACGATGACCGACCAGGTGCACGCCGCCGCCGACCGCCTCTACCAGCACGTCACGAACTCTGCCTAGCCCGCCGCACAGACCACATCAGCAACACTGGTCGCACCAGCCGCAGACTCTGCCCGCTCCGGCCGCATTGCAACACGGTCGTGGGCACCACGCTGTTGCTGTACAAACAGCGCGGGCACCACCACCGTGCTGCGGGCGTCCCCCCAGCAACAGCGCGGGCACCACCACCGTGCTGGGGCCGGCCGCCGAACAACAGCGCGGGCACCTTCACCGTGCTGCGGGCGTCCCCCAGCAACAGCGCGGGCACCACCACCGTGCTGGGGCCGGCCGCCGAACAACAGCGCGGGCACCACCACCGTGCTGGGGTGGGCTGGTGGCCGGCACTCGGGCACCCGAATGACCGGTACGCCGGGCCGCCGCGCTGCGATCGGCGTCAGGCAGGCTAGATCGGGTCAGGCGGGACGGTTCCGGCGGCGGGCCTGGTAGGCGATCAGGCCCACGGTGACCCAGCCGACGGCGATGGAGAGCCAGAAGCTGACCAGCCGGTAGGCAAGCGCCGTCGAGATCGCGGGAACGCGCGCGACACGGTACGCGACCAGGATGACCGCCAGGCTGCCTTCCACGATGCCGAGCCCGCCGGGAACGACGGGCAGCGAGCTCGCGGCCTGGGCGGCGCCGTAGGCGAGGAGCACTCCCTTCCACGGGACCGCGGCGTGCACGGCGGCGAAGCTGCACAGCAGGCAGAGGAAGTCGCAGGCCCACACCACGACGGCGATGGCGACGACCGCGGCCGTCGACCGGGCGCCCAGCGGGATCTCCCGGATCCGCGTGAGCGCGGCCTCGATGCGCTCGCCCGCGCCCCGCCTGGGGTGCCCGGTGACGCGCTGCGTGAGCCGCACTCCCCCGGCGATCAGCCGCAGGACCAGGTCGCGGCGGACGAGAACCACGCTCCCAGCGACGACGATGACCAGGCCAACCGCGGCGATGCCGGCGCCCCTGATGCTCGCGCTGCCCAGCAGCGCCACCGCCGCGCCGACGAGCAGCAGCAACGACATGCCGATCGCCTGGGCGACCACGACCGTGAACACGCACCACCCGCCGCTGGCCCCGTCAGCGCCGCGCCGCTGGTAGTACCGGTAACGGTAGACGCAGGACACCGCGGGCCCCGCCGGCACGGTGTTCGCGATCGCCTCGTTCGCGAGGCTGAGCCCGACCAGGCTGGGCAGCGCGATACGCGTGCCCGCGACGCGCAGCACCCGGTGCTGGAGCAGGCCGAAGCCCGCCAGCGACGCGCCCTCGGCCAGCACCGACGCAGCCATCCAGCCGACGTCCAGGTGGCGGAACTCGTGCCGGGCCGCCTCGAGATCGCCCCGCTGGCCGAACAGCACGACCAGAACCACCACGCCAATCAGCACGCCGAGCACGTAGCGGATCATTGCCCCCGCGCGGCGCCCGGGCTCGGGCGCGGCGAGGTCGTATGACACAGATTTACGTTAAACGCTTTTATGCGGGAAGTCCTGGCCTGTCACGCGAGAAGTCCCGGCGCGGACAAAGCCGGGCTGCGGCGGCGGGCAGGCGCCGCTAGCGTCGGAACCGGGCGAGCCGGTGCGGACGGCTCACGGTGAGGACGGCTCACGGTGAGGACGCCTCATTGTGAGGCCGGCTCGCGGAGAGGGGCGGTCGGACGTGGCACAGGAATTCGGCGGCCGGATCGGCCGGGACTGGCGCGACTCGGAGCCCTGGTGGCCGCCCGAGCCGGCGCCGCCGCCGGGAGCACCCAACGTGTTCCTGGTGGTCCTCGACGACGTCGGCTACGCGCAGCTTGGCTGCTACGGCTCGGACATCGAGACCCCGGTGATCGACGGCCTGGCCGCGGGCGGCGTCCGGCTCGCGAACTTCCACACCACCTCGCTGTGCTCGCCCACCCGGGCCTGCCTGCTGACCGGGCGCAATCACCACCGCAGCGGCATGGGGCGGATCGCCGACCTGGCCGTCGGCTACCCCGGCTACTGGGGCAAGCCGCCGCGGGAGAACGGCTACCTGTCGGAAGTGCTGCGCGCGGCCGGCTACGCCAGCTACGCGGCCGGCAAGTGGCACCTGTCTCCCGAGGACGAGACGCACATGGCGGCCTCCCGAGCCACCTGGCCGCTGGCCAGGGGCTTCGACCGCTGGTACGGGTTCCACGGCGGCGAGACGCACCAGTTCGTCCCCGCCCTGTACCACGACAACCACGCGGTCCGCCCGCCCGCGTCGATGCAGGACGGCTACCACCTCACCGAGGACCTGGCCGACCACGCGATCGAGTTCGTCGCGGACCTGCGCGCCGCCGACCCCGGCAAGCCGTTCTTCCTCTACCTGGCGACCGGTGCCTGCCACTCGCCGCACCAGCCGCCGCCGCGCTGGCGCGAGCACTACCGCGGGCGGTTCGACCTCGGCTGGGACGCCTGGCGCGAGCAGACGTTCGCGCGGCAGCTGGCCGCGGGCCTGCTCCCGCCGTCCACGGCGCTGTCCCCGCGGCCGGCCTGGGTGCCGCCGTGGGACTCCCTCGGCCAGCCGGAACGGGCGGTCGCGGCCAGGTTCATGGAGTGCTTCGCCGGGTTCCTCTCGCACGCCGACGAGCAGGTCGGCCGGGTGCTCAGCTTCCTCGGCGACACCGGCGACCTGGCCAACACCGTGGTGGTCGTGGTCTCCGACAACGGGGCCAGCGCCGAGGGCGGCGCCGCAGGCTCGATCAACGACATCCGCATGGTCAACCTCGACCCGGCGACCAGCGAGGAGATGTTCGCCCGGCTCGGCGAGATCGGCGGGCCGCTGACCCACAACAACTACCCGTGGGGCTGGACCATGGCCGGGAACACGCCGTTCCGGCGGTGGAAGCGCGAGGTGCACGAGGGCGGCGTGGCCGACCCGTGCATCATCTCCTGGCCGGCCGGGTCCCTGGACCGCGGCGGGATCCGCGGGCAGTTCACGCACGCGATCGACGTCGCCCCGACGGTCCTGGAGCTGGCCGGCCTGGACTACCCGGCCGAGATCGACGGGATCGCGCAGGCCACGGTCGACGGCGTCAGCTTCGGCTACCTGCTCGGCGCCGGCGGCGCGGGCGCGGCCGAGCGGCACACCACGCAGTACTTCGAGATGTTCGGGTCGCGCGCGATCTACCACAGCGGGTGGAAGGCCGTGACGTTCCACCCCGTCGGCCCGCTGTACGACGACCAGGATCCGAACGTGCCGTTCAGTGAAGATGTCTGGGAGCTGTACCGGGTCACAGACGATCTGTCGGAAACGCGCGATCTCGCCGGCCAGCACCCCGGCGTGCTGAACGACCTCATCGAGCTGTGGTGGACAGAGGCGGAGCGCAACCAGGTGCTGCCGCTCGACAACCGCGTGCTGTGGGCGCTCGTGCATCCCAAGCCCGGTCACCGGCCGCCGCGCGAGGCGTTCCGCTACTTCCCCGGGGCCGCGCCGGTGCCCGAGCCCGCCGCGGTGAACGTCCGCAACCGCTCGCACGCCCTGATCGCCGACATCTGCGTGCCGGAGGCCGGGCCTGCGGACGGCGTGCTGCTCGCGATGGGATCCGCGCTGGGCGGGTGGTCGCTGCATATCCTCGACGGCCGGCCCCGGTACGTGCACAACTTGTACGGCAAAGAACGTCACGTCATCGGGTCGGCCGTGCCCGTGGCACCGGGCGAGCACCGCATCGAGTTCACGTTCACCAAGGACGAGGGGCTGGGCGGCACCGGCGTGCTGCGCTGCGACGGGGAGGTCGTCGGGCGCGGTGTGGTTCCCCGGTTCACGCCGTCCGGGTTCAGCGGCACCGGCACCGGGCTCACCTGCGGGTACGAGTGGGGCCCGGCGGTTGGCCCTGGGTACACGGCGCCGTTCCCGTTCCGCGGCACGATCCGCCGAGCCTGGGTGGAGACCCGCGGCCCGGTCGTCCGCGACCCGCTGGCCGAGCTCGAGGCGATCCTCTCCGAGCAGTGACCCGGCGCGGGGAACGCGTGCGCGCCGGGCTGCGTTGGCAGAACGTGGAGCGAGACGACCAATTAGGGCGGGTTGTCGACCGCCGGGTTAAAGAAATCTTCCCGCCGGGCGCGGTACTGCGCGCGGGGCTGGTGCGGCACGGTGACGACCCGGCGATCGCGCCGGATGAGCTGATGCTCCGGGTGCTGATTCCCGGGCACGGCAACGCGGACGCCCTGGCTGCCTGGGCGGACGGCCACCGGGAGCAGATGGCGGACCTGCGCCGGGAACTGTCGCTGCGGCTCCCCTCGGCGCGCCTGCTCGAGTTCACGTTCGAGGATCCTGAGCCGGGCACCGCGCCGCTGAGCATGCCTGACGACGGTTCGCTGGCCGCCGAGCAGATGTCCAGCCGGGAGATCGTGACCAGGGCGCTCGCTCTTCTCCGCGAGAACTACGTCTTCCCCGACGAGGCCACGCGGGTGGCCGCCGGGATCGAGGCGCGGCTGGCGGCCGGCGAGTACGACAACATGGACGAGGTCACGCTCACCGAGCGTCTCACCGCGGATCTGCAGGACGCCACCGGGGACAAGCACCTGAGGGTGCACCTTGGCGGGCTGCCGCCGATGCGCGGTCCAGGCCCCAGCCCCGGTCCAGGCCCCAGCCCCGGTCCAGCCCCCAGCCCCGGTCCAGGCCCCAGCCCCGGCGTCCCGGGTCCCGGGCGCGACACCCCAGGTCCCGTTCGCGAGGTCGTGCCCCCTGGCGCGGCCGGCGACGGCGATGGGCCGGACGACCATGAGCTCAGGCGGCTGAAGATGCGCCGGCGCGGCAGGCTCGACAACTTCGGCATCCACCGTGTCGAGCGGCTGGACGGCAATATCGGTTACCTCGACGTGCGCCGGGTGCCGCCGGCCGAGAACTCCGGGCCCGCCGTCGCCGCGGCAATGGAACTGGTCGCCGGGACCTCCGCGCTGATCATCGACCTGCGCCGGAACGGCGGTGGCTCGCCGGACGGGGTCGCGCTGTGGTGCAGCTATCTGCTCCGTGAACAGCCCCAGCACCTGAACGACATCTTCCACGCTGACACCGGTGAGACCCGGCAGTTCTGGTCCTACCCGTACCTGCCGGGCAGCCGCTACCTCGGCCGGCCCGTGTACGTGCTGACCAGCAGTCACACGTTCTCCGGCGGCGAAGATTTCTGCTACACGCTGCAGGCCATGGGCCGGGCGGAAGTCATCGGCGAGACGACCGGGGGCGGCGCCCACCCCACCCGCCCGTTCCCGATCAGCGCCGCGGTGCACATCGGCATCCCGTTCGCCCGCTCCGTCAGCCCGGTCACCGGCACCAACTGGCAGAACACGGGCGTGGTCCCGGACACCCCGGCGCCCGCCGAACAGGCCTACGACGTCGCCTACGCGAAGGCGCTCCGCCACGTGCTGGATACCGAGGACCTGCCGCCGTTCATCACCGACGAGGCCCGCGCCGCGCTCGCCGCCCTGACCGCGACGGAAGCTGACCGCTCGACCGCATAACCGCTCGACCGCCTGGCTGTCGGCTCCCCGGCCGCCTGGCCCGCCCGGCTGCTCGACCCGCTCACCTCCTGGGCCATTTCAATGCGGTCGTGGTGCCCACGCTGTGGTAACAGAACCAGCGCGGGCACCATCACCGTGCTCAATCGCGCGGCCGCACCCCAGTCAGCACGGTCGTGGTGCCCACGCTGTGGTAACAGAACCAGCGCGGGCACCATCACCGTGCTCAATCGCCCGGCCGCGCCCCAGTCAGCACGGTCGTGGTGCCCACGCTGTGGTTACGGCACCACCCACGCTGCCGAGTCGGGCAGGCCGGGCGGCGTGGTTGGCGTTCAGCCCGAGGATGGCTGGGTCAGTCGCTGTCTGGCAGCCGGCTTGCGAGCTGGGTGCGTGACGCGACGCCGAGCTTCCTGAACACTTTGCCCAGGTGGTATCCCACCGTGCCGGGGCTGATGAACAGCTGAGCGGCGATGTCGCTGTTCGTCAGGCCCTCGGCGGCCAGGTTCGCGACCTGGGCTTCTTGAGGGGTGAGGTCGAACTCGGTATCGGGGGTGCGTGGCCTGGCTCGTTCTCCGGTGGCGCGCAGTTCGCTGAACGCTTGCGCGGCGAAGCCGTCGGCACCCATGGCCTCGAACATCGCGTGGGCGGTGCGGAGTTGGAAGCGCGCGTCGCGGCGCCGCTTGACACGGCGCAGCCACTTGCCGTACATCAGGTGCGTGCGGGCCAGGCCCAGGGCCAAGCTGCCACGCTGGAACTGGCTGATCGCCTCGGCGTAGCCGTCCTCGGCGTCCTTGCCGTCGGTGAGCAGCGCCTGGCAGCGGGCGCGCACGCCCAGCGCCCACGCCGTGCCCGCGATCCTGGTGCGGTCGTTGAGGACGGCGAACGCGCTTTCCGCCGCGTCGCGGTTGCCGATGCGGAGGGCGGCCTCGAGCAGCACTGGGAGCACCCACTCCGCGACCAGCGGCAGATCGTTCCTGACTACCTCCGACGCGGTATCGAACGCAGCCTCGGCGTGGCCGGAGTGCAGATCCGCGATCGCGACGATGCTCCGGCCGACGTCGGCGGCACCAAGCTGGCCTCGGGCGGTCGACGCGCGGACCTCAGCCAGCCCAGCCGCGCGCGCTTGTGCGGTCTGACCGTGATAGGCGAGCAGCAGGCCTTCGCCGCAGCCGCCGAAGTTGGACAGGCCAGGAGTCTGGGTCGCGGCCATGAGTTCGCGCATCTCGTGCCAGCGGCCAGAGGCCTGCTCCAGGTGGCCCGCGTGCAAGTCTGCGAGAGAACGATGGGCCAGAGCCTGCTGAAGCGACTGCAGTCCCCCGATCCTGCGGGATAGCCGCAGCCACTGGCCGGTGACGTCAAGCAGGGCCTGGTCATCCCACAGGCTCCCGGCAGCGAGAGTGCCAAGCTCGAAGCACCGCAGTCCGGTGGCGGGATCGAGCTCGCCGGCCTGCATTGCCCGCAAGGCGGCGCGCAATGGCGCTGCGGCAGCGGCATAGCCCTCGGTGAACCTCGCCTTGTACCCGGCCAGCAGCAGATCATCGACCCGGGGTGCCGATCCGGCCGGGCGTACGGGAAGCACTGCCGTGCTCGCGATCGTCCTCGCTTTGGCAGGCCCAGCCCGCATTGCCGCGTTGAGCGCGATCAGCAGGGCCTGGGCTGCCATCGCCGGGTCGGCTCCCGGTGTGCCGGCCGCGTCCACGAGGACGCCGGCGGCTTCGGCGTCGCGGCCTTCCTTGAACAGTGCCACGCCGCTGATCCGCTTCGCACGCCCGCGTGCGCCGCCGTCGGGCAGCTGGGGCAGGGCGTTATCGGCGAGTTTCTGGGCGGTGTCGGGGCGGCCGATCGTCATTTCGGCCTCGGCCAGGTCCACCTCGCGCGGCGCGCGGGTGGCCTTGTCGGGCGTCAGCGCCACCGAGCGCCGCAGGAGGGCGGCCGCCCCGGCCCATGCGCCCCGGCCGCGGGCGCGCTCGGCGGCCGCCTGAAGGTCAGCGGCAAGGCTCTCGTCGGGCTCGGCAGCGGCGGCGGCACGATGCCACACCCCCACCGGGGTGGCACCGTCGGCCTGGCCGAGCCGGCGGTGCGCGCGCCGCCGGTCGGCATCGTCAACCCCGTGGTAGACCGCGGCCCGCATCAGCGGGTACCGGAACCGCACGCTGTTGCCGGAAAGCTCGATCAGCCCGGCCGCTTCCGCGGCCTTCTCCGCGACGTCAGCGTCGATGCCCGCGGCGCCCGCCGCGCGGCGGACCAGACCCCGGTCACCGGACACATCGGCCGCGACCAGCCGCAGGAATTCCTGCGCATGCCCTGGCAGGCCGCGCACGCGCCCCAGGTACCGCTCCTCCAGGTGCTTGCCGATCGGGATGGGTTCGGGCTGGTAGACCCGTTCGGCTAGCTCCTCGGCCGTGAACCGGGAGCCGACCTCCACCAAGGCCAGCGGGTTGCGCTCGGTACCCGCGAGGACCCGGTCCACCACCAGCGGGTCAAGCAGCCGGCCCTCGACCGATCGGAGCAGCTCCGCTGCCGCGGTGGGGGGAAGGCCGCCCACGTCGGCCGCTGGAAGCTGGTCGAACACAGGCAGTTCGGCGCTGTCGTCCACGGTGATGATCACGCCGACGCGATCAGCCTGCAGGCGGCGCGCCACGAACCCGAGCACCAGCGCCGACTCCGGGTCGATCCACTGTGCGTCATCAATCACGCACAGCACTGGCCGGTCCGCGGCCACGCCGGCGAGCAGGGTGAGGCAGGCGAGCCCGACAAGAAAGCTGGCCGGCGGCGGCCCAGCCTCCAGGCCGAAGGCCACTCTGATCGCCTGCCGCTGCGGAACCGGAAGGTCGTCGATGTGCGGCAGGAACGGGATGAGCAACTGATACAGGGCGCCGTACTCCAGGGTGATCTCTGACTCGACTCCGGCGGTGGCAGAGATCTGGAACCCTGACGCCGCCCCTACCGCGTAGCCAGCCAGGGCGGTCTTGCCGACTCCCTGAGAGCCACGGATCACCAGCACGCCGCTGAACCCGCGGCGGACGCCATCCAGAAGCTCATCGATGGCGTTCCGTTCGACGGAGCGGTCAAGCAAACGGCGCTCCGGACGTGGCCACCTGCCCGGCATGGCGATCTCGGTCATCCACTGCCCCCAACCCCATGCTAGGTGCGCTGCCGAATGCCGCCCGACTCCACCCGGCTGACTGCGGGTAGCTCCTGGGACAGCGAAGCAGCCAGGCCAGCAATACGCGGACTGCTGTCCCGGGTCAGTTCAGGATTTATCAGCAGATCTTTGATCTCGGTGGCCCCGAGAGTGGCCGTCTCACAAGAAAGGGCTGGCCGCAGCCGCGGTCTTCGACTAGGCGCAGACTCGGCATTTCCCAGATTCGACGCGCGCCAGCCGAACGTAGCGTGATCACTACCCGTGCCCACGGGCACGGGGGCGAACGGCCGACGAGAGCGGGGGAATTCGGCCGCGCGGCGGTTGCGGCCGATCCAGTGGGGCTGTCGGCCGCAACCGGCGCGGCCGTGATTGTGCCCGGCGGCCAATCGACGAGGGGAAGCCAAGCATGCAAACGGACGTGCGGCAGGAGGACGTTCCCGCGGGAGCGCCGGCACACCATGAGCATGAGCATGACCATCAGCCAGTCACGGCGACCGGCCTGGAAGCCCGGTGCCGGTGACGGTGGACGCCCGCGTCGCTTACGGGATGGCCACTCTCACTGGCACGGTCGGCCCGGAGCGCGAATGCGAGAACGCCATGCAGGGGCCGGCTGTGTCGAATTCTGACCAAGACCGCGAACCAATACGGCGTGACCGTTGCTCCCGGTGGTCGGTGAGCCTGCCGGAGGCAGGCAGCCCACGGCTGGTTCCGTCTGCCGTTGCGGGGCGGCGGAAGCGACGGAGGATGTCATGAGACTCGAGTTCGCCCAGTTTTTCGAGGCCTGGCGGGATGCCATGGTGGTGGTGAGCCCGGCGGGAAAGATCAGCCAGGCCAACGCCGCCACCGAGTCGCTGTTTGGCTTCGGCCGTGGCCAGCTGCATGGCCAGCCTGTCAAACGGCTGTTCCCCGGCCGGCTGGAGCTGCGGCCGGCGCGGGCCGGGCCAGAAGCACAAGCACAGGCCGAGGCAGAGAAGGGGCGGTACGTCGAGCTGGTCGCCCAGCGGGCCGACCAGAGCCAGTTCACCGCCCAAGTGCAGATCATCCCGCTAGCGACCGGCCGGGGCCAGGCAGCCTTCTTGACCATTAGAGACATCACCGAGCAGCAGCACGCCCAGTCCGTCCTGGGCCTGGGGCTGGATGCGCTGCACGCGGCCGACCGGGACCGGCACGCGCTGCTGGCTCACCTGATCTGCGCCCAGGAAGACGAACGCGGCCGGATCGCGGCCGAGATCCATGACGACACGATCCAGATGCTGACCGCCGCTGGCTTGCTGCTGGACAAGCTCCGCCTCCGGCTGCACGAGCCCAGGCAGCTGCAGCTGCTGCAGCAGGTGGACCAGGCGCTGCAGCTGTCGATGGGCCGATTGCGCCAGCTCATCTTCGACCTGCGCCCGGCGGTCACCGACAACCGCAGCCTCGCCGCCGCGCTGCGCGCAGTCCTGGAACAGATCCGCGCTGCGACCGGGATCGCCTACCAGCTCGACGACTGCCGGGCCGCCGACGCCCCTGCCGCCGCCAACATGGCGATCTACCGCACCGCCCGGGAAGCCCTGGTGAACGTGGCCAAACACGCCCAGGCCAGCACTGTCCGCCTCCAGATGCTGGACATCGGCGATGGCCTGCTGGTCCAGATCACCGATGACGGCGCGGGCTACCGCCCGGCCCACGCCGAGGAGCGCTGCGGGCACCTTGGCCTGATCCTGATGCGCGAACGGGTGCAGACCGCGGGCGGATGGTGCCGCACCGAAACCACCCCCGGCGCAGGCACCACCGTCGAATTCTGGGTACCCCTTGTCGTACCGTCCGGACAGCCCGAAACACGCGACGGAAGCGCCGCATAAAAGCTTGTCAGACCCTCGGCGGCCAGGTTCGCCAGCCGGGCTTCCTGGGGGTGGGTCGAGTTCGGTGGCGGGAGTGCGCGATCTGGCCTATTCTCCGGCCGCGCGCAACGCACGCCCAGGGCCCGATCATCCAGGACCGCGGCCCTCGGCTGGGGTGCGGACTCGGCATTTCCCAGATTCGACGCGCGGCAGCCGAACGTAGCGTGACCACTACCGGTGCCCACG
>Ga0335075_10000611_pt1 | contig 61737 bp, 58 predicted proteins | sample Lox_Sample_24_FD_206723 | JGI IMG/M metagenome (GOLD analysis project Ga0335075, IMG submission 206723) | Soil microbial communities from Loxahatchee National Wildlife Refuge, Florida, United States - Lox_Sample_2.4 | ecosystem: Environmental > Terrestrial > Soil > Wetlands | place: USA...
GGCGGCGGCCGGCCAGCTGGCCGGCCGCCGCCGACGGCCGGCCGAACTGGCTCCCCCTCAGACCGCCACGTCGCCGTACAGCACCTGCAGGTGGGTGAAGCTCTTGAGGCCGTCAAGCCCGTTCTCCGACCCGATGCCGCTCCACTTGCGGCCGCCGAACGGCACGTGCGGGCCGTAGTTGAGCGCGTGGCCGTTGAAGTACACGGTGCCGGACTCGATCTCGAGCGCGACCTCTTCGAGCTGGTCCCGGTTCGGCCCCCAGACCGAGGCGCCGAGGCCGAAGTGGGTGTCGTTGGCCTGGCGGATCGCGTCGGCGAGATCGACGTAGGGGATCAGCGGCAGCACCGGGCCGAACTGCTCCTCATCGACGATCGCCTGGCCGGCGTGGGCGTCGGTCAGGATGGTCGGCCGCAGGAAGTAGCCGCGCTCGCCGACCCGCTGGCCGCCGGCCGCCACCTGCGCGCCATCCTTGAGCGCGTCGCTCAGCAGTCCGCGAACCCGCTCGTACTGGTTGACATTCTGGACCGGGCCGAGCTGGGTGGAGGAGTCACGAGTGTCACCCACCACCTTGGAGTCGGCGATCCGGGCCAATTCGGCCGCTAGCGGGCCGTAGAGCCGCTCGGGCACGTAGACGCGCTTGACCGCACCGCAGACCTGGCCGTTGTGGTAGAACCCGCCGGCGAACAGTCCCTCGGCGGTCGCGGCGACGTCGGCGTCGCCGAGGACGATCGCCGGGTCGTTCCCGCCCAGCTCGAGGGTCAGCCGCTTGAGATCGGGGGCGACGGCCGCGGCGACGGCCTTGCCGGCCTCGACCGAGCCGGTGAAGCTGACCTTGGCGGTGAGCGGATGCACGGTCATCGCCACGCCGACCTCGTCGCCGCCGCTCACCACGTTCAGCACGCCCGCGGGGAAAACGTCTTGGAGGAGCTGGCCCAGCCGCAAGGTGGCCATCGGCGTGTAAGGCGACGGCTTGAGCACCACGGTGTTGCCGGCCCGCAGCGCGGGGGCCAGCTTCCAGGCGGCCAGCGCGAGCGGGAAGTTCCACGGGGTGATCGCCGCGACCACGCCGAGCGGCCGCCGGACTCCGGTGACCCGCCCCGGGTCGATCGACTCGCGCCAGGGAACGTCAAGGTCGGCGAAGTAGCTGAACCAGGCGGCGGCGCCCTGGATCTCGAGCTTGGAGTCGCTGACGGTCTTGCCTGCCTCGGCGGTCAGCAGGTCCGCGAGCTCGTCGATGTTCCGGGTCATCACATCGGCCACGGCTGCCACCGCCTTCCGCCGCGCCGTCTCGTCGCGCCCCCAGGACGGGGCGGCCTCGGCGGCGGCGGTGAAGGCGTTGTCGACGGAACTCTTGGAGGCGGCCGGCGCCTCGGCCCAGACCGCTTCGGTGGCGGGGTTGACAACCTCGATGACCTCGTCAGAGGCGACGGTGGCGCCCCCGATCGTCATCGGAATTCGGGTGACGGTGTCCATCGGCAAGCTCGACCTACCAGTCTCGTCGTCACGCCGGCCGCCACGGGCCGGCTACGGTGATTTAAGATATGTTCTTACACCATAGGGCATCCATCTTATGGACTGCAATCGGCTCGGCCCTGCGACTAGCCAGAATCCCTGGTCGTCCGCCAGAGTCGTGACCTCAGCCGGTCCCGCGACGGGCGCACGAGCCGCAGTCCCCGAGAGCCTCTAGACGAGTTGGGCATCACTAGCACTACAATTAGAGCTCATTCGAGAGGAGTGACCAGGTGCCTGAGCACGACGTGGTGATCACGAACTTTTCGCATCACTCGGCCGCGTTCGCCGCCGATCCGATCGGGATGAGCGACGACCTGCGGACCCGGTCACCGCTGTCGTGGTCGACCGAGCACGGCGGGTTCTGGCTGGTGACCTCGTACCCGCTGATCACCCAGGTTTTCCAGAACTACGAGACGTTCACCTCACGGCACGGGGCGGCCATCCCCGACCTGTCGTTCGGCACCACCCACATTCCGGTCACGCTTGACCCGCCCGAGCATCACGTGTTCCGCCGGTACCTGAATCCGTGGTTCGAGCTCGAATCGGTCAGGCAGCGCGAGCCCGAGATGCGGGCCATCCTCGGCCGCATCCTGACGGACCTCGCCGCTCGCGGCGAGTGGGACTTCGTGAGCGACCTGGCCGAGGTGATGCCGGGCACGTTCGTCCTCAGCATGCTGGGCATGCCGGTTGAGCGGCGCCTGACGTTCCTGCGGGCAATGGAACGCGGCATGCGGAACCAGGGCACCAAGGATCCCCGCCTGCTCGAGCAGATGGACGAGGACAACGCCTGGATTCAGAACGAGCTGCGAGCCGAGATCGACGACCGCCGGACGAACCCGACGGACGACCTGCTCTCCTACCTCGTCCACGAGCCCGTCGGTGGCCGGCAGCTGACGGACGCGCAGATCCTCGACGTGGTCATGGTGCTGCTGCTGGCCGGGTTCCACACCACCAGCGGCGCGCTGGCGGCCATGCTCGCCCACCTGGAGCAACACCCGGAGCAGCGGGCCGACCTGCAGGCCAACCCGGCCAAGATCCCGGCCGCCATCGAAGAGATCGTCCGGGTCTACGCCGCCGCCACGTCGATGGCCAGGACCGTCTCCAGGGACACCGAGCTAGACGGCGTGCGGATGGCCGCGGGCGACAAGGTGCTCGGGCTGATCTTCGCCGCCGACCGCGATCCGGGCAAGTTCACCGACGCGGCCACCGTCGATTTCGACCGCAAGGAGAAGGGCAGCGTCGCGTTCGGGTGGGGGGTGCACCGCTGCCTGGGCATCCATGTCGCGCGCCTCATCCTCCGCCTTGAGCTCGAGATGCTGTTCGAGGTCATCCCGGACTACCGCGTCGACCTGGAACGGACCGAGCTGGCCGGCACGCTCGGCATCGGCTACGAGCACGAGCGGGTAACCGGCTACATCCGCCGCTAACGAATCAAGGGTTCCGCCTGAGAGGAAGCCTCAGGCGAGGAGCCGCGGACGCCACGGGCTACGCCTGGGGACGTCGCCGAGAAAGGACCACATGAACACGGCCGCAGGATGTCCCCGTCACGGACTTCGACCATCACTCCCGTGCGTACGCCGAGCGACCGTTCGAGACTCTCGCCACGCTGCGGACGGACATGCCCGTCGCCTGGTCGACGGCCCACGGTGGGTTCTGGGTCGTCACCGACCATGAGCACGTCATGGCCGGATTCGTCGACTACCAGACCTTCTCCTCGGCACGCGGACCGGCGATCCCGGCGCACCCGTTCGGCACCCGGCACATCCCGGTTGCCATCGATCCTCCCGACCACGCCGTGTACCGCAAGGTGCTCAACACGTGGTTCAGTAAGACGGCGATCGAGTCGCGGCAGCCGAAGATGAAGGCGATGGTGGAGGACATCGTGCGAGCGCTTGCGGCCCGCGGCACTTGGAACTTCGCCGACGACCTGGCGAACGTCTCACCGGGCGCGGTGACCCTCGACATCCTCGGGTGGGACCCGGACCAGCGGATCCCGCTGCTCGACGTCATGACGTTCGGGCTGGTCAACATGGCCAGCACGGACCCGGCGGTCATCGAAAGGAACGCAGAGGGCAACCGCTGGATCCGCGCGCAGATCATGGGCGAAGCCGATGACCGTCGGGCCAATCCGCGTGACGACCTGATGACCACGCTGGCGACCGAGCCCATCGCCGGGGGCGAGATGCTGTCGGACGCGGAGCTCACGGACATGGTTGTCCTCCTGCTCTTGGCGGGCTTTCACACCACGTCGGGCGCCCTCACCTCGCTGCTCGTCCACCTCGAGGAGCATCCGGATCTGCGCCGGCGCCTGGAGCGCGAACGGCACCTGATCCCGACGGCGATCGAGGAGATCATCAGGGTCTACACGCCTGCGCCGCCCATCGCCCGGAGCGTGACCGCCGACACCGAGTTCGGTGGCGTTCCCATGCGAGCGGGCGACTGGGTCCTCTTCGTCAACCAGGCAGCAAACCGCGACCCGTCGGGCTTCCCTGAGCCGGACGTCGTCGACTTGGACCGCAAGCGGTCCAAGAGCGTGGCGTTCGGCTGGGGCGTGCACCGTTGCCTCGGCCTGCACGTGGCTCGAACCGTTCTCCGGCTGGAGGTCGAGGCGATCTTCGACCTGCTCCCTGGCTACGAGATCGACCTGGACGCCGCGGTGCGAAGCGACGCCATGGGACAGGGGTACTTCTTCACCTCCCTGCCTGCGCGTCTCCCGGCTGCGGCCACCGCGTGAGAGGGGTGGGCCCTCTCGTTAGCATGCTGCGTTCCACTAACGCGGGCGCGGGGGACCTCATCAACCCTGGTCGGCCCCCGGGCTGGTGAGCGCGTCGACCGCGCTGAGCAAGTCGGCCGGCATCGGCTGGCGCACCGCGGCGATCAAGTCGGCCAGCTCTCGGCCTGACTCAGGGCCGACGACGGTCGCGGCGACGCCGGGGCGGGTCAGTAGCCAGCGAAGGGCGAGCCCGGCCGGCTGGCACCCTGTCCGGTCGGCGAGTCCCTGCAGCCGGTCGGCGACATCGAGCAGCGCGGCTGAGTAGGAAGGACGGCCGACCCGCGCCGGGCCGGCCAGCGGCCGGCGCGCGCGCTGAGCCCCGCCAAGCAGTCCGCCGGCCAAGCCAGAGTAGGCGATCACCGGCTGCCCGCACCGATCGAGGGCGGGCAGCAGGTCCCGTTCGGCCGAGCGCCGCACCAGGTTGTAGTACACCTGCTGGGCCACGGGCGGCCGGCCGCCGCGCCGCCCGGCGGTCAGGTGCGCATCGACCGACTCCCGGCCCGTGAAGTTCGACAGCGCCCAGTGCCGGATGAGGCCCCGGTCGATCAACCGGTCGAACGTCTCGACCATGTCGTCGATCCTGGTGCGGGGATCGGGATGATGGACGTAGTACAGGTCCAGGTGGCTGGTGCCCAGGCGGCGCAGGCTGCGCTCGAGCGAGCGCTCGACCTGGGCACGGGACACCCCGGCGTCGTCGACGTCCGGGTCCACGCGCTCGCCGACCTTGCTGGCCAGGACGATGTCGTCGCGCCGTCCCCGCAGCGCGCGGCCCAGCAGTTCCTCGGCGGACTCGCGCTGGGCCGCGGGCGGCGCGCCGGTGCGATCGAAGCGAGCCTGATTACCGTAGGAGCTGGCCGTGTCGAAGAAGTTGATCCCGCCGTCGAGGGCGGCCGAGACAAGCTCATCCACGTCGGCCGCGAGCGGAGCCACGCCGAACCAGGCTGAGCCGAGGCAGAGCGGCGACACTCGCAGCCCGCTGCGGCCGAGCACGGTGTAGTCCACGCAGTCGCCCGGTCAGCGCGCCTCGGCGCCCAGGATGAAGGCGGCGTAGACGCACGCCTCGTCGAACGGGTTGTACCAGCGGTGGGCCACGCCGGCCAGGACGACCGAGTCGCCCGGGCCGAGCACCCGTGATGCCCCGCCCGGCAGTTCAAGCACGATCCGCCCCGAGACGATGATCTCGAAGTCAACCGACCGGGTGGCGTGCATCCCCGACGAGGCGTCATTCATGGTCATCCCGGCCGAGACCGGCTGCGCGGAGCCTGCCCCGGCCATGGTGCCGTCGGAATGGGCAGGCAGCGAGACCAGGCCGAACTTGCTGCCGCCGGGACCGGGGAAGGTCCGCCCGGCCGGCTGCTGGCCGATGTCGGCCGGCAACCGCGGCGCCTGGTCGGTCGTCCAGAACCATGACGCCGAGATGCCGCTGGCCACTCGCTGCACCTGGTGGTCAAGCTCGATGAAGGCCGGCCGGCCGTCGACATCACGCGCGACGACGCAGGCCGCCTGCTCCAGGTTGTCCATGTGCGCCTTTCGTCATCCGCGCCGGGCGGCGGGCCGGTTATTCCTCAAGCGTGATCGCGCCCTCGGGACAGTTCAGCGCCGCGATCCGGGCCGACTCCTGGAGCTCGGGCGGGACATCCGGGTTGATCACGTGCCCGTAGCCGTCGTCGTCGGCTTCGAACACCTTCGGAGCCGAGAACGTGCAGACGTTGTGGCCCTGGCACAGGGCCGGGTTGATCGAAGCTCTCACGCGTTGCCTCCGGTGCTCTCGAAAATCAGGGGAAGGCTGGCAACCTGCTGCATGAAGGTGCCGTACATGTGTTGCGGCACCCACCCGTCGGGCACCCGGTAATCGGGGATGCGCTTGTGCCACTCCTCCAGGGCGATCTGCATCTCCAAGCGTGCCACGTGGATGCCCAGGCACCGGTGCGGGCCGAGGCCGAAGGCGGTATGGCGGTTGGGCTGCCGGTCCAGCTTCACCCCGTCGTCGTAGACATTCCGGTCGGCGGTGACCCGGGCGAGGAAGATCCGGTCGCCGGCCTTGATCTGGCAGCCGTGCAGCTCCTGGTCGTGTGCCGCGATGCGGCCGACCGGGCCGCCGGCGTTGTAGAGGCGGGTTAGCTCCTCAAGGGCGAGCGGGATGATCTCGGGCTCGTCAACCAGGCGCTGCCGGTCTTCGTCACGCAGGGCCAGGTGCAGCATCGCGTAAGCGAGGTTGCCGGCCGTGGTGTCCTGGCCTGCCACGAAGGCCAGGCTCCCGATCGAGACCAGGCTGTCCATGTCCACCGGCTCGCCGTCGATGCGCACCTGCAAGAGCTCGGTGGCGAGGTCGTCCTGCGGGTTCTGCTGGCGGTCCTCAAGCAGGCGGCGGATGATCAGGCCGATCTCGTGCTCAATGTCGCTGCGTGCTTGCTGGCTCTCGAACCCGTAGGTGGCGCGGGTCGCCAGCTCGTGCATCCGGTGCTGGTCTTCATCGCCCAGCCCGAGCCAGCCGAGGAAGAACCTGGCCGGCAGCTGCGAGGCGAAGTCCTGAACGTAGTCGCAGGTTCCCTTGGCGAGGATGTTGTCGATGAGCTCGTTGGCGATGACGCGGATCTGCGGATCGAACCGCCTGACCGCGCGCGGGCCGAACAGCGGGATGAGCGGACCGCGGTAGCGGCCGTGCGCCGGCGGGTCCATCGCGATCGGTATGAAGGTGTTGATGACCTCACGGGAGGTGTAGGTCAGGGTCGTCGGCAGGCTTGACCATGAGGCCGGGTTCTGCAGGATGCCCTTAATCGTCTCGTAGTCGGTGGCGACGAAGAACCCGCGGCCGGCGGTGCTGTAGAGCAGCGGGTCCTCGCCGGCCAGCTCGTCCCAGACCGCGAACGGGTCAACGCCGAGCCGGGCGTCCTTCTCCAGGTCCACTACCTTGGTCTTCAGCCCGACCTGCGCGGCCCGCTCTTGCATCGAACTCATTGACTGCCTCTGTCCTTTCGGTGCGGTCAAGGTGGTCGTCCCGCGGCGGCTATGATGCTCGCTGCCGACTATCAGCCACTAATTATCATAATAGCAACCGGCTTTGACCGCCGGCAATCGCGGACCGGCCGCTTCGCGGCGGGGCGGTCACTTGAGCGCGTAGCCGGCATCCACCGGCAGCACGACGCCGGTCACGTACTTCGATGCGTCGGACGCGAGCCAGACCACCGCGTCGCTGATGTCGCCTGGCTGGATGTAGGGCACCGGGATCACGTTGCTCAGGTCCCAGGACAGCTGCACCGCCTCCTCGGCGAGGGAGTTACCGCGATCGAAGTTGATCATCGGGGTGTCGACGCCGCAAGGCGTGATGGCGTTGACGCGGATGCCATGCCGGCCGAGGTCGAGGGCGTAGTTGCGCATCAGGCCGATCACCGCGTGCTTGCTGGCGACGTAGGCCTGACTGCCCCCGCTGATCCCGGAGGTCTTGCCGTTGGTGCCGGCGCTCGAGCTGATGACGATGATGGAGCCGCTCCCCCGGGCGCGAATATGCGGGACGGCCGCCTCCAGGGTGTGCCAGGTGCCGACCAGGTTCACGTCGATCGTGTCGCGGAACTGCTGGTCCGGGTCGCCCGCGCCGAAGGCGGCGATGCCGGCGTTAGCCACCACGATGTCCAGGCCGCCAAGAGCGGCGACGGCCTCATCGACGGCGGCGCGCAGCGCGGCGCGGTCGCGGATGTCGGCCTCGCGGGCCACGATCCGCCGGCCCAGGGCCTTGACCTGCCGTGCGGTCTCCGCCAGATCGTCCGGGCTGGCCATCGGGTACCGCACGGACGGGATGTCGCGGCAGATGTCGACAGCGACGATGTCGGCGCCGAGTTCAGCCAGCCGGACGGCATGGCTTCTGCCCTGGCCGCGGCCCGCACCGGTCACGAGCGCGACCCGGCCATGGAGGTCAGTCATCGGTTGTTGCGCCTTCCCGGAACCGGCAGCCGGCCCGTTCAGTCATGGTTCGCTTGCGTGAAGCCTGCGGGTTGGGGGCAAGACCGGCAGGGCGCGCGGCCTCCCTGGGGACACCGCGCGCCCGCCTGTCACTGGCTGGCTCGCCGGTTAAGAAGCGGCGTTGAAGCAGGCGCTGGCGAGGTCACCGCTCGCCCCGTTGCCGGACGTGCCGGTCGGCGGGATCAGCGTCGGGTTCGTCTGGCCGGCCACGTACTTGAACTGCCAGAAGCAGTTCACCGCCGCGGAGGGCTGGCCCGCCGTGAAGGTCACCGGCGCGGGCAGCAGCCCGCCCAGGGTCTCGTTCTTGATGCTGTACATCCCGCTGAGCACGGTGGCCCGGGTGACGTCCCCGGTCTGAGTGCTCAGCCCCTGGCGCAGCAGCATCAGCGAAGCCCAGGTGGCCGTCGCCTGCGAGGTCGCGTAGTTCGTGCCCGGCGCGTACTGCGACATCGCGGAGCGGAAGGTCGCCGCGGCCGGCGCGTTGGCCCACCACGGGAAGCCGTTGATCGTGCCGACCATCGTCATCCCGCTGATCTTGCTGTACAGGGTCGGGTCGAAGCTGCTCGCCTCGGTGCCGAACAGCCCCTTGTAACCCTGCTGGATGCAGTCGGTCATCAGGTTGGCGGCACCCTGCGGGGCGACGGCGAGGTAGATGTAGTTCGCACTGGCCTGCTTGAACGCCAGGCACTGAGACGTGTAGTCGGTCGCGGTCGAGGAGACGGTGACGACTCCGGCGCTCGTGAGCCCTTGCGTCTTGGCGAGGGCCACGACCGACTGGCCGCCTGACTCACACGAGGCGACCTCGGCGCACACCGCCACGGCGATGTCCTTCGCGCCGGCTGCCTTGCCGGCCGGCACGGAGGCGTCCTGGGTCGCGTTACTGTCGGTGCTCGTGTCGAAGAAGTTCGGTGTCTGGTGCCAGAACGGCCCGTAACCGCTGCCGTCGAGCACGGCGATGTTGTCCTTGGCCAGCCCCTGGTAGACCGCGTACTCCGCGATCGGGTCACTGAGCATGATCGCCTGGACGTTGTCCTGCTGGACGAGGGTCTGGACCGCCGCCTGGCCGCCGGTGGCGGTGCCCATCGAGTCGGCGCTGACGATCTCCACCTGGTGGCCCCCGGCCACGCCGCCGTTGGCGTTAACCCACTTGGCCCAGGCCTGCGCGACCGGCAGGCCGGCCAGCGTGGAGGAGGCCTGCGGGCCGGTCAGCGAGATCATGTAGCCGATCTTGACGACGGAGCCGGTCGCGTTCGTCCCACTGCTCGACGCGGCGCCCGAACTCGCGCTGGCGCCTCCGGCCGTGGAGGCGGCGCTGGCTGACGAACTGCTGGACGAAGAGCTGCAGCCGGCTACCGCTACAAGTGCTGCCGTAGCAGCGATGCCGGCGAAGATCGCCGTTCTTTGGTGTCGTCCCATAGGACAATCTCCTCCATTGGATACAGGCCTAACTTCACAAGAGATCGGGCCTAACCGGCCTGGTGTCCGGCACGTTTGCAGTTCCTTGTTATGCTAGAGCCTTGTCAACTGATGCTCGAGAGCACAATAGAGACGTTACCAAAATGTTACCCTGCTGCTCTGATGTTGACTGGTTCTTGACCGCGGCCAGGGCGGCCGCCGACGTCGGCCAGCAGTCCTCGAGCAACGCTCGAGCCTGGAAAGATGCGGTCTCGTTGCCGATCGGCAGTATTACTGCCGCCGCGCGGACCGGGGCGGGCCCAGTTCGCCGCGGGAGCGCCCCCGATACTTTCGCCCGGCGCTCCGCCGACTGCTAATCGTCCAGTTATGATGCATTGAACTATAACTAAGCAAGCACTAAGCAGCCCTGTGAACTGGGACGATACCGCCGAGTTGGTTCAGCTTCGAGGCGGGGCGGGCGTGAAGTGTGGACATGAGCAGTATTGGGCCCTTAGCATACTGATGCCATGCCTCTTAGCTTGTTTGGCGTGTCGTGCGAGGGACCGCCATCGCGGCGGGTTCCTGGCGGGGCGCGGCGGCGCGCCCCCCAGGGCGGGATGGCGATGGCCAGAAAGCGAATGGGAGTGGTGCGATCGTGGACACCGGTGTGCTTGGCCGGGCCGGCGCTGGCCGCCGACGGAGCGGAATGAGGTGCGGTCCGGATGGTGAGTGAGTTCCTGCCGTTCATCGTCGCGGGGATCGCGACGGGGGCAATCCTGGGCCTGGGAGGAACCGGCCTGGTCCTGACGTACAAGACGTCGGGAATCTTTAACTTCGGCCAGGGAGCGGTCGCCGCCGCGGCGGCCTACCTGTTCTACGGCCTCACGCAGGGCGACCAATGGCCGTGGTGGCTGGCGCTCATCGTCGTGGTGTTCATCATGGGACCGCTGTTCGGCTTGCTGATGGAGTACATCAGCCTCTCGCTGTCAAAGCAGCGGATCGCGCTGAAGATCGTGGCGACGATCGGCCTGATCCTGGTGGTGCAGGGACTAGCCACGGCCAAGTACGGCTACGACGGTTTGACGCAGCCCCAGTACCTGCCCCACGGAATGGATACGTTCGAGCTCGGCGGGGTGAACATCACCTGGGCGCAGCTGACGATCACGGTCATCTCGGTGCTCGCGGTGGGAACGCTGTACTGCTTCTTCCGGTTCACCCGGACCGGGCTGGCGATGCGGGCGGTGGTCGATGACCCGGACCTGACCGGGTTGCACGGGACCAACACGCGCCGGGTCCAGCGAACATCGTGGGTCATCGGGGCGACGTTCGCCGCGCTGTCGGGGGTGCTGATCGCGCCGATTACCGGCGTGGACTACACCGGTTTGACGTTCCTGGTGGTGCAGGCGTTCGGCGCGGCCGCGATCGGCGCGTTCTCCAACATCCCGGTGACGTACCTGGGGGCGCTGGTCATCGGGATCGTGTCGAGCATCTCGACCAAGTACGTGGTCACCATCCCTGACCTGTCGGGCTTGCCTTCCAGCCTGCCGTTCGTGTTCCTGGTGGTGGTCCTGCTCGTCCTGCCGCGGCGGAAACTCAATCCGCCCGCCCGGCCGGAGGCGCAGCCGACCGTGCCGTGGCATGCCCCGGCCAGCGCCCGCATGATCACCGGCGTCGTCGTGCTGGTCGTGCTGGCGCTGGTCCCGACCTTCGCCGGCGCCAACCTGTCGTACTACACCGTGGGCCTGGCGGAGGCAATCCTGCTGCTGTCACTCGGCCTGATGGTGCGGACCGCGGGCCTGGTGTCGCTGTGCCAGACCGCATTCGCCGCGGTCGGGGCGGCGGCGTTCTCCGCCTTCGCGGTCTCCGCACACCTCCCCTGGCTGGTGGCCCTGCTGCTTGGCGGCCTGATCTGCGTGCCCGTGGCGGCGCTCTTGGCCCTGCCCGCCATCCGCCTGTCCGGCCTGTTCCTGGCGCTCATCACGCTTGGCTTCGGGCTGATGACGGAACAGCTGCTGTATCCGCTGCCGATCTTCTTCACCACGGCCGGCACCGGGCGGACGATGCCGCGGCCGTCGCTGTTCAGCAGTGACGAGTCGTACTACTACCTGGTGCTGATCTTCCTCGTCGTCGTGGCCGTGGCGATGATCCTCATCCACCGCAGCCGGATCGGGCGCGTCCTTGGCGGCCTGTCGGAGTCGCCGCTCGCGGTACGGACCCTCGGCCTCAACGTCAACCTGACCCGGCTCATCGTGTTCTGCATCGCCGGCTTCATCGCCGGGATCGCCGGGGTTCTCTACGGGTCGTCGGTGCACTTCGCGATCCTCGGCGACAGCTTCTACGCCGCCAACACATCCCTGGTCCTGATCGCCACCCTGGCGGTCGTGCCCGGCCGTGAGCCGTGGTACGCGCTGGTGGCAGGAATCTCGTCGGTTCTTCCGGCCTACCTGCACATCGGCCACTCCACCGCGAGCTGGCTCAACGTGCTGTTCGGCCTGGGCGCGATCATGGTCGGCGTGCAGGGCGGCACCCAGCCGATGCCCCGGGTTATCAGGGAATGGGTCGACCGCCACGCGCCGACGTGGCACCGCAGGCCGCTGAGCGAGACGGCCTCGGCCGAGGTCGCGCCGGCCGGCGTCGCGGAGACCGCGACGACCGCACGGGCCGCGGCCGCGGCGAAGGCCGGCATCGAGGTGACCGCGCTCACGATCAAGTACGGCGGGCGCACGGCCGTCGACAATCTCAGCTTCCGCGCGCCGATGGGCCAGATCACCGGGCTGATCGGGCCGAACGGGGCCGGGAAGACGACGACGTTCAACGCCCTGAGCGGCCTGTTGACGCCTTCGTCGGGAAAGGTCCTGCTGCACGGGCAGGACGTGTCCCACCTGAACCCGGCCAGCCGCGGACGACATGGACTGGGACGGACCTTCCAGCTCATGCAGCTGTGCGATTCGCTGACGGTGGCGCAGAATGTCGCGCTCGGGGTGGAGTCGGCGATGGCCGGATCGAGCTTGCGCGGGCAGCTGGCCGCCACCAGGGCCGAGAAGCGCCAGACCGAGGACGCGGTCGAGAGCGCCATGGCGCTGTGCGGCATCTCCGACCTGCGGGACATGCAGGCGGGCTCGCTGTCGACCGGCCAGCGCAGGCTGGTCGAGCTTGCCCGCTGCCTGAGCGGGCCGTTCGACCTGCTCCTGCTGGACGAGCCGTCATCCGGGCTGGACGTGGCCGAGACCGAGCGGTTCGGCCAGACGCTGACCGAGGTCGTCCGCGACCGCGGCTGCGGCATCCTGCTTGTCGAGCACGACATGGCCCTGGTGCTGCGGATCTGCGCGGAGATCAACGTGCTCGACTTCGGGAAGTTCCTCTTCCACGGAACTCCGGCCGAGATCGCCGCCAGCCCGGTCGTCCAGGCTGCCTACCTGGGCAGTGACGACAACGAGGTCATTGAGCAGAACGAGAAGGAGCTGACCCCATGACGGCCCAGACCGAGGCCGGGAACGCCCGCGGCGCCGGCAGCCCCGCGATCGAGCTGACCGGCGTCTCGTCGGCCTACGGCCGCACCCGGGTGCTCAACGACGTGTCGCTTACGGTCCGCCGCGGCGGCGTCACCGCCCTGATCGGGCCGAACGGCGCGGGCAAGACCACCACGCTCAAGGTCGTCTCTGGCCTGCTCCGCCCGACCGCGGGGAAGGTCCTGCTCAACGGGAGCGAGGTCACCAAGACCTCCAGCTTTAAGCGGGCCAAGGACGGGATATGTCACGTCCCCGAGGGTCGCGGCGTCTACCGTAACCTGACCGTCCGCGAGAACCTGGTCATGATGACCCCGCCCAAGTCGGTGGCCGAGGGCATCGAGCGCGCCACCGCGATCTTCCCGATCCTGGGCAAGCGGCTCTCGCAGACCGCCGGCACCCTCAGCGGCGGCGAGCAGCAGATGCTGGCGCTGTCGGCCGCCTACCTCCGTAACCCCAGTGTGGTCCTGGTCGACGAGCCCTCGCTCGGCCTCGCGCCGATCATCGTCGACGCGGTATTCCGTTTCCTCGAAACGCTCCGCGCCGAGCAGGTCTCGCTGCTGCTTGTTGACCAGTACGCCACCCGCGCGCTGGCTATCGCCGACGACGCGTACGTCCTGCGGCGCGGGGTCGTCGTCTACTCCGGGCCCGCCGCCCAGCTGCGCGAGGGCAACGTCTTCAACCGGTACATCGGCGAGGACGCCGGGTAGCCGGCCAGCCACGGCAGGACGGGGCGGCACGACCTGGTCGTGCCGCCCCGTCCTGCCGTGGCCGCCTATGCCTTCTTGACTGGGCGGCTGGGCTGACGTTACTTGACCGCGACGGGCGTCAGCGGGGTACCGGTCGACCCGGTGACCTTCAGTCCCGTCCCGATCAGCAGGAACTCCCACACCCCGTCGCGGGCGCAGTCGGCGCTGAGCTCCTCCAGGTTGAACATCTCGCCGAGCGTCATGCCCATATCCCGGATCAGCACCATGTGCAGCGGGTACAGCGCGGGCGGCTGCCGGCTTGGCAATACCTCGACGATGTAATTGTCACAGGCGACGGCCGCCGCCTCCCGTTCGCGCAGCCACGCGCAGCAGCCCAGGCCAAGCCCCGGGGCGGCCGGGCCCATGAACGTGGCGATGTCGCCCCGGGCGAAGTGCTGGTACCAGCCGGTGCGGACCAAGACGATATCGCCCGACTGGGTCTCGGTCCCCTGCCGCTCAAGCGCCGCGTCCAGGTCGGCCGGCGTCACCTCCTCGCCCGGCTCGAGACAGCTCACCCCCCGCGCCGCCGCGACGTCGACCAGGATCCCGCGTCCGATCAGCAACGGAGCCACGAGGTGAAACGAGTTGCGCTCGGCTCCCCTGGCCGCGGTGACCGTCGAGGCCGGCGCGCCGTTGTAGAGGAAACCGTCGTAACCGACGTGGGTCAGGCCGTCCCACTGGGTCGCGCACTGCAGCGGCATCGTCACCACGTCGTCGGACACGATCATGCCGTCCGGCCGCTCGCCGTCCGTCGGTATCGATGTCATCCGGTGAATGGGGTTGAACCGGGAGCCGCCGCGTTGCGGGCCGTCCGCGTTCAGCGGCATGGCGAGGTCGAAGACAGTCCCTCGCCGCACGGCTCGCGTGGCCGCCAGCCGGCCCTCGGCGGTGATGAGGTTGACCGTCCCGATCTCGTCGGCCTCACCCCAGCGGCCCCAGTTGCTCAGCCGGGCGCCGACCTTCCGGAAGTCGCTCAGACCGTCGTCACTCACCGCGCGGCCTGTTCGCCTTCCTGGCCGAGGATGTCAACGTGCAGGCGCTTAAGCTCGCAGCGGCTGATCTTCCACTCCCCGTCAGCGTTGCGCTTGTACTCCTCATAGTAGTGCCCGTATCCCTTGAAGTGCTTGTCACCCGGGTTGTAGACGTAGTCCTCGATCGGCCAGATGCCGCGGGCGAAGTTCTCGTCGACGATCTCAACCTCGGGCGTGTGCCCCATGTGGCACGAGAAGCCAGCCAGGCGGTTCGGGCCGATGGACTCCAGCCAGGCGCCGAATTCCCCCGGGCCGTTGATCGTCTTCAGCACGGTCTCGTTGTCGGCCGCGTACCAGATCCAGACGAGGTCGTCGCTGAACACGCCGAGGAACTTCTCGGTCTGGCGCGTGTCGGTGTAGCGGAAGTAACGCGCCTTCAGCTGCTTGATCTGCTCGATTGCCCACAGGATCTCGACCTTGTCCATGCGACACTCCCGACGACGCGGCTGCGGATGACCTTGCCTCATAATTTTGTTCAAACTATGTCATGATCTACTCTACTTATGCAAGGATCGAGACAGAACGCCTACTTTACCTGGTGTTTTGAGTATCTCTAGTCTTGCTCATAGTGATGAAGATTATGGAGCTAGGCATCGTGGACAAATCAGCGCTCGCCGCGGTACGCAGCCCGGATCGGCTCTACATCGGCGGAGAGTGGGTGACACCGTCCTCTGACGCGATGTTCGACGTGATCGACTCGGCCACCGAGGAGCTCTTCTTCCGGGTCGCGGAGGCAAGATCGCGGGACATGGACCGTGCCGTCGGCGCGGCCCGCACCGCGTTCGACGAGGGGCCGTGGCCGCGGCTGAGCCACGCCGAACGCGCTGGCTACATGCGCGCGCTCGCCGACGGGCTGCGCGCCAGGACCGAGGACATGGCCCAGATCTGGCCCCGGCAGACGGGGCTGCCCTACGCCAGCGCCAAGGCCGGGCTCGCGACCGTGCCCGGCGTCTTCGACTTCTACGCCGGCCTGGCCGAGACCTACCCGTGGGCCGAGCCGATGCCGCCCGCCGCGGGCGGGTTCGGCTTGCTGGTCAGGGAACCGGTCGGCGTGGTGGCGGGGATCATTCCCTGGAACGGGCCGGCCAGCCTGATCGCCTACAAGATCGCCCCGGCGCTCATCGCCGGCTGCACGGTCATCGTCAAGGCCTCGCCTGAGGCACCCGGTGAGGCGTACATCCTGGCCGAGGCGGCCGAGGCGGCGGGCCTGCCGGCCGGCGTCGTCAACGTCGTCACCGCCGACCGGGAGGTCTCCGAGGAACTGGTCACCGACCCCCGCGTCGACAAGATCGGCTTCACCGGATCGACGGCGGCTGGCCGGCGGATCGCCTCGCTGATGGGCAACCGGATCGGCCGCTTCACGCTCGAGCTCGGCGGCAAGTCGGCCGCCGTCATCCTCGATGACTACGACATCGAGGCGGCCGCCGCCGCTATCGGGATGGCCGGCTGCCGGATGACCGGGCAGGTGTGCACGCTGCTCTCGCGCGTCATCGTGCCCCGCTCGCGGCACGCCGCGATGACCGCGGCCCTGGCCGACGTGCTGGCGCAGGTGCGGGTGGGCGACCCGTTCGACGACGAGACGCAGATGGGGCCGCTGTCGACCGCACGACACCGCGACCGGGTGGAGGGATGGATCGCGACCGGGCTGAGGGAGGGCGCCGACCTGGTCGCCGGCGGCGGCCGGCCGAGACACCTAGACCGCGGTTACTTCGTCGAGCCGACCGTGCTCGGCAACGTGGACAATTCCTGGTCGGTGGCCCAGAACGAGATCTTCGGACCGGTCCTGGCCGTCGTCCCTGTTCCGGACGAGGCGGCCGCCATCCGGACGGCGAACGACACGATCTACGGCCTGAACGCCTCGGTGTTCACCAACGATCCCGACCGGTTCTACGCGGTGGCCCGCCAGCTGCGCTCGGGCACGGTCGGTCACAATGCCTGGCGGTCGGACTTCAGCATGGCCTTCGGCGGATTCAAGCAGTCCGGGATCGGCCGCGAGGGCGGACGCGAGGGCCTGCTGCCCTACCTGGAGACTAAGACGCTCATCATGGAGCAGCCGCCCAGCCGCTACTGATCCCATCATTGCGGGGCCTAGGGCCCAGGCAACAACACTAGGAAGCCATCCGGTAATATTGCATGATAATTAGAGGGGGCCGCTATGGACGAGTTCGACTACATCATCGTCGGTGCCGGCTCGGCCGGGTGCGTGCTGGCCAACCGTCTGTCGGAGGACCCCGCGGTCAGCGTGCTGCTGCTCGAGGCGGGCGGCTCCGACCAGCATCCGTGGATCAAGGTACCGAAGGCGTTCGCCTTCGTGATCCACAATCCGCGCTTCGCCAAGTCGTACAGCACCCAGCCGTTCGGGCCGGCCAAGGTGGTCGAGCACTGGGCACGGGGCCGGACGATCGGCGGCTCGAGCTCGATCAACGGCATGGTCTACAACCGGGGCTGGAAGCCTGACTACGACGCGCTGGCCGAGCACGGTAACCCGGGCTGGGACTGGGATACCTTCGTCGCGGCGTACCGAACGATCGAGGACTACCAGCTCGGGCCGACGCAGGTGCGGGGCGCCGGCGGCCCGCTCCGGATCGAGGTGGCGGACAAGCCCGAACCGGTCTGCGAAGCGTTCATCTCCGCCGCCGGGAAGCTCGGGTGGGAGAGCCCGGCCGACATGAACTCGAGCGACGCCGAGCGGGTCAGCTACACGGCGTCCACCGTCCGCCGCGGTATCCGGGTCAGCTCGGCCAGCGCCTTCCTGCATCCCGTCCGGTCACGGAAGAACCTCACCGTCCTGACCCGCATCCAGGTCGGCTACCTGCTGTTCGACGGTCGCCGGGTCACCGGCGTCCGGGCCAGGTACCGGAACGGCCGCACCGTTGATTTCGCCGCGCGACGCGAGACCCTGCTCGCGGGCTCGACCTTCGAGACCCCGATGCTGCTTGAACGGTCGGGAATCGGCGACCCGCCCCTCCTCCGCCGGGCCGGCATCGACGTCCGGGTCGAGAGCCCGAACGTGGGCGAGAACCTGCGTGAGCATCACGGCCTCGGAATACAGGCCAGGCTGGCCCCCGGACTTGGCTACAACCACCTGATGCGGTCGCGGTTCATGCAGGGGGTGACCGGTGCGAGGTACCTGGTCACGCGGGACGCCCCGATCGGGATCGGCGGATACGACCTGACCGGGTTCTTCAAGTCGAGTCCTGACCGCCCTCGCCCCGACGTCATGTTCGTGATGGCGCCGCAATCCACCGGCACCGGCAGCATGACCGAGGGCGGCAGCAAGCTCACGCTGGCCGACCACCCCGGCATGATGATCGTCGCGTATCACGTCCGGCCGTCCAGCCGAGGTTCGGTCCACGTCAGCGGGGCGCTGCCGGACAACCCGCCCGTCATCGAACCGAACTTCCTCGCCACCGAGCAGGACAGGTCGGTGACGGCGGGCATCCTGCCCCGGCTGCGCGAGCTCATGCGGACCGAGCCGCTGGCCGGCCTCATCGTCGAGGAAGAGGAGCCGGGGCCGGCGGTCAGCACGCCCGAGGAGATGCTCCACCAGGCGATCACGCACGGTCGCAGCGGCTATCACACGATCGGGTCGTGTGCGATGGGCCCGGGCGACGACGATGTGCTCGACGCCGGGCTGCGGGTGCGCGGCACCGAGGGGCTGCGGGTCGTCGACGCCTCGGTGTGGCCGCACATGGTCTCGGGCAACAGCGCGGCCCCGACGATGGCACTGGCCTGGATCGCGGCCGACCGCATCATCGAGGAGCACGCGAGGAGCTGACCGGTGCCGCTCACTGGTCGGCCGGATCACCACCATCAAGGAGGTCTGCATGGCTGTCATCGGCATCTCACATGTCGCGGTCGGAGTCCGCGACATGGACCGGTCGCTGACGTTCTACCGCGACGTCATCGGGTTGCGCGAGCGCTACGCAGCCGTCGAGCGGCTGCCCAACCTCAATGAGGTGGAAGCGGTGAGCAGGAGCGCGGTGTTCCTTGAGTACACCGACGCCCAGGCTTATCCGGCCTCGTCGTTCCTGGTGCTCGACGAGCGGCCCAAGCACGAGCAGTTCGGCCAGCCCGCCGAGATGTTCCAGCTCGGCATTCATCACTTCAGCTTCTGGGTCGATGACATCGACGCGATCGTGGCTCGCGGCATCGCGGCGGGCATGCCTCCGTTTCACGGGCCCAAGGTGGGCCACGCGATCGGGATGGGCGAGCAGACGGGCCGGCGCAACACGCACACGAGCTGCCTGTTCAAGGATCCGGACGGCAACGTCGTCCAATGCGACCAACGTCTGTAGCAAGGACGGTGCGCCCGCGGCGGACGGTGCGCCGCCAGGGCTCTGCCGGAGGTCAGTCCTGGATCGAGATCACCGCGCGAGGGCAGGCGTCGACCGCGCTGCGGACCTGGCGCTCGACGGCGGGGCCGACCTCGTCTGTCAGCAGCACCACCAGTCCTTCGTCGTCCAGGTCGAAGACCTCGGGTGCCAGCCCCAGGCAAATCGCGTTGCTCTCGCACCGGGCGACGTCCACGCGCACCTTCATCTCTGCCTCCCGCTAGCCTGGCCGCTTGCTTATGATCCCGATAATCGTACTCGCACACAAATGGTTCACCGTGAGAAGGCCGAAGCCAGAAGCATAGGAGTCCTGTAACGCTTGTGCTACCTTGGAACTTGGCAAGATAAGCCACCTTGATGACCAGGCCTGAGGACACACGGGAAGCACCATGAGCAGAGACCGGACAGCCAGGACACGCATCCGCGAGTACTTGCGCACGCGCGGCCCGGTCGATGACCCGACCGGGTACGCGACGTCGGCGTTGAAGGAAGCGATCGGGTACGACGGCACGGCGGTCGCGTTCATCCAGCTGGTCGCGGCCATGGATCGCGAAGGCGAGATCGCGCGCGAGATCCGGGGTAAGCGCACGTACCGCATCTCGCTCGGCCATGCCGGCGCGCCCGTGCCTGACAGCCCGCGCCCCGTTCCTGAGCAAGGCGTCGCCGCTGTCGACCTGCCCTTCGTGATCGACTACGACCGGCTGGCGCGGGCCGTGGTGCGCGAGTTCTTCCTGCAAGCCGCCCAGAACGCGATGGCGGGCGGCGGGCCGGTTAAGCGGCTGCAGGCAGAGCGAGACGACTATGCGCTCAAGCTGGAGATGGCCAGGCTACGCCTCAGTGCCCTGCTCGGCGACCGCGCGGAGGATGATCCGGCCCTGCTGCGGCGCTTGGCCGCGCTGAGCGAATAGGCACGGCCGACTGTCTCGCATGGCCGACGACATCGCTCCAGTCCTCATCGACCAGCGCGAGGACGGCCGCGTCTGGGTGATCACGATGAACCGGCCGCAGCGGGCCAACGCCCTCGGCGGCGGCATGCGCGCGGCTCTGCTGACGGCCTTCACGCGCTTCAGGGACGACCCGGTCGCCCGCGTGGCGATCCTGACCGGGGCCGGCGACAAGGCGTTCTGCGCGGGCCTGGACCTGAAGGAGACCGCGGCGGGCAATGCCGCCGGCGCCGGCGCCGCTGGCGATCCTGCCCGCCGGTCGGCCCGTGGTGACCTCTTCCCGCTGGCCGAGGGGCTTGAGCTTTGGAAGCCGGTCATTGCCGCGATCAACGGCTACGCGGTCGCGGGAGGCTTCGCGCTGGCGATGCAGTGCGATATCCGGATCATGGCGGAGCACGCGCGCGCCGGCATCGCCGAGGCCCGGTGGAACATGGGCGGCGCGGGGTGGATGGCGCCGCTGACCCGGCAGATGACCCTAGGCGCGGCCATCGAGCTCGCGCTGTGGGCTGACACCCAGTACACGGCGCAACGGTGCTACGAGATCGGCTGGGCGCAGCGGGTTGTGCCCGCCAGCGCCTTGATGCCGACGGCGCTCGAGTACGCGAGCAGGATGCTGACGATGGCGCCCCGCGCGGTTCGCAACATTAAGCAGATGCTCTACCGCGGCGCGTACCTCGAGCCGATGGAAGCGTTCCGGGTCGGCGCGTGGCTCGAGCAGAACCTGGCCGGGATGGACGACAGCGTCGAGGGCCCGCGGGCGTTCGCTGAGAAGCGCGACCCTGAGTTCACCGATACCTGAGTGGTGAGAACGACGACGACTCCCCGATCTATCCACTTTGAACTGGACGATGCGCTGGACTCGGACCGAGTCCTGGCCATCCGGCGGACCGCCGAAGGCATCATCGGGAAGTACGACCGCGGCTACCTGCGACGGTACGTCGCGGAGGATCACCCGCCGTTCGAGCTCCTCGCCGCGCTGGCCGACAGCGGGCTGCTCGGCATCGGCCTGGCCGAGGAACTGGGCGGTAGCGGCGGCGGCGTCACCGAAGAGGTCGCCCTCATCGAGGTGCTGGCGCTGGCCGGCCTCACCATCCCGTACTTTCAGCTGCCCGCGTTCACCCGCCGCATCATCGCGGAGTTCGGCACCGCCGAGCAGCAGGCCGCTTACCTGCCCCGCACGCTCTCCGGCCGGGACTTCTCCTGCTTCGCGCTAACCGAGGCGAATTCCGGGACCAACGCATTTGCCATGCGGACCAAGGCTGAGCGCGTCGCCGGCGGGTGGCGGGTCAGCGGCGAGAAAATCTACATCTCGGGTATCGACCGCGCGGCGCAGATGCTCCTCGCCGCGCGCACAGGAACCGACGATCGCGGCCGGGCGGAGATATCTCCGCCGGGCGGAGATATCTCTCTTTCTCGTCGAACTGCCGGCCGCTGGCATTGCCTGGACGAGGATGCGGACCTCGGCGACCCTTCCTGAACACCAGTTCATCGTCAGCTTCGACGACGTCCAGCTGCCGGAAAACGCCCTCGTCGGGACCACCGGCGCGGGTGGCCGCATGCTGTTCACCGGGCTCAACGCTGAGCGGCTCGGGGCCGGCGCGGCAGGTGTCGGTGTGGGGTTCCATCTTCTCGAGCGCGCCGCCGCGCACACCCGCCACCATGCGCCCTTCGGCGTCCCGCTCGGCTCGTACCAGGGCGTTCAGCACCCCCTCGCCCAGGCGTATGCGCAATTGCTTTCCGCTCGGCTTTGTGTCTATCACGCCGCGCGGGTCTACGACCGGGGCGACGCGCAGGCGTGACTTGCCGCGAACACCGCGAAATTGCTCGCATCCGAGGCCGCTTACGCGGCGTATGACGCGACCGTGCAGGCGTTCGGCGGCGCCGCCTTGGATCACGACAACGACATTGTCACCTTCTACGAGTTCATCCGGCTGCGCAGGCTCGCTCCGCTTAACAACGAATCGATCTTGAACTACATCGCGGAGAAGGGGCTGGGGCTGCCGCGCGGCCGCTGACGATCGCCTCGCTCACCGGTGAAGCCCGCGGTCGCCGCCTGTTTGGCCGGTGGCGAGCGTGCCACGTTTCTACTCTTGTTTCAACGATGATATTATTGTCATTATTGTAATCGCATGATCGGCTATGCGGATCCGAGACGGGTGCGAGGGGCGTTGGTCCAGACACGACGGGCACCGCTGGGGGCGTGCGCGTTCTTGAAGCGGCTTCCGGGATCGCCGGGCCGATCGCATCGATGTTGTTGGCCGACGCCGGCGCCGACGTGATCCGGCTGGACCTCGCGCGGCCGGAGTTGCCAGCGGCCGTCATGTGGCACCGCAACAAGCGCATCGTGCCGCCCGAGCGAGGCGGCGAGCTGCTGTCCGAGGCGGACGTCGTGGTGACGACTAACCCGGGCGTGCTGGCCGACCTGCTCGACGGGACGGGCGCCACCGCGCCCCCTGGCCTGATCCACCTCCGGCTGCCCGCGTGGTCGGGCAGCGAGGACGACGACGCGGTCATGCTTGACCGGATGGCACAGGCCGAGTTCGGCATCGCGATGCGCCAGACCTCGTTTGCCGGCGGCCCGATCGACGGTATTTACCCGTTCCTGACGTACATGCAGGGCGCGTGGGGTGCCACCGCCTGCGTGGCCGCGCTGGTCGAGCGGACGCGGACCGGACGCGGGCAGGTGGTGACGGTCGACCCGCTGCACGCGGCGGCGGCGGTGGCCGCGCCGACGATGGTCGCCGAGCGCGACCTGCCGCTGCCGCCGACGAACGTCGGCCCGGCGGGTTTCAACCCGCTATTCGGGACGTACAAGTGCGCCGACGACCGGTGGATCTGCCTCGGCGCGCTCGGGGAGAAATTCCAGGACATCCTGTTCTCCCTGCTCGGGACCACCGACATTCTCGACGACGCCAAGGTGGCGGCTCACCGCGAACTGATCTACGCACCGGGAATCCGTGACCGGGTGCGCGCCCGCCTGGCCGAGGCGTGCCGACTCAAATCCCGGGCCGCGTGGCTTGAACTGCTGTCCGAGGCAGGCTGCCCGGTCGCGCCGGTCGAGGACCGGGCCGACTTGCTCGACCACCCGCAAGTGGCCGCGCTGGGCCAGCGCGTGCAGTACGAGGACCCGGTTCACGGTCCCGCCGTCACCGGGGGCACGCCGGTGAGGTTCGATGGCGTCGCCCGATTCCGGCCGAGCGCCCGCGCTTACCGTCCCGAGGCTGCGTGGCACCCGCGGCCGGACGTGAACCGGGGCCGTGGTGCCGCCGCGACGCTGAACCCGCCCACCGTGACCGGCGCGGGCAGCGGGCCGCTGGCCGGGGTCCAGGTCCTGAATCTGGGCACCGTGCTCGCGGGTCCCTACGCGGGCATGCTCATGGCGGCGCTTGGCGCTAACGTGATCAAGGTTGAGGTACCGCGCGGCGATGAGTTCCGGTTGCGCAACTACATGGTTAACCGGGGAATGCGCTCGCTCGCGATTGATCTACGCGACCCGCAGGCTTACCGCGGCTTCCTCGAGCTAACCGCGGTCAGTCACGTCGTGCTTGACAACTTCCGTCCCGGTGTCCTCGATCGCCTGAAGGTCGGGCGTGACCACCTCGCGGCGGTGAACCCGGACATCGTCACCTCGTCGATCACCGGCTACGGTGGCGTCGGGCCGATGGGCGGTAACCCGGGGTACGACCCGGTGCTGCAGGCTACCTGCGGCATCATGCGCGCGCAGGGGGGAGCCGAGGAGCCCGTATTCAGCGCTATCGCGATCCACGACGTCACCGCGGCGTGCCTGTCCGCGTTCGGTGCATGCGCCGGGCTGTACGCCCGCTTCAGCGGAAACGGGGGGCTGTCGGCATCGACGTCCCTGTTCGAGGCCTCCTTGTTCATGCAGGGCGACGAGCTGGTGCGCTTCGCCGCACGTGCCCCCGCCGGGGTGGCTGGGCGGGACTACCGCGGCCCGTCTGCCCTGTCGCGTTACTATCAGTGCGCTGACGCCTGGATCCGGGTCCATGTCACGTCGCCGCAGACCTTCGCCGCGGCCGGCTTGATCGGCGAGGTGCCTGACGCCGAGGAGCGCTGGCGGACGCGCTGTCGGCGACGCTGAGTCAGCTCCGGCGGGACGACGCGGTCGCGCTGCTGCGCGCCGCGGGCGCTTTGGTCGCCGTGGTCCGCGACAACAAGGAACTGCTGCTTGACCCGAGCACGCACGCGAGCGGGCACCTCGGGTCGATCAGGTGGCCGGACGGCAACGAGACGTTCATGCCACGCCAGTTCGCCCGGTTCAGCACGCACCCGCAGCCGCCGGAACTCACTACACCGGGCATCGGCGAGCACAGCCGCTCGATCCTCCGCGCGGCCGGCGTTGACGGTGCCACCGTCGAGGAGCTGCTGTCGGCGGGCGCGGTGGCAGTGCGCGAGCCACTGCAGAGCGTCGCCTTCACCGGCTACCGCTGACCAGTCCGCCTCGCCGCCGGGTTGCGTCGCGTTGGGAAGCGGCGGAGCGCAGGGGGGCCTTCGCCTACTCCTTGTTCGTCAAGACCATGAAGGAGGCGCCCCCGGTCGGCGGTCCCGGGTTGGAGACGAACGCCACCTTGGGATCGCGTACCGCCCGGCAAGCGCCCGTGTGCGAGTGCTCGCCCCGCGCCCACCCTGGGCACTGGTCCGGCACTTCGCCCCGCAGCTGGCGTACGGCCTCGATGGGCCGGAAGAGGACCGGGCTCCCGTTGTGGCTGAAGGACAGGTTGCCACCGTCGGTGCAGGTTGGGTAGCGGCCATCGATTCGCATCGCGCCGCTCCGCACGAGGTAGGGGGCCTCGCCCCGCGCGCAGAACCCGAACATCTCGTATTCCATCAGCACGCCGATGGCGAAGTGGTCGTAGAACTCCACCACGTCGATGTCGCTATGGGCCAGCCCGGCGCGCTTCATCGTCTCGCGGGCGAATGCCCCTTCGTCCGCGGCGGCGTCGAGGACCGGCGCCTCGTAGTACGGAGCGTATGGCTGTTGATTCGCGGCGGCGAGGACGGTGACCGGAGTCCTGCGGGTGTCCTTGGCGCGGTCGGCGCTGGTGATGATCATGGCGCAGCCACCGTCGTTCACCGACGAGCACATCAGGAGCGTCAGCGGTGAGGCGATAGGACGGGACGCGAGCACGTCGGCCGCCGTGAACGGGCCCCGCCCGTGGTAGACCGCCTCTGGATTGGCGTGCCCGTAGTTCCTGATCGTGGCGGCGGCCTCGGCCATGGCCTCCAGCGCGCTGTCACCGAATTCATGCATGTAGCGCTGCGCCACGAGTCCGTACTGCACGGTGGTGTACGACCCGGTCCAAGCAGTGAACTCTTCGTTGGGCCTCGTCCACGGCGCGGTGGCGCCGCCCGCCGGCGGGCGGGTCATGCCGTTGACGATCGCGACGGTTGAGGCTAGGCCGTACTCGATGGCCATCACCGCGTCGGCGATCGCGAGCAGTCCCGACCCGGCGGCCGTCCACCGGATCGGCCGGCCCAGCTGGGTGGCCCAGAATGTCGCCTGCATGCCCGGCGCGACTCCGGCGACCGGCCAGCCCGTGTCCGTCGAGGAGATCCCGTCGATCTCGCCGACGTCGATCCCGGCGTCGGCGGCGGCGCCGCGTAGCGCCTCGAAGGCCAGCGAGAACCCGTCGCGGCCGGATAGGTCCCGGCCCTGCTCGGTCGTGTAGACACCGACGATCTTCGCCGCTGACCAGTTCGGCTTCATGCCTGCTGCTCCCCGCTCGTCCCCTGGACCGGAGTGAAGTGGTACAGGCCGATGTCACCGATGGTCTCAAAGCTCACCTGGACCGCCATGCCAATCGAGACGGCAGCCGGGTCCACCCCGACAAGATCGGTCAGCATTCGCGGGCCCTCATCGAGCTAGACAATCGCCACGATGTACGGGGCGGTGAACGCAGGCGACTGCGGCCGGGTCACCACCGAGTAGCTGTACAGGACGCCGCGGCCGGACACCGGGGTCCAGCCGAGGTCAAGCGACAGGCAGGTGCGACACGCTCGCTGCGGCGTCCACTGAAGGTTCCCGCAGCCCAGGCACTGCTGGAGAACGAGTTCGCCGCGGGCCGCGGCCGACCAGAACGAAGCCGACAGCGCAGTCGGCTCGGGCAGGAGCCGGTCGGTTGTCACTGGACCCTCCGATCGGGCACGATGGGGTATTGAGATGTGCGGGCCAGCATTGCTTGCGCCCTGAGCACGACGGGGCGGTCGATCATCTGACCGTCGACCGCGCGGGCGGAGCCGTCGTGCCCCGCGGCGACCACCCGCCGCGCCCACTCGAGTTCGGTCGCGGACGGGCTGAGGTAACGGTTCGCCAAGGCGACCTGACGAGGGTGGATACACAGCTTGCCGGTGAAACCGAGGACAACAGCGTGCTCCAGGTCAGTTCGCAGGCTTGCCTCGTCCGTGATGTCAGTCGTTACCCCGTCCACCGGGGCGGCGCACCCAGCGGCAGCGGCCGCGAGCACGAGCACCGACCGCGCGTGCTGGAAGGCGGCATGCGGCCGGTGGTCGATGCCGAGTTGCGCGGCCAGGTCCACGCTGCCGAACGCGGGCCGCAGCACGCCCGGTGCGGCACATACTGCCCGGGCTTCCAGTACTCCTGCCGCCGTCTCGATCAGCGGGATCAGCCCTGTGCCGACCGGCAGTGCCGCTGCCAGGGCCGCCAACTGCTCGCTGCTCTCGGCCTTGGGAATCATGACCGCGGCCAGCGGACCGGGACAGTCAGCGAGCATGGCGATGTCCTGAACATGCCACGGCGTGCCGACGCCGTTGATCCGGACGACCGCGCGGTTTCCGTCGGCTAGCCAGGCCCGGACCTGTGCTCGCGCTTGATCCTTCCGCTCCGGCGCAACCGCATCCTCAAGGTCGAGGATCACCATGTCAGCCCCGGCGGCGACCGCCTTGTCAAAGCGCTCTGGCCGGTCACCAGGCACGAAGAGGAACGTCCGCGCGGTCTCAGCAGCAGCCGTCGTCATCGGTCGGCCGCCTCTGCGGTCTTTTCCACCATCCGAACGATCATTCGTCAGCTGACTTCCCAGGTGTCGTTGCCGGCGAGGAGCTTGGCGAGGTCGCCGGGGCCGGTGGAGCGGGCGGTGTCGATCTGGGCGGCCATGGCGTCGTCGTAGGAGCCGCGCTCGACGGAGCGGAAGATGCCGATCGGGGTGTGGTTGAACTCGTAGTTGTCGAGCCGGGACAGGGCGAACGCGTACGAGGGGTCGGTGCGCGCCTGGTCGTGCACGATGAGCTGTTCCTCGGGCACTGAGGAGGCCTGCACGGCCTGGATCGACCCGTAGGGGCCGTAGGTGAGGCCCATCGTCCGGTCGGGGCCGAAGCGGACCTGCTCGCCGTGGGCGAGGCGGATCAGGCCGGGGGCGCTGGGCTCCTTGACGGGGGCGAACGCGTCGTCGTTGAAGATGGGGCAGTTCTGGAAGATCTCGATGAACGACGCGCCGCGGTGGTCGGCGGCGGCCCGCATCACCGACTGCAGGTGCTTGCGGTCGGAGTCGACCGAGCGGGCCACGAACGAGGCTTCCGCGCCGAGCGCGAGCGAGACCGGGTTGAACGGGTGGTCCAGCGACCCGTAGGGGGTGGACTTGGTGACCTTGCCCTGCTCGCTGGTGGGCGAGTACTGGCCCTTGGTCAGCCCGTAGATCCGGTTGTTGAACAGCAGCACGTTGACGTTCACGTTGCGGCGCAGCGCGTGGATCAGGTGGTTGCCGCCGATGGACAGCGCGTCCCCGTCGCCGGTGATCACCCAGACCGACAGGTCCTGCCGCGACGACGCCAGGCCGGACGCGATGGCCGGCGCGCGGCCGTGGATGGAGTGCATCCCGTAGCTGCTGACGTAGTAGGGCAGCCGGGAGGAGCAGCCGATGCCGGAGATGACCACCACGTTCTCCCGCGGCACCTCAAGCTCGGGGAGGAACGCCTGGAAGGCGGCGAGGATCGCGTAGTCGCCGCAGCCGGGGCACCAGCGGACCTCCTGGTCGGACTTGAAGTCCTTCGCCGCGAGGCCCTCCGCCTTGGGAACCAAGGTCAGCGAACGGAAGCGGTCGCTCCCGTTCTGTGCGTCATTCATTTCACTCATGGGAGAGCACTTCCTCGATCGCGCCGGCCAGTTCCGATGCGGTGAACGGCAGGCCGCGGACGCGGTTATAGGAGATCACGTCGACCAGGAACTTGCCCCTTAGCAGCAGGGCGAGCTGGCCCAGGTTGATCTCGGGGACCAGCACCTTGTCGTAGGAGCGCAGCACCTCGCCCAGGTTGGACGGGAAGGGGTTCAGGTGGCGCAGGTGGGCCTGGGCGACCTGGTGGCCTTCGGCGCGGGCACGGCGGACCGCGGCGCCGATCGACCCGTAGGTGCCGCCCCAGCCAAGGACGAGCAGCTTCGCCTGGCCTGAGGGGTCGTCGACCGCCAGCGGCGCGATCGAGGCGGCGATGCCGTCGACCTTGGCCTGCCGGGTGCGCACCATCAGGTCGTGGTTGTCCGGGTCGTAGGAGATGTTCCCGGAGCCGTCGGCCTTCTCGATGCCGCCGATGCGGTGCTCGAGGCCGGGCGTGCCCGGGATCGCCCACGGGCGGGCCAGCGTCTTGGGGTCGCGCTTGAACGGCTGGAAGTCCGAGCCGTCCGCGGGCTTGTCGGCGGTGGTGGCGAACGCGAACCCGGCCGACAGCTGGGGCAGCTCGGACACCTCCGGGATGCGCCACGGCTCCGAGCCGTTGCCCAGGTAACCGTCGGATAGCAGGATCACCGGGGTCCGGTAGGTGACCGCGATCCTGGCCGCCTCGATCGCGGCGAAGAAGCAGTCCGACGGCGACTGCGCCGCGATCACCGGGACCGGGGACTCGCCGTTGCGCCCGTACAGCGCCATCAGCAGGTCGGTCTGCTCGGTCTTGGTGGGCATGCCGGTCGAGGGGCCCGCCCGCTGCACGTCGACGATCAGGAGCGGCAGCTCGACGGACACCGCGAGGCCGACCGTCTCCGCCTTCAGCAGCATGCCCGGGCCCGAGGTGGTCGTCACGGCGAGCGAGCCGCCGAACGCGGCGCCGAGCGCCGAGCTCGCGGCCGCGATCTCGTCCTCGGCCTGGAAGGTGCGCACGCCGAACTTCTTGTGCTTGCTCAGCTCGTGCAGGATGTCGCTGGCCGGCGTGATCGGGTAGGAACCCAGGAACAGCGGCAGCCTCGCGAGCTGGCCGGCCGCGATGAGGCCGTAGGCCAGCGCCAGGTTACCGGTGATGTTCCGGTACCGCCCCGGCATGATCTTGGCCGGCTTGACCTCGTAGCGGACCGCGAAGTCCTCGGTGGTCTCGCCGTAGTTCCAGCCGGCGGTGAAGGCCGTGACGTTCGCCTTGTAGATCTCCGGCTTCTTGCCGAACTTGGCCTCAAGGAAGTTGAGCGTGCCCTCCGACGGGCGCCCGTACAGCCACGACAGCAGGCCGAGAGCGAACATGTTCTTGGCCCGGTCGGCGTCCTTGCGCGAGATGTCCTGATGCTCAAGCGCCTTGACGGTCAGCGAGGTCAGCGGCACCGGGTGCAGCTTGAAGCTGTCAAGCGAGCCGTCCTCGAGCGGATTCGCCGCGTAGCCGACCTTCGTCAGGTTCCGCTTGGTGAACTCGTCGGTATTCACGATCAGGTCACCACCGCGCGGCAGGTCCCTGATATTGGCCTTCAGCGCCGCCGGGTTCATCGCCACCAGCACGTCGGGCGCGTCGCCCGGCGTGAGGATGTCGTGGTCCGCGAAGTGCAGCTGGAAGCTGCTCACCCCCGGCAGCGTCCCCGCGGGGGCGCGGATCTCCGCCGGGAAGTTCGGGAACGTCGACAGGTCGTTACCGAAAACCGCCGTCTCCTGGGTAAACCTGTCACCAGTGAGCTGCATCCCGTCACCAGAGTCACCCGCGAACCGGATGATCACGTGATCGAGCTCCTGGACCTGCTTGCTCACAGCGCAAAGCCTCCTCCGCACGCCAGCCGGCCATCTACGTAGAGCACGAGATGCTCGCACTGGCCGGCTGGAGGCGCGCAGCCCAACGGGGTGGTACCGAGCATCTTAAGGATCTTCAATTTATGTTACTCTGATCAATATTAGGCTGGCAAATTATGCTCGACGGGTCGAGAGGTGACGAGTGGACGACTACGACCTGCCGATCACCATTGCCATCGAGCAGTTCGCGCTCTCCCTGGGGCAGGCCGCGGCCGTGCCGGTCGCGGAACTGGTGCGCGCGCTTGAGCGCACGGCCGAGGGACTGCGGGCCGGCATCCAGGCGGCGCATCCGCCGGTCCCTGGCGACCTGATACCGCAGGCCGAGGCGGCGCGGGTGGCCGGCGTCAGCAGGCAGGCCATTCACCAGTGGGTTCGCAAGGGAACGCTGCGCACCTACCCGGGACGGGGCGGAACGGGCAAGGGAGCCTCGCTGGTTTCGCGGTCCGATGTCGTCGCGGCCGCGAGGCGGGGCGCGGAGGTGCCCTTCTCCGCCACGCTGCGCGCGCAGCTGACGGACTTCGTCGCGCTGATCGAGCCGCACATGTCGGTTTCCGACGGTGATCTCCTGGCCGCGCTGCGGCACGCGTCCGAGTCGGGCGGCGCCGAGGCGGCCTCGCCCGAGGCCGCCTCGGTGCTGCGCGAGTTCGTCACCGCGGCCATGGGAACGAGCTCCAGGCAGCAGGAGTTCACCCCGGCAGGCGTGCACATGCTGGGCCGGCTGCACCCGCGCATCGTCGTCAGCCCGTACACCCCGCTCGGCGGCCTGTGCGACGACCTCGGCCTGCTGATCCGCTCCGCGCAGGGGCCCGCCGGGTTCGACTCCGCGTCGGCGGCCGTGCTTGGACTCATCGGCTGCGCGACGCTGGGCGCCGCCTTGGACGGCGACTATGGGGCGACCGGGCGGCACATCGCCGGCGCCGCCGAGCAGGTGTGGGGCGGCGCGTGGCTGAGCCGCCTCTTCGACCTCGCCTTCCACCTGGAAGAGGTGTCAGCGGTTCCACTGACCAGGTACACCGCCTCGCTCACTTACCTGGGCACCAACCGTTACCTGCGCCAGGCCCAGTCGGCGGGCGTCAGCATCACCTATGCGCGCAGCCCGGGGACGCTGCTTCCTGAGAGCTACTACGGCGATGCGGCGCTGCAGGACATGCTCGACGGACGGCAGCGGCCGTCGAGTTGGAGCTTCCACCCTCGGTCGGCGGCCGTGGCCAGGGACGCGATGAAGCGCAGCGCAGGCAACCCGTTCCGGGTGTTCAGCTTCGACTTCGGCCTGCTCGAACCGAGCATCCACGGGGTGCGCCGCTACTGCTACTCGGCGCAGGACGCCCGGCTGGCGCTGCGGCGCAAGCTCGCGGCGCTGCCCGCGGGGCAGCGCACCGCGTACTTGGACCTGGCCGCCGGCTTGCTGGCCAAGACCCTGGCGCAGCCCTACGTGGAGATCGCGGCCATCGACCGGCCAGGTGACTTCGACTGGTGGAAAGACCACATCATCCGCTCGTCGGCCCGTGAAGTCCTGCTCGGGCTGCGGGACGCACGCGCCAGGAAGGCCGCCCACGCACTGCTGGTGCAGGTGTCCATCCTGCCGGATGTGATCGAAGCGGCGGACACCGATAACTCGCTGCGCGACCGGCTGCGGCTCTACGTCAAGAACCTGGAGTTCGACCTCATCTACGAACGCTATGCCGACGACCTGCGCCGCGGGGTCTCCCGGGTGATCAAGGGCGCCGCGGAGGCGGTCACGCCCGCGGCCGCCGAGGCCCGGGCGGAAGCCGAGATCGCCGCGATGCTCGGCTAAGCCCCGGCAGCAGGCCGGCTACCTGGCGTCTCCCCGATCCCGACGAGGACGGTTTTCAGCTGCGTGTACCCGTAGAAGGCAGCAAACCCCTTCTCCCGGCCGGTACCGCTGCTCTTGTAGCCGCCGAAGGGAGCGTCGACGCCGGATACGCCGCCGTTGACGATCACCTGCCCCGACTGGAGCCTACGGGCGACCCGCATGGCGCGTCCCAGGTCGCTGGTCCAGACGGCCGCGGCCAGCCCGTAGTCGGTGGCGTTGGCGAGGGCGATCGCGTCGGCCTCGTCGCGAAACGGGGTGACGCTGAGCACCGGCCCGAAGATCTCCTCACGGAAGATCCTCATCGTCGGGGTGACATCCGCGTAGACGGTGGCCTCGACGTAACGACCGGGCAGGTCAGCGGGCCGGCCGCCGGCCATCAGCCGGGCGCCTTCCGCGGCGGCGACGTCGAAGTAGGACAGGACCTTGGCGTACTGGTCCGGAGTGGTGAGCGGGCCGAGGGAGGAGCCGGGCACCCGCTTCGCGATCAGCCCGGCGACGGTCTCGAGGAAGCTCTCGTAGATCGAATCCTGCACGAGCAGCCGGGTGAGCGCGCTGCACTGCTGCCCCGCCGCGGTACACACCGCGGTCGCGTGCCTGGCCGCCGCCGCCAGGTCGGCGTCGGCGAAGACGATGTTCGGCGACTTGCCGCCGAGTTCCAGGTGCGCGGGGACCAGCCTGCGGGCGGCCGCCTCGCCGACGATCGTGCCGGTCTCGACCGATCCGGTGAACGACACCATGCCCACCCTGGGGTGACTGACCAGGGCGCTGCCCGCGGCGCCGCCCTGCCCGGTGACAACGTTGAATACGCCCGCGGGCAGGCCGGCCGCCGCGGCGATCTCCCCGAGAAGGATCGCGGACGACGAGGTGTACTCCGACGGCTTGGCCACGACGGCATTGCCGGCCGCCAGCGCGACGGCGGCACTGCGGCTCAGCTGGGACAGCGGCCCGTTCCACGGGGTGATAACGCCGACGACGCCGTACGGCTCGCGCCTTGTGAACGCGTGCTGCGTCGCGCCCAGGTCGAACGTCTCGCCGAAGAGGACGCGCACGCACCCCCCGTAGAATTCGAAGTACTCGGCCGCGGCATCAAGCGAGGCGCGCATCTCGCCGTCGAGCTTGCCGGTCTCCAGCGCCTCGATCTCGCAGATCTCCTGGGCCCGCTCCCTGATGCCCTGAGCGATCGCGCTGAGGACCCGCCCGCGGACGGCGGCCGGCTGATCGGCCCAGTCCGGCCAGGCGGCATCGGCGGAGCGCACTGCGCGGTCCACCTCGGCCGGACCGCCGAGGGCCACGCTCGCGATCGGCTCCGCGGTGGCCGGCGCGGTCACGGTGAAGCGCGGGTTGTCCTCAAACCGGACCGGCCGGTTGTCGATCCAGTGGTCAATCTGGCGCACCGGCAGGCACCTTCCGTAGCTAAAACACCATTAGGCCGGCCAGCCGAGCCAGGCGGCGAGCGCGTCGCCCATGACCAGGCGGCGCTGGTCGTCAGGCAGGGCGGGCATGTGGCGGGCGAAGACCTCGACCAGCTGCTCGTAGCTGCACGGCAGCCGGGACAGGTCAGAACCGAAGAAGACCCGCTCAGCGCCGAAGGCGGCGACCAGGTCACCGACGGCTCGGGTGATGGACGGGAACGGGAACGGCTCGTCCACGAAGCACGGCAGCGCCGACGCCTTGACCGCCACGTTGGGCAGCGCCGCCAGCGCCAGCAGCGGCTTGACCGCCGCGTCGAGCGGGGTGCCGGCCGACTCGATAGCGGCGTGGTCGACCGTGATGCGCAAGCCAGGGAAGGCCGCCGCGATCCGTTCGTAGTCGGCGTACCGGCCGGGCATGTAAATGGTCAGCGGCACGCCGTGGGCCTCGGCGGCGGCGAAGAAGCCGGTGTCGAATCCCGCCTGGATGCGGCCGAGGATGTCGCCCCGGTTCAGTGACATCCTGATGCCGAGCATGCCCGGGGAATCCCGCCAGGTGGCGACCAGCGCGACCTGGGCCGGGTCGGCCCAGTCGAGCCTCCCCATCACCGCGAAGCGGTCAGGGTGAGCGGCGGCGGCCGCGAGCACGAGGTCGTTCCGCGATCCCTCCCAGGTCGGCGGGATCAGCACCGCGCGGTCCACGCCGGCGGCGTTCATCCGGTCAAGCAGTTCGTCCGGCCCAAGCGCAGGGACGCGCTGCGGCGGTACGCCGTCCGCTGGCCACGGGCGCTCAGGGGTGGACTCGGCCCACACGTGGACCTGGGCGTCAATGATCGGCACGTCAGGACTCCGTCGCGCGCAGCACCTCGGGCGTGTCGGGCGAGCCCACCATGCGGCGCTTGCGCTCGACGATCATCCAGCGCCCCTTGACCCGGCGCAGGCGCCACTCATTGATCGATGCGCTCTGCAGTTTTATCTGCGGCCCGTCCTGGTGCAGGATGAAGGAGTAACCGTTGGCCACCGCGGTGTCGCCGTGCACCGCCACGGCGAGGTTGTTGCCCTGCATGTGCAGGCTCCGGCCGACGAATCCGGTGCCGTGCCCGGCTGTGCGCACGCTCATGAACTCGCGCATCGCGTCCTGGCCCTCCCAGCGGAGCACCTCGTACGGGTCGGGCTCGTGGCCCGAGGACACGTCCATCACGCAGTCATCGGTGAACAGGGCGTAGTACTCGTCATCGAGGGCGGCGTCGGCATAGTAGCCGTACCTGGACAGCAGCTCGCGGATCTCGCGCTCATCCTCAAGCTCCCGCAGCCTGGCTTCCAGCTCGGCAAGGCGAGCGCTGACGTCCGGCTGATCGTTCACCGTTGACCGTCTCCTTCCCTCGAAGAGGTAACATACTAGGTCACTATAATTCAGAACCAACGCTCTACCACAAGTTGGGCGGTCGCTTCTGTTGCCCATCCATCATAGGCCGCTATCATTGGCCGGAACGCACTTGACTGTGACCGGCACGGCGTAAGGACGAGGATCTGCGAATGAGCGCGGAGAACGAGAAGCTGACGTACGTCATCGATACCGAGATGTGCGCGGGGCACGGCCGCTGCTACGGCCTGGCTCCGGAGTCGTTCGAGTCGGACGACTTTGGCTACGGCCGGGTGATCGGCGTGCCGCAGGACGCGGGGAACCGGGCGGCGATGGAAGAGATCGCTGCTCAGTGCCCGGAGTCGGCGATCAGCGTCCAGATCGCGGTGACCAAGGCATGACCGCCGCCGGTGACTCCCCCGGCGCCGGCAGCGGCCCGGGCGCGGTCGTCGACCTCGACGCGCTCAAGCGCGAGCGGGCCGTCGAGTACAACCCGTTCCTCGCGGTGAACCTGCCGGACAACCTCGACCGGATGGCGGGCTTGCGCGCGGTCAGCCCGATGACCTATTCGACGGTCGGCGGCAGCAGCTTCTGGGTCGCCACCGGCTACGACGAAGTCGTCAGCGTGCTGCGCAACAATAACAAGGGCTTCGTCAGCTATCCGAACAATCCGTTCGGTGCGCCGACGGACGGCACGCAGGCCGCTAACAAGAAGCTCATCCCGATCGACATCGACGGCCCAGAGCACCGCGCGTACCGCAAGCTGCTCGAGCCGGTGTTCGCGCCGAAGGAGATGCAGGCGCTCGAGCCGCAGATCCGCAAGCTGGCCAACGACCTGATCGACAACTGGATCGAGGACGGCGCGGTCGACTTCGTCCCCGGGTTCGCGTTCCCGTTCTCGGCCACCACCGTCATCGTGCTGATGGGCTGGCCCCTCGAAGACGCCGACATGATGAACGGGTGGGTGCGGACCCTGCAGCACGGGGTCAAGGGCGGCGACCAGGAGGAGACGGTCAAGGCGATGGTCGCGGCCGGCCAGGCCATGCGCGACTACATGAGCGGCATGATCGCCGAGCGCAAGACCCGCCCGGCCGACGACTTCACCACGATGCTCATGAACATCGAGCTGGATGGCCGGAAGCTGACCGACGACGAACTGCTCGACATGTTCCTGCTGCTGATGCTCGCCGGCCTGGACACCGTGCAGAGCGTGCTCGCTCAGGTCTTCCAGTACCTGGGCGAGCATCAGGACCAGTGGGATGAGATGTTCGCCGAGCCGGAGACCCTCGACCTCGCGGTGGAGGAGTTCCTGCGCTGGACCGCCCCGGCCCCGCCGACGCGCAACGTCACCGCCGAGTACATGATGGTGGGCGACGTCCCGGTGCCCGCCGGCGAGCGGGTCCACTGCGTGATCGGGGCCGCGAACCGGGACCCGAAGTACTACCAGAACCCGGACGATGTCGACTTTCACCGGCAGGCCAAGCCGCACCTCGCGTTCGGCCTCGGCCCGCACCGCTGCATCGGGCTGCACCTGGCCCGGCTGGAGGTCAAGATCGCGTTCCAGGAACTGCGGGCGCGGATGCCGCGGTTCAGCCTGGACCAGAGCCATGAGCCAGTGGGCCACCTCGGCTTCGCCTGGGGCGTAGAGGACGTCTTCCTGAACTTCCCGCCGGGCCAGCGTCAGGCCAAGCAAGCGGGCTAAGCAAGCATCCCGGCGGCGAAAGACTGCGCCCCGGCGGCCGCTATGCGGCCGCCGGGGCGTTTCGCTGTCCAGGCCGGGCGGCCTGGACAGCGTGCCCGTGCCGTCAGTGCTTGTGCACGACCACGCCGCGGAGGTTCTTGCCCGCCTTCATGTCGGCATAGCCGACGTTGATGTCCTCAAGCGGGTAGGTCGTGGTGACCAGTTCGTCGAGCTTGAGCCGGCCCCGCTTGTACAGGCCAAGCAGCAGCGGGATGTCCCGGTAGACGTTGACCCCGCCGTAGACGTTGCCGCGGATCGTCTTCTGGCTGAGGGTGAAGTCGAACAGCGACAGGTTCAGGTGGTGGCTCGCGAACGGGGTCACCGAGGCGATAACGACGGTCCCGCCCATCGCGACGGCGTCGACGGCGGCCGTCAGCAGGGCCGGGTCGCCCACGCCGACCGCGATGACTACCGCCTCCGGCAGGCGGCCGGCCTCACCGCGCACGATGTCGCGCGCCTCCTCCAGGCTCGCCGCGGCGTGGCTCGCGCCGAAGTTCAGCGCCTGCTCGCGCTTGAACTCGCTGACGTCCACGGCCACGATGATGTCCGCGCCCGCGTTGACCGCCCCCTGGATCGCATTGATCCCGATCCCGCCCGCTCCGACCACGATCACGTTGTCACCCGGGCGCACCTGCGCCAGGTAGACCGAGGAGCCCCAGCCCGTCGTGACGGCGCAGCCGAGCAGCGCCGCCGCCTCGAACGGCACGTCGTCGGGCATGAGGATCACGCTGCCCTCGGCGACGACCGTGTACGGGCTGAACGTGCCGAGCCCGGCCATCGCCTCGGCCCGCTTGCCGCCGATGGAGAAGCTGCTCGGCGTGTCCGCCCCGCGGCGGCTCATGGCGCACAGGCTCCAGCGCCCGGTCACGCACAGTACGCACTGGCCGCACGGCGGGTTGAACGCGAGTACCACGTGATCACCCGGCTTGACGCGGGTGACGCCGGGTCCGACCTGTTCGACGATGCCGGCGCCCTCGTGCCCGCCGACGATCGGGTAGACCGTCGGGGAGTCACCGGTGACGGCGTGGTCGTCCGAGTGGCAAAGACCGGTGGCCATCACCTTGACCAGCACTTCGCCGAAGCCCGGGTCGGCCAGCTGGACCGTCTCCACCGACCACTGGTCGCCGACCTTCCACAGTGCTGCTGCTTGTATCTCCATGTCGTTGTCCTTTGCTAAGCCAGAAGGTGGATGAGCCAGTACGGGTGCATGCGGGACGAGCGCCGGCGGCCGCTCAGGAGGCCGCGGCGAGGTCCGGGCTCGGCTGGTTGCCGCGGACCAGGCGCCCCGGCAGCGCTCCGGTTGGCTCGCCGTCGGAGTACACCTCGGTCCCGGCGACGAAGGTGTGCTTGTACCCGTCGACCGACTGCAGCAGGCGGCGTCCGCCGCCGGGCAGGTCGTAGACCACCTGCGGGCGGCGTATCCGCATGTTCGGCAGGTCGATCACGTTGATGTCGGCCCGGTAGCCAGGTCGCAGCTCGCCCCGGTCGAGCAGGCCGACCATGCGGGCCGTGTCCCGGCACTGGCGCTGCATCACGAAGGGCAGGGTCAGCTTTCCCGTCGGCCGGTCGCGAACCCAGTATTGCAGCAGCGTGCTCGTGAAGCTGCTGTCGCAGATCGAGCCGACGTGCGCGCCGCCGTCGCCCAGGCCGGGCAGCGTGTACGGGTGGACGAGCATCTCGCGGGTGGCCTCGAGGTTGAGGTAGGCGTAGTTGGAGAACGGCTGCTGGATCATCCCGCGGCCCTCGTCCGCGATGATGATGTCGTAGGCGAGCTCCTCCGGGGTCCGGTTCTCGCGCCGGGCCCGGTTGAGTATCGAGTTCTCCTGCGCGGGCTCGAAGTCCGGGTCCTCGGCCAGTTCGAACATGGCGTCGTAGCGGTCGATGCGCAGTCCGCCAGGGTAGTTGTCGGCCAGCTCGCCGGTCTGGGCGGCCAGGATCGCGGCGCGCAGCGCCGGATCGGCCATCCGCCGCGCCTGCTCGCGCACCGGCAGGTGGGAGATGCTCCGCCAGACCGGGTTCATGAAGAACGGGTGCAAGGTGCACTGCAGGCCGAGCAGGATGCCGAGCGCGCGGCTGGCCACCTGGGCACGGATCGGGTAGCCGTCCTCGTTGGCCGACGCGACCTGGCTGAGTACCTGCTTGTAGAGCTCGGGGTCCTCCCGCTTCTGCAGGAGCGACACCGACAGCGGGCGGCCGCCGGACGCGCTGATCATGGCGCGCATCAGGGCAAAGTCCTCAGCGAGGTCGGGGTAGTCGGTGATCAGCTGCAGCACCCCGTTGCCGGTGGAGCCGACCGCCGCCGAAATCGCGGTCAGCTCGTCAAGCTCGGTGCCGTACACCGGGGTCAGTTCCCCCGCGCGCGTCTTGTGGTTCAGCGTGCGCGACGTGGTGAAGCCCAGCGCGCCCGCCTCGATCCCTTCCTTGGCCAGCTGGGCCATCTCGGCGATCTCCTCCGGCGTGGCCTGCTCGAACGCCGCGGCACGGCGGCCCATGGCCCAGAACCGCAGCGCGGCATGCGGCACCTGTGTCGCCAGGTCGATGTCGCGCGGTCGCCGCTCAAGGACGTCGAGGAACTCGGGGAAGGTCGACCAACCCCAGCTCAGGCCCTCGTGCAGCGCGGTCCCTGGGATGTCTTCCACCCCCTCCATGAGCTCGATCAGGGCGTCCCTGTGCTCGGGCCGCACCGGGGCGAACCCGACGCCGCAGTTGCCGGCCACCACCGTGGTGGCGCCGTGCGCGGAGGAGGGGGCGAGCCGGTCGTCCCAGACCGCCTGGCCGTCGTAGTGGGTGTGTATGTCGACGAAACCGGGCGCCACGATAAGCCCGGCGGCGTCGATCTCGCGCTCTCCCCGGCCGGGCACCGTCCCCACCTCGGCGATAATGCCCGAGCGCACCGCGACATCCCCGGTGAACGGCTCCCCGCCGCTCCCGTCCACGATGGTGCCGGACCGGATGACGAGGTCGTAATCAGACATGCGGCTTCCCTTCGCCCACCCTTATAATGGTCCTTATAATTTAACAGGTAAGAAGAGGGCCGGCGCAGCGCCGGCCTCAGTTTTGTTCTAGTGGTGTCAGGTCAGGTCAGCAGCAGAACGGATGGTGGTGCCACGTGGCGGGCATGCAGGCCGCGGCTTCGCGGGGAACCGGGGACGGGAGCGCCCCGGTTTCCGCCGGGTATACCCCGGAGCGCTTCACCATCCACGTGCCCGACCCGGTGCTGGCCGACCTGCGGGACCGGCTCGGACGGACCCGCTGGCCCGATGACCTGGGCAACGACGACTGGCGTTACGGCTCTTCCCGCGCCTACCTCGAACCTCTCGTCCGGTACTGGCTGGAGGCGTACGACTGGCGGGCGCAGGAAGCGGCCATGAACCGGTTTGAGCACTTCCGGGTCACCATCGAGGACGTCCCGGTCCACTACCTGCGCCGCCGCGGGTCGGGGGCGAACCCGGTGCCGCTGATCCTTACCCACGGCTGGCCGTGGACGTTCTGGGACCTGGCCCAGGTCATCGAGCCGCTGGCTGACCCGGCAGCGTACGGCGGCGACCCGCGCGACAGCTTCGACGTGATCGTGCCGTCGCTGCCCGGCTTCGGGTTCTCAAGCCCGCTGCGCCGGACCGGCGTCGGTGCCGCCCGCACCGCGCGGCTGTGGCGCACGCTGATGCGTGACGTGCTCGGCTATGAGCGGTTCGGGGCGCAGGGGGCCGACTTCGGCGCGGTGGTGACCCAGCGGCTGGCCGAAGACTACCCCGACGACCTCATCGGCGTGCACCTCAGCCGGTACAAGCGCCCGCCGGGCAACTCCGCCCCCGGCGCGAGCGCGGTCTCCCCCGACGACTACGGCCCCGACGAGGCGGGTGACTACGAGCGCAACGCGGCCGGCCTCGCCGCCGCCGCCAGCCACCTCCACGTGCACGCTAGCGACCCGCAGTCGCTGGCGTACAGCCTGACCGACTCCCCCGCGGGCCTGGCCGCCTGGATCCTGGAGCGGCGGCGGGCCTGGTCCGACTGCGACGGCGACCTCGAGCGCGCGTTCACCCGCGACCACCTGATCACTACGCTGATGATCTACTGGGTGACCGACACCGCGACCTCGTCCCTGCGCTACTACTGGGAGACCGCCCGCGAGGGCGCCCGGCCGCCGTGGCAGCCGGGCGAGCAGGTGATCACGGTCCCGGTCGCCGTCGGGGTGCTGCCCAAGGACGTGATGGCGATGCCCCGCCGCCACGCCGAGGAGGACACCGACCTGCGCCGGTGGACCCGGTACCCGCGCGGCGGGCACTTCGGCGCGGCTGAGGTGCCCGACCTGATCGTCGAGGACCTGCGCGCGTTCTTCCGGCCGCTGCGCGGCTGACCGGCCGGGGTGTTCCCGGCCGCTTATCCCGCTGCGGGATGAACGGCCGGGTACGTTCCCGGCCGCTTATCCCGCTACGAGCGCCGAGGGGTCCGTGACGACGGCGTCGCTCAGCGGCCGGTCCCCGTCGACGGCGGTGGCGGCGGCGACTGGCTGGCCCGCCTCGATCACCTGACGGGCGGCGACCATCTCCCGCGGGCGGTCGACGGTCAGGGCGGCGGTCAGCCGGTCGGCCGGGTCGAGCCAGAGGGCCGCCCACCAGGCGCCGTCGCCTGGACGGCGGAACACGACCCGGGACTCGTCGTCGTGGGCGCCGACGTACTGCAGCTTGTGCCCGAACTGGTCGCTCCAGAAGTACGGGACCGGATCGTAGACCGGCCCGTCGGCGTCGGGGGCGAGCAGGTTGGCGACGGCCGTCTTCGGCCCCAGCGAGGCATTGTCCCAGTGCTCGACCCGCATGACGCGGTCGAAGCGGGTCGAGTGCCAGACGGCGACATCGCCGACCGCCGCGACGCCCGGGGCTGCCTGCAGCCGGGCATCGGTCACGACGCCCCGGTTGAGGGCCAGTCCCGAGTCCTTGAGCCACTCGGTCGCCGGCCGCGCCCCGATGCCCACCAGAACCGCGTCGGCCGCGATCGTCTCGCCGCCGGCGAGCCGGACGGCTCCTTCTTCGACCCAGTCGACCAGCGCGCCGAAGCGCAGGTCGACGCCTGACCACCACGGCTCGAACTCGGCCCCGACCGCGCCCAGGGCACCGTGCAGCACCGTCGGGCCGGCTTCCAGGCAGGTCACTCGGCATCCGGCGGCCAGCGCGGCCGTCGCCACCTCGGCGCCGATCCAGCCGGCGCCGATGATGACCAGATGGGCGCCCGCTGTCAGCAGGCCGCGCAGCCGCCGGGCGTCGGCCAGGGTCCGTAGCACGTGCTGAGTGCCAGGCCCTGGCAGCGTCAGCGGCGCGGCCCCGGTGGCGATGACCAGCCCGTCGTAGTCGAGGTCGCCGTCGGTCGTGACGATCACCCGGGCGCCGGGGTCGAGCCCGACCGCCGCGGTGGCCAGCCGGGCGTCCACGTCGAGTGCGGCGAGGTCGAACCGCAGGCTGGTGTCGTCCCGCTTGCCCGCGAGCACGGCCTTGCTGAGCGGCGGTCGGTCGTAGGGCGGCAGCCCCTCGTTCCCCAGCAGGGTCACCTGGCCGGCATAGCCCTGCTTGCGCAGTTCGCTGCACGCGTTCACGCCGGCCAGGCCTGCCCCGACGACGATCATGCCGCCGCGCCTCGTGTCGTCCGTCATTCCGGCTGGCTCCCTGGCTGTTCATCCTCCCGCTGGCCGTTCTCCCTGGGGCCGGGCGGGAAGGTGATGTGCACATTCTCCACGCCCCAGGCCAGCCCGAGGTGGTCCACCGGCTGGTACCGGGTGTCGAGGGAGAAGGTGGGCAGCCGCCGGCGCAGCTCCTGGAAGCCGATCTTGAGCTCAAGCCGGGCCAGGTGCACGCCCAGGCACCGGTGCGGGCCGAGCCCGAACGACAGGTGCGGCTTCATGTCGCGGTCGAACCTGATCTCGTTCGGTTCCGGGTAGACCTCCGGGTCGTAGTTGGCCGCGATCAGCGGACCGTGCACCCGCTCACCGCGCGGGATCGGCACGCCGCCCATCTCCACGAACTCATCGGTGACGTTCCGCGTCGGCACCGCGGGCGAGGTGACCCGCAGCAGTTCCTCGATGGCCGGATCAAGCGACTCCGGTGTCGCGAACATGGCGTCCCACGCCTCGGGGTGCGTGCCGAGGTAGGCGAAGCTCTGCGCGAGGACGCTCTTCACCGTGTCCAGCCCGGCCAGCATCATCAGCAGGAAGGTGTCGAACAGCTCGTCGTCGGTGAGGCCGCGGCCGTTGAGCTCGAGCTGGAGCAGGTGGGACGTGACGTCGTCGCCCAGTGACTGCCGGCGCTTGGCGATCAGGTCAAAGAAGTAGGCCCGGATCTCGCCGTGGGCCTGGCGCCTGGCGGCGTTGCTCTCCTCCTCGGAGGCGCCGATGATGCCGTGCATCACGATGCCGACCCAGGTGTTGAGCTTCTCCAGGTCCTCGGCCGGCCAGCCCATGATCGCCAGCACGGTGGCGCCGGGGAACGGCAGCGCGAAGTCGTGGGCGAAGTCGGCCTCGCCCCGCTCGATGAACTCGTCGATGAGCCGGCTGGCGGCGGCCCGCAGCTCCGGTTCAAGCAGGCCGACACGCTTCGGTGCGAACAGCGGGTCAAGCACCTGGCGGTACTGGCGGTGCTCGGCCCCGTCGAGCTCGATCGGGATCATGGCCTTCTGGCTGCCCTGGGTGTTGACCCCGTCGGGCGTGCTCGGGAAGCTCACGAACCCGCGGCTGCTGCGGCGCAGCATCGAGCTGATGTCGTCGTAGCGGGTGATGACCCAGCAGCCGTTGCCGCGGCCCGAGTAGCTGACCGGCAGCTCACCGCGGCGTTCGGCCAGCTCGTCGAGCTGCTGCTTGATGGTGTTCGAACTGAACGGGTCGTAGTCGCGCCGGAAGCGCGCGTGCAGGTCATCCAGGCTCAGCGTGCGCAGCTCTTCGCTGGGCTGCGACGCGGAAATCTCGGTCATGCTGGCTCCCATCGGCTCCCATGCCTGCCCGGGCAGTTGTTAGGCATGCTACTTCACCATAGCTAACCGCATTTTGAGCGGCAAACGCTAGCACTACCTGGGCGTGAGATCTACTGGACAGCTAAGCCATCATTAGGATTACAATTATGGTTCACCCAAGCGAGGAGTAGCCAGATGCCTGAGTACGACCTGGTGATCCGGTCAGGCGTGATCGTCGACGGCAACGGCGGCGCGCCAGCGACCGGGGACATCGCTGTCTCGGACGGGATCATCCGCGAGGTCGGCCGGGTCGCGGGCAGCGGACGGCAGGAGATCGCGGCCGACGGCGCGGTCGTCGCGCCGGGCTTTGTCGACATCCACACGCACTACGATGCCCAGGCGACGTGGGACCAGCGCCTTGCCCCGTCCTCCTGGCACGGCGTCACCACCGTCGTGATGGGCAACTGCGGGGTCGGCTTCGCCCCGGTCAGCCCGCAGGACCACGAGCGGCTGGTCGAGCTGATGGAAGGCGTCGAGGACATTCCCGGCGTCGTCATGACCGAGGGACTGAGCTGGGACTGGGCGTCGTTCCCCGACTACCTGGACGCGCTCGGCCGGCGCCGCTACGACATCGACGTCGCCGCCCAGGTCCCGCACGCGGCCCTGCGAGTGCACGCGATGGGTGCGCGCGCCTCGGCCCACGCGGTCGCCACCGAGGACGACATCGCCGCCATGGCCACCCTCGTCAAGCAGGCGGTCGCGGCCGGCGCGATCGGCTTCAGCACCTCACGCTCGCTCAACCACAAGAGCGTGTCGGGTGAGCTCACGCCGTCCTACGACGCCTCCGTCCGCGAGCTGACCGAGATTGCCCGGGCCATGGGCACGACCGGCAAGGGCGTCCTCCAGCTGGTCACCGACTACCCCGACGTGGATGCCGACATCGACCTGATGCGCCGGATGACGACGGCGTCCGGGCGGCCGCTGTCGGTAACCCTGACTCACAAGAACACCGAGCCCGACCGCTACCTCCGCATCCTCGACGCCATCAGCGCGGCCAACCGGGACGGGCTCGTCATCCGCGGGCAGGTCCCGGTCCGGGGCATCGGCCTGCTGCTCGGGCTGCACTGCACGCTCAACCCGTTCGTCGCCAACCCGGTCTACCAGGAAGTCGCGGCCCTGCCGGTCGCCTCACGGTCAGCCCGGATGGCCGACCCGGAGCTGCGGTCCCGGATCCTGGCCGCCCAGACCGCCGCAATGGGCGCCGACGTCGTGGGGGGCGCACTGATCCAGCAGTGGCACCTGATGTACCAGCTCACCGACCCGCCGAACTACGAGCCGCCCGCGGACCAGTCGATCGCCGCGGTGGCCGCGCGCACCGGCCGCTCCCCCGCCGACGTCGCCTATGACTGGCTGCTCGAGGACAACGGGAACGCGATGATCTACCTGCCCGGGTCCGGTTACCCTGGCTCACTCGACATCGTCCGCGAGTTGCTCGTGCACGAGCACACGGTGCCCGCGCTGTCTGACGGCGGCGCGCACGTCGGCACGATCTGCGACGCCAGCTTCCCGACCACGCTGCTGCAGCACTGGGTCCGCGACCGCAGCCACGACCGCCTCGACCTCGCGTTCGCCGTCTCGCGGCAGGCGCGGGACACCGCCACCGCGGTCGGGCTCACCGACCGGGGCCGGCTCGTGCCCGGACTGCGGGCGGACATCAACGTCATCGACCTGCCGGCGCTGCGCGTGCACCGGCCAGAGATGATTCACGACCTGCCGGCCGGCGGCAAGCGGCTGATGCAGCGCGCCGACGGCTACCGGCACACCTTCGTCGCGGGCGTGGAGACCTACCGCGACGGGGAACCGACCGGCGCCCTGCCAGGGCGCCTGGTACGCACCTGACTACCTCACTCACTAAGACCAGATCGGAGCACACGATGGCTGGACGTTTGGAAGGCAAGGTCGTCTTCATCACCGGTGTCGCCCGCGGGCAGGGCCGGTCCCACGCGGTCCGGTTCGCCGAAGAGGGCGCTGACGTCATCGGCATCGACATCTGCGAGCAGATCGACTCGGTCGGCTACCCGCTGTCCACCAAGGCCGACCTGGACGAGACCGTGAAGCTGGTCGAGGCGCTCGACCGGCGGATCGTTGTCGGCCAGGCCGACGTCCGTGACCGGGAGTCGATGCGGACCGTGCTCGAGGAGGGCATGGCCACGCTCGGGCGGCTTGACTTCGTGCTGGCCAACGCCGGGATCATGCCCATCTGGGGCGAGCGCTCCCAGACCATGCAGGCCTGGCAGGACGCCCTCGACGTGCTGCTGACCGGCGTGCTCAACACCGTCGAGCTGACCTACCCGCACCTGATCGAGCAGGGCCGCGGCGGCTCGATCGTCATCACCAGCTCGATGGCCGGCGTCGAGAAGCCCATGATGCGCACCGAGACCAACCACACCCTCGGCATGCTCGGCTACACCACGGCCAAGTCCGCGCTCAAGAGCCTGATGCGCAACTACGCCAGCTTCCTGGCCTCGCACAGCATCCGGGTCAACAGCGTCCACCCGACCGGGGTGAACACCCCGATGGTGCAGAACGACATGATGGCGACCTACTTCACCGAGTCCACCCCCGAGGACCTGCTCACCCTGGTGAACGCGCTTCCGGTGGACGCGGTCGAGCCGGTCGACATCTCCAACATGATGGTGTTCCTGTGCTCGGACGAGGCCCGCTACTTCACCGGCAACGTCGTGCGGGTCGACGCCGGAGCCGACCTGCGCTGACCCGCCCAACCGAAACGACGAGGGCCCCGGCGGATGCCGGGGCCCTCGTCGTTCGTGTGGTCAGGCGCGCCGCGGGCCCGGCGGGAAGCTCAGGTAGACGTCATCGACGCCCCAGGCGAACCCGAGGTGGCCCACCGGCGTGTGACCCTCGGTGAGGCCGAACCGGGGAATCCTGGCGCGCAGTTCCTCGAAGGCGATCTTCATTTCCAGCCGGGCTAGGTGCAGGCCGATGCACCGGTGCGGCCCGAGCCCGAACGCCAGGTGCGGCTTGGCCGGCCGGTTGTAGTCGATCTCGTCGGGGTCCGGGTAGTACTTCGGGTCACGGTTGGCCGCGCCGAGCGGGCAGTGCACCCGCTCACCGCGGGGTACCGGCACGTCCCCGACGACCATGTAGTCGTTGGTAACGGTGCGGGTTGGCACCGCCGGCGCCGTGTAGCGCAGGAACTCCTCGACCGCGAGGTCGATCGTCTCCGGCTGGGCAAACATCTCATCCCACTTGTCCTGGCGGGTGCCGAGGTAGGCGAAGGTCTGCGCGAGCGCGCTCTGCACCGTGTCCAGGCCGGCCAGCATGAGCAGCAGGAAGGTGTCGTACAGGTCGTCGTCGCTCAGCTTGCTGCCGTTGAGCTCGATGTTCATCAGCATCTGGGAGAAGTCGTCGACCGGGCGGGCCCGGCGTTCCGCCATCATCGACAGGATGTACTCACGGACCTCGGCGCCCGCCTTGGCCTGGGCCTTGCGGGCCGCCTCCTCGTCCCCGTCGAGGACGCCGTGCTGCAGCGTGCGGACCCACTTGTTCATCATGGCGGCGTCCTGCAGCGGCCAGCCCATGAGCAGGATGATGGTCGTCGCCGAGTAGGGAAAAGCGAACCCGGAGACGAAGTCGACGGTGCCGTCCTCGATCCAGGTGTCAATCAGGTCGTTGGCCAGCTTGCGGATCTGCGGCTCGAGCGCCTGCATCTCCTTCGGCGCGAACACCGGCTCGAGCAGCTTGCGGTACTGCCGGTGCTCCGCTCCGTCAAGCTCGATCGGGATCAGCCGCTTGCTGGTGGCCTCCCCGGCGGGCGGCTCGCCGTAGGGGTTGTTCGGAAAGCTGATGTATCCCCTGTTGTTGTTCCGCAGCACGCTGACGATCTCGTCGTACCCGGTAGCGACCCAGAAACCGCCGCCGGTGCCCGAGTAGGTGACCGGGTTGACCGCCCGCCGCGCGGCCAACTGGGCCAGGTTGACCTCGATGTCCTTCGCCGAGAACGGGTCGTAGTCGATCGCGCGCTCGCGCTTGACCGCTTCGATGTCGACGTCAGGCAGGGGGATGTTTTCGCTGGTCGCTGTCATGCGTCGGCTCCAACTCCGTAAACGCTTACCGCGGTGTCCACTCTTCTAGGCCACAATCATAATTCATTGAACACAGTAGCGACACTACTAAGATCAGCTATTCGGTAGCATCTGGCCTGGGTAAACTGCTGATCAGCGCTGGCTCACGGCAAGCTTAAAGGTTACCTGTGTCAGCCTGAACAATATAGGCGGGCGCGGCCGGCACCTCGACGACGGCGGATCCCGGCGCCAGCCGGCTGCCCTCCTCGTCGTCGATCCAGGTGTCAAGCTCGACGCGGCGCTGCCCGCCCTCGTCCCGCACCGCGGTGACGACGCCGTGCGCGGTGATCGTCGCCCCGTTACGGTTAGGAGCGCGCAGCTCGGCCCGGATGGCGACGATGCGACCGCCTGGCGGGAGCCAGGCGCGCAGCATGTTGTGCAGGTAGGACCATTGCAGGCGGCCCATGCCGATCGCGCCGGGGAACCCGGCGGCCCGGCCTGCTTCGTCGTCCATGTGGATCGAGACGAACTCGTCGTTGACCGCGGCGAAGCGGTTCCACTCGTGCAGGCCGGTAGTGCGCTTGAACACCGGTATCGCGTCTCCGACGCTCGCCTCGTAGGGGCTGGCCGCGACCGGGTGACGGCCGGAGGACATGGCTGCTGACATCGCTGACCTTCTCTACCGTCAGTAGCGGATTGAGCTGTTGTGACTGAGCTTCACCAGCTCGCCGGCTTGGTTGGTCCAGCGGTCCTCGAGCATGGTGATCAGCATCAGCCCCAGGCGGCCGCGCTTTTCGCGGTACTCGCCGAGCCGGGTGACCGAGGTGATCACGTCGCCGGGGCGCATCCAGGCGCGGTACTCGGATTCCATCCCGCCGTTCAGCTGGAACCGCAGCCCCGGGCCGGCGATGCCAAGGCGCTGCTCGACATGGTCGGGATGCGTGCTTGCCCGCTTAACCGCGGGCGGGTCGTCGCCCGCTTCCATCCAGGCAAACGGGTTGAACTCGGCCGGGGCGACGATGCCACCCGGCGGCAGCGACTCGGCGTAGGCGCGGTCCCAGAATTCCCGCGGCGGCCGCTCGGGAAAGTACACGGCAATGGCCCAGCGCCGGATATCGGATTCCGACACCGGGTATGAGACGCGCTCGGACAGCACGCCGCCGACCGCGGCCGCCATCTCGGAGGAGATGCGGGACGTGGTCGCCGGCTCGCTGCTCACAGCGTGGTGCCCGCGTCGACTGGCAGCGGCACGCCGGTGATGTACCGCGCCTCGTCGGAGACCAGGAACAGCAGCGCGTTGCTGACGTCGACCGGCTCGACCCACGGAACCGGCAGGGCCTGCGTGTGCTGTGAGGCCGCGGCGAAGTCCTCATGGGTCGGGTGCTTGAGCTCCGGGCTGAACATCCGGTAGGTCGCCTCGTTCATGATCATGTCGGTGTTCACCTGCGTCGGGTGCAGGGAGTTGACCCGGATTGAGCGGGGCGCGAGTTCCAGCGCCAGCGACCGCATCAGCCCGACCAGGCCGTGCTTGGCGGACACGTAATGCCCGACGTTCGCGTAGCCCTTGATCCCCGCGACGGAACTAGTGATCACGATCGCGCCGCCGCGGCCTCCCGCGACGATGTGCGGGATGGCGGCCCTGACCGTGTGCCAGGCGCCGGTCAGGTTCACGTCCATCATGTCCTGCCAGGATTCCTCGGGCAGGTCAGCCACCTGGTAGGACGAGGCGGAGATGCCAGCGTTGGCCGCCACGATGTCCAGCCGGCCGAGCTCGGCCACCCCCGCGTCGACCGCGGCCTGGACCGCGGCCAGGTCGCGCACGTCGGTTTTGGTCGCGATGATGCGCCGGTCGAGTGCCTCGACCAGCTTGACCGTCTCGGTGAGGTCGGCCTCGGTCGCTCCCGTGTGCGGTGTGTCCCTGATCGGCTCGCAGATATCGATCGCGATGATGTCCGCGCCTTCCTCGGCCAGGCGGACAGCGTGGCTGCGGCCCTGCCCGCGGGCGGCTCCGGTGATGAACGCGACCTTGCCTTCTACCCGGCCAGTCATGTCCTCGCCTCCTCGGTCTCGCCCTCCGCGCGCAAGAGCCACGGAGCCAGCTCAGGGCAACCGAAGAGCGTAAGATACATAGTATGAGTATGGTAGTAGCCAGTACTAAGCCTGTCCACACTGCGACCGATAAACAGCGTGCCATCAGTCTTAATGTCAGGCCATGAGATGACCAGCCGGTTGCCGCCCAGCCCCTGGTTTCATTATTGTGATCTCGCGTCTATGATGAAGCAAGATAAGTTGCCCGTCGGACCTGGAGACCTGCATTGGGACTGCTTGCGGGGCGCGTCGCCCTGATCACCGGCGCCGCCCGCGGCCAGGGGCGGGCCCACGCCGTGACCTGTGCTCGCGAGGGCGCCGATGTCATCCTGGTCGACATCGCCGGACAGCTGCCGACGGTCGAGTACCCGATGGCCACCCCGGCTGACCTGGACGAGACCGTGCGCCTGGTCGAGGCCCTTGACCGCAGGGCCGTGGCCGTGCGGGCCGACGTGCGGGTGCAGCGCGAACTCGACGGTGCCGTCGCCGCCGGGCTCGCGCGGCTCGGCCGGATCGACATCCTGATCGCGAACGCCGGGGTCTTCTCCCGGGCCGACTTCTGGACCATGTCCGAAGAGCAGTGGGACGAGATGATCGGCGTGAACCTGACCGGCGTGTGGAAGTCGGTCAAGGCGGTAGCGCCGCACATGATCGAGCGCGGATCGGGCTCGATCGTGATCACCTCCTCGGTGAACGGCATCGAGCCCGGCCGCGACTACTGCCACTACGTCGCGGCCAAGCACGGCGTCATCGGCCTCATGAAGAACCTGGCCCTGGAACTGGCCCCCTACGGCATTCGCTGCAACAGCGTCGCCCCTGGCGCCATCTCGACCCCGATGAACCAGCACCAGGGTGCCTGGGACATGGTGGCCGGCCATCCCGGGGCGACGCAGGAGGAGGCCAGCCGGTACGGGCGCAACTACGGCGCGCTCAAGGACACCGGCTTCCTGCCGCCGTCCGCCGTCGCGGACGCCGCCCTGTACCTGAACTCCGACCTCGCCGCCGCGGTGACCGGGATCGTGGTGCCGGTGGAGGCCGGCCACCTGCTGCTGCCCGGCTACAACCACTCGCCTGCTCACTAAATCGGTACTGCCTCGCTCGAGCAGCCCGCCCACCAGGAGGAGAAAGCCACGATGACCGGACGCCTTGAGGGGAAGGTCGCATTCATCACCGGAGCCGCCCGGGGCCAGGGCCGCAGCCACGCGATCCGGTTCGCCGAGGAAGGCGCCGACATCATCGCGATCGACTCGCTGACCGACGTCGCCGACGTGATGTACCCGCAGGCGCGCGAGCAGGACCTGGCCGAGACGGTCAAGCAGGTGGAGGCGCTTGACCGGCGCATCATGGCGGCCAAGGCCGACGTACGGAACCTGGACGCGGTACGGGCCGCCGTCGACGCAGGCGTGGCCGGGTTCGGCCGGCTCGACATCGTGGCGGCCAACGCCGGGGTGCTCACCGCCTTCGCCGAGACCGCCGACACGAGCCCGCGGGCCTGGAATGACCTGCTCGACATCAACGTGACCGGGGTGTTCCACACCGTCAAGGCGGCGGTGCCGCACCTGATCGCCGGCGGCCGGGGCGGGTCGATCACCATCACCAGCTCCTCCATCGGGCTGCGTGGCGGGCGCAACGTCGCCCCCTACTCCACGTCCAAGCACGCCGTGGTCGGGCTCATGCGGACGCTGGCGCTTGAGCTCGGGCCGCACGGCATCCGGGTCAACACGGTGCACCCGACCCAGGTGGACACGGACATGATCATGAACGACGCGAACCGGCGGCTGTTCGTACCGGACGTTGAGAACCCGACCAGGGAAGACTTCGCCCGGGTCTCACAGGGCCTGAACGCACTGCCCATCCCGTGGATCGATCCGGTCGACGTGAGCAACGCACTGGTGTTTCTCGCCTCGGACGAGGCCCGCTACATCACTGGCGCCACGTTGCCGGTCGACGCCGGCTCGGTGCTGTTCCGCCGGTGACTGGCCAGAAAACCACGAGGCAGAGAGGCGCCATGGACGAGTTCGACTACATCATCGTCGGTGCGGGCTCGGCCGGCTGCGTGCTGGCGAACCGCTTGTCGGAGAACCCCGCCACCCGGGTGCTGCTGCTCGAGGCGGGCGGCTCCGACCAGCACCCGTGGGTCAAGGTGCCGAAGGCATTCGCCTTCATCATCCACAACCCGCGCTTCGCGAAGGAATACGACACCCAGCCGTTCGGTCCGGCCGGGGTCGTCGAGCACTGGGTGCGGGGGCGCACGATCGGCGGGTCGAGCTCGATCAACGGCATGGTCTATAACCGGGGCTGGCAGCCCGACTACGACGCGCTCGCCGCCCGCGGCAACCCAGGCTGGGACTGGAACGCCTTCGTCGCCGCCTACCGCACGATCGAGGACTGCCAGCTCGGGGCGACTGAGGTCAGGGGCGCCGGCGGCCCGGTCCGGGTCGAGGTGGCGGACAAGCCGGAACCGGTCTGCGAGGCGTTCATCACCGCCGCCGAGAAGCTGGGCTGGGAACGCTCACCCGACCTGAATGCGAGCGACGCTGAGCGGGTCGGCTACACGCCGTCGACGGTCAGGCACGGCATCCGGGTCAGCTCCGCCAGCGCGTTCCTGCGCCCGGCTCGCTCCCGCAAGAACCTGACCGTGCTCACCCACGTCCAGGCCGGCTACCTGCTGTTCGACGGGCGCCGGGTGACCGGCGTGCGGGCCCGCTACCGTAACGGCCAGGTCGTCGACTTCACCGCGCGGCGCGAGACGCTCCTCGCCGGATCCACCTTCGAGACCCCCATGCTGCTCGAACGGTCCGGCATCGGCAACCCGGCGGTGCTGCGGCGCGCGGGGATCGACGTGCGGATCGAGAGCCCGAACGTCGGCGAGAACCTCCGCGAGCACCACGGCCTCGGCCTCCAGGCCCGGCTGGCCCCCGGACTCGGCTACAACCACCTGATGCGCTCCCGGTTCATGCAGGGCGTGACCGGTGCCCGGTACCTGATCACCAGGGACGCCCCGATCGGCATCGGCGGGTACGACCTGACGGGATTCTTTAAGTCGAGTCCGGACAGCGAGCGTCCCGACGTCATGTTCGTGATGGCGCCACAGTCGACCGGCACCGGCAGCATGACCGCGGGCCGGAGCCCGCTGACGCTCGCCGACCACCCCGGCATGATGCTCGTGGCCTACCACGTGCGCCCCGCCAGCCGGGGCTCCGTCCACGTGAGCGGCGCCCTGCCGGACAACCCCGCCGTCATCGAGCCCAACTTCCTCGCCGACGAGAAGGACCAGGCGGTGACGGTGGGGATCTTGCCGCGGCTGCGCGAGCTCATGCGCACCGAGCCGCTGGCCAGCCTCATCGTCGAGGAGGAGGAGCCCGGGCCGTCGGTTAACACGCCCGAGGAGATCCTCTACCAGGCGGCGGCCCGGGGCCGCTCCGGCTACCACACGATCGGGACCTGCGCGATGGGCCCTGGCGACGACGACGTGATCGACGACGGCCTGCGGGTGCGCGGCACCGAGGGACTGCGGGTCATCGACGCCTCGGTGTGGCCGCACATGGTTTCCGGCAACAGCGCCGCCCCCACCATGGCGCTGGCCTGGATCGCGGCCGGCCGGATCATCGACGAACAGGCAAGGAGCTGACCGATGGCGTCCGACTCCCCCGGCCCCGGACCGCTGGCCCGGCTGCAGGAACTACTCGACCGGCAAGACATCCTGGACTGCCTGCTGCGCTACACCCGCGGGGTGGACCGGCTGGACGCCGAGCTGTTCCGCTCGGCCTACCACCCCGACGCCATCGACGACCACGGGGTTTTCAAGGCGCCGGTCGAGGAATTCCGGGAGTGGGCGTTCGCCGGGCACCTGAAGAACCACCACGGCACCAACCACTACATCACCAACCACACCTGCGAGCTTGACGGCGACACCGCGCATGCCGAGACCTACGTCATCATGGTGGGCCAGAACGTCGCCGGCACCCCGGTGACGCTGCACGGCGCCCGCTACATCGACCGGCTCGAGCGACGCGACGGGCGCTGGGCCATCGCCCACCGCGTCTCCATGCTCGAGTGGACCGGCGGCCTGGTGCCGCCGGACCTGCCCCCGGTCAGCCGCGAGCCCAACGGGATCATCGCCCGCGACCGCAGCGACTCCTCCTACGAACGGCCGCTGCGGCCGCGCCAAGCTGACCCAACCTGAGCAAAATCACCACATTCACAACAGTCTGTTGATACAGAATGGCATCACGGAGGCAGGAATGAGCGCTTCAGCCCAGGACGCGGACGCGGACGCGGACGCGCCGGCGAGGCAGGCGGGCCATGCGCGGCTTGGCCGGGCGATCATCGTCGGCGGCAGCGTCGCGGGAACCCTGGCGGCAGCGGCGGTCAGCCCGTATGTCGACGAGGTGCTGGTCCTGGACCGGGACCAGTTGCCGCAGGAGGCGGTGTTCCGCAAGGGCGTCCCCCAGGGGGCCCACTTCCATGCCCTGCTCGCCGCGGGGCGGCAGGCAATGGACGAGCTGCTGCCTGGCTTCTCCGAGCACGCCTTCGCGATGGGTGCCGCCCGGCTTGACTCCACCCTGGACGTGATGCGGCTGGACCGGGTGGGCTGGTCGCCGCGTTTCTCCTCCACCCTCGAGTTCCTGATGGCCAGCCGCCCGCTGATCGAGAAGGCGCTGCGCGACCGGGCGAGAACCCTGCCGAACGTGGTCTACCGGGACGGAACCGAGGTCGACGGCCTGGTGATCAGCGGCGGCCGGGTGACCGGGGTACGGACCGTGGACGGTGCGGAGCTGAGCGCCGACCTCGTCGTGGACGCGAGCGGGCGCCGTTCCCGTGCACCGGAGTGGCTGGCCGCCGGGGGCTACCCCAAGCCGGTGGAGTCGGTCGTGAACGCGCACTGGGGCTACTCGTCGACGTTCCTGCGGGTGCCGGAGAACTGGACGCCGGGCTTCCGCGCGCTGGCCATCACCCCGTTCGGGCAGGACGCGCTGACCCCGGCCGCCGCCACCAGGGCGATGGCGATGTGGGAGGTCGAGGGCGAGCGCCGGTGGATCCTCACCGTGCAGGGGTCGGCCGGCGACCACCCGCCGCGGGACGAGGCCGCGCTGCGCGAGTTCGTCTCAAGCATCGGCGTTCCCGAGCTTGACCGGGCCCTGGATGAGGTCGAGTTCCCCGAGCCGATCTCGCTGTGGCGCGACACCCGCAGCCGGCTGCGGGACTACCAGGCCGAGGCCAGCCGGCCCGAGGGCTTCGTCGCCTTCGGCGACGCGTGGATGGCCTTCAACCCCGTCTACGGCCAGGGCATGACCGCGGCGGCGATTGAGGCGACTCATCTCCGGGATGTGACCGAGGCCCAGGCGGCGGGCTCTCCCGGCTCGGTCGACGGCCTGGCCGAGCGCTTCTACAACGAAACGGCTCCGCTCATCGAGTACTGCTGGACATCGTCCAACACGCTTGACTACCGCATCCCCGGCGTCGAGGTCACCGTGGCCGGCGCCGCCCAGCCGGTCGAGACCACAAGCAGCGAGTTCTCCGACCGGCTGGCCGCCTACATGACTCTCGACCCGGACCGCTACATCCGGTACCGGGAGACGACCCAGCTGCTGCGCTCGCCCGACTGGCTGCAGAGCGAGGAGATCGTCAGCGCCATCAAGGAAAACTGGGACGACCTCGGCGCCACGGTGGTTCCGCGGTGACCCGGGCGGGCTGGATCGGGACCGGCGAGATGGGGGTCCCGATGTGCCAGCGGCTGCTCAGCGCCGGCGTACCCGTCACCGTCTGGAACCGGACCCGGTCGAAGACGTCGGCCCTGGCGGCCAGCGGCGCGCAGGTGGCCGACGCGATCGCGGCCATCCGCGCCGACCTGGTGTTCATCACGGTGACCGGCTCGGCCGACGTCGCCGAGGTCGTCGCCGGCCCGGGCGGGCTGCTCAGCGCCCGCCAGCCGCCGTCGCTGATCGTCAACTGCTCCACCGTCTCGCAGGAGGCGTCGGCCGACCTGCGGGCGGTCGCCGCTGATCGGGGCGTCGCGTTCCTCGCCGCCCCGATCAGCGCGAGCTCGAGCATGATCGCGGCCGGCGGGGCCGCGATCGTCGCGTCGGGGCCGGCGCCGGCGTTCGAGAGGGCCCGGCCCTACCTTGAGCTGATCGCGGGCACCGTGGTCTACGCGGGGCCGGGCGAGAGCGCGATCTTGCTGAAGCTGTGCAGCAACGTGCTGATGGGCGGCTTCACCCAGCTGCTGTACGAGGTCGCCGCGCTCGCCGAGCAGGGCGGGGTGCAGGGCTCGGCGTTCTTCGATTTCATCAACGGGTCACCCATCGGCTCGCCCTACAGCGTGTTCAAGTCCAAGCAGTTCGCGGACGGCGCGACCACCCTGACGCCGCACCGGCGGCATCTCATGCAGCGCGACTTCGACGCGTGCCTGGACGTCGCGCACGCGCTGGACGTTCCGGTGGCGCTCAGCGAGCTGGCCCGCGAGCTGATCTGACCAGCGCGGGTGATCAGGCGGTGACTGGCTAGTTGAACCGGAGGGCCGGCAGCAGCGGGCCCGCCGTGGTGGACGCGAGGATGTCGCCGACGACGACCCGGCGTGGCCAGTCCGCCGTGCCCGCGCTGGCGACCTTGGTCAGTTGCCTGACGGTGTACAGGGCGACGGTGAGCAGCAGCCGCCGCCGTTGACGGCACGCGACCGGGGCCCAGTCGTCGTCGGCGAGCAACGACCGCAGCAGGTCCGGGTCCGGGCCGAGGATCCGTGCCAGCTGCCGACCAGTGTCAATGGCGAGCTCGGTCCAGCCTGCGTAGCCGTCCCTGTCGCCTCGGCCAGGCGGGTTTGGGAGAAGTTCGGCTACCTGATCGACGAGTTCCTGCATCTCTTCGTACCGCATCGGCCGTCTGCCTCCCATCTAGATGCCACCCCGCGTTCCTTGTCAAGCAACGCAATTGACATCATCACGACTGCCCATAGCGTGCCCAATATCGCGGTCAATGTCAAGGTCATGACGATATGTTTCGGCAGCGTTATCACGAGAGGCCACGGGTGAGCCCGTGGCGCTTTGCCGTCACCGGTTCCGGTGGTCCGCGACGCCGACCGCCTTCGGGTGCGGGTAGGGGTGGGCGGCGGCCTCCGCCGGGCCCTGGGCCGCCAGCAGGCCGGCGGTCGCGGCCCGGTAAGCGGCGACGACCCGGTCTTCGGCGGCGTAGTCGAACTTGTCGACCATCCGGTCGGTGACCGACTGGTCCGGCGGGTTCTCCGCGTACCACTGGACAGTGTCCGTCAGGGCCTCGACGGCCGGCACCGCGTCGGTGTAACCGAGGAGTTCCCTGGCCTTCTGGACGCTGACCAGGCCGTGCGCGGTGTGCGGCACGGGGAACAGGCCGCGGCCTGGCCCGGCCAGTTCGAAGGGCAGCGAGACCAGTTCGAGTTCGCCCCCGATCGCCGCGGCGGTCAGCCGGATCCACTGGGCCAGGCTGTACTGCTGAAGGTCGGCGGCGTTAAATATCTCGCCGGCGGCGGCGTCGGCGTGAGCCGCGGTGAGCACGAAGTGCGCCGCGTTGACGGCGGCGCAACGGGTGATCAGCGTCAGCCCGGCATCGGGGACGATGACATAGGGCCGCTTGTCGAGCACCCGCCGGATGATCGACCACTCCCGCGGGTACAGCTGCCGCGGGCCGTAGATCCCCGGATAGCGGACGACCGTGCCGCGGAACGCGCCGGCCTCGTGCAACCCGAGGACATGCCGCTCTGACTCGGCGATGAGGCGGGAGAAGCGGGCCGCCTGCGGCTCATCGGGATCCGCCGGGCGTGGGCCCGCCGCGTCCTCGGTGGCCAGGATCGCCATGCCAGGCGGCCAGACCTGGCCCGGGTCGTGGTAGCCGGGGTATACCGGCAGGCCGGTGACCGCCACGAGCCGTTCGCACCGCCCGGCGAGCGCGTCCGCCACGTGGCGCAGCCGCCCGTAGGTGACCACCGCGAGGTCGAAGGAGCGACCCGCCAGCGCCTCGCCGAGCGCCTCCCGGAAGTGCGGGTCGGCGTGGATGTGCTCAAGGCCGTCGAGTTCCGGCAGCTCATGCGTGCCGCGGTGCAGCACGGTCACGTCGTACCCGCGGTCGAGCAGGCCGCGCACGATGTGCGGCCCGGTCGGACCGGTGCCGCCGACCAGCAGTGCCGAACCGTTCATGCCCGCGGAAGCCCCTTCACCCGGCGCCATCTAATTATGAATTGTCAACATAACGACTCAAGGAGGGAGCTGCGCCACGCGCCGGCCCGGCGAGGTCAGCGCGGCAGCTCGTCCTTCACGCGGCGGGTCTCCCGCCACTTCATTGAGACCGAGCGGTGGTAGATGCGCCACCCGTCCGTGGTCCGGCGCAGCCGGTCGACGTAGGAGCCGCCGCCCGACACCCGGACGACCTCGCCCTCGGCCTCGCCCTTGCGCCCAAGCTCCATCTGGTAGTCGGAGTAGGCCGTCGCCTCGTCGCCGTCGACCTCGACCACCGTGTTGATCAGCGGGTGCTGGGCGAACAGCCGTTTCGGATCGGGTGCGCTGAGCCGTGCGCTCATCTCGGCCGGAGTCTCCCGCTTGCCGCCCATCGGGCTGAAGTCGATCATGGCGTCGGCCGTGAAGGCGCGGTCCCAGGCCTCCCACTTTCGCTCGTCGAGCCCGTAGGCGTAATAGCGCAGCGCGGCCTCGATCTCGAGCTGGTCCTGCCAAGTGGTCGGGATGTCGGTCATGGGACTTCTCCTCGCTCGACGTGCGGCTAGCCGACGGGGGCCGGTGGCCCCCCACGGATAGTCGCTATGCTGTTCATGATAGCTTATTATCCTCTTATATTAATGTTCAGGAACCGTGGGAGCGCCGAGTGGACAGGCGAACGGACGACGGACCACTCGCCGGGGTGCGGGTCATCGACTTCACCGCGGGCATCGCCGGCCCCGTCGCCGCGATGATCCTCGGCGACCTCGGCGCCCAGGTGATCCGGGCCGACCGGGCGGAGCCGGACGGAGGACCCGCCCTCCCCGGCGCCGTCATGTGGCACAGGAACAAGACCATCGTGCCGGCCGGCGAAATCGGCGGGCTGGCGGATACGGCTGACCTCATCGTCACCAGCGACGCCGCGGCCGCCGAGTCGCTCGGCTGCCCGCTCGACGGTGCCGCGCCCACGTCCCTGGTGCACCTCCATCTGCCCTTCTGGCGTCCTGGCGCGGCGGCGGACGCGCTCACGCTGGACCGGATGATGCAGGCGGAGTACGGGATCGCCCGCCGCCAGACGTCGTTCAGCGGCGCCCCGGTCGACAGTGTCTACCCGTTCGCCAGCCAGCTACAGGGGGCCTGGGGAGCGACCGCCGCCATCGCCGCGCTCATCGAGCGGGCCCGCACCGGGCTGGGCCAGCGCGCGGTCGTCGACCCGCTGCACGGGGCGATCGTAGCCGCCACCACGACCATGTTCACCGATCCTAAGCTCTCCCTGCCGTCGACCGCCGTCGGGCCCGGCGGCCCGAACCCTGCCTTCGGCACCTACCAGTGCCGGGACGGTCAATGGCTCTTCCTCGGTGCCCTCGGGGTGAAATTCCAGGACATCGCGTTTGCGGTGCTCGGTGTGAGCGACATCACCCGGCATCCGCGGATTGCCGCCGACCGCCAGGAGATCTACGCGGTGGACCTGCGCGACGGGGTCCGGGCCCGCATCGCGGAGGGCTTCAGGAGGAAAGACCGCGATGCGTGGCTGGCCGAGCTCACCGAGGCCGGCTGCCCGGCCAGCCCGGTCGCTGACCGGGACGACTGGCTCGACCACCCGCAGATCGTCGCGCTCGGCCTGCGGGTCGAGCTAGACGACCCGCTGGTCGGCCAGGCGGTCACGGTGGGCACCCCGGTGCGCTTCTCCGGCTTCCAGCCGTCCTACCGGCCGCGGGAGCTCGCGCCGTCCGCGCGGTGGCCCGACGAGCGGCCGCAGGCGCGGGCCGCGGCTTCCGCACCGTCCCGGCTCCCCGGCGGCGGGCCGCTGCACGGCATCCGCGTCCTTGACCTTGGCACCGTGCTGGCCGGCCCCTACGCCGGCCAGCTGCTGTCCAGCCTGGGCGCCGACGTCATCAAGGTCGAGACGCCTAAGGGCGATGAGTTCCGGGTCCGCGGCTACGTGGTCAACCGGGGCCAGCGGGATATCGCGCTCGACCTGCGCGACCCGGCCGGCTACGACACGTTCGGCCAGCTGGTGCGGGGCAGCGACGTGGTGCTCGATAACTTCCGGCCTGGCGTCCTCGGCCGCCTGCGGGTCGACCTCGAGTCGCTGCGCGCGTTCAACCCGGACATCGTGGCCACCTCGATCACCGGCTACGGCGGGACCGGGCCGATGGGCGCGCTGCCCGGCTACGACCCGGTTATCCAGTCGCTGTCCGGCATCATGCGGGCGATGGGGGGCGACGCCGAGCCGGTCTTCAGCACGGTCGCCGTCAACGACGTCACGGTGGCCTGCCTGGCCGCGCTCGGCACCTGCGCCGCGCTGTACCAGCGGTTCACCGGACGCGGCGGCCAGGCGGCATCCTCGTCGCTGGCCGCGGCGTCGGCCTTCATCCAGAACGGTGAGCTCGTCCGGTACGCCGGGCGGCCCCCGGCCGAGACCGGCGGGCGGGACTACCCGGGCCCGTCGGCGCTGTCCCGCTACTACCCGTGCGCCGACGGGTGGGTGCGCATCCACCTGCCCCACGCCGCCGCCGCGGTCCAGGCCGGCGGGGTACCGTCCGCCGACCTGTCGGACGGCGCGCTGGCCGAGGCCCTGGCGGCGGTGCTGGCCCCGCTGTCAAGCGAGAAGATCGCGGACCTGCTCGCGCCGCACGGCGGCATCGTCGCCCGTGGCCGGGACAACAAGGAACTGCTCTTCGACCCGGTCACCATCGCGGACGGCCACATCGGCATGATCACCTGGGCAGACGGCGGCCAGACCTACTGGCCGCGCCAGTACGCCGTCTTCAGCCTGCACGACGAGAATCCGATGATGACGACGCCGGGGATGGGCGAGCACACCAGGGAGGTCCTGCTCGAGGCCGGCCTTGACCAGCAGGCGGTGGACCGCCTCATCCGCGACGGCGTCGCCGTCGAGGGCGGACCCCTGCTGTCGGTCGCCGGGATCGGTTACCGCTGACCCCCGGGTCGGCCATCGCGAGGGGAGACACCATGCCGGCAGCGCAACCAGGGCCAGCGCGGTCGCTGCGCCGGTTCGACGGGCGGGTCGTGGTAGTGACCGGGGCGACCAGCGGCCTTGGCCGGGCCTGCGCGGTCCGGCTGGCCGAGGAGGGCGCGGCCGTCGTGGTCGCTGGGCGCCGGGCCACGTTGTGCGACGAGGTGGCCGCCGAGGTGGAGGCGCTCGGGGTCAAGGCGCTCCCGGTACCGACCGATATCACCGACCTGGCCGCGGTCGAGCACCTCATCTCCACGGCGGTGGATACCTTCGGACGGCTGGACGGCGCCGTCAACAACGCCGGGGTGAGCCCGCCGGCCGCCTCGGCCGTGGAGTGCCCCGACGACGTCTGGGATGCCACCTACGACGTGAACGTGCGTGCCCTGTTCCACTGCATACGGGCCGAACTGCGGCACATGGTGCCGGCCGGGCGGGGCGCGATCGTGAACGTGGCGTCGTACACCGCGGATACGGTGCAGACCAAGGGGGTCATCGCCTACGCGTCGTCTAAGCACGCGGTGCTCGGCCTGACCCGCGCCGCGGCCAGGGACCACGCCGGAGACGGCGTGCGGGTCAACGCGGTGGGGCCCGGCCACATGCGGACCGCCATGATCGACCGGCTGCTTGACACGCCCGAGCGGGCCGCGAAGCTGCTGGCCCGGATCCCCATGGGCCGGGTGTCCGACCCGGCCGAGGTCGCCGGGGTCGTGGCCTTCATGCTGTCCGACGACGCCTCGTTCGTGACCGGTCAGTTCCTGGTGGCCGACGGCGGGCTATCGATCTGAGGCGGCTGGCTCTCGCGCCGGGGTGAGGGGGTAGGGGTCGAAGTCGCTGAGCTGGAGGTCGGCGTACTGGGCCTCGTGCTCGGCGCGGGTGAAGGGCCAGATGACCGGGACCCCGACGGTCTGGCTGTACCAGTTGGCGCCCTCGG